>Ga0233417_10000622_pt1 | contig 10704 bp, 13 predicted proteins | sample Sed_MG_FD_189023 | JGI IMG/M metagenome (GOLD analysis project Ga0233417, IMG submission 189023) | Sediment microbial communities from Lake Towuti, South Sulawesi, Indonesia - Sediment_Towuti_2014_0.5_MG | ecosystem: Environmental > Aquatic > Freshwater > Lake > Sediment | place: Indonesia... | reverse complement strand
ACCTTCTGCAGGGCGCGCTGAACAGCCAGGATCTGGTTGGCGATCTCGATGCAGTAGTCACCGTTTTCAACCATGCGCCCGATGCCTCGCACATGGCCCTCGATACTCTTCAGCCGATTGAGAATGTTGGTGGTCGCTTCATCGTCCATAGCGCCTTCCTTCCCGCCCCCCCACCCCCCTGGGGCGGGGGTACCATCGACAAATATATCACGATTTTTTTGACCTGTCAAGTCTAGTTTATTTCGATCTCCTGTGGTTACGGACTTGCATGGGCTTGAGGGTCGCCAGGCTGGTTTTGCTGAACTTGCCCGACGGATTTGGCTGTGGTACAATGCTGATTTAGCCACAAGCACTGTGGTAAGTGGCTTCAAATCGATCGGGGGTCGTCTAATGGCAGGACAAGGGACTTTGGATCCCTTGGTCGAGGTTCGAGTCCTCGCCCCCGAGTTCTTGAGACCTGAGACAGGGCGCAAGGCGGCAGGGAATTCGCCTTGCGCCTTTTGAGTTCGCGGTCAGTTGCTTTGCACTGTCCCTGTCGCCTTGTACCCCAGCCACCAGCGCACGCCAGCCAGCACTGCCACCCAATAGGCGACGTAGCTGAGCACCTCCAGTAGGGAGGGGTTCCCGTTGTAGCCGAACAGGGTGGTCAGAAAGGAGCCCAGTAGTGACTTCTCTGGCAGAATCGGGTTGATGTCCCAGACTGGTGCAACCAGGGAAGGCAGCAGCCCCGCCTCTTCGAATTCGTGCACCCCGTGTGCCATCAATCCTGCCGCCACGAGCAAAAGCAGCAGGCTGGTCACATCGAAGAAGCTGCGCAAGGGGATGCGCGTCGAGGCGCTGAAGATGAGCCGGCCCAGAATCACGGCGACGGTCAGGCCGATCAACCCCCCCAGCAGAGTGCTTCTGCCTCCGCTGGCAAAGCCGGCCGCACTGAGGAAGAGAGCGGTCTCCACGCCTTCTCGGAAGACGGCAAAGAACGCCAGGCCCACCAAGGCCCAGCGTTGCCGGCTGCCCACGGCGGCATGCACGTCGTGCTCCAGGGACTGGCGCAGGTGGCGTCCTTGATACCGCATCCAGAAGATCATATAGGTCAGCACGATCACCGCCAGCAGCATGGTGGTCCCCTCAAAGATCTGCTCGGCGCGACCTTCGAACTCTGCACCGAGCAATTGCAGGACCAGGGCCAGGGCCAGGCTGAGTAGTACAGCCGCCCCAACGCCGGTCCACACAGCGCCCTGGCGATCCAGCCGACCAATCTTCTTGAGGTATACCAACACGATGCCGACGATGAGGGCGGCTTCCAGTCCCTCACGCAGGGTGATCAGAGCTGCTGCAAGCATCATACCACCTCCCTGGGTCCTGAAAGGCTGATGGGGTGACGAAGGGGTTCAAGGCAGATATATCGTATCTGATTCACCCTGTTTGTCAATTTACGACCATGTTCGCGCTGACCTGGGTAGTCCCGATCATTGGCACTGCACGGCGAGAGGTCTGGAATGAGCGCCCCCACATCCTGCATATCTTCTGCAAACAAGCCGGGGGCTGGTTTGGCGACCAGCCCCCGGCAGAATCGAAGAAACTTGCCTGGCCCTGTCATGGTGCCGGCTTGGCAATCACGATGACCCGATGGGTGTTATCGGTATAGGGCCAACAAGTGACCAGGGTTACCCGCTCATCCGGGAAGGGGCCTATCCAGCGGCCGTTTTCACGGCGCTGTTCTTCCGGCATGCCCTTGTCCCGCACCACGAAACGAGACTCGACAGTGTATGTGTAGGGGCGGTTATCGGCGTAGAGCGTGATCGTATCGCCAGGTTCCAGGTCCACAATATAGCGAAATACTTCGCCCTTGATGTTGTGATGGCCCGAGAGCACAATGTTTCCCCCATTCCCAGGCAGACTGGTATTCTCGTGCCAGCCGGCCGCATATTCCGCCACTTCCCACACGCTCACAGGTTTGCCATCCTGGATGACTTGTTTCCAGCCAACAGGGATTACTTTGGCGTCCAAGTCAATGGCTGGTGCGACGATGCGCGTCGGAGGATTCTCAGCCGGGCTGGCCTGGGCTGACTTTGGCCGTGCGGGCGCGCCTGACGGGATGTCTCGCTGCGCCCGACTTAAAACCGGCTCTGGCTGGGGTTCACTCGCAGACTGGGATGCCCCGGCGGAAGGGGCTTTCTCCTGGGTGCTGCGCACCACGCCAGAGTCGGCCTCCTCAAGGAGGGAGAGGGGGACGCTGGCTGAAGAAGAAGGGGATGAGGTCGGCGGCGCATCGCTGGAGGCTGACCTGGGAAGCTCAGGCTCAACGACCACCGGTAATGGATTCTCCTCCAGGCTGGGTGGAGATGCCGGCTCGATCATCCCCACTGGCGGGGGAGGATTGCTTGCGGTGACGAAGTTCAGGTAGGCCATCACCCCGGCAGCGCCGAGTAAGGCTATCCCCACGGCAATCAGCGCCATGCTCAACCAACGCGACACCCAGTTACGGCCTGGGGCAGTAGTGCCAGGTGGGGGAGTCTCAGGTCCCATGTTGATGAGCTGGTTATCCATCGATATCACTTCGCCTTGCGCCGCTATGCGCTGAACTCGTCCAGTTCTATTCTACTATTCCGGCATCGCCCTGTCCAATTGGTCTTGCTACCTTCGTGATCAATGCCAATTGACAAAGCCTGGTGGCTCTGTTATATTAGCGTCGCCCGCACCTCAGCGCCTGGCAGGGACCAGAGGATAGACACTCCATGGCCGACAGCAGAGTGCCCAGGGTAGTTGCCGGTGGAGTGGTGATTCTGCTGGCCGCGTTGCTATATCTTGCCACTCTTGACACTGGCCTGCGCCCCGACGAGCTCGCTGGCGGCGACCTGATTACCCACCAGTATGCCCAGGTGCAGGCCCGTCCGAGCAACGCGCCTGGCTACCCGCTCTACACCGTGGGCGGTTGGCTGTGGTTTCGCATCACGGGCCCCCTTTTGGGTTGGGCACTCAATCCAGTGCAGCGCCTGGCCAGTTACTCCACTCTTTGGGCCTTGCTCTCGCTGGGGATCCTGTATGCGCTGGTCTTGCGCACGACGCGTGCCAACTGGATTGTGGCCGCTCTGTCGACCGGGTTCTACGCCACCACGTATTTCTTCTGGTTCTACAGCGTTACCACGGAGCAGTACACCTCAGCCGTATTTCAGACACTGCTAATTGTGTGGCTGGCCTTTGCGTGGGATGATGCCGAGACCCAAGGCCGGCCATCCGAGCGTTATCTCCTATGGCTGGCATTTGTGGTGGGAACCTGCATCGCCAACCTGGTGACAACGCTGTTCATAGTGCCGCCCCTATTGTGGTTTGTCCTGAGCCGCCGCCGTGACCTGCTGCGCCGACCGCGCCTGGCGCTGCTCTGCGGGGCCCTGGTGCTGCTGCCGGCCCTGAGCTATGTCTACGTGTACGCGCGCGGGGCAGCCCATCCTGAATGGCGCGGAGCCGGACAGTGGCCGAGCGCCTGGGCCTGGTTTGTACATTTCCTCACCACTCAGCAGGGCCGGGACGAACTGTCGCCCGGTTTAACTCTGAGCCGGTTGGTGACAGATGAATTCCCCGCTCTCGTTTGGGGCGAGCTGACGCTGGCCGTGTTGATCGGCGGCTTGCTGGGAATAGGGTGGTTGGGACGGCGTCGCGCCATATTCCTGACCAGCACACTGGCCATCTACTTCGCGTTCTGCTGGGTTGATCGTTTTGGCAACTGGTTCCAGGTATTGATTCCGGCCTATCCCCTCATCATCCTGGGATTCGCTGCCGGCCTGAATGCGCTCTGGTCCAGGGACTGGGCCTCAGATCGCTGGCGCTTGGCGGTCCGCAGCCTGATTGGCCTGGCGCTTTCGGTCCTGTTGGTCTACCGGCTGGCGACCAGCCTGCCACGCGCTGACCAGAGCAATCGCCCTGAGGATACTGGCCTCAACCCAGGCTGGGCGGTCCTGGCGGATCAGCCAGAGCCTGGCGCGGTGATCGTAGCGGACTACGATGAATGGCTGGCACTCCAATACTTGACCGACGTCTGGGGGGCCCGTCCGCTCATCTACCCCCGCCCGCTCTGTCGGCCGGATCTCCCCGAGACACCTGGAGCACGACACCCTTCAGCCCCGGCGTCGGCGCTTTATCTCACTCGCCAGGCGGCTGCGGCTGACGCAGGTTGCCTGGCCGATCAGCCTCGATACGCGGCTGGCTCCACTCTCATCCGCGTCGAGGCCCTCCCCAACACGCGGCTGCCAGAAACGGCGCGGCCTGCTAGCCTGGCCTTCGGACCCGAACTGAGCCTGATCGGCTTTGGAGTGGGGCCGCTGCCAGAGCCGGGGCCGGGCAGCTCCGTTTGGGCCGGTGCCGGGCTGACCGATGGTCCCGGGTCACCCTGGCGGCTTGCACTGTACTGGCGGGCTAACGTCGACATGGACCAGGACTACACTATGTCGGTGCGTCCGCTGCGTGGCGGAAACCTGATTCCCGGCGCGGACGGCCAGCCCCTCATTCAAGACCATCAACCCGTTTGGAATAGCTACCCAACCAGCCGCTGGTCGCCAGGAGAGGTGGTGCGTGATGACTTTGTCTTCACCCTGCCCGACCAGGCTCTGCCTGACACTGCCCGCATTGTAGTTTACCGAATCACAGCCGAGGGATTTGAGAACCTGGCCGAGGCCGATCTGGTCTTGGCCCCCTGACAACGCCTCGCAGCCGGCTGGTTGTGTGGCTCTGGGTCAGGTGCGGGGGAACCGGCAATGTTCACCTACTCATCGAAGCGACGGCGGGCGATATGGCTCATGAACTCGGCTCGGGTCATAGAATTCTGCTGGAAGCTGCCCAACATGGCGCTGGTAGTCATGGTCGCATTGGGCTTCTTGATACCCCGCATCATGCTGCACATATGCGCGGCCTCAATCACCACTGCCACACCCTGGGGGTGCAGCACCTCCTGGATGAAGTCGGCAATCTGGCGGGTCATGCGCTCCTGAACCTGCAAGCGGCGGGCGAACATATCCACGATGCGGGGGATCTTGCTCAACCCCACCACCTTGCCATCGGGCAGGTAGGCCACGTGGGCGCGCCCGAAGAAGGGCAGCAGGTGATGCTCACACAGGCTGGAGAAGTCGATGTCCTTGACGATCACCATCTCGTCGTAGTCGACCTCGAAGAGCGCGCCGTTGATGAGGGCGATGGGGTCGGTGTGGTAGCCGGCGGTGAGTTCCTGGAACATACGTGCCACCCGCTCGGGGGTGCGCAGCAGGCCCTCGCGGTCGGGGTTCTCCCCGATGTGTTGCAGGATCTCTCGGGTAGCCGCCTGGATGGCGACCTGATGTGCCCTGGCCTGGCTGCCGTTGACCGCCGGGCTGATGTCAAAGGTTTCCTCCAAATGATCGATGTCAATGCTGTGCATAGCATACTCCTTCAGATGGTTCGATATTACGTTTCATCATGACTGTGGGTATTCGCCGCTTTCCCCTCTTGGAGCCGATTGCTGCGCCAGCCGATAGTCGCCCAGCGAACCCCAGCTTTCTGTTCGATGATAGCGCGGCTGTTTAGCCGCAAAGTGAACGCAGACTGGTGCCTGATCCAACTCGGGCTGTGCCTCAAAAAGCCCGCGGTCACCGTGCCGGAATGCCTCAAGTACCAGAGGTAGTTCGCGCTGGAAGATGGAGAAGCGCCAGGCGGCCGACCCCAAGACCAGTCCCCCGCTCACGTGGCAGTATACGTGCAGGGCTGGGCCATTCTCATCGATGTACCACTCGGCCAGCACCTCATCCCTCAAGAGACGTGTATACCAGCCAGAGATTTGGCGCCGATCGTAGTCCAGCCCAATGGTGAGGAAGAGGTCACCCGTCGCATCAGAGTGGGTCAGGGTATAGCGGCGTGGCACGAAGGGCCCTTCGGGCGTGGCCTTATCGGCCAGGCGGACGTGCAGTTTCTCGGGATTTAGTCTGTTCATGATCGACTTTCCAGCGGCGGGTGAGTGATGTTGCCAAGAGGGAAGATGGCCGCCTCGCCGGCGGTGCGTGCTCTCGGAATAGGAGTGACACTACCGGCCGGCAGTGTCACTCCTGTCCAAGATATTTGCTAGTTGCTGTTGTCGACCAACCACGCCGGGCGCAGCAGCCGCACAGCCACACCAAACACTACCAAACCCAGTCCGATGGCCGCCAGGACCATCAGAGTGTTGGCGGAATTGGCTTCGCCGGTCTGGGGCAGCTCGGCGGGGGCCGCGGCGGGCGGCAAGAGCACGGTGTCGATGACGTGGATGACGCCGTTGGAGGCCTCGATGTCAGTGATGATGACCTGGGCGTCGTTGACCATGACCTTGTCGCCCTCGACCTTGACGCTCAGGGGCTGACCCTGAAGGGTATTGATACTGGACATGCTGACGACATCGGCGGCCATCAGCTTCTCACCGGCCACGTGGTAGAGCAGGATGTCGGTGAGGGCCGGGATGTCGGCCAGGAGCGCGTCGATGGTGCCTGCGGGAAGCTTGGCGAAGGCATCGTCAGTGGGGGCGAAGACGGTGAAGGTGCCTTCGCCGGCCAGTGTGTCGGCCAGGCCAGCGGCCTGGACAGCGGCCACCAGGGTGGTGAAGCGGCCATCTTCGACGGCGATGGTCACAATGTCCTTTTCGGCCTGGCTGGCCGGGGCGGCCAACGCAGGCACGGCACTGAGGGCGACCAGGACGAGTACTAGAAACATTGGTACAACTTTAGCTATACGACTAGACATTTTCGAGACTCCTTTTGATTAGATTGATTGTCTTTGTCTACCACTGTCTGTAACGGCTAACTACAACCATTCTCATAGCCACTACTACCTAACTTCAAGCCTCTGTTCAGCCAACACGTCGCCTGCTATGAGCACCTCCAATTCTTATCCGCGTTTCGAAGGCCATCCTTCAACTTGATTACGAGGTCATTATAGCATGTTGTCAATGTTTTGTCAAGACTTTGCAGAGATAATATCTAAATTTTAAGGTTCGGAATCTGGATTACCAGCCGGGTTGAGCCACCAATGTCCCAGAGTGTCCCCTTCACACCGGCGAACTGAACGCTCCCGGTTCGCTGCTGCAAGCGTCACCATGCTACTGGTCAAGCCGGGCGAGAGTGACCACGTACGTAGCCGGGCCTGCGTTGAGCGAGCCTAACCGGCGCAGGAACCTGTCGCTGTGCCTACCATTTTACTGGGGGACGGTGCGGCGGCAATCGGCCTTGCGGCTGACCACCGGATACTCGGCTGTGATACCACTGGGATGCACTGGCAGATCAGTTAGGGCATGTCCTGGCCCGGCGGTGTCAGCAGGTCAGAGTGGACCTACCAGCGTGAACCATGGAGGCGGGCGCGTGTGGGGGAGAGTCTAGAGGAAATCAGACCACGTCGCGCCCCATCACCTGCGGGTGCAGCCGGTTTCTTCTGCCCGCTTCAGGTGGGCGTCGGCGTTGTTCCCTCGATTCCCTCGGGACAGGCCTCGCCGGTGTGGTTGTGCTGGTACTGGTCGGTCGGCGCAGGAGGGGCCAACTCCTCCAGCCATTTCCTGCAATCCGCGTGCAGGCTGCTCTCGTCATCGTTGATGAATACGTTGGCCGTAATGTGTTGCGCATCTACCAGCACCAATCCCTCCCGGATACCGCTTTCGCGCAGGCACTCTTCCACCTGGGGGTGATGTTGATGAACGCACACCGCGCAGGCACGTTGAGCCATAGTTCCTTCCGATAGCCTTTCACGATACGACCTCCTTCAGATAGCGTAGTGCCAAGGTAACTGCTGCAGACCAGTCACCCAACCCTCAATCCGCTGCAGCAGAGCAGCGACTGTGCCATCATCGACGGGCGTCCCCATCTCCTGCTGCGCTGAGCAGTGACCGTGTTTCTGCGACGGCGTCGGGGAACATGGTCTCGACGGCGGCCAGCAGATAGGTCGGAAACTCGACTAGGTCGTTGTCATCCTCGTCCAGGGATAACCAGGCATTGGGGCAATCGCACGCTTCCAGCCAGTTGCTGACCAGGGTGGTCTTGCCGTAGCCGGCCGGAGCGGAGACGAGGGTCTGTGGCCGGTCCCGGCGCGCCTCCAGGCGCTCCACCAGGCGCGGTCGCGGCACCAGCTTCCCGCTGATGCGAGGCCGGTAGAGTACGGTGGCCTGAAATCAAACGCTGTCCTGGGGCAGCCCAAATGGGCATAAGTGCCAAACAGATCATCAAGTGTGGGATGGTATCGATATCAGACATAGCGACCGGCGTCTGTTGATGAGCGTGCCTGATCGACATCAATTGGCTGCTAGCCCACCTGTATGGGTCCGCCTAGCTCGAGACCAGATTCCGGGCCGGGGCTGAGAATCAAACTCTCAGCCCCGGCCGTTTTGTCGCATAGACCATCGCAATGGGACTTTGACGGGATCCTACTCGCGAGGCAGAGTAAACTTGACATCGTTCCTCCTGGGTGCTATCATGTAGCTACCTTGTGGCTACTTTTGGAAGGGAAGGGGCGATGCCTACCAGGGTTGGTGTACGTGAATTGAAGAACCAAACCTCTCGCATCATACGCGCTGTGCGAGAGGACCTGAGCGAGTATGTGGTGACTCTCCGCGGTGAACCTGTGGCTGTGTTGCGGCCATTGACTGAAGCGGAGGAACAGCGGTTCCGGCAAGCAGAGGTCGATGCAGCCCTTGCAGAGATCAGGGCGCTGGCCCAAGAGGTGGCTTCTGCCTGGACATCAGAGAATAGTGGCGTGGAACTCATCGCTGAGCAGCGCAGGTAACTCATGGCTGTCATTGATGCCAGCGTCTACATTACCCTGGTCAACGCTCATGAGAGGGAGCACTCTACTAGTTGGGTGTGGTTCGAGCAAGCCAGGGCGGCAAACGAATCAGTTGTCGCCCCAGTCATCCTGCTGGCTGAAGTCGCTGCCGCTCTCAGTCGAGGGGTGGGAGACCCGACCCTGGCTCACCGAGTTGTGCAGCAGCTTGCACGCTCTGAAGTGATCGAACTGATCCCGGTAACCTTGACGATGGCAGAGCAAGCTGCAGAGATAGCCGCTGAGCATCGGATCCGCGGCTGCGATGCAATTTATGTCGCCCTGGCAGATCAGTTGAGGGACACTCTAGTTACGCTGGATCGGCAACAACTCGAGCGGGGTGCGGCACTCGTGACTGTTCGCGCGCCGTAGGGGCTGTCGCAGGCCCCCAGTGAAGCTCAAGTGCGACGGGCGAGCGGGTTCTACTCCCCAATGATCTTGACCAGCACCCGCTTTCGGCGTCCACCGTCAAACTCGCCGTAGAAAATCTGCTCCCAGGTACCAAAATCAAGGTGGCCGTTTGTGGCAGCCACGACCACCTCGCGGCCCATCACCTGCCGCTTGAGGTGGGCATCGCCGTTGTCCTCACCCGTGCGGTTGTGGCGGTAGTGGTTGATCGGCTCGTGGGGGGCCAGCCCTTCCAGCCAGTCCTCATAATCCTGGTGCAGGCCAGGCTCGTCGTCGTTGACAAAGACCGAGGCGGTGATGTGCATGGCGTTCACCAGCACTAAGCCCTCGCGGATGCCGCTCTCGCGCAGGCACTCTTCCACCTGGGGGGTGATGTTGATGAACGCACGGCGCGCCGGCACGTTAAACCATAGTTCCTTGCGATAGCTTTTCATGATGCGGCCTCCTCCAGATAGCGTAATGCCAAGGCAACTGCCGCGGCCCAGGGCAGCAGCTTGAACTCGCCGCTGGCCAGACCAGCCTCCAGCTCGGACCGGCTGAGGCACAGGAGTCGCTGTTCCTCCAAATCGTCAGGGTGGGCCTCGGCCTCGCGGCGAGCGCCGCAGGCCAGGAACAAATGCGCCACACCCGCCCCCCGATTGCCATCCACCGGGAAGTGTCCCAGGCTCACCCAATCCGAGGCCACGTAGCCGGTCTCCTCGAGCAATTCACGTTTGGCGGCGGCCAGCGGTTCCTCCCCCGGCTCCAGGTATCCCCCGACCGGGGCCAGGGAAGTGCCGTCGATGGCGTATTTTGTCTGCCGGAAGCAGAGAAATCCGCCCTCTTGGGTCATCGCCAGGATGTTCACATAGTCCGGCGTGATAAGCCATGGCCAGTCCGAAATGATCTGGCCATCCGGAAGTTGGACCACGTGGCTTTCAACTGTCAGGTATTTGCCACGCGCCAAAATTACGCGACGTGAGAGTGTGTTCCATGACTTCATGATTCAACTGCCTGCCAGGGTAGAGGTGTGATCAAGGCAACTCAAGTTGACTGCAACCTGTGACTCCCAGTTGTTCTGCTTCTCAGGCGGTGTTGGTCAGGTAAACCCCCAGGCTCACCAACACGGCTCCCGCCCCAAGAGAAAGTGTGATGGGCTCTCTCAAAGCAAGAAAAGCGAGCACGATGGCACTGATGGGGACAAAGTTGATGAAAATGCTGGCCCTTGAAGGGCCAATCGCCTGGATGCCTTCATAATACCAGCGGAAACCCAGCACGGTGCCGAAAATCGCCAGGTAAAGAATACCCACCCAGCTTGACGTGGAGTACTGGCTGACGTCGCGGGTGAAACCTGCCAGGAAGGCCGGGATCAGTAAGCACAAGGCGCCCACTGCGGACGAATAGGTCACCGAGGCCAGTGGCGACAGCTCGGCCATAAGGGCTTTGCCAATCAGGGAGTAGGCCACCCAACTGGCGACGCAACCGAAGATGTACACCTCGCCCCAGCCCAGGCTGCCGGTCAAG
>Ga0233417_10000621_pt1 | contig 10705 bp, 10 predicted proteins | sample Sed_MG_FD_189023 | JGI IMG/M metagenome (GOLD analysis project Ga0233417, IMG submission 189023) | Sediment microbial communities from Lake Towuti, South Sulawesi, Indonesia - Sediment_Towuti_2014_0.5_MG | ecosystem: Environmental > Aquatic > Freshwater > Lake > Sediment | place: Indonesia... | reverse complement strand
GCCAGCGGCGGCGTCGCGTGGCGGCCGCGCGACGAGGTTCACGGCAATATCTACGACCACATCAGCGCCGACTTCGTGTTCGCCAACGGCGTCAGGATGTCCAGCTACTGCCGCCAGTATCCCGCCGGGCTCTATCGCAACGTCAGCGAACTGGTCATCGGGACAAAAGGCCGCAGCAATTGCCACGACCTCGGGACCAAGGGTGAGTACGACTATGTCGCCGAACACATCGCCCTTGTGAAGAGCATTCGCGGCGACGGTCCTTATATCAACCACGCGATGGCGGTGGCGGAAAGCACCATGGCCTGCATCATGGCGAGAGAATCGGCGTATTCGGGCCTGGAAATCACGTGGGACATGATTATGGAGTCCAAGCTGGACCTGATGCCCAATGCCGCCGGATACAACGAAAAACTGGAGGTTCCGCCGTTGCCCGTGCCGGGTCAGTACAAGTTCCTTTGATGGCCGCTTCGGCCGCCTCTTGCTTCAAGGCGGCGGGATGCCGGCCGCGCGGTCTACGATTAGCGAATCTGCCGCGATTGCAGTTCGCTCATCATTTTCTTGAATCTCTCCTGCTGCGGCGGCGTCAGGATTGCCGCGATGCGGTCTTTGCCGTTGGCGCGCACCTCGTCCATCTGCGCTTGCAGCATCTGATAGTACTTGGCAAAGTCGTCGAGAACTTCCGCCACTTCCTTGGCCTGGTCCGCGCTCAAATTCAATTCCCGCGTGAACCGCTGAACGAGGAGATGTTTTTCGACTGCCGCCGCGGAGGGTCCGGATTTCGGAGCAGCGGCCCGAACCGAGTACTTCATGCTGAGGGCGCCCGCCGCCGAGCCGCACAGAAACACCAGAAGGAGCGTGAGAAGAATCTGAGGGTTTTTCCAGGGGGAGGGGCACTCGCCAGGTCTCATTTGCTTAGCCCCCTCTTCTATTCGCTCTGGTAACTAGCCAGATCCACCAGCACGGCCTCACGATCCTGCTCAGGGTTATCCCCTACGTGAGACTCGTGCTGTTCAACCATGACGTTCGCGGGATCCATCGCGACTTCCGCTCGCGGCGGATCCGACCAGAATATCGTTGCCGACATCAGGAAGAGCAGCAACAAGGATGCATATGCGAGCCTGCGGCTGAATTGCCGGTCGAGGAATGCCGACCACAACGACCCGCTTCTCCGCTGTTCGACGCGCTCCATCACGCGGGCATAAAAGCCCGGAGCGGGCGAGGCGGTCTGCGGCGCGCGCAGCAGGCGCAACATCCTGCTGGACTCTGCCATGGCCGTCACGAGACGCCGCGTCTCCTCGTCCGTCTGTTCCAGGAGGCGGCGAAACTCGGTGATCTTATCGGCATCTTCCGGCCGGGAACCATCGAGCCGGTGCAGATACTCTTCCAGGTCTCGTTCAATTTGCCGGTCCATTGCTCTTTCCCTCGAACTTCACAACCTTTGCCCCGGGGGACAATCCAGCGGATCTGCCGTCCGCTTTTCCATCAAGCCCTCATTGTATTACGATCCGCCATAGAGCTCTCAGCAGTTTGCCATGAGGCGCGATTTGGGCAACATCCGCTGGGCGGCCTTCACCAGTTTCTGCCGGGCACGAAACAGCTTGACCTTTATCGTGTTCTCGTTCATCCCAGTCATTTCAGCAAGTTCTTCCACCGAGTGCCCTTCCACTTCCTTCCAAAGAAGAAGGTTCCGGTCCTCTTCCGATACCTTCGCCAGCAGCTTCACCACCAGGTCCCGGTCCGCAACAGTAGAATCCAACCTTTGCTGCTCGCCGCTCCCCGGCTGAACGCTCCATCCTTTGTGCCTCTTCCTAGGTGAAGTCGCTTTCGTAAACCAGCTTCCGCACCTTTTTCTTGCGCAGGTAGTCGTAGCACTCGTTCACGGCGATCTTATAGACCCAGGTCAGCAGGCTGCTCCGGAAATCGAAATTCCGGACCGAGAAATAAACCTTGGTAAACACCTGCTGGCAATATCCTCAGCGTCGTTGTGGTTCCTCAGAATCCCGTAAATTATTGAAAATACCTTACTTTGATAGCGGTCTACCAATTCGCGGAACGCGAGCTCATCGCCGTTCTGGACCCGCCTGACCAGCAACGCCTCATCGCTGTTCTTGTAATCCACTTTCGCTTTGGTTTTCTTGTCCGATCCCGCCGCCGGGAAAGGAAGCACTGCGGTCGCGCCAGCCATAGCATTAAGGCTGACGCAGCCTCCCGCTACACGGTTTCAATCTCGTTACGCAAGCCTTTATACTGGAATTGGATAAGATAGCAGATCCATTCCCATGTGCAAGGCTGAATCCGCTTCCCTAGTACCTGCATCTTTCTAATGGGCGCAAAGTGCGCCCATGCCGCAAATTGTACTTTTTTGTAGTATTCTGTAGCCAGGAGGTCCTCACCGGATGATTAGTTTGACCGAGAAGGCCGTTGACAAAGTCAAGGAGATCCTCGACATGCAGGAACCCAAGCCTGCCGGACTCCGCATCGCCGTCGTGGGTGGCGGTTGTTCAGGCTTCCAGTATTCCATGGCCTTCGAAAACCAGCCGACCATGCTGGATAAGACGTACAATTATGACGGCCTGAAGGTTTTCGTCGATCAGGCCAGTCTGCTTTACCTGGAGGGCGCCGAAGTGGATTACGTCGAGACGCTGGAAGGTTCCGGATTCAAGTTCAGCAACCCAAACGTGAAATCCACTTGCGGCTGCGGAAGTTCGTTCAACGCCTGATTCGGACCGCTATTTGTTTCCCTCGTATTTGATTTGCGTGTCGGTCTGAAACCTCCTGTAATCTTCATAATGGATTGTCATCTTCATTCTCAGCGCTCCGCATGAGAATGGCAGCACATCGTCGGCGTGGGTGTGGATCGGAAACCAGTGTGTGCCATCAATTCGCTCACGCAAGGTCGTGAACCGTGGGAACAGGTTCTCCCGTTTGCGACCGAGAATTTGCGGGACTGCCTGTCCAAAGCTGCGGACAACCGAGAAGTCCTCTTTGCCGGCCCACAGGATTCCATCGAAAAGCCGCTGGCCGTCTAATACCTGCCTGGGCTTTACCGAAAGGACGTAGCAGTCGATCCCATCCACTGTCTCCTCGCCTTGGAAGCGGGTCTCGTAAAGCCACAGCGATTCGGTAGTGAACAGGAACGGCTGCACCTCCCGCAAGTCACGGAAGTCCTCATCGGTCAGTTGAAGGCGTCGTAGTGTGTTGACGGGATTCCCAAGCTGCTTCTCGGTCCGCTCCAGCTTCGGGGAGAAAATGATGTCCTGTACCAATCGGAACTCGCCGGTCCTGCCGCCGCGCGTGTCCATTTCCTGAATCACAACTGTCTGGCGGTAGGTATAGTGCTCGCGCGCGGACTTGTTCTCGGCTTCGCGCGCCGCAACTCGGCGCGCGAGGTCGCGCGGCGGCTCTGTGGCCGAGGCGATCACCGCGGAGGCCAATGCTAAGATGAGGCCGATGCGGGATCTCCGCGCTGTCCTCATCCTACTTTGGTTTTTCGGCTGCATCGGGGCTTTCCTTTTCGCCCAACACCAGAATATCCCTCCTGGAGTTGCAATAGTCGCCGGCGCATCCTTCCTTCTGGAACTGTCCTTCTATTTCGCGACGGCGTGGGCGCCGGCCTGGCAGCCGAGGTCGAAACGCACGGCGATTGCACTCCTCGTGGCTGCCGCCGTGATTCCCTGGCTCGCTTTCGCTATTGGCTTGGGTGTGTTCGACCTCAGGCTGCTGCTGATCCTCATCCTCCTGGCCGCTGTCGCGTCAGGTTGGTTTCCAGTTCTTCCCGGCCACGCTCTTACCGACGTCCTCTTCCTGGTGTTGATGGCGGCCGTCTATCTGGCGAAGCCATTTCGGCTGCTTTATCTGTCGCCGATCGAGGACATACGTATGGATGTTCTCGGCCAACTCATGTGGATCAGAACCGGTGTCCTGGCGGTTCTATGGTTCCGTCCCCAGTACGGCAAGGGCTTTGGGTTTCTGCCCAGCCGTCGCGACTGGAGCATAGGGCTTCGCTACTACGCATATTTCCTTCCAGCGGGCGTCGCTCTGACGGCTCTCTTGCGGTTCGGATCATTTCGTCTGGCGGAGGATTATTGGTGGAAAGCGCCGGCTACATTCCTGGGCATATTCCTCGTGGCAGCGCTCGCCGAGGAGTTCTTCTTTCGCGCCCTGCTGCAACAACGGCTCTCCACCTGGCTGGGCGACACCGCCGGGCTTCTTGCTGCGAGCGTCCTTTTTGGCCTTGCTCATCTTGGATTTCGGGCGTTTCCCAACTGGAAGATGACCGCCCTGGCCGCCCTGGCCGGCCTCTTCTACGGCCGGGCCTTCGCCCTTGCCGGCAGCATCCGGGCCTCCATGGTCACACACGCCCTCACCGTAACCACGTGGCGTACGTTTCTTGCCTGACGGCTGCCGTTCGTCCGGTGGCGACAGGGAACGCACCAGGACAACTGCATGCGATAAACTTAGAACTGGCCTCCACAATGGAGGCTCACAGAAAGGCAAAGAACGTGAAACAGAGTATTCTCGCCCTTATGTCGGCAGTCCTGGCGATTCTCCTCGTGCTGGGCGCCGCCGCGGCTCAATCGCAGCAGGAAGCGCCCGCCTCCGCCGTCGTCAGCAAGTCGGCGAAGGCGGTCGGATACGTCGTCGGCGGTGGAAGCACCAAGGTGGATTTGAAAGCCACGGAACTGGCGCCGCAAGCCACCGGGGAAGCGGAAGTGGAAGCTGCCAGGGGAGAAACCAAGATTGAGGCCAAGGTCGAGGGTCTTCCGCAACCGGGGAAACTCGGCACTGAGTTCCTGACCTATGTTTTGTGGGTCGTCTCTCCGGACGGCCGCACTAGTAACGTGGGTGAGCTTCTGGTTAACAACGCCGGGAAAGGTGAGCTGAAAGTCACCACCCAATTGCAGACCTTCTCGTTGATCGTTACGTCGGAGCCGTACTTCGCAGTGCGCCAACCCAGTGAACTGGTCGTCCTCGAAAACGAGACGAGGAACAACACTAAAGGAAAGATCTTCATCGTCAACGACTACAAGCTGATGAAACGCGCTGTGTACTCCAAGATGGGGAATCCCCTGGCACTGTCGTTGGACCTGAAGAACGTGCCGCTTGAAATGTACGAAGCCCGCAACGCGGTGGAGATCGCCAAATCGCGGGCCGCGGACAAATACGCGCCGGAGATCTTCACCAAGGCCGAAGGTAGCCTGAAGATGGCCGAAAACGCGCTGGCCTCGAAAGCGGATAAGAAACAAGTGATCTCGACCGCCAGGCAGACAGTGCAGTTCTCCGAAGACGCGCGTGCGCTGGCGGCGCAGCGGCAGGAAGAGGAACGCATCGCCAAGGAAAAGCAGGCGGCCGCCGCCAAGGCGAAGGCGGAGGCGGAAGCCAAGGCGGCAGCGGAGGCAGCAGAAGCGAAACGGCGAGCCGATGAGGAAGCCCGGCGCCAGGCGGAGTTGGCTGCGGCACGAGAGGCGCAAATTAAGGCCGAAGCGGCAAGGGCTAAAGCCGAAGCCGAGGCGGCAGCCGCCAGACAAAAGGCGGAAGCCGACGCGGCGGCAGCGAGAGCCAAAGCCGAAGCCGACGCGGCAGCCGCACGAGCCAAAGCCGAAGCCGATGCGCTAAAAGCCAAGGAAGAGGCCGCCAAGGCGGAAGCCGAGCGCGCTCAAAAGGCCGCCGAACAGTTGCGCGCCCAACTTCTGGCGCAATTCAACCGCATTCTGGAGACGACCGATACGCCGCGCGGCCTGGTGGTGAACATGGCGGATGTGTTGTTTGACACCGGCAAATACGACCTCCGCCAGGTGGCGCGGGAGAAGCTGGCGAGGCTGTCCGGTATCGTATTGGCGCATCCGGGCCTCAGTCTGGCAGTCGAAGGCCACACCGACAGCACGGGAAGCGACGAGCTGAACCAGAAGCTCTCGGAACAGCGCGCCGGCGGCGTCCGCGATTACCTGGTTGCGCAGGGACTCGCATCGGGAAGCATTACGGCACAGGGGTTTGGCGAATCCATGCCCGTGGCCGACAACAACACGAACGAAGGCCGCCAGAAAAACCGCCGGGTCGAAATCATCGTCTCCGGCGAAGTAATCGGCTCAAAGATAGGCAAGTAACGCAGGCACAAGGCGACCTGTCGTATCCTGGTTCCAACAGGGAAAACCAACCTAAGTTGTCACAATCATGAGAATTCCAGTTCAGCCCCCCCCATCCATGTACATTCCGGCCGCCTTGCTCCTCTGCCTGGCCGGGTGCAGTTCTACCAAGAGCGAGAGTAAGGGCGCCGGCGGTCCCGCGGCGGCGCCGGTCGCCGTCGTGGTCGCGCCGGTTCACCAGAAGACCGTGCCAATTTACACCGAGCTGACCGCCCGTACGGACGCCAATGATTCGGTGGACATCCGCGCCCGCGTCAGGGCCTTCCTGCAAACGCAGAACTACCAGGAAGGCACCATGGTGCAAAAAGGCCAGCTTCTGTTCACACTGGACAAGCGCGAGTTCGAGGCGCAGCACATGCAGGCCAAGGCCCAGCTATCCAAAGCGGAGGCCGACCTGGCGCAGGCCAAAGAACGAACGGTGGTGGAAATGGCTGAGGCCAATCTCGAGGTTGCCTTAGCGCAGTTAAACAAGACCGACCAGGACGTCAACCGGCTGAAGCCGCTCGCCGAGCAGCAGGCCGTGCCACAACAGGACTATGACAACGCGTTGGCGGCGCAGAGGGCGGCGCGGGCCGATGTCGAGGGACGGAAAGCCAGCCTCAACACGGCCAAGGTCAACCAGGTTGCGTCGATTCAACAGGCACAGGCGGCGGTTGAGGCGGCCAAGGCGAGCGTCCGCCAGGCCGAGCTGAACCTGGAGTACTGCACCATCACCTCGCCGATCGACGGTATCGCCGGCACGCGCCAGGTGGCGCCGGGGAACCTGGTCGGGCAGGGCGAGGCCACTCTTCTGACAACGGTGTCGAATGTCAACCCCATGCGGGTCTTCGTCAGCATCAGCGAGAGCGACTACTTAAGGTACACGCGCATGCGGCAACAGGGCAAGCACCCCGGCGCCGCCGAACTCGAGCTTATCCTGGCCGACGGCAGCGTATTCCCGCACAAAGGCCGCGTGATCATCGCGGACCGCGCTGTCGACCTCAAGACCGGCACGCTGAGCATCGTCGCCGAATTCCCCAACCCCACCGCACTGATGCGGCCCGGCCAGTTCGGCCGCGTCCGGTTTGCGGCCGATGTCGCTGAGAACGCGCTGCTCGTGCCGCAAAAGGCGGTCACCGAGATGCAGAGCGCCAGGGTTGTATACGTCGTGGGTCCGGAGAACAAGGTTCAGCTTCGGAGCGTCACGCTCGGCGAGCGCGTAGGCCAGGACTTCATTATCTCCGAAGGACTCAAGGCGGGCGAGAAGATCATCGTGGAAGGGTTGTTGAAGGTCCGCCCCGGCGCCACCGTCACGCCGAGCGATACTCCCCTGACCTCCGAGGAAACCGGCGCCCGGAAGGGAGAGTAGGCGATGGCGAAATTCTTCATCCACCGTCCGGTCTTCGCCATCGTCATCTCGTTGATCCTGATGATTGCGGGGGGCATCAGCATCGGCACGCTGCCTGTTGCGCAATACCCGCAGATCTCTCCGCCGACGGTTGAGGTCGAGATCAACTACCCCGGCGCGAACGCCGAGACCGTCGAGCAGTCGATCGCCACCAACGTCGAAGCCGAGGTCAACGGCGCCGAGAACATGATCTACATGTCCTCAAAGTCGTCGAGCGACGGCCGTTACGTGCTTACCTGCACGTTCAAAGTGGGGGCCAACCTCGACCTTGCCAACGTCGACATCAACAACCGCGTGAACAAAGCGACCGCCAAATTGCCCAAGGAAGCCGTGGCGGCGGGCATCTCCGTCAAGAAGAAATCGCCCGACATGCTGCTGGTTATTTCGCTGTACTCGCCGGACAACACCTTTGACGAGACGTTCCTGTCCAACTACGCCTCGATCAACATGGTGGACGCCATCGCGCGCACGTCCGGCGTCGGCTCGACGATGATCGTCGGCCAGCGTGATTACGCGATGAGGTTTTGGGTCCGTCCCGACAAGCTCGCCAAGCTCGGGCTCACCGGGGGCGACCTTGCCAACGTCGTCAGCGAGCAAAACCTCGTCGCCGCAGCCGGCCAGGTTGGGCAGCCCCCTGCCAAAGCCGGCGTCCAGTTCCAGTATTCGGTGAACGTCAAGGGCCGTCTGACCGAGCCTTCCGAATTCCAGAACATGATCGTGACGACGCTTTCCGACGGCTCCATCCTCAGAATGAGGGACGTCTCGCGGGTCGAGCTTTCCGGGAAGACCTACACCAGCTTCGGCCGCAAAGATGGCATTCCCTCCACGCTGATCATTGTGTACCAGTTGCCCGGGGGCAATGCCATCGAGACCGTCAAGAACCTGCGGACCCTGCTCACTGACACGGCGAAGAACTTCCCGCCGGGCCTGGAATATCGAATCTCGCTGGACACGACCGAGTTTGTGGAAGTCGCCATCCATGAGGTCTTCCTGGCTCTCCGGGATGCCATCGTTCTAGTGCTGATCGTGGTGTTCATCTTCCTCGGGAATTTCCGGGCAACCTTCATCCCCATGCTGGCGGTGCCCGTCTCGCTGGTGGGCACCTTCGCGGCGTTCGTGGCGCTCGGTTTCTCGATCAACACGCTCACCATGCTCGCCGTCGTGCTGGCCGTCGGCATCGTGGTTGACGACGCCATTGTCGTGGTGGAAGCCGTCGAGCACCACATCGAACACGGCTTGTCGCCTTTAGAGGCCACCGAGAAGGCCATGGACGAGGTGAGCGGGCCAGTGGTCGCGATCGGCCTGGTGCTGTGTGCGGTGTTCGTGCCAGTCTCCTTTATGGGCGGCATCGTCGGCCAGCTTTACCGGCAGTTCGCGCTGACGATCTCCATCTCGGTGCTGTTGTCGGTGCTGGTGGCGCTGACCCTGACGCCCGCGCTGTGCCGCATGATGCTGCGGCCGCGTAAGCCAATGCGCGGCCCGCTCGGCGCGCTGGTCAGGGGCTTCAACAAGGTGTTCGACAAAGCCACGGGCGGTTACCTTACCGGGGTCGCGTTCTTCCTGAGGCGCATCACGGTCGCAGTGGCCTGTCTGGCCGGCCTTTGGTTTGGCGCGGGGAGTCTCCTGATGAAGTTGCCGACGGGCTTTGTCCCGTACGAGGACCAGGGATATTTCTTCAGCGTCTTTACCCTCCCAGACGGCGCTTCGATGGAGCGCACCGACCAGTTGCTGCGGCGCGCCGAGGCCGACCTGAAAGGGGTGCCTGGAATCGGGGATGTGCTGACGATGGGCGGGCTCAACCTTCTGACAAACGCCTACACTTCCAACAACGCCTCCATCATCATCATGATGAAGCCTTGGGAGGAGCGGACCAGCAAGGAGGAGCAGATCAGGGCGGTCATTCAGCAGGTCCAGCGAAAGTTCGCCGCTTACCCGGAAGCGGTGTCGCTGACATTTCCTCCTCCGCCGATAAACGGTCTTGGCAACGCCGGCGGGTTTGTCTTCGAGCTGCAAGACAGGATTGGCCAGCGGCCGGAGGATCTGTCGGCCACCAAGGAGCGCTTCATGCAGGCCATGGCCCAGCGGCCGGAAATCACCGGCATCTATTCGGGCTACCGGACCAGCATCCCACAGATCAAACTGGACATCGACCGTGAAAAGGCGCGGACTCTAAACATCCCGATCAATGAGGTGTTCCAGGGCTTGCAGATCTACCTCGGCGGTCTTCAGGTGAACGATTTCAACCTGTTTGGACGCACCTACAAGGTGATGATTCAAGCTGAGCAGGATTTCCGCAAGTCGCCCGAAAACATCAATGACATTTACCTTCGCTCCGGCGACCGCGCCATGGTGCCGATGTCCACCATCGCCAGGGTCCAGATGATGACCGGGCCGGACATCCTGCAACGCTACAACATGTTCCGCACGGCCGAGATCAACGGCTCGAACGCGCCAGGCATCTCGACGGGGCAGGCGCTGGAAGTCATGGAAGAACTGGCGGGCAGGGAGTTGCCCCAGGGTTCCGGCTTCGAATGGACGGGAATGGCCTACCAGGAAAAGGCGGCGGGAGGCACGCAGGGGCCGATCTTCGGGATGGCGATGGTCTTTGTGTTCCTGGTGCTGGCGGCGCAGTATGAGAGCTGGGCCGTGCCGTTCTCCGTCCTGCTGGGATTGCCCATCTGCGTTTTCGGCGCATTCCTGGGCGTATGGTTGCTCGGCCTGGAAAATAACGTTTACGTCCAGATCGGCATTGTGGCGCTCATGGGCCTGGCCGCCAAGAATGCCATCTTGATCGTTGAGTTTGCCAAGGAGAACCACGAGAAGAAAGGGATGGGCCTGGTTGCCGCCGCGACGGAGGCGGCCAGACTTCGTTTCCGGCCCATCATGATGACCGCCTTCGCTTTCATCCTTGGCGTCGTGCCGCTGGTGGTCGCCAGCGGCGCCGGGGCGGCCGCACGCGTCAGCATCGGCATCGCCGTATTCGCGGGCATGATCTTCGCCTCCACCGTGGGCCTGTTCTTCATCCCGATGTTGTACGTGCTCATCCAGGGTCTTACCTACAAACTGACCGGCAACGCCGTGGCTTCCACCGGCCGCCCCGCAGCGGTGGCGGTTATGGAAGGGGGGCACCACTGATGCGCCGGGCATTCCTAAGCGCTGCTTGCGCGATTAT
>Ga0233417_10000620_pt1 | contig 10712 bp, 12 predicted proteins | sample Sed_MG_FD_189023 | JGI IMG/M metagenome (GOLD analysis project Ga0233417, IMG submission 189023) | Sediment microbial communities from Lake Towuti, South Sulawesi, Indonesia - Sediment_Towuti_2014_0.5_MG | ecosystem: Environmental > Aquatic > Freshwater > Lake > Sediment | place: Indonesia... | reverse complement strand
TACCTGTACCAGTCTGGCCCTTTATTACTTTTGAATTAAGCTTTGATGTCAATTTTTTCCAACTTGCAGCCTGCCCGTACCCTGTTTTACGCGGCAATCTATCTCTTAACGGTACAGATATAGGAACCATCAATTTAATTACCGGATCAAGATTTTCCGGTGCAAATACCGACCGGCTCGCAGGGCTGAAAGTATTTGTCGCCAGCGTCTGCGCTGCTTTCATAATCTCTTGCTGATACTGCTGTAATATAATATCGCTGAGATTACCTCTTAAACTATCTAAGTTTAACATTTTATATTACTCCTTTCTTATACAATTTTTGATAAATCAGTTTTCTGTCTCAAAAGAGATATGGCTTCCTGAACCAGATTTTCTTTTTCGTACTGTGATGGATTTGAATCTTTAATCTTTTTCAATTCATCCAACCTCTTTTCTACTTTATCCAATTCTTTCTTTGCTTCATCTTTTGAAACTCCACCACCAAACCCTTTTTCAACTATAAATCCTGCCTGTGCTAATATAGGCTGAGCCACTTTTTCAACTTTTTCCAATCGTCCTTTTAAATCAGCTATCGACTGATTTACTGTGTCGATTGTTTTGTTAAGTTTTTCTAGTGATTCTTCGCCTTTATTTTCTTCTTTTTTTTCTAAAATAGGTTTTAGACTTTCATTAATCGTTCCAACCATTTTAGTAATTTCCTGACCAATAAAATCCTGTAATTCTTTTTTGTCTGTTTCAGTAATCATTTGTACAATCTCCTTTCGTAAAGTGTCCATTTCTGGATCACTTAGTTTGTTGTTAATTGATTTTATTGACATTTGCATGTTATTATTTCCATTATCTTCTGTAAGTTCATTTATTATGCATTCTTTTATTAATTGCAATAATTGTTCATATTTCTCAGTATTTTTATTTTTATCTTTTTTGCTATTAATTATATAAAACATAGACATTGCCATATCCATCAGTCTGTCAGAATCATACAAACTTTTTTGAATATCTCTCTTTATAATTTCAAAGCTTGCTGTCGGCATAGCGCCGGAATCTACAAGTGAAACTTCGTTAAGCACATATTCTTTGATGATATTGGCTGTCTTGTCTTTTACCTTTCCGATTTCTCTTTCAATAACTTTCCCACCGATTGAAAACATTGATAAAGTTTTATCTTTCACTTTTTTCCACGTATCTTCGGCGCCTTCGGAAATATAAGCTTTTATCCAGATTGATTTATCTTTTTCATCGGGGATAAATTCAATGGCTTTTCCAACTGCAATAGGTTGATGCATTTCTCTGATGTTACCAATTGGTATCCAATCAGAAAAAGCCTTTAGAGACGCATTAAAATCCACAACATCACCCTGTTTATCAAGTATCTCTTGTGTTGCGCGTCCAAATATCAATCTTTTTTCCTCATCAATCTTTTCAATTGGTATTGTGTAGTTCATTTTTTTACTGTCCTCCATTATAGATTTTTTGCATATTGCAATAGCCGACTCTTCTTTTGTTTTTCCCTTCATCGGCTTAAATTCTTTATCTTTCATTATCTGCATTACACACGCTTCAATCTTTTTATCCTGCTCTGGTGTAGTTCCTCCATATGGCATTTTTATTCCCCTTTTTACATTTCCATATTTCTAAAATCAAAATCTTCTGGTATATCCGCGACTAAAAAACATCGGCAGTTAGGGTGTTGCGGCGGTTGAGTAACTCCACCTGGGAATTCTTCCCCAATATTTATCCATCCTTCTGCCTCATTTTCTAAACATTCATCACTGACGCGACTATCATTGGATGTTACCCAACGATGTTTCTGCAAACCTAGTTCTTTGCTTAATTCAACCTCTATCATATTGGCTGCATTTGTAGTTTCAGTCCTTACAATAGTTTCCGCGCGATGTAAAGATATTTCATCTATAGATTGATTAATTTCCTTTTGTATTTCTCCTAAACTTTTTCCTTCTGATATTCCTCTGCTAATTATTTCAGTTAGATTCTGCAAAGTTGTTTTGTCAACACTTTTGATAATATAATTTGCTCTATCCTCTAAAACTTTAATAAGTTTCTCATTTTTTAATTCAAACTCCGGCGGCAACTTTTTTCTTTTTTCCAAATCCGAAACCGATACGCTTTTATTTCGTACATAATAGAGTTTATTATAAAGATTTTGGCCACCTTCTTGACCGGCGAACAATAACACATCAATCAATTCGTTCTTATTGACATATTCATTTAGCGGTTTAAAATCTCTTTTCATTTCGTTTACATAATTTCCGCCCAGATAACTGAATAATTTTTCTTCAGTCATCAATTCAGTCATTTGTTTTTTTATAGCTTCTTTTAATTTATTCTCCATATCTTTAATTATTTTTTTCTCTAAAAGTTTATCAAGAAAAATATTACGCTTTAAAATGCTTAATAATCCTTCAATTTTGACAAGCAATATTTTTGTTTTTATTTTACTTATACTTTGATAATTCATTGTATATTTGCCTCAATGGTTCAATAATATTTTCTTTATTTTCTAAATACTGTTTAAAAATAAAAACAATATCTTCTGCCTTTGTAACGAATTCAAGCCGCGCATTAATTGTCTCTTTTATATCAACAGGTATTGCCGATGATTCGAATTTTTTAAAAGGCTTATCTTCTTTTAGACATCTTAAACATACTTTCTGCCAGCGTTTTATGTCCTCATTCATTTGATCTTTTTGATTATCTTCCTCATCCATATTCATTTCTTTTTCCTGTTGTTGAGGTTCGGACGATAAATTATTTTCATCAATCTCTTTTTCTGGTGGATTTATTAAATCCTTTATCATCGTAATGCCGGCCCCAATTACAAAATGGTCAATACCCAATGGATCATAACCATCTTCTTTTCGACATTCATCGATACTGCGTTGTCCAGTACGGATTAATATTTCATTCCGCTGAGCCTCTGCAAGTAAATCCTGTGGATCGATATTAAGCCATATAAATTGCAAATCAGTATGTCCAAGTTCAAACTGTAACACTTCATCAAATATTTCCTTTAAAAAATTTATCATCGGTCTCAATCCGCGTTCTTTACCAGTTATCTGCTCCACCTCTGCTGTAGCGCGATTAACCTGATAAGTAAACCCAATGTCTTGGGGTGGCACTCCAAAACAAGAACACGTTTGCTGCAATAACCAAAGTTCAAATTTTTCAAAAGACATATCATCAGGTTTCCTTACAGAAGTATATTGACTTTTACCTGGTATAAATTTTAACTTACGTCGCGCCGATAAATTTCCACTAAGCATAGCGTCCCAATACTGACTAAACTTTAATATTCTGTCTTCGCTCCAATCTTCAGGCATTGTTAAAAATCCTTCTGGGTCATTACCTTCAGTCATATATGCTAAATTGTAGTTTTGGCTTTGTAAGGCAGAAGATATTGTTAAAATAAGACTTTCCATCGGACTCAATCCATATGGTGTATTTGTACGAGGATTTTTAATTCGGTAAATAAGATTATCAGTTGTCATTTCTGCTGTTAATTCATTGTGGATAAATTGTGCATACGCTATCTCGGGAGGTTCTGGAGTCAATCCTTCTTTTGTTACACGTAGTTTTATTGTCGAACCATCTATTGGTAATAAACGATATAACTGGCCTCCGATTGTTTTCTGTTTGTAGATTGATAATGCATCTATAACTAATATATCTTCAACACATTTATCAAGAAAGTTTCTGAAACCAGAATAAAATAATTTTAGAAATTCTGTTTTTATTTGTTTAAGTTTATTGCTTTCAATATCTATGTTTTCATCGATGCTTGATATATCCCATTCTAACTGAGTTACTTGAGTTTTTATGCGGTCAATACATGCCCGCGCGACAGGATAATAAATTGACATTTGTCTTAATATCGAGAAATCAATATTTACTGTTGGTTTCGAAACATTTTGATATGAATTAAAACCATATGGTATTGCAAACATCATCGGATTAAAATTATCTTTATCTAATTTCTGTAAGTCCGAGCCCCGCACTAAATCTGCGCTGGATCGTTTTAATCCGTTCGTTTTCGTAGTTAATTTTTTTCTCTTGCTCATTTAATTCACTTTCTTTTTTATTAACTTGATTAGCTGTAAAATCTAACAGACCCTTATTGCTCTCAATACGACCAAAATGTGTGTGAATGGCATATCTCTCCGCGCCCATAAGATGATCGTTGAAACATACCGGTTCACCGTCCATAATCCTATCATTTTTATCTACACGCCATGAATATCCTTTTTTTTCTTTTATGAGTTCTGCACTGTCTTTATGCACATAGACTTTATATCGTTTTACAAAATCTATACCATCCGAAACACTTTTTATTGATTCATGTATATTGAAACCATCATTGTAAAATTCTTTTATTCTGTCGGGTTCTGCCGTATCGGCGTATATAGATTTTTTAATGTCCGGTATAATTTCTTTACATTTTTTTATTAGCTGAGTATTTGTAAGCCCAGTTTCATACAATAAACATTTTTCATAAATTGCTCCATCCTTTATTTTAAGCTGCAATAATGCTGATGGATTTGTACATCCAAAATCAAGCCCGTAAATAATTTCATCGTATGATACAGGATCTTCATCAGTGATGAACCAATTAAAGCCGTACTCATATATTTTCTGTTTAGATTTCCCACGTTCTCCTAAACCGTATATTTTCCAATAATTTGGATTCTGGTCTTTCAACTTTTCTATTTCTAAAACAATATTGCTATCAAGAAAAGGATTGTCTCTAAATGATGATCTGATAAGCAAACAATCGTTACGATTATCAATAAAATCATAAATCCAATGGAATTCATCAGAAGGGTTGTAATCAAAAATTATTTTTTTTCTTGTACGTACTAATAATTGAAAAATATCTTCATAACTGAGCTCATTCCCTTCGTTGCACCAGAGATAATCGCGTTTTGCACCACGCTTTTTCTGAGGGTCATCCATCGACACAAATTCAATCAAATTGTTATGAAAATAATATTCTTTATTCGTTTTATCAAAACAATTTTCGTTATACATTCCAACTTGATTCAGACAATTAAAAAAATCCCGCATAACTGTTTTCTTTAATGCTGGAGTTGTTGATCTAACAATTGTTAATATTTTATTCTGAGTTTGTGCAAGAATTGCTATCCATAATTGACAGATAGATATTGTTTTTGATGAGCCGGTGCCACCTTCATTTACAAGGATTTTATATTTATCAAAATTATCATAATTTTTTTCAAACACTACTGTAGCTTTAATTTTATTTTCCATCGTCTTCTTTTTGATTTATATTTCTGACAATTTCAATTAAAATTTTTGGTTGTGAACCTTCCGGCCCTGTTATCTCCTGTCTCTCTACAAATCCCCTATTTTTACCGATTGTTTTCAATGTGAAAAATATTGAAGCTTCTTTGCCTTCCTCCACATTGCTATATAATTTCTGTTCAGCTAAATCAATAAAACCTTCTTTTAGATGCCTTATATGTTCTTTTAATTCTGGACTATCGTCAATTTTACCTGCCAACCATTGCCGGCTAACTCCTAATTTTTTAGCTGCAAAAATAATAAAACCGTTTCCGTCCGTTAATGCATCTTTTAACTCTTCCAAAGTAAAATCATACATTTTTTTCCCTCTCTCTCATACTCTCTCTCTTATTTATCTTTAATATTACCTTTACCTTTACTATTACTAGTGGGGCTAAACAGCCCCTCTTTAGCCCCTCCCCAGCCCCTGAAAATCTTTTTTGTTATGTCAAAAATGTGATTTAAATGGCTTATATAAATATCTTATCTTTATTACGAAAATTGTAAATAATTATTTATCACTTTTTTGAAAATACTGTGATTATTGTGCAGTATTGTGATGAATTAACTCAAGGATGGAATCTCTTTTAACGCGGATTATTTTTTTATTGATATTGACAATAGATAGTTTTCCCTGTTTGATCCAGGTATAAACAGTCCGTTTACTAACAGTAAAATATTCAGATACTTCCAGGGGAGTGAATAAATCTTTTTGTAATAAGGTTTTCATTTTTTTAAAATATAACAATCATGTTAGCAAATGGAGCCGATTCTTTTTATTAATTATTTTATCTATTCCACTTTCTGGTTCAGCTTTCTTAAATTTATATATAAAATCATCTAAACATTCATTATATCCATCAGCATACCCTTGTTCATAATCAGAAGGATATCTTTTATATTTTTTATATGCAGGTAATATTTTTCCATATTCATTCATCTTTGCTCCTTATATTTTTCTAAATATGCGAATAATTCTCCTAATGCTTTATGTGTATTTTTGAGAAAATTTTCTGAACCTTCATAAGCTTCCAAAATTGGTATAGTACCAGTACTTTTACTAGTAAATCTTATTTTTTTTAATTTCCCATTTAAAAGAGTTGCATAAAATATAAAACCCGGGAAATCCCAACTCAACAATTCTTCTTCATTTTTTTTAATTTCCATTACGCTCCTCCTTTTTTTAAAATTTATTCAAATTTATAAAATTGGGCAATATCTCTTTCTTCCTTCCTTATATTATCAATAATACTTTCTAAATCTTTCTTTGAAATAAAATATCCTTCAACACTTAATTCAATGTTTTGTGTATTTTTATCTTCTGTTTTTTTATAATTTTCTTTTACAATTGTTTTGATTTGATGTTCTAAATGGATGAAAAGCTTATCAATAATTTCATCTATAGGATAATCTAAATATTCCAATCTTTTACGGAATGTTATTTTTGCTCCAATTCTTTTTTTGTAAAATTCCACCATAATATTCTCCTTTTTATTATTTTGCCTTAGTCCATAAATTTTCATATCCATTTTCAATAGCCCAACACAACAATTTAAATTGATGTACTGGATTTTCCCATTGAAAGTTGCTATTAAGAGATATACAATCCCAAAATTAAAATCAAATTTTTTCATAAATAGCTCCTTTATTTATGATTAAATCCATTCCTTATGTTTCTCTTGCCATTCAATAGTATTTTTTAAACTCGTTATAAAATCAAGTGGAGATTTCCATCCAGCTTTCTTTAAATTATTATCTTTCATACCATAATGAATATCATGTGCGGGATTATCTTTGTGAAAATCTACTATTTTATATTTCAATTCCTTTCCCATTATTTTCGCGATAGTTCTTGCCATTGATAAATTTGATAAACATTCATCGCCTAGAATATGATAACGCAACGGCATATCAATTGAACCAATATTATGTTTATAAGCACCTTTTCCTATGATAAACAATAACGCATCCGCGGCATTTCGAGAATGAATGTAATATCGCGAACCGCATTCCTTTTCATTTCCATGTATTTCAACTACTTCTCCGGCCGATACTTTTTTTTGTACAATCACAGGAAATTTTGAAGCGCTTTGCATTTCACCGAAATTATTCATCGTGTTTGTTATAATAAGTGGTACATCGTAACTACGCCAATATGCGTAACATATATCTTCCGAGGCCGCCTTCGATGCAGAATATGCGTTCGACGGTTTATGTGTTGACCATTCCTTATGTGCATATCCTTTTTTCACCGGCCCATAAACTTCATCAGTAGAAAAATAAATGAACGATTCAAGATTTCCTATCGTCCGCGCGTATTCAAGTATTGTTAATGTCGACCGGATATTATTCTCTATAACATACTGCGGATTTTCAACAGATAAAAAGACATCAGATAACGCCGCAAGATGTAACACATAATTAACTACCCCTATTTTTCTACGCATTTGCCAGGTTATTTCACAATTCAGATCATGTTGAAATACAGTAATTCGTTTTTTCCAATCAGGATGTTCCTGTAATAATTCTATAATTCTTTCTTTATACCCTTTGTGATGGAATGAATCCAATAAAATTACATCCCAATCACGATTATTTAATATGTGCGCCACAACATGTACTCCGATTGATCCGCCTCCGCCAGTTATTAATACTCTTTTATTTTTCATAATTCTCCTTTCATTTAATTAATTTTGTTTTCTTCTAAATAATTTAATACTTCTTTCAATATGTTATAAATTTTTTCTATATGATTTTTATCTTCAATTTCAAATTTAATCGTTTTGGTTTTATATATGAAACTATTTTGGGAATCAGGATTAGTGTTAAATATATGTTTTATATTTATAAATTTATCATTTATAATTAGCATTTCAATATAACCATTTTCAATATCGAAATAAATCGATTTTTTATTTTCTGTTATCATCTGCATTTTTATTATTCTCCTTTTTTTCTTTCTCTATATCTTCAATAATTTTTTTGAATAAATATCCCCATTGCCGTCCTATATTTTCCCATTTAAGTTCTTGTATCCAATTATAAGCGCGTTCTATAATAGGTTTTGTTTTCTCCTGATTGTTATAACACCATATCATTTTTTCAACCATATCTTCAATATTTACTATTGGCCTTTTTCGTTCATGATCATGCCCGAGATAAATATGTTCAGTTAATGTTTTACCAGATATTACGGGTATACCTCTTATACTTTGTGAATTTTCTATTTCTTTTATTGTTTTTACATTCTTTGAATTAAATATCTCAGGAATTGATGTAATATTCGGTCCAACGCATAAGACGCGGGCCGCCATAGCTTCTGTTAATGAAAATCCCCATCCTTCACCAAGCGTTGTGGTAATAAGCATATCTGCGCAATTATAAATCCTGTTTAACACTTCTACCGGGAAACCCTGATTCGCATTAAAATTATTAGGATAAGCGTAATCCTCTCCTATTTTAAGATTTAATTCCCGCGCCATTTCATTGATATTTCCCCCTACATCCTGTGCAGACATATGTAGGTAATAAAATGCCTGTGGGACATATTTTTTAAATTCCTTGAAAACAATCATCGAACGCATAATATCTTTCCGTTCTTGATTACGATTTATATTCATAACTATAAATTTTCGTTCGATATTTTCAATCCCATGAAATATTTTTTTTCTATTCTCTGTTTTTTCGTTCTGCGGCAGACAATAGAAATCTTTTGTGTTTACTCCGTGATATATTTTCTGGATTCTGCTCACGTCTGAAAAAAGGTAATCATATTTTTCGCATTCATTTAAAGCATAATCCGTATAGACAACTGGATAATCTGGTTTTATAATTGTCGATACCCAATTTTCTTTAAGTTCAGAATCTACCGGAAAATATGAAACCCATTTAAAACTTTTAATGTTATTTTCTTTATATTTCTCTTGTAATTCTTTTAACTGATTTGCAATTTGTTCAAGAATAAAATGATCTTGTACAGTAAAAACAATATCGAATGGCGGAAAAATAGATTTATCGTTTCCACTTAAGGCAAATAATAATCTTTGCAGACCGTATAAATCTCCCTGGCCCATAGGTGCTGCTGGATATATTTTATATGGAAATTTTTCTCTATCATAAAAATCACCATCATAATTAATGCCTATTTGAGTGATTTCATATTCTGGATTTTGCGCAATTTGAAATAATATATTACGCAATAACGTTCCGAATCCTGTCGCACAAGTTCCAGTATCCCCTAAAACCAATATTCTTTTTTTATTCAACATATACTATATCCCTCCCGCCTTTATACATTCTATGCGTTACAATTAGATCAACTATAGGAATTGCTATTAATTTTTTTGAAGTAAAATTATCCGGCGAATCATCAATCTCTTCTATCCCACATAAAATATAATCCTGTTGAATATCAAGCACAGGAACACATTCATACGAAACAATTTTATCTTGAAATACTCGTGCTATAGAAATTAATGGTATTTTATTTTCATTAAGCAATTTTTTTAAAGTACTGATTTTTTGTTCTGCCTGTGTTTCTACAAAATTCATCACAATTATTTTTGCATCTTTAAAAATAGAATTTGTTAATGATTTTATCGTACTAAAACTATTTAACTTTCCGGCATTAAAAATAAATTGAAACTCTTCGGAATATTCTTTTAAATCTACTCCAGCATGTTTTAACATAAGTTCAAATCCGGCTGGAATTCTAGAATTATCATATTTTTTTATTTCATAATATTGGAACCACGATTCAATTTGTGTTCTGTTTTTCATTGTTTTATTCTCCTTTTATTCATTTTCAAACCTCCTCATTAAATGGTTTTTTGAAACTTAATTTTATTCTTTCTTCATTTGTATATCCGCGCCCATGTCCATCATATCCCCATTTATCCAAAAAATATTTCCTATTTTTCTCATATGTTATAAAATTTCTTTTGTTTAATTCATCATCACATTTTATTGTCCGGCTTCCATAGTGATAAAATTTTGCCATACCGGTCTTACCAGCTTTTTCCCCTGCTATCAAAATTCTATTATGATAATCCTGATCTTCAAAATATGCCGGGTAAAAGTTTTCGTCGAAATAACCAATTTTATCAATTGTTTTTTTATTCAGCATAAAGCAAGAAAAATGTGGATGCTCATCAAAATTATCGGACATAATGTTTGATTCATTAATTTTAAATTCGTTCTCATATTCAGAAGCCGTCCAGAAAATAAATTCTGGATGTGTCTCTGCGAAGTTTACAAGGTTTTGTACACAGTAAGGATTCATAATAATATCAGAATTACATATCAAAATATATTCTGCATTCTGTTTAATTCCTTCATTCACGATTTTATTCCAGCAGGCGGCCACGCTCATTGTTTTATCTACATTTATAGC
>Ga0233417_10000619_pt1 | contig 10714 bp, 9 predicted proteins | sample Sed_MG_FD_189023 | JGI IMG/M metagenome (GOLD analysis project Ga0233417, IMG submission 189023) | Sediment microbial communities from Lake Towuti, South Sulawesi, Indonesia - Sediment_Towuti_2014_0.5_MG | ecosystem: Environmental > Aquatic > Freshwater > Lake > Sediment | place: Indonesia... | reverse complement strand
CTGCGTCCTCGCCCGTCGAGTGCTCTTGTCGTCGAATGATTCGTAGGGCGTGAGAGAAGACCAAAGAGAACGTCATCAACTACGCCCGACGGGTCGGCTGGTTCCCGGCGCTTTCGGGTAACCCATCCCTTTCACCCGCTATTCGGTTGTGAGTTCGAAGTCTGGTATCTTCGCCACAACTGGGGAGATGAGCGGGTAAACTACTACGACGATTCTGGGTCGGAAACCTCTATTCCCATCGGCTTTACGGACCTGCGACCTCCCGATCCCTTCGTAGCTATCAGCGGCGACCGGTCGCTGTTCCGTGTCGGTGACCTGCTTGAGCTCGTTAGGCTTGTCGAAGCGCTCCATACAAAAGGAGGGCACGTCGTGTAAAGTGAATTCTGTGCGGTGTGTAAACACAATTCGGTGCATAGCCGTTGGATGCCTGCGATAGTTCGGCGTAATGCTCTGCTGTAATCATCAATGATATAGGGTACTCGAGCGAATGCGGCACATTTTGAGCTTGACACGCCAAATCATGTATCACATAATTGTCCTAACACGCTCGGTTCGGACAAAACGCTAATGGCCAACGGAAAACCCAAAGATGGCAAGGTGGCTGCCTTGCGCCGCGCCGGCACGCTGAACCCCCGGCCGAAGGACGTTGCCGATCGGCTTTTCCAAGAGAATGAGTTCTTCGATGCCAGGGACCTCGTACAGGTGAAGTACGAGATGCTCCGTCAAGTCCGGGTAGACAAGTCGTCCGTGAGCCAGAGTGCCGAGTTGTTCGGCTTTTCGCGGCCTTCCTATTACCAGGCGCAGGCAGCCTTCGAAGAGGCAGGATTGGCTGGGCTGGTGCCTGAGAAGCGTGGTCCCCGACAGGGCCACAAACTGACTCCTGAAGTGTTGGAGTTCGTCAAACAGACCCGCGCCGACCAGCCATCACTGAAACCGGCCGATGTCGCTCGCTTGATCGAGGAGCGCTTTGCTCGCCACGTCCATCCGCGAAGCATCAGGCGGGCGCTATTGCAGCAGGAAAAAAAACGGCTCTGAAATACGCGGTCGGGAGCGCCGATGGATCGCTGTCACTGCGGATGTCCTTACCGAGCGGTATGAAGATCTCCGCCGGCAGGCTCTGGGAGGAGGCGCATTTGATGGAGGATTGGGCTTCGCCATGCTTCTCCGGCAGGGCATGTGCTGTTGGATGGAATCTTGGTCGAAGTGCACGGCGACGGCACCGGCACTGGAGGTTGCGGCGCCGACGTCAGTGGAATCGGTTCCGGCGGTGTTGCAGGGCGAGATCGCAACGATCCTTGCCGGAATGGCTCTGAGCCATCGGCAGTTGGAGGCTATCAAATGATAACGGACATGAACCAGAAGGTGAACGCCGGCCACTTGAAGCGCAATGCTTATCTGTACGTCCGGCAATCCACGCCTCGACAAGTGTTGGAACATCAGGAGAGCGGGAAGCGCCAGTACGCCTTACGGCAGCGCGCGATCGCTTTGGGCTGGCCTTTGGAACAGATCCACGTCATCGATTCAGATCAGGGCCAGTCGGGGAGTTCAGCTGCGGATCGCGAAGGTTTCCAAAAACTGGTGACGGAAGTGAGCTTGGGACGCGCCGGTATCGTCCTTGGGCTGGAGGTGTCCCGCTTGGCGCGGAACAATACGGACTGGCACCGACTGCTCGAGATCTGCGCGCTCACCGACACCTTGATTCTCGACGAAGACGGCACTTACGATCCTGCCCACTTTAACGATCGTCTCCTCTTGGGCCTGAAGGGGACCATGTCCGAGGCAGAACTTCATGTGCTACATGCCCGGATGCGTGGAGGAGCGCTGAATAAGGCCCGCCGCGGCGAACTGATTATCCCGCTGTCTGTCGGTCTCGTGTACGACTCACAGGGGCAAGTGATCCTGGACCCGGACAAGCAGGTGCAAGAAAGCATGCGTCTGTTATTCGCGACGTTCCGGCGCATTGGATCTGCTTTGGGAACGGCCAAGGCATATCGCGAGCAGGGGTTGCTGTTCCCACACCGGGTGCGTGGCGGACTTCATGATGGCGACCTGTTGTGGGGTGAACTCGGACGCACGCGCGTCGTTCACGTGCTCCGTAATCCTCGCTATGCCGGAGCATTCGTGTACGGCCGGAACCGAAGTCGGGCGAAGCCAGACGGAAGCGGACGATGCTCGCACCGAGTGCCGCAAGAGCAGTGGCACACGATTCTTAAGGACGCCCATCCAGGGTACATCACCTGGCAAGAATTCGAAGAAAACCTTCGGCGTCTGAAGGAGAACGCCCATGCACAAGGCTCGGATCGCATGAAGAGTCCGCCGCGAGAGGGTCCTGCCCTGCTCCAGGGAATCGTGGTCTGTGGAATGTGCGGAGCACGAATGTTAGTTCGCTATCGCGACCGCGGTAAGGGGCCGGAATCGGCATATGCTTGTTTCGGCGAGCACAGCGAGAACGGGCGGCCCAGATGTCAGATCATCTCCGGGAAGGCCATTGACCAGGCGCTCAGCAAGCTAATCGTCGAGTCAGTGAATCCACTGGCGCTGGAGGTAGCTCTGTCTGTACAGAAGGAGCTTCAGTCGCGCCTTGAGGAGGCGGATCGCCTCCGCCGGGCGCAGGTGGAGCGAGCGCAGTTCGAGGCCGAACAGGCCCAGCGGAGGTACATGCGCGTGGACCCGGCGAACCGGCTCGTGGCCGACTCATTGGAGGCGGACTGGAACGCGAAGCTGCGAGCCATGGAAGAAGCGCGAACAGCATGCGAGAGCCAGCGCCAAGCCGATCGACGGCTGCTGGACGCCGACGAGGAAGCCAAGATCTACGCCTTGGCTTCTAACTTCGGGCAATTGTGGGACAGTCCGACAACCAGTGACCGCGACCGGAAGCGCATGATCCGGCTCCTGATTGAAGATGTGACGCTCGTCAAAGGAGCCGATATTGCCGTACATATTCGTTTCAAGGGAGGGGCAACAAGGTCGCTGGCGGTTTCCGCGCCGCTCTGCTGGCGAGAGAAACATAAAACCAGCCCGGAAATCCTGCAGGAGATCGATCGTCTGCTTGATGGTCACACCTACGATGAGATTGCCACGATCCTGAACGACCGCGGACTATTTACGCGCCTCGGCAATCCCTATGGACCGGTGCGGATTATGAGAATCCAGGAGAGGTATGGCCTCAAGAGCCGCTACGATCGGCTCCGGGAAGCCGGATATTTGACTGACGAGGAAACGGCTAAGCTCCTTGGAGTCTCGGCGAAGACCATTGCCGAGCGCCGCAAGCGCGGATTGCTGAAAGCTGCTCGAGTCAATGACCGCCCAGAGTACCTTTACGAGCGGCCCGTGGTCCGCCGCTAACATTCGCCTACGCAAACTCGGACGTACCCTTGGGGAGCAACCTTAAGCAAGGACCGTGCCAGTCACGGTGGTATCGTAGCCGGCGAATACCTCAAGCTGTCGGCGCAGATTTGCGAGCTGGAGCACGTCAAGGAAGGACTGTACCGCCGGCAGTTGCAGCGTCCGCCTCCGCATGACCAGATCGTATCGCTCGCTCTTGAGAGGAATGAAGTCGAGCCCAAACGCCTGCGCGGCCGCTCGCGTGGCAATGCAGCAGTCCGCGTCGCCGGCGACCACCGCATAGGCTGCGGCCAAATGACCGTACGCTTCAACCTGATAACCCCGCACGCGGCTGGGGGCCAAGCCTGCCTCTCTCAGGAGGCGGTCTGCTAATGCCCGGGCACCTGAGCCCACTTCCCGGTTGACGAACTGTACACTCCTGCTTGCGAGATGTTCAATCTTTGAGATGCGCTTCGGGTTGGCGGGAGCGACGACCAGGCCCTCCTCCCACTGAGCGAAAGTGATGACGGCAAAGTCCTCGTTCGGGAAGTGTTGGCGCAGGTATGGCAGGTTGAACTCACCGGTCTCGGGGTCCTCGAGGTGAGAGCCGGCGATGTGTGTGGCGCCCTCCTTGAGCCATGACAGAGCGAGCTTGCTCGACGCCGCGGCCGAGACAACCTCGATACCCGTGGTCTTTTCCACCACGGCTGCGAGGAGGCTGGCTGCCGGATCGCACCCGGCAACAACCAGGCGCTTCTTGAAAGCGTTGTCGCGCGTGAATGGAACAACATCGGCCCTCACCCCCGTTCGTCCCTGGCGCGAAATCACTGCGTCGGCCTCGGGCAAATAGTAAGGGCAGGCGCTCACCGGTACGCTTACCCATTGGTCGCCGACCCGGCAAAGACGTGCCGGCTGGCCCTTGGTGGCCATGCCGGCGCTGAGAACTCGCGTCGCGATGGGGGCAACGGCCGTTGGAGCCTCCACGGGCAGAGAGAAGATCTCCTCCACGGAGACGTCCAGTTCGCGAGCCAATCTTAACGTCACCTCGGTGTTTGGAACGTACGTGCCTGCCTCCATCGCATAGATGGTTTGGCGGCTCACTCCGACCCGCTGGGCCAGTTCGGCCGCGCCGAGCCCCCGGTTCTTCCGGACCGCTGCCAGTCGATTCTGAATATGTCGGGACATGCGAGTTGTTCGTCCTCAGAATTGCAGCTTCAGCACGAATTCGAAGACGCGAGGATCGAGAGCGGTGGTGATCGTTCCGAACGCCGCCGTCCCGGACGCTCCATTCGGGTTACCCAACGGCGGAGTGTTGGTCACGTTAAACGCTTCCGCCCGAAACTCGGTCCTGAAGCGCTCGGTGAGCATAAACGTCTTGCCGACCATGAGGTCGATGGCGCCATAGCCAGGCCCTCGTACCGGATTTCGTGAGCTGTTCCCGAGAGTGAATTGCGGCGCAGCCGTGAAGGCGGATACGTCGAACCAGCGCGCCATACTGCGCTGATAGGCGGGCAGGTTGGGATCGCGAAGGCGGTTCGGCCGCTGAATGCCGAATCCAGCGAAGGCGTTCAGGTTGGGCTGCTGCGTCACCGCGATGGGACTACCCGACTGTGCCCGCACAAGTCCTGCCAGCCGCCAGCCGCCGCCCAGCAGGTCTCTCCAGCCGCGCAATCCAAACCGGCGGTCGCGTCCGATGGGAAGCTCATAGACGAAGCCGCTCGAAAGAATGTGTGGAATGTTCCCAGTGGAGACATCTTTCTCCAGGCGCCGGTTGTAGCTGTCCGCCGCCTGATAACTGGTGATGGGGCCGGTGAGAATCGCCGCGTCGAACACGGCGCCGGCATCGTCGATCAGCCGCGAGAAGGTGTATGCGGCCGAGAAGGTCAGCCCTTGTGCGAATCGCTTCTCCACGCGCGATTGAAACGAGTGGTATGTGGAATGGCCGACGTTGTTCCGGTACAACGTCACGGTGGTGAAGCGGGGGAAGGGCCGGAGAAGCTGCTGGCGAGCGATGGTACGCCTACCCAGCGACGATTCGATCGGTATCTCACCGAAGAACGGGTTCGAAACCTGCTCCGTGAGCTGCGATCCCAGCACCAGTTGGTCCACAGGCAACTGGTTTAAGTTCACGTCGGGTACACCCAGATTGGTGAGCTTCGAGCCCAGGTATCCCGCCTCGATACTCCAGTTCTCTCCAAACGTCTTCTGCACGGACAGATTCCATTGTTGAGCGTAGCCGCTCTTCTGGTCGCGCTGGACACCAAAGACCCCCTGCCCAAGACCGCTGTTCGCATTCGGTTCATCGATGCGGATCGTAGGCCCTTGCGAAAGGACGAACGCCGGGTTGATGTTATCGAGCGAGGCCTGTTGCACGGTGCGCACGAACGGGAAGAGCGGCGTGGTGAAGGGTGTGGTGATGCCGGCCTGTTCGATCCACGTCATACCGCAGCCGGCGCGAATCGCGAATGAATCGGAAACACGAAACGCAAGCCCGACACGCGGCCCGAGGTTGCCCCACTCGAGGTTCCGAGCAGTGCGTGGAAACCCGTTTTGTCCTAGGAAATCGAGTTGCTGCGTCCGCAGATTAAACACTGCGCCGCGATCATTGACCACCGTTGACGGGAAATTGAGCGTGTAACGAACACCGAGGTTCACGCTCAGCCGGCGGTTCGCCCGGAAATCGTCTTGAAGGTAGAACTCCGCGATGGTGGCCCGTGGCTGCAGGGCCTCCTCCTGCACGTCGATCTGAAACTGCTGAACTTGGCCAAGCAGGAGGGATGCAATACTGTTGCCGGTGTTCGGCAACGGCGTTCCGGCGGACGACAGGCCCGCTGTCAGGAGGTTGGTGAACTGGAAGTTCCCGGTGGGGCTGGGCGGCTGGAGCACATCCAAAGTCTGATGCCGGATGTCGGTTCCAAGCTTGAGGCTATGGCGGGTCGTGACCCAGGCGAGGTTGTCGATGAACTGCGTGACCGAGGTCGTGAAATCAGCGTTGCCGTTCGCTGGCGGTCCGAGGAGCTGGAACCCGACGACGTCATAGGTCGGCAGCGTGTCCGCGTAGGATGATGCGGGGATGTTCGGAATCTCTGAGACCTCCGACGTCGGGCGCCCCGTACGCAGCGAACTGCGGCTGAAGCCGCGGCGGGTGTAGCCGAATCGAACTTGATTCGCCCGGGTCGCACCCATAGTCCAATCGTGTTCCGCCACGACGCTGTCCGCCCGTGTCAGCGTGTCCCCCACGACGCCGGAGGCAATATTGCCGCTCCCGTCGGGCAGAGGCGTGACTGGCCGCGAGAAATCGCGCAGATAAGTGTATCGCCCAAAGAGGCGGTGCCGGCTTCCAAAGTATCGATCGAGCCGCGTGTCGAATTGGTCCTGCGAGACATCCTCGTTGCCGACACGGCGGTAGTTGTTGGCGGCGGCCTCGGCTCCGCTCCCTGTGAACACGTTCGGGGCGGGATACCGGCTGAGAACCCGGAGCGTTGCCGCATCAAAGCGCGTGGGCGGAATCGTGTCTCCAGGAAAAGGGCTGCGAGTGTAGCCGAATTCGGTCAGCAGCGTGGTTGCCGGGTCGTAGATGGGGGTGGAGAACCGCCCCGATCGCTGCGCGCTCGTGGGGACCGTGCTGGTGCGAACCGTTCCGTTTTCAAGACGGGTGCCCTGCCAATCGACGAAGAAAAACGTCCGGTTCCTCTGAATCGGCCCGCCCAGAACGAACCCGTATTGGTTTCGCCGGAAGCGGGGCTTCGGCCCGGCCGGGGCGAACAGGTTGCGCGCATTCAAGGCTTCGTTGCGGAGAAACTCGAACAGTGTGCCGTGCAGATCGTTGCCGCCGGACTTCTGATTCACCATGATCACGCCGCCGTTGGCGCGACCGTACTCGGCGGAGTAGCTGTTGGCCTCGACACGGAACTCCTCGATGGCATCAATGATGGGGAAGTAGGCCACCTGCCCGGGTTCCGGCTGGAGGACGCTGATTCCGTCATAGATGTACTCGCTCACCCGAGGCCGGCTGCCGTTAATGCGCGGCAGTGTAGACCCGGGTGGCAGATTCACCCCAGGGGACAACGCAATCAGCGGCACGAAGTTGCGGCCGTCCAGAGGTAGGTTGACGATCCTCTCCTCTTCGACCGTAAAGCGGACGGTCCCGCGCGCTGCCTGCAACAGTGGCGCTTCGGCAGTCACCTCAACGGCTTGAGACAGATCCCCAATCTGGAGCGTCAGGTCCAGTCCGACCTGGTCGCCTACGCGGAGCACGACGCCGTCACGTTTCAGGACAGCGAAGCCCGGCTTCGTCACCGCCAGTTGGTACGAGCCAGGCGGCAGTGCGAAGAAGTGGTACTCGCCAATTGGCGACGTGCTGAGACGCGCCTGCACTTGTGTACCAGCATTGGTCAGTTCCACAACCGCTGAATCAACGGGCATACCCGCGGGGTCGCGAACGGTTCCAAACAACTCAGCCTTGGTTGCTTGAGGGAATGCCGGATTCACACAACCCAGCCCGGCGCCCAACAACAGAATCCACTGAATTGCCTTTGTCTGGGCGGATGCTCTCATAGACGACATTGTCATGCTAACACGACACCGGCAGTCCTTAGGCGTTCGAGTCCGCAAACGTGTCGGCACATGCCGTGGCGGTCGTGGCAGGGACGGTGACCCATAAAACCTGCCCAGCAAGTGGGCTCAGTGAAACAGCACCAGCAGCAGCAGCGGCTGGTTGGGTCGACACAGGAGGTAGGATGCGCCCGAATGCGACGCTCAAGCTCGGATATTTTCCGCTACCTATCGCAGAGGCCGAACGCATCCGGCGTTGTCTGGCATTTCCCGGCTCGCCATGCGCCGCGTTGGATCCGTGTATCGGAGATGGGAGCGCCTTCGCGAAGATCGCCGGCGACGAACACGCTCTGCGGTGCGGGATCGAACTGGATGCCTACCGTGCCGAGCAGGCCCGCACGGCGGCCCACCAGGTGATTCAGGGTAACGCGCTCGACGTGCATTGCCCAGTCGAATCACTCTCATTGCTGTACCTGAACCCGCCGTACACGTTTGAGTGCGGGGAAGGGCGCAATGCGAGGATGGAGCAGGTCTTTTTCGAGCATTGCTACCGCTGGCTGAAGCCAGATGGTGTACTCATACTCGTCGTTCCGGGCGACAAGCTACATGTGTGCGATCAAGTTCTCGCTGTCCACTTCAAGGAGAAAAGGGCATACCGCCTGACTGCGGCGGATTCAGTGAAGTACAAGCAGGTGGTGCTATTCGGTGTGCGGCGCACACGTCGGGAACGTGATCGATTGCAGGACTTCGATGTGATCCGGGCGCGGAACCGAATCCATGGAATGAGCCGTGGCTGGGAGAATTTGCCAAGTCTCTCGGACGTCTCAGTTGCTGTGTACCCGATACCTAGCAGCGGTCCGGCAAACCTTGTCAACCGCGGCTTGCCATTGGATGAGATCGAGGACTTGCTGTCGAAATCACCGGCTTACCGCCAAGCTTGTAGAATTCTGTTTCCGCCGCCGCAAAGCGTTACGGGTCGCCCGCTGACACCTTTGCATTCAGGCCATGTCGCGATTTGTGCGGTGAGTGGAATGTTGAATGGGATCTTCGGTGCTGGTGAGGATCGGCATGTCGCGGCTTGGAGTTCGACGAAAGCCGTGACGGTCTCGACCGAAGAAGCAGAAGATGGAACGATTGTTCGAACTGAAAGAGAGCACTTCGTCCAGGAACTTACGCTGATCTACTCATCTGGCCAAACCGCGATACTCCGATAACACCCTTTGCGACATGAGCACGCTTGTTCGCCCGAGAAAACTCTGGTGCCTACGCCGGAAGACAGGTATTCTGATGAAGCCCGCAAAGAATGATTGCGGTGACGATGGTCGTCATCCGCTACGTGAGGTGCAGTGTGAAGCAACGCTCAAGGTCGTCGTGCGAATGAGTTTCCTGAAGAACTGCGCGATCGCCGCCGGGGCTTGGTTCTTTGTAGGCATGATCACTTCCGACTCAGATACGCATTGTCCGTTCATAACCTCGCACAACTGCCGCTAGTTCAATCATCGCGATTCGGATCCGGTTTTGTGCTGGCTGAAAGTGCCGCTGTGCCGAGGAGGCGGCGGTACCGCAGAACCAGCCGGAATTCCGTGGGCGTGGGCGCTCTCGGTCCCCATTCTCGAAACGCTCTCCCATCGCTTCGGTATAATCGCACTAAGCGAGGGATGCACGTGGGTGACGAAACCGTCCGGCAAAGTACTTCCACTTATGTCCGGCAATTCCCGTCCAGGCCGAAGGACGAAGACCTGGAGAGCTGGCTGGCCGAGATCTACCGCTACGCCGAGGGGGAGGCCCAGGATGCCATTGCCTGGTATTCCCGCAACAAGAACAACAAGCGGTGGCTGTCACACGTCATTCGTTACTCGGCAATCCTGTTGGGCGGCCTTGCCGGCCTTCTACCGGTAGCTTTTGCCATCTGGCCTCAGCACCTGCGCGGCCAAAACATGTCGGCCGAGCAATCGAGCCTGATCGTGTCGCTTCTGGTCGGCGTGGTCGCGATCCTGGTCGCACTGGATCGCTTCGGCGACTTCTCCACCGGCTGGATTCGGTATATCCTGACGGCATTCGACATTCGCACCGCGCTTCAAGATTTTCGAATGGACTGGGCCACGCACTACTCTCAGGCTCCGCGCCCGCTGACGCAGGAGGACATCGCCAAGGCAATGCAGCGCGCCAAGGACTTTGTGCTGGCGGTCGAGCGGGCAGTCGGCGATGAAACCCGGCAGTGGGCCACGGAGTTCCAGCGCAACCTCGCGCAGATGGAAAAGGAGGTCACCGCCAAGTGGGAAACGCGCGAGAAAGAAATCAAAGCGCAACTGGATTCTGTACGGACCGGAGCTGTCCAGGTTACAGTATCCAATGCCAAATCAGCCGACAACCGCACTTTCGCCGTGTCGCTTGTGCCGGGTAACGGCGGCAGCCCCGTGGAGGAGACCGTCACCGGCGCGCAGACATGGGTGAGGGCGGGACTCGCACCGGGACTCTATACCGTTCTGGTCAAAGGCAAGATCAACGGCCAGGATGCCGCCGATTCCAAGGCGATTCAGATTGCCGCCGACAAGGTGGCCGAACCCAAGCTCACCCTGCTCGAATAGCGCTTTACACTCGATCCGGCTCCGGGTGCTCCCACGGCTTCCGATACGGACGGCGCAAGAGCCTGTTCGCCTCCTCGTCCCCGAAAATCCGCTGCTTCACCGGGTCCCACGTCAAACTCCGGCCCAACTGGCAGGATAGGTTCGCCAGGATGCAGCTCGTCGTCGAGATGTAGCCTTGCTCGATGTCGGCCACCGGCTTGCCGCGGGAGGCGATCGCCGCGAGAAAATCCTTCATGTGTCCCCGGATC
>Ga0233417_10000618_pt1 | contig 10717 bp, 9 predicted proteins | sample Sed_MG_FD_189023 | JGI IMG/M metagenome (GOLD analysis project Ga0233417, IMG submission 189023) | Sediment microbial communities from Lake Towuti, South Sulawesi, Indonesia - Sediment_Towuti_2014_0.5_MG | ecosystem: Environmental > Aquatic > Freshwater > Lake > Sediment | place: Indonesia... | reverse complement strand
AGGAAGGGCGGCACCGGCGTGTTAGTCACAGCGACCTTCAATCGATCACGCATTTGCTCTGGCTGGAGACACTGTACCGCGAGAGCTATTTTCAGATATACAGAGCTGCAATGCGTGTTAAGATCCGAGGTGGTGAACCCCCAGTTGGCGCGTGCGGCCCTCCTGATTGCGGCGCCGGCGCTTTTCCTGGCACCTTCTTGAGCATGTAGGTGCCCCGATTCTACGCCTTCCCTAACGCGGCAACGAGTGACAACGAGGTCAGTGAGACCTGCCGTCAACCCTTGGAAAGTCTGGTGCCCGGGGCGGGACTTGAACCCGCACGGAGGTTACCCCCCAGAGGATTTTAAGTCCTCTGCGTCTGCCAGTTTCGCCACCCGGGCGCAGCCGAGCAACCCCGCAGTTCCATGATAGTAGAGCCGCCGGGCCCGGGTTCACCAGGGGCCTGGGCGAGCCGCAGGTCGTCAGGCTCTGGCCTGCTTGCCGTGCCCCCTCCTGCCGCGCATGCTCGCGCTCCCTCACCGCACGCTAGTCCGAAAGTCCTATAGCTCCACGGGGTTTGCCGCCCCCCTGCGAACTATTGGGCCTCCGGCGGGCGCATGTTAAGATGCAAGAAGTCGCAACCGCTCCGGCGGACGGGGCCACACACTCTATGTACAAGGCTTTCTTTGGCCTCAAGCACAATCCCTTCAACCTGACGCCGGATCCGGCCTTCCTGTACCGCAGCCCGCAACACGAAGAGGCTCTGGCCAACCTGGTCTACGGGGTGCAAAGCCGGAAAGGCTTCATCGTGCTAACGGGCGAGGTGGGCACGGGGAAGACCACCATGTTGGAGTGCCTGCGGGATTTCCTGGTCGCCCAGCGGATCGACTTTGCCTACCTGTTCAATTCGCGTCTCACCGTCGAGCAGTTCTTCGAGATGATCGCCTACGATCTCGGCTTGCAGTGCAACCGCCTTTCGAAGACCGAGGTGCTGATGTCCCTCAACCAGGTACTGCTCCAGAACGCCAACCGCGGCCGCACCACCGTGCTGATCCTGGACGAGGCCCACAACCTCGAGTGGGACGTCCTGGAAGAGGTCCGGCTCCTGGGGAACCTCGAAACCCGCCGGGGCAAACTGCTGCAAATCATCCTCTCCGGCCAGCCCGAACTGGACCGCAAGCTGGACGCGCCCAATCTCCGCCAGCTCAAGCAGCGCATCGCGTTGCGCTGCATGTTGCGCCCGCTTGAAGAACACGAGACAGGGGAGTACATCTGTTCCCGGCTGGTGAAGGCAGGCATGGCCCAGCCCACGGTGTTTTCCCAGCCGCTGTTGTCCGAGATCCACGCACGCTCGCAGGGCATTCCCCGCCTGGTCAACGGCATCTGCGACAACTTGCTGCTGACCGCTTTCGCCATGGAGTCGAAGACGGTCACCATGGAGATGCTGGAAGAAGTCACCGACGATATGCGCCTGGAGTGGCCGGGCCGCCGCATGCGCGGGCCCCGCCGCGTGACCGACGACTCCTACGCTGCAGCCCGCTACCTGGGCCGCGAAGGCTGAGCCTTTCTCCGCCGCGGGCGCGTTCTTACGGCCGTTCCAGGCACCCTGTGTTTGTACTCCACGCCCTCGACACGGTTTTTGACGCCGCTCCCAGTGAGTGGATAGAATGAGTCTGAATTCGGACCGGGGTGTCTCGTATGTGAGGCTTGGTCTCGCGCGCCCAGGGACGGAGAAGGAGTAGGAGTATCAGTCATGTCAACCATAGGGAATCCCCTGAACAGACGGCAGCTTTTCCGTGGCGCGGCAGGCATCGGCGTGGCCCTGGGCGCGGCCGGCAGAGCGTTCGGCGGCGCCAGCAAGACGCCCCCCACGCGGGTTCTGGGCGCCAATGACAAGATTCAGTTGGGTGTCATCGGTGTGGGAGGCCGCGGCGCCTACTTGGCCCGAGTCTTCGCCGGCATCGGCCAGAAGACCAATGACTGCCAGATTGTCGCGGTGTGCGACGTGTGGGAGCGCCGCCGCCGGGAGGAAGCCGAACGGCATAAGTGCGACGGCTACCTGGACTACCGCGAGGTCATCAATCGCGCCGACATTGACGGCGTGGTGATCGCAACGCCCGATCACTGGCACGCCAAGATAGCCCTCGAAGCCATGGACAAAGGCAAAGACGTCTATCTGGAAAAGCCCATGTGCCACACGCTCGAGGAGGCCCGGCGGCTGGTGGACACGGTGAAAGAAACCCAGCGCGTCCTTCAGGTCGGTTCCCAGACCACGTCGTTTGACCAGTGGCATAAGGCCAAGAAGGTCATCGCCGACGGCATGATCGGGCCTATCATCATGAGCCAGGGCTCCTACCATCGCAACTCCGTCGAAGGCGAATGGAACTGGACCATCGACCCGAACGCCAAACCCGACGCCAAGGGTGACGACTACATCGACTGGAAGATGTGGCTCGGCCCCGCATCGAACCGGCCCTTTAACGCCGACCGTTACTTCCGTTTCCGCAAGTACTGGGATTACTCGGGGGGTGTTGCCACTGACCTCTTCTACCACGTCGTGGCGCCCATGAATATCTGTTGGGGCGAACCGCAGACACCGCATCGGGTCATGGCCGGTGGCGGCGTCACCGTCTTCAAGGACGGGCGCGAAGTGCCCGACACGTTCCACCTCATCGCCGAGTTCCCCAAGGGACACTCGCTGGTGCTGAGTTCGTCCATGGCCAACTCCCAGCACATCCCCGGCCTGATTCGCGGCCATCACGGCTCGCTGATCATGGTCGATCATGGCGAATTCGAAAGATACGCGGCGTACATTACTGTCCGCCCCGAGAGGGAAACCATCAGCAACGAATACAAGGAGAAGTGGGGCACGGTGGACATTCGTATTCCGGTGGAGAGAACCCCCGAGTGGACCCACATGAAAAACTTCCTGGACTGCATGCGGTCACGCGAGAAACCCGTCCTGGACGTCGAGACCGCCGCCAAGGCCCAGGTGACCGTAACTATGTCGGTGCTCTCCTACCGGCAGGGTCGCGTACTGTACTTCGACGAAAAGAACTGGAAGGCGACGGACAAGCCGGTTAAGGCGTGACGGTGCGACGCCGTAGTGAGGAAGCCTTGAAGGTCGCCCTCAACAGAACCGTACGAGATTTGAGTCCGCAGGGCTTTGGGGCCCGCAGCCGTCCGTGAGGACCGACGGAACGCGGCGTGACAGCGCAATAGCCAGAGTCTGTCTCGAATGGCAAAGACTGCTCTCCTCACGGCGGTTATCCGTTGCAAAACCCGAACGTCTACCGGAGATCTACTGTTCGCATCTGCTATTGAGGCCGTGCTTGTTCAGGAAGTAATTGAAGTTCCTGCGATCTATGCCCAGGACTTTGGCGGCTCGGCTCTTGACCCCGTTCGATTTGCTTAGAGCTTCCAAGATAATCTCTCTTTCGGCAAGTCGCAGCCGACAACTTAAAGATGAGTCCGAGCACTGATTACTTGCCAGCTTTTCCGGCAGACTCGAGGGTTGAAGCCTATTGCTTTTTTCGAGAATTACAGCGTATTCGATGGCATTTTCCAATTCCCGTACGTTTCCAGGCCACGAAAAGTGCATCAATTGGGAGACCGAGTCCGGTTCTAAATCCTCGATCTGTTTTTTCAGCGAGATCGTGTACTGCCTGAGAAAATGGCGCGCCAAGAGGGGGATGTCCACCTTCCTTTCCCGCAACGGGGGCAGGCGGATCGGAAAAGCATTCAAGCGGTAGTACAGATCCTCTCTGAATTTTCCCTGGTCAATCGCCTTAGGCAGATCGACGTTGGTAATCGCTACGACACGCACGTTGACTCTCACCGTTACAGATTCTCCGACCGGCTCGAATTCCTTCTCCTGAAGGACGCGGAGCAACTTGGCCTGACCCGAAAGGGGCATGTTCCCGATTTCATCGAGGATGATTGTGCCGCCGTCGGCGAGCATGAATCGCCCCTTGCGGTCTTGAATCGCACCGGTGAAGGCTCCTTTCTTGTGGCCAAACAACTCGCTCTCGAGCAGAGTCTCGGTCAACGCAGCGCAATTCACTTTCACGAACGGGCCCCGACCGCGATGGCTGTGGAAGTGGATTGCCTGTCCCACCAGTTCTTTGCCTGTGCCGCTCTCGCCCTGGATGAGCACGGTGGTGTCCGTCTTGGCGACGAGTCCGATGAGGCGGCACACGCCCCGGATCTCGTCGCTCTGGCCGACAATGCTGGGAAACTCCAAGGTCGTCTCGATAAGATCCTCACGGTCGTGCCTCTCTGTTCTCTTGGAGTTAGCGTGCAGGCTGCACGGCGTCGAGCCTGAAGACCTGAGCTGGCCCAGGATCAGCAGAATATGACCGGGATGGGGTGGCAGGCGACAGTCGAGGCGGCAAGGAGTAGATACGCCCGATTTCGAGATCAGGTTGACCCCAACGGACACTTCCCCATGTCCCTGCCCGACCTGAGCGTAGACGTCCAGCAAAGGATGGATCACACGGTCTGCAGCGAGAGATAAAAGTTCGGATTCAGAATAGCCCAGGAGAGAAGCTGCCACGTGGTTGACCAGAAGGAACCGCCGCGTGCAGGTGTCTACCACAAACAGTGGAAATCCGAGAGCCTCGGCGAGGTTGCTGAGGATCTCACTGATGCCCTCCGAGGACACTGTGGCACGGGTTTGGTCCGTCGACGCCTTCACGAGCGAACTCCCCAACTTCCCAGCAGTACCGAAGGAGATCTTCCTGTCGGCCTATGAGCTCAATCCCAGTTCTCGGTTAGTCCCAGTGCTCGAACGCACGCTGCGCCGGTGTCCTAACGTCAGAAGTCACTCCTCGAGGGCGGGCAAAAGGTTTCTTGTTACGGTACTCTTAATCAAGAATTTGAATTCGCGGGCCGAGGGCGCCATCTCATTCCAACCCCTCTGATCTTCGGCTTCGATCACCAGAACCGCCTTCAGTTCTGGTCTTAATCTAACCGCGCACCTCGCCAGCTCCAGCCCGTGCTCAAAGGGCGAGCCCACATCAAATACGAGTACATCATACGCCCAGTTGCCGATTTTCTCAAGAGCTTCGTCGAGATTTTCCTCCGAATCGACCCGCTGAAAACCTTCGGAAAGGAGGAAATTGTGCAGCTCCTGCCGGAACTGCGCATCACGGCCTGCAATCAAGACTCGCTGCTGTGAAATCGTTTTCATCGACGCCCTGGATGCGCGTTCATCCGGAGGCGGTTCGGGCCCTGAAGCCGAAGCCCCAGATGCAGCCTCACTCGGTGCGCGTTCCAAACTCATGGTTTTCTGACCACGTACACCGCCCGATAGGTTTGCGGACCGGCGAGCGCCAGAGAGTGGGCATCGTGAACTCCTCTGACAGCCAGACCGCAGTTCCTTGCGATTCTCACGACGACACCGATAGGGTATTGCCGCTGAACGTGGAACTCACGCTCCAGCCGGTATCTGCCACCCCCCTCACGAATGAAGTTCAGCATTTCCACCGAGCGAAGCAAACGCTCCGGCTGCCACGAGATCAACCAGACCGAATACGCCGCCGGGGGCCGGAGAAGTTGCAGCTTCCCTCCCATCTTCGGCTCTTCGGCGAAGTCGGTGACCATGTCGAAGATGGCGTGCCCTCCAAAGCTCAGATTCGTGCAGAACCTCGAAAGCGTGAGCGCCAGATCGTGATGCGAGAGGAGGTAGTTCATCGAGTCGAAATGGCACGTGATCAGGTCGACACGAAACGGGAGGAGCAATTCGCGCATATCCTGAAGCAGAAACATCGCGCGGTTGCCACGGTTCTTCCGGATGGCACGCAGCAGCATGGAACGCGATCGGTCTACTCCAAAGACCTGCGCACCGAGCCCGCAGAGATACCGCACAAAGGTTCCGGTGCCACAGGCCACGTCGGCGGCGCTGCGGAACCGCAGGCCGTAACGCCGGACCAGCGACTCGAAGTTGCGCCGGACCAACGGAAACATGGCGTCGCCCATAAGGCGGTCATAGAAAGAGGCGAACTCACGGTAAGGGGCCGGCTCCGGGACGAGGGTCCCACCGGCCAAGCGGGGGCCGCGAGATCTCACGATCGGATTTGTTAGCGCCAGAGCCACTTCCACACTCCACCTCGACAGGAGCCCATCGGCACCACCCTCAGGCGCTGCCAACCTTCAGAACGCGCATGGCATCGCACTACCAGCGGAATCCGGCCGCCACTGTTGTTCGTGGCCGCTGCGGCGCGACCACATCCCAAAAGTGAGGAAAGTTGCACCGAGGGCACTGTACGGTCGCAAGGGCGCAGAAAACCTGCCGGCAAATCTGGCAGCGGGAGGGACCGCCGCCGCGGAAGCGGAACCCCGCAGGCCCCGTAGCAACCGCGTAGTGGAGGTGCGGCCCTGTGCTGAAGCCGACGCAACCGCAACCGACCTCGCCGATCAGGCGTCCCGCCAGTACGCGTTGGCCCGCGCTAACCTTGTGGCTTCCACGGAATACGAGATGCGCGTAAAGCGTATAGGCAGACTGGCCGGCTGGACCCCGCCCCGGGTGCTCCACAATGACTGCTTGGCCGTACGCCAGGAGGGAGCAGTCGTTGGGCGCCCCTGCTGTCCGACAGACCTGATTGAAGACACAGTCCCGAATGCTTCCGACTGGCCCGGCATGAATGACGGTGCCGTCCGCAACTACCGGCACCGGGGTGAACTGAGGCGCCAGGATGTCGATGGCCGGGTGACGACCGTTCTCGCAATCCACCCGCGGCGCAGGACTGAGGGTTGGGTTGAAATCGAGAGAAATCGGCATTCGAGGAAAAGGATCGCGCTCGGCCTGAACGGCCTTCATCCGATTCCAGGTGTTCGCGCCCAGGGTTCCATCGACACCCAGGCCGTTGGTTTGCTGGAAAAGAGCGACGGCCTGTGCAAAATCGATGGGAGTCAAGCGATTGTTGGCACGGGGGCAGCCCAGGATGTTGACCTCGATCTGGTCGTATAGATTACCCCAGCCGAGTGTGCGCGCCAACGTGCAGTTTCTGTCCACAGCGGTATTGATCTGGGCGGGATTCACCAGGACCGGGGCCGCCGGGACGCATTCTGCCAGGGCCTCAGCCAGAGTTGACGCGCCCGCTGGCCAACCGAACATGCTTGGGCTGCCGACGCCGGGCGTGGATGATTGACGATCGTACAAGTACATGGCTCACAATCCTCCCAATCTCATCTCGGGGCCACAGCGCGAGAACAGCGGTCACGCTCCTCCGGTGGGCCTGGACATTGACCGAGTGATGACAACGCCTGACCGATGTACATAGCGCCGGCTTCCTAATCCACTCGTTAGTCCTAGACGATCCCCTTCCGGCGCCAAAAGATCTCCCATTCCAACAACATGCGCTCGGGTTCGTAGCCGGCTCGGGCGAGCATCTCCTTGGCCCAACGGCGCACCGTGGGATGATAGGTGAAGCCATGCGGCGGCGTGACTGACCAAAGTTGATCGTCAAGACCCTTCCCCTGAAGCATGGCGCGCCACTTTTTCAAGCGCCTTCCGCTAGAACCCGCTGTGAGCAGAGACTTGATCAGGCGAACTGGGTAAATCAGAAACCACCGTGCCAGCGGTCCGTTCTCGGGCGGCAGCGTCCCAAGGACTCCCCGCATGTCGTAGAGCGCCTCCTCGCGCGAGTAGCGAAACTGCAACGGATTGCAGTAACGATCCGGTACGCGGTCCCGTCCGCCTGTTTTCGCTTCTACCGTGGGATCGAAAGCGGGCCACAGACGGTACACGCGCTGGCCGGGATAGATCTGGCGTGTCGAGGCCCTCGTTTCAAACGGGTACCTTGTCGGTTTGAAGAGTTCCGGAACCCCCAGCATGCGGGCTTTAGCCTGGGTTAGCGGATGAAGGTGCAGGTGATCCGCGCCCGCGCCCAGCTCAGCGATGGCAATACTCGCCACCGCCATGGTGTTAGTCGCCTCATAGACCTGCGCCAGGCACTCGACCATATCGGTGTCTCTCAGCTTGTCGGGATGTCTCACTTGGCCCGCCATCTCGCCGCGAATCTGGCCAAAAGGGAGCTGCAAGCGAATCCCTGGCTCGGCTAGGATCTTGCGGTATCCGGGCTGCTTTCGGGTCTGCGGTCTCTCGGCTGCCTCGGCAGGGGCCCGGGGCAACAGTCGCTCATAGGAAGGGTCCGCGGCGGGCGGCGAGTAGTCAGGCCCGGTCGCGCCTGGGTCGCCAAGCGTGGAGACCTGTTCGACCCTGACAATCCTGAGTCTTCGGGCGGCAGGCGCACCCGGTCGCAGGGGCAATTGGGCCTCTTCTTCGATGGCGATTAGCGACATCCTGCCGCCGCGGAGTGGAAGTGCGGCAGCGTGCGTTGCCCGCGCGGCAAATCGATGTGTCGACGGCGAATGGTCTCTCATTCTTGTCTCCTTCCCCCTTACTTCGCCACATGAATGTGATCGCGGTGCGCATACAGCATGCGATCCGAGATGCCCTTGTGCGGTCCTTCAGCCCGCGTCCATGGGCCGAACAACTGAACCGGGTAGCCCTGCGGTTGGGCCCAGTTCCCTTGGGCTTGCAGGGCATTGTACAGCTTATAGCCCAGGTTCCTTTCCTTTTCTCCACTGATGATCCTCGCGCGCTCTTGCGGGTCGGATGCTTTGGAAGCCTGCCGCATGGCGGCATTCCAATCTTGCGCCCACTGGCCGATCCCTTTGCCTCCGACTCCGTAGATGTCGGCGGCACGGGCGAAGCGGTGGAGTCCCAGAACGCCTCGGCCAAACGTAATCTCAAGGGGCTTCTCCGGCGTGAATCCATTCGCCTTGCCAAACTCCTCCAGCACCTGGCGGAGTTCGCGGGCCAGAGGCGCCGTCACCAGCGCCTGCTCGGGCGGCGAAGTCACCCGGTAGAGCCGTCCGCTTTGGATGGGCTGCGCTCCTTCCGGCTGCCTCTGTGCCCCAACCTGAGAGGCCCGTACGATTGGCGCCGGTCGCATGCGATAAATCCATCCGCGCGGTCTGAGTAGCAGTCTCGCCATTAGCGTTCCCGCCCTCCGAAGGTTTCGTTGTACCAATAGCGACCCACGAGCCTGCCGGCGAAAAGGGCTAAGCCATTAATCTCTGCGCCTCTCCTGCGGCGAATCACCATTTCGACCCTGGCATTCTCATCCAGCCGGATCGTTACACAGAAATTGTTCATGCCCCACGGATTCACAATCAGCTCCAGCCGCATGTAAGGAAACAACGGCTTGCCGTTTTGGAGGATGGCCCACTCAAATCCTGGAGTCTGAATCTGCGAGTTGTCCCTTGCATACAGGTCCGTGAACTGTGCGAAAGACAGCAGCGCTCCGCAGTACTGCGGGTGCAATTGAAAAGCGGCGAGGACCCGCTGCTCGCCCTCAGGAATCTCTGCTGGAGTCCGCGCACCACTGACATCGAAGTACTCCGCGTCCGCGGGAATCCCGCAGATGGTGCAACATACCCTGTCTGCAACCGCGGTAACCATACGTTATCCGGGAATCCGGCCCGTGCCAAGAACTTTGTAGCCCTGGAGGACAATGAACAGGGTCCCTGGCGGCCCCGACAACTCTTCCACTTGAATGCGAATGAACGACCTCGGCTCGAAGGCCACTGGTTTTGCAAAGGGCCGAAACGGGCGGTCGCCATTGGCGATGCCAAGGCCCGCGATGTTGTGGATCGCCTTGTTCTGCAACTCGCGGCCGGTCTCTGCGACGTCGATGCTATAGAGAAAGCTTGCTTCTTCGGCGGCCACACAGCCCGTCTGGAAGACTCTGCCTAAGGTACCCTGTGCAAGCTGGTCAAGGGGCGGATCCGCGACCAGTAGGTTTGCGAAATCTCGGTTGAGCCGGAAACCTTGCGCTAAATCCGTGCCGCTCTTCTCGAGACCGGCCACCAGGGCGCTGAGCGTCAGGCTCGAAAGTCTCGGCCGGGGAATCGTGTACATGCTGAACGGGTCAATGATCTGCCCGGGAGCCGTTCTGGCCAAGAGAACGTCTCCTGGCGCCAGCCTCGCCGGAAGCCTCACCTCGGCCCTGCCGGTTCTCAAACCGCTTATCGTTTGTTCCAACAGTCGGATGACACCGTTTACCTGAGTGATGGCTTGGGTCGCACCGTTGAGGAGAACTAGATTCACTTCGGCTTCTGGTGCGCCGTAGACGAACACCCTTTCCTCGCCGGCCGCCGGCAGCCTCCCGGTATTCGGATCGAAACCGACCACCGGAGTGACCTCCTCTGCCAGTTGTCCGTTTTCGATCACCTGACTCAGGAGGTTATTACTCCGGTCCCATGTTCGAATGACTGAACCCGGGACAAGCGAGAAGGGAAGCGTTGCGGTCCCATCCGGGCCGATGTTGCCGTTTGCGACGATCGCGGGCAGAACTCCCAAAGCTTCCGTCAGATTCAAGACCGCGACCGCCGAGCCGGGCTGGCCGGCTACCACAACCCCGCCCAACGCATGTCCGCTCGTTCCACTGAACAGTGGCACAGCGACAGGCGGCTGCGGCACAGTGGCCTGGTCGGACCGGGGCTCGAACGTGCGCGAAATCGTGCGTTCGTCAAGCACAAGGCTATACCCCAGCGACACGGCGACGAACACGCCCTGCATGCTGATCTCGACGACATCTTGCACCTTGTTGCCACGTTCGCCCTTCAAGGTGAATTGGAAAGCGTAGTCAAACGGGATCGTCTTCGTCATCACGGGCTGCGCAACCGTGGCCTGATTCGGCGCCTGGCCAAAGCTGGGATATGGATAAGC
>Ga0233417_10000617_pt1 | contig 10723 bp, 6 predicted proteins | sample Sed_MG_FD_189023 | JGI IMG/M metagenome (GOLD analysis project Ga0233417, IMG submission 189023) | Sediment microbial communities from Lake Towuti, South Sulawesi, Indonesia - Sediment_Towuti_2014_0.5_MG | ecosystem: Environmental > Aquatic > Freshwater > Lake > Sediment | place: Indonesia... | reverse complement strand
GTGATTTAAGGTGGAGTGAGCCCGCGGCGGAAGGTGGCGGCGAAACCGCGCGCAAGCCTCGACTGGTACTTTGAGTCCTCGCCGGCGTGCTGACACCGCGTTCCATGCGCATGGGGCTTGTGATTTCCGGGAGCCCGCTCCGGACTAATGGCGGTATACTAAGGCGAGGTCGTTGCGAATGGCTTTGGTGTGTTCCTTTTCAGTCAGTGGCTCGCCGTCCCCATGGGAATGCTCGTATGAGGACACCGGGGTGATCCGAGAGGCGTAGCCTCAATTCGTTTTCTCTGCCGACTAGAATGTATGCCCTTTCAGATACGTCCGTTGATGGAGTTCCTGGTTCGGCCGGAAATCCCGGAGCCACTTTCCCGGATGAACGAGCTGGCTCACAATGTTCTATGGAGCTGGGAACCCAACATCCGGCTGCTGTTCCGGCGGCTGGATTCTAATCTCTGGCGCGACACGCTGCATAACCCGGTTGCCATGCTGGGCCGGGTTCCGCAGGAAACGCTGCTGGCACGGGCCTCCGACCCCCGCTACCTGGCCTTGTACCGGCGGGCCTGCGAGCGCCTGGATGCCTACATGCGGCGGGCCGGGCCGGCTCACAACGACCAGCTCATCGCGTTCTTCTCGATGGAGTACGGTCTCATCGAGTGCTTGCACAGCTACGCGGGCGGGCTGGGCATCCTGGCCGGCGATTTCCTCAAGGCTTGCAGCGATCTGGATGTCCCCATCATCGGCGTAGGACTGCTGTACCAGAGAGGATACCTGGAGCAGACGCTCAGCCCGGACGGCTGGCAGCAGGAACGCTACCCGCTGAATGACTTCTATTCCCTGCCGGTGAGTCCTGCCCGGGACCTGGAAGGCAACGAGGTTGTGCTCTCGCTGCAGTTCCCACACGGCCTCTGCCATTTCAGGGCCTGGCAGTTGAGTGTGGGGCGGGTCAAGATCTTCTTTCTGGACACCAATATCCCGGAGAACGAAGGATCGGAGTACCGCAACGTCACCGAGAGGCTGTACGTGCCTGAGCCCCAGGACCGCATCCGCCAGGAGATCCTATTGGGCATCGGGGGACTGCGGGCCCTGAAGGCCCTTAGGCTCCGGCCAACCGTGTTTCACATGAACGAAGGCCACTCCGCGTTCCTCGCTCTGGAGCGCATCCGGGAACTGACGCAGGAGGAGGGGCTGACCTTCGAGGAGGCCCTGGAAGCCACCCGCAACAACAACACCTTCACGACACACACTTCACTCGACGCCGGTATCGACCGCTTCGAAACCAGCCTGCTCTCCGAGTACCTCGCCGACTATTGCCGGGAAGGTGGGATCGATTTCGAGCGAGTTCTGGCGTTGGGCCGCCACGATCAGCACCCCAACGAATTCCGCATGCCGGCCCTCGCCATGCGCACATCGGCCTACAAGAATGCGGTCAGCAAACTACATCAGCAGGTCTCCCAGGAAATGTGGCAGGGCTTGTGGCCCAGTCTGCCCACCCGCGAGGTACCCGTCGCCTCCATCACCAACGGCGTCCACCTCCTTTCCTGGCTCAATTCGGACCTGGCTTTTCTATACGATCAGTACCTCCAGCCCGACTGGCGTGAACGCTTCAACGATCCTGCCGTGTGGGAAGCCGTGGCCGATATCCCGGACCACGAATTGTGGGAAGCGCACCGCCGCCGCAAGCTGGGCCTGATAGCCTTTCTGCGCGAGCGCCAGCGTGCCAGCGCAGTAAACCGCAAGGCCTCGAAAGCGGAGATCGATCGGGCTCGGGAGGTGCTGGACCCCAACGCGCTCACCATCGGCTTCGCCCGCCGTTTCGCCACGTACAAGCGCGCCAGCCTGTTCCGGTTCGATCTGGAGCGTCTCCAGCGAATCCTCTGCCACCCCGACCGGCCAGTGCAGATCATCATCGGGGGCAAGGCGCACCCTCGCGATGAACCAGGCAAGCGTCTGATTCGGGAAGTGTTCCAACTGGCGCGCGACCCGGTGTTCTCCAAACACATCGTGTTTGTCGAGGATTACAACGTCCAGGTGGCGCGCTTCCTGGTACAGGGAGTGGACCTCTGGCTGAACACCCCGCGCCGCGGCCAGGAAGCCTGTGGCACCAGTGGCATGAAGGCCGGCCTCAACGGGGTACTCAACTTCAGCGTCCTGGACGGCTGGTTCGATGAGGCGTACGAGGTGTCGGGCGGATGGGTTTTGGGCGACCGGGACGATTATTCCGAGGACCAGGATCCTGTGCACGCCCAGTCCCTGTACTCGCTGCTGGAAAACGAGATTGTGCCTGCGTTCTACGACCGGCCGGACCGCGGCTACCCTCCCGAATGGATGGCGCGCATGAAGCAATCGCTGATGAACCTGAGCCGGCTCTTCGACTGCCGCCGCATGGTCGAGGATTACCTGAATCTGCTGTACACGCCGGCGCATCAAGCTTATTGCAGGATCCGGGAAGACAACTTCCGCCTGGCCCGCGAGAAAGCTTCCTGGAGTTCCAGAGTCGAACAGGTTTGGGACAAGGTCCGTTTCGTCGAGGTGGGGCCCGTCCCCGACGGCAACGTCACAGCCGGCCGTCGCGTCCCCGTGCGCAGCGTGGTGGATCTGGCCGGCCTTCAGCCGGAAGATGTCCGGGTGGAACTGGTGGTGGGGCAGGTCGGTCCCAGCGGCATGCTCAAGGCCACGGAAGTGCAGCTTCTGCCGGCGGTCGAGCAACACGGCAGCATGGTAGTGTTCGGGGGTGAATTCCAGCCCCGTTCGACCGGACGCCTCGGCTTTGCCGTGCGTATCACCCCCAACCACTACACTGACCCCATTACGCGTCCCAGTTCGGCCATGCTGAAGTGGAGCGAACCGTCCACGGTTCGGAGCTAGTCCCGTGACCGCTTGGTTCGTTTCCCCGCAAGGTGGCAAAAAGTTCGGCGGGCTGGCCAACATGGGCAGTCGCAAGGAAACAAACATGGCGGTCACGGGACTAGCCCAGGAGGGGGCCGGGCCGGGCGGGTAGGAGGGCCGGTACGTGGGTACTAAAAAACAGGGTCTGGATTTCTTGACCAAATCGTGGTACATAGGAGTGTAGAGCTTCGGCAGGTTATTGTTGCCTGTTTAGGAAGCACGAAACCCACTGGAGTCCCTTTCCCGCTCAACCGTCCACCGGCGCGTGTAGCACCCTCACGGTACGGCGCGAAAAGAGATTGAATCCCACAGGTTTCACTGGTGCTGCCCAGGCGCACTGTGCTGAGTAACCCCGCAATCTAAGGAGTCGAATCCGGCATGGATGAGGTCCGCAAGTACAAACAACGTGGCTACATGGACTCGTATACTGACTCCGGGCCCGCCCGGGACAGGGACCAAGCACCCAAGCAACGTGGCCCTCGCCCTCCCCTGGATGTGACCGGCCCCCGGCTGCCCCGTTTGGTGCAGACGGTTACGGCGTCGCGCTGCTACAACTGCGCCGTCACCCTCCCGTCCGATACCAGCTTCGATGTCGCGTGCCCGAAGTGCGGGGTCGCGCTCCACTGCTGCAAGCAGTGTGCGCACTTCGACACCTCCACCCGCTTCCAGTGCCGCAAGCCAATCCCGGAGCGCATCCCGGTGAAGGACGCGGCCAACCAATGCTCCTTCTTCGCCCCGCGCGTGACCGTCGCCCGTGAGGCCACCTCGACCGGTCCGGCGATCGTGAAGTCGGTTCCCGAGCCACGTTCCCCCTCCGACGCCCGCGCCGCTTTCGATAATCTCTTCAAGAAGTAGCGAAGACGCCGATTCCCGCTGCCCCGCCTGTCCGGCCGGATCATGGCTTCGCGATGCCGGCAACTCCTGGCTACGCCGCTGCCTCGGTGACCGGCGCTGTCATTTCTCCGGCGGCGGGCGCAGGTGGTGCGCCGGGGTGTGGCGGCGGATTCTGATGTTGCGAAACTCGGCGGGCACACCTTCCGATTGCAGCGCAATGTAGCCCAGGCGAGGAGCAGCATTGGAGGCCAGGCCCACCAGTTTGCCATTCAGCACCGTGGCCACGCGTCCTTCCTCTGAATAGACCTCATAGACATTCCACTGGCCTGGTGGATTGGCGGCGGCGTGAATCATTTCCCCGCCCTCCAGCACGGCTCCCTGAATGGGGAAGATTCGTCCCATGTGCGCCTGGTAGAGCTGGCACTCGATGGCCCGTGGCCAGACGTCATCCCGCTGGATGTGGATCAGTACACCGCTGTTGCCGTCGCGCGGGAACATAACCTCCACGTGGAACGCGAAGTTGTCGTACACATCCGCGGTGCGTACATACCCGTTGGGAGTGCCGGTGGTGACAATCTTGCCATCCCGCACGGAAAACGTGCTCTGCCCGGTGACATCGCCCTCGGGATATCTCTTGGCCTGTCCCTCGGCCACTTCCACCACGGGCACCCACCCGGACAAGTCCTTGCCATTGAACAGGGACACCCAGCCTTCGTCGTACGACAGGTCGGGATCACGATAGTCGCTGGTTCTCTGGGCAATGAGGAGTCCGCCGCCGAGAATCATCAGCACAGCCACGCCACGCAATCGCATCAATTCCTCCTTTCCCCCGGGCTTGCCGGAGCCTCAACGCCTCATCGCATCAGCCGCGTCACGCACAAACCGCGCGCAACGCTTCGCACCGTAGCAGCTCTCGAGTTCATCGGCGGTGCAATATAGAACCTCTCTTGTAGCCCGGCCCGGGCGCAGCGCCTGGTAAATGGCCAGGATCTTGTCCGCCGGAATGACCGCCAGCTCAGCGGCCCGCCGCAGGTTCTCGGCCAGTTGTGAGCGGCCGGCGGACTCGGCCATCTGCGCTTGCCACTCGAGCACCTCGGGAGTCACGCGCAAGTCCTCGATCTGTACGCGTCCTGCCATCACAGCGTCGAGCGTGATCTGATCCAAGGTGAGTCCAGAGGGCGTTCTCGGAGCATACGGATGCTTTTCCGCCAGGGGGTAGTCGGCTGCGGTGAAAAGCTTCTCAGCGCTCATGGCCGGGACCTCCTTCGGTGCAACCGAGGGGCAGGCGCAATTCCAGGGGAGCGGCTCCGGCCACCACCTGTCCGGTTTCGCGCAAGTGCATAAGGGTGGCATCCACGATGTATTTGAGACGGGCCATGTTGTCGATCTCGACGGGCACCGGCAGCACCGCCTCGCCCTTGGCATACTTCGCCGCGTTCCGCCCGATTACACGGTAGGAGGCGAGCGTCAAATTGGGTGCCTGCGGAAACAGTTCCAGGTTGTTCAGGGGTTCCAGGTCCTTCCGGTGAATGACTACGGTCCCTTTCGACTGGATGCCGATGGCAATACCCGATCCACTAAGCTGAGCACCGGTGTACCCGATGAATCCGCAATCGGACGTGGCTCGGATCTTGACCAGGCGGGGCGAGCAACCCTCCTGCCGGATACCCGCGGTCAAGGCTTCCAGCACGTCCTCATGGAGCAAGCCCAGCAGGGTCGAATCCAGCTCCGCGCCAAAGGCCGGCCCCACGGCGATCACGATTTCGCGCGGGTCGTTCCCCGGGCGCGCCTCGCCTGCCGGCTCCAGCCGCGCCCCCTGAGCGCTCGGCACGGCGCAGCGTTCGGCGCGAGGGTCGCGAGCTTGCGGCACGCTGGCAATCTCCTGCTCGCGCTCCGGGCTGAGCTGGTAGCCTGTGCCCGGGCCCTGGTATTCGTTGGGATCGTTCAGCGCGCTCACAACCCGGCCGTCCGGAAGCACCACCGCCGCGGTTTGCAGGTAGTCTCCGGAAACCCGCAGTTTCTGGATGGCCAGCACCTTCCGGGCAATCTCCGGGAACCCCCGGCGCGCCAGCGCCCGCACGATGTCCACGCCGTTGCGGCCCTGACTCAGGAATTCTTCCGCGCCACGCAGATCTGCCACTACGTCCCGGTCCGGCATGTCGGCGCTACTCCGCGCGTGCACTGCGGTTTCGACCTCTTCGTTGGACACAGGCGGCAGACCCAGTTCGTCGAACACCGCCTGCACAGCTTGGGCGCCCCGGCGCCGCGCCTCCAGGATCTCGTCCTCGCACGCCGGGCGGACTCCTCCGTCGGCCAGCATGTCGCGTTGCAGGATGTTGTAGTCGTCGAGGTCCTCGCCGTCGAAGTTGCCGCCGCCGAACAGGTTATCTTCGCGCGGCATTAAACTGTAACCCGAGAAGATGAAATCCGTTCCGGGCAGGAATTGCAGCATCAGCTTGGCCGCTTTGCGGATCTCGGAGTGGGAAGCCATCGCATCGTTGCCTGAGGCTACTTCCAGGTCGAGCAGCGCCGCAATCAGGTTTTCGGCCAGCACTCCGCGGACGCCGCCCGGCAGCGACTCGGGGAGCGCGATGCAACTGATGGAGCCGTTTTGCACGCCTTGCGACCCGGCCCCTTTGATGGCCATCAGGCAGCGCGTCTCCAGGTAGATCATGGACTTGCCTTCGGAGTGGCCCATCAGAGCCTCCGATCCGGTGCCGGAGGTGAACCGGACCTTGATGCCCCGGGAGGCGTAGGCCGAGGCGAGAAAAGCTTTGGACCATGGGGTGTCGTCCCCATCGCGGAACGCGCTTTCCGTCCCATAAACCGAAAGCGTCTCGGCATACGATGTGAGACCCAGCAACGCGAGGCGCAACCCCAGCGCTTCCTCCACCGCGCACTGCGTCAGGGCCGAACCGCGCCCGGCCTGCGAGCCGATCAGGATCGCCATGGCGCTGAGGGGCGCGTAGCGCGAGACTCCCACGGTGGTCTCCAGTTCCGCGAAGCCGCGCTCAACGGCTTCAGCCGCATCCGCCGCCAGCAGAGCCGGATTCTCCTTCCGGTTCGTCACGTGAGCTTGGTTGGCGGGAGTCCGGCGCGCCCGCATCTTCTGCAAGGCGACCATCATCTCGACCACGTTGAGCCGGCTCACCACGTCCATGATCTTGGCCGGGGTGAGTCCCGTGAAGATCCGCGCCACCGCGGCGCGGGGCACGTTCACATCCACCAGCATGCGGGCAATCGCGAGCGAGTCGAGCGCCATCCCCTCCTCGGCCCGCGCCGGGTCAATCGCATATCGTGCGATGAAGCGGTCGATCGAGTCGAAGTCGCCCTCCCCCTTTCCATCGAGTCGCGTGATTCGGCCGTTTTCGACCGAAACCTGCGGCCGGGGATCGAATGGGCTGTGAAACAGGATCAGCCCGGTCTCCGGCCATTCCCTGATGATGCTGTCGCGGTTGATGGGCCTGCGCGCGCGAGCCTCCGCACGCCGTGAAACGGGCATACGCCAACTCATGTTACCCCGGATTCAACGCGTTCCGGGGGGCGCGCGAGCGGCGCGTGATATTCTGTGGGCGTGAGATCGTACTGGCGGCTGGCGGGCCTGTGTATTCTGCCGGCTCTGGCGCTAGCGCAGCAACCCTCGCTGATTGACATTCTTGCGGCTGAACTCCAGCGAAGCTTTTCGAGCTTGCAGCAGAAAGCCGATCCGCGTCCTTACTATCTGGCCTATTCGGCGGCCGACGTCGAGATGTTTTCGGCCTCGGCCTCTTTGGGCGCCCTCCGGGACAGCGACTGGGCGCGCCGCCGGGTGGCGGACGTGACCGTTCGCGTCGGCTCTCCCCAGTTGGACAACTACCGCCGTGTGCGGGACGATGTGCCCCGCTTCAGCAACGCCGTGCCTTTGGCGCTGGAAGACCACCCGGCAGCCATCCGGCGCAGCCTGTGGCACGAAACCGACCGAACTTACAGGCAGGCCGCCCAGCGATTCATCAAAATCAAGACCGACCAGCAGGTGCAGGTGGCCTCCCAGGACGACTCGCCCGACTTCTCCCAGGAGCAGCCAGCCGTCGCTGCTGTGCCGGTTCCGCCGCTCAAGCTCAACCAGGAGGAATGGGAGCGCCGGGTGCGAAAGTGGTCAGCAGCGTTCCAGAAGTACGCTGAAGTGCAGCAGTCGAGCATTTCGGTGGCTGCTCAGAGAGATGTCCGTTACCTGGTCAACAGCGAAGGCACGCGCCTCCAGTACGGGCGCGACTATGCCCGGATCGTGATCAGCGCGCAAGCCCGCGCGGCGGACGGCATGGATCTGAGCACGGGCGACAGCTTCGAAACCGTGAACCTGGACGGGCTCCCCGGAGACAAGCAGGTTCTGGCCGCTGTGGAGGCTGTCGGCAGCACGCTCACCCGTCTGCTGCGCGCGCCCGTTGTGGATCCCTATGTCGGGCCGGCCATCCTCTCGGGGCGCGCCGCCGGGGTGTTCTTTCATGAAATTTTCGGCCACCGGATAGAAGGACACCGGCAGAAAGACGAGCGCGAGGGGCAGACCTTCACCAAGGCCGTTGGGTCGCCAGTCCTTCCGGAGTTCCTCTCGGTGGTGTTCGATCCCACCCGGCGCAGGTTCGGCGAGGTCGATCTTAACGGCTGGTACGACTACGACGACGAAGGCGTCAAGGCTGCGCCCGTCACATCGGTGGAGAACGGCATCTTGAAGACCTTCCTGCTTTCGCGCTCGCCGGTAAAGGGCTTTCCCAAGTCCAACGGGCACGGCCGGCGGCAGTTCGGGTTTGAAGTCTTCTCGCGCCAGTCCAATCTGATCGTGAATTCCGCCCGGACCGTCCCGGAGGCGCGGCTGCGCGAGCTGTTGATCTCCGAAGTCCGTCTCCAGAACAAACCCTACGGTCTGTATTTCGAGGAAGTAACGGGAGGCTTCACCACGACTGCGCGCCGGGGTTTGCAGGCCTTCGCGGTGATCCCGCGGGTCGTATATCGGGTCTATCCGGATGGGCGGCCCGACGAGTTGGTGCGCGGCGTGGACATCGTGGGAACACCACTGACAAGCTTTGCCAAGATCATGGCCACGTCGGACCGGCCGGTGGTATTCAACGGTTACTGCGGAGCGGAGTCGGGCAGCGTGCCGGTCGCGGCGGTCTCGCCCGCGTTGCTCGTTTCCGAGATCGAAGTGCAGAGAAAGCCAGTCTCCATGGAGCGGCCTCCCCTCCTGCCACGGCCCTCTGTGGGAAACGATTGACCCATGCAAGGACCGGGCCCTCAACCTGATTGTTCCCGCCCGTGGATGGTGTTGCGGCTGTTCGTCGGACTGGCCTTGCTGGCCGCTCTGGTGCGGATGCCCCTGACCGGCGCCGCCCAGAAGAAGGAAGCTGCCTCGATCAAAGACCCGGTGCTCGAAGCCATGGCCGCCGAACTGGATCGGTCGCGCCAGCTTCAGGTCATGGGCGTGGATGCTCCGTATTTCATCGAGTACTCGATGTTCGACGGCCACTCCCTGGCCCTCACCGCCAGCCTCGGTGCGCTGGTCCATTCTCACTCGAACCGGTTCCGCCTACCCCAGGTTCAAGTTCGTGTCGGCACATACGCGCTGGACAACACCAATTTCGCCTCCAGCGGCATGCGTGGCGGAGAACGGCGCGTCTCCGGGTTCCCCCTGGACAACGATCCGCTCGTCATGCGCCACATGTTGTGGTTGGCTACCGACGAAGCGTACAAGCAGTCCGCAGCCCAGATGGCGCGCAAGCGCGCCGCGCTCAAGAGCATGACCCAGAGCGACCAATTCGCCGACTTCCACCCGGCCGAGCCGAACGTCCTGCTGCTCGATCCGCGCCACCAGACGCTGGATGAAAAGGCCTGGGTGGAAACCATCCGGCGGCTCTCCGCGGTCTTCTCTCAGGCCCCCGAGTTGGCCCAGTCCGCGGTCGATTTCTACGCTAACCAGAGCACCTTCTATCTCGCGAACTCTGAAGGCAGCCGGATTCGTTCCCCGGAAAGCACGATGTACGTGCGGCTGTTCGCTCAGGGCCAGGCGCCCGATGGCATGGAACTGCGCGATTCGGTGAGTTTCTACGCCCGAGACTTCGGCCGAATGGCGGATGCGGAGAGCATGCGCCGTGCGGCGGCCGAGCTGGGCGCCAGCCTCCAAGCGTTGCTGCGTGCCCCGGCAGGTGACAGTTACGTAGGGCCGGTGTTGTTCGAAGGCGAAGCAGCCGCCCAGTTGATGGCGCAACTGCTCGGCCGCAACCTGGCGCTGCGCCGCCGCCCGCTGTCCGAGCCGGGACGCCCTGTCCCATTTCAGGCCAGCGAGTTGGAAGGACGCTTCGGCTCGCGGATCCTGCCTGAATGGATCAGTGTCGAGGACAATCCTACTATCTCGGAGTGGGAGGGCCGTCCGCTCATCGGCGCCTATGTCGTCGATCTGGAGGGCATCTCGCCCAAGCCGCTCACCGTCGTCGAAAACGGCGTCCTGAAGAACCCGCTGCTCACCCGCCAGCCCATCAAGGGATTCCCCGCTTCCAACGGCCACGGGCGCTTGCCAGGTCCGTTGGGCGCCAACGCGGCGGCCTTCAGCAATCTGATGGTGAGTGCCTCCCAAACCGAGCCGTTGGCCGATCTCAAGAAGAAGCTCATCGAACTGGCCCAGCAACGCCAGAAGCCGTACGCCATTGTCGTCCGAAAGCTGGACTTCCCATCCCCGGGCTCTTTCGACGAAGTGCGCGAGATCCTCACCCGCGCGGCGCAGTCGGGAGGGGGGCTGACGGCCGCCAGCTTGCCTCTGCTGGTCTACCGGCTCTATCCTGACGGGCGCGAGGAACTGGTCCGCGGAATGCAGTTTCGAGGGCTCGGCGTGCGGGCACTGCGCGACATTGTCGGCGCCTCGGCTGAGCGCGTCGCCTTCCACTACTTGGAGAACAACATGCCATTCGCGCTGTGGAACGCTGCCAGCGTGGTGGCCGAGTGCTCCGTGGTGACCCCCTCCCTTCTGCTGGAGGAGGTGGAG
>Ga0233417_10000615_pt1 | contig 10757 bp, 8 predicted proteins | sample Sed_MG_FD_189023 | JGI IMG/M metagenome (GOLD analysis project Ga0233417, IMG submission 189023) | Sediment microbial communities from Lake Towuti, South Sulawesi, Indonesia - Sediment_Towuti_2014_0.5_MG | ecosystem: Environmental > Aquatic > Freshwater > Lake > Sediment | place: Indonesia... | reverse complement strand
GCTTGTGAGCTGCCGGGTGTCACAATTTCGTTTGGTACCCAGGGGGCTGTGGAGCCAACCGATACAGAAGCGGTCAAGGGTAAACCGCTGCCCACCCGCACGCCAACTGTGACCGCCACCGCTACCCCAGAAGCAACCAGCACTTCCACCCCTACCCCTAACCCGACTTCGACCGATACCCCGCCCCCTGCTACTGCGACCGATACCCTTCCTCCTCCTACTGCAACAGTTGTTTTGGAAGGTGTAATCAACGAAGGGTCCGTTAACCTGCGTGCCGGCCCGGGGGCCTATTATGACAAAGTTGGCGGGGTAAAGAAGGGTGATGTTGTACAGGTGTTCGGTCGTGATCAGGCAGGAGAATGGTTAGAGATTAAACCAACCACTGGTTCGATCAGCTGGATTGCTTCTAAATTCGTTGATTTGAGTGTCCCGGTCACCGACATACCTGTCGAGCCCAATCCACCCCCACCGCCCACCGGTGCACCCGGAGGATTAGGCGAAGGTGATTATGGCATCAACTACGAGTTGAATGGGCAAACTTACCATCTTCCTTGCGGCGCGCCTCTTCCTCCTGGGGCTGTATGCACCTGCAATTGTGTTACCGTCTGCACCTGCGACGGCGCATGCAGTTGTGATGGGGCCTGCTCTTGTGACAAGTACACGAACCATTACTGGTATCCGAATTAAGTTACCAGCGGAGCCCTGATTTGGAAATATATGCCATCCCACTTGAGGGGAGTGGACAGTTTATCATTTACCGACCACTGCTTGGTCTGGCATTTGTGGGGAATCGGGCAATGCTTGATCTCGCCCTTAAACTGGCTTCAGAAACCCATGCTGACGATATCTCGGAGAAAGACCAGGCCGAGCAATTCCTCGGGCGAATCGGTTTCTGCGAACCTGACCCGTCCCCGCCTGCAGCTAATCAGCCAGACCGTGAGGGAAGGTTCTTTTTACCCATCACTGTAGTTTTACTGCTGACTAATCAATGTCAGTTGAGGTGTGAGTATTGTTATGCTCTGGCGGGGGAATACCCAAAAGAGCAACTCACCTTGGATTATGCAAAAATCGGGATTGATCAGGTTTATCAGAATGCCATCGAGTTAGGTCGTGACATGTTTACGGTTACATACCACGGTGGAGGAGAACCTACAACCTCCTGGAAAGTACTCAAAGGTGCAACGGAATATGCCCGCCAGAAGAGAATCCATGCCGATGTGTCTATGACCTCAAATGGTACCTGGTCACGATCCAAACTTGCCTGGATTATGTCTAACCTGGACAGCCTGAGCCTGTCAATGGATGGAAGTCCGGTGACCCAGGACCGCCAGCGTCCATTCGCCTCAGGCCGTGGTTCATCCAACTTAGTGATGAAGAACATCTCCGAGTTGGATCGCGAGAGATTTCCCTATGGGATTCGCATGACCGCGGCTGAGCCCTGGGAGCAATTCCCTGAGGACGTGCGTTTCATATGCGAAGAAACAAGTTGCCAGTCCATGCAGGTGGAACCTTCCTTCAACACAAAACGTGGAGGCCATGGCGATTTTGAGGCTTCGGGAGGAAAACGCTTCGCTGAAGCGTTTCTCGAAGCATATGACATTGCTGCCAAAGCAGGCCGTCGATTGGCGTATTCGGGAGCTCGGTTGGGGCTTACCACTTCAACCTTTTGCACTGCCCCATTTAATGCCCTCATCATCAACCCCCATGGCACGCTGGTAACTTGTTATGAGATCACCAACCCCTCTCACCCATTATACGAAATTTCAACGATTGGTCAGATCAGGGATGGAGAAATCTCATACGACTATCGCGTTCGGTTTCGCCTTCACGAGTTCATGAACCAGCGTCGTGATTCGTGTAAAGAGTGCTTTTGCTACTGGTCGTGCGCAGGTGATTGTTATACCCGTACTTTTTCACCTTCACCTGGTGGGCATCTGGAGCATAGCGCACGATGTGAAATCAACCGCTGGATCACTCAGGGCATACTCCTCAAGAACCTGGCTAACAGCGGTGGAGTTTGGCGATTTAAGAATCGGTTTGGAGCACCCCCAACTATAGGTTTTCCAGTTGAGGTTCAACTATCCTGACATGAGTACCGGCTCTCAAATACAGAGTGTGGTCGTTGTTGTCTCTTGGTGGTCGAACTGCCTGGGATTGGCCTGCCTTGCCAACCTGGTTGAAAAGACAGATGGGCGTGCCATCTATGTTGTCCAGGTTGGGAAATCCGCCCAGCAGCGGGAGCGCTTCCGGGCATACATGCCCGTGGGTATCGGAGAATTGGATTATTCCGAGACTGAGCCGGCTGAGCATAGCCGGGTTCTCCAGGAAGTCGTTGTGAGGCATCTCCCGAACAAAGAGGGGATCTGGTTTATTGATCATGATACTTTATTCCGAGTGGAGGTCGAGCCTTGGTTGCGCTTATGCGATAGCTGGTTTTCTCGATCCGGTACATGCCTGTGTTTACCTCGATGTAAATATAACCATTCGATCACTCAACCCGCTTTTTGGATCTCGCCTGGTCGCTGGCCAAAGCCTATCCCCTCCTTTGATCCGGTTCCCTTTCAGGCACGGGAATCATCCCGGAGGCCAGATTTGTTCCGCTATCAGGGAGAGATGATCATGCCCGTGAAGGATACTCTCACCCAGGCAAGGGATGAGATCCTGGGAACAGGTCATGTTATTACTTACTCTCTCCAAGCGACATCTGGAAACTACTCCCCCTTGCCACCTTTACCAGCCTATTATCATCTTGGAGGCCTGTTTTTATTCGCTGGCCCACCTTTGCCAGCTAAATATGATAGTTGGATGCGTGAGACAACAAGGCGATTTGCTGATTTTTATTCAAATTGTCCCACTGAGTGGAAGAATATTGAAGACCCGGAATTGCTGAGACGCCTTGAGGAATTCCAAGGACTGTTCGATGTCAAAGGATAGCGAGAGTTTCCCATTTGGAAAATTTCCACGCGGCAACCTCGCCCTGGGCGTCTCTCGTCGCGGATTCTTGACCGCGTTAAAAACAGAAGTCCTTGTATTGGGAGGTAAGAATGAAGGCGGGCTTGCCTTCAAACTCTCGGAATTGGGAAGCTGGTCAGATCAAGAACTATCCGAAGTTATCCCCCAGATCAAGCCCGGCAGTGTCATCCAGGTGCAGGATGGTTACGTCCTGGGTTATCACCCTGAAACGGCTCGAGAGAAGTTTGTTTCTAAGCCATTGATATTGTTCCCGCTGGATTCGCCAGCCTTATATGCCTATAACCTGATGAACGGATTCACAACTCTTGACCAGGTGAGTTCACGCTTGGCTGATGAAACTGGTTGGGACACAATCCAAAGCTTCGCTTATGTCAGAGGTTTGTTCTTGTGGCTCGTTTGGCTGGGTATCTGCGTGCCCAGGTACTGATCAGATGACGCTTAGGCAAGTTTCACCATTTACCCGGATAGCTTCAGATGATCTGCCCATATACCAGCGGACGACACCCGATTACTGTATATTCTATACCCCTGGTTTCCTGGTGCTGGTAGATCCTCCTCAGGCGCACGCCTTCGCTCTGTACTTAGTGAATCCTCAACAATCAGAACTTCCTGAAGCGCGGGAACTCCGCAGCCGGGCAGTCAACCTACTAAAAACCTGGGAAAATAGGTTTTCGCGTCCTTTTTCCCCCCTGTGCTTGACCTTATACCTGCATAATAACTGTAACATGAGTTGTATATATTGTTATTCATCTCCGACCAAGAAAAGCGGGAAAAAATTAACCCTGTTTGAGGTACAGTCTGCTGCCGAGGTGGTTGCATCGAATTGCCGTGACCAGGGACAACCCTTTACCGTCGTGTTCCACGGAGGAGGCGAGCCTACCCTATATCGATCTCAAGCAGACCAAATCCTGGATTTTGCCCAGGAGTTCGCTCGGATGCATGGCCTTGAGCTGTTCAATTACATTGCCACAAATGGGGTGATGACGGCTGAAAAGGCCGCCTGGATAGCGCGCCGGTTCAATCTTGTGGGGATATCTTGTGACGGTCCGGAGAGTATCACGGCACGGCAAAGACCCCCTGTTGAAAATCATCCAAGCATTGCCGTTTCGTCTGTGGCTGGCATAATCGATAGGACTGCCTGCATCGTGCGTGAGGCAGGTAAACCGCTACAAGTACGCGTTACGGTTACACCTGCCAATGTAGATAGGCAACCTGAAATTGTGGATTATATTTGCCGGCGGTTAAAACCCGTTGAGATCCATCTCGAGCCAGTCTACCGCGGGGGCAGGATGAGGGATGAGGATTGCTTTACTGCTTCCTTGGCAGAAGAATTCGTAAATGGTTACCTTGAGGCACGCAGACTGGCTGCTGGTTTCAGTATAAAGCTGACCACTTCTGGCGCCCGGCCTGGCGAGATTCACGGCCCATACTGCCATATCTTTCGGGATGTGCTCAACCTGCTGCCTGGAGGCGCAGTCACGGCTTGTTTTAAAATCATCAATACTGAGGTCGAGAAAGCCCAGCAGTTTATCATTGGGGAATCTGATCCTATGCGTGGGAATTACATACTTGATGAAGCGCGCATCCGCCTTTTGCGCCAAAAAGCTTTTACACTACCATCAACCTGCCAGGGATGCTTTAACCGCTATCATTGTGCAGGTCTTTGCCCTGATGTGTGTTTACTCGATGATCAAAGCGGATATGGCAACGAGGTAGATATCAGTTTTCGCTGTAAGGCTCAGAAATACCTGGCCGAAAGGCTGATCGATGAAGCTGCCTCCATGTTATGGCGATCTTCAAGGCACAATGGTATAGGTAGTTGTCAGGTAACCGTTGCGTAGTACCTATGGAAATCACCCGTAGTACGTTGTTCGATGAATTCTTCCGTAAAGCGCTGTATTTATCATGTATTGACGAGATCAGGCAGCAATGGGAGAGCCTACACCCCCCCTACGAGGTCGATAAGTGGATATTACCGTTACCCTTATGGGCTAAGCGGCCTTATGACGACTCAGGAAGAAGAGCGTGGCAGGTGCTCCAAGAGGATCTACGGCAGTCACATAGAAATAATGCCATATGTATCTACCTGCACATTCCTTTTTGCTCAAGTAAATGCGGATTTTGCGATTCTTATTCCTTCAGATTGGGATCACATTACCAGGAACATATCGGTAGTTATCTCGATCGGTTATGTGAAGAAATTGAGCTGTGGGGTGGGCAAGGCAATCTGGCTCAACGGACAGTTTCCACGGTTCATATGGGTGGGGGTACGCCTACCTTTATCGGAGAAGCTGGTCTCCAAAAGATTGTAAATTGCCTTCGCAAGCATTTTAAAATCAACGACCTAACAGAATGGGCTTTAGAATCCACAGTAGATGCACTAACACTGACCATGATTAACACCCTGCACGGTCTGGGATATCGTCGCCTGCACGTTGGTGTGCAAAGCCTGGAAGATGAAGTCCGCAGGATTATCGGGAGGCACTGCTCAGCGAGAGAGGTCGTTGATGTTATAGAAACTGTTCTTACTATGGGTTGGGTGGTGAGTGTGGACTTGATCTGTGGGCTGCCTTCCCAAACTTTGGATGGATTTCTTAAGGGTATCCAAACTCTGATCGACATTGGCGTCAATGGCTTTTCCCTCTATGAGCTCTTGATCTACCCGCAAAACCAAAAATGGGCAGCCCAATATGGATTGACCCATCGCTGTCATCTTCCCAACTATTTCCAGTTTATAGTCGGCGCAAGCATATTAGAGTCACAGGGATTTAGAAAGAATCTCTTTAATCACTGGGCAGACTTGCGGGACAAAAATATTTATTTCACATTCCCCACCCGAGGTGAAGACTGCCTGGCTATGGGGACAATCGCGGATGGGGTGATCGACGATTATCATTATCGGCATCCACGTTACGCAGACTATATGCGGTCGACTCAACCTGATTTCCCTGGTCTCGAAGGTGGTTTAAGGAAAAATGCCTGTGAACAACGAATGCATCCCGTTGTGACGGCTATACTATCCGCCCAAATTCAGGTTGATCTATTATATAAGCAGAGAATATCTCCTCCTGGCGGTGTGGAGAGGATGATCGATAACTGGTTGGAAAATCGATTGGTCGAACCGGTTGGCGATGGTGCTTTGAGGTTAACTGCCAGCGGGAGTTGGTTTGCAGGGAATATGATCGCAGATTACAGCTCCCTGTTGGCAGGGGGCAATGGATGAACCCAAGGTTGCCAGACCAATTTGCCTCGATTCGCCAGGGAGTACTGGAAAACCAACTCCCTAAACCGTATTTAGGTGAGTTGGAAGCGATTTGGCATCAATACCTGGAGCAGTTACGAGAGCTGGTTCCGAACGTATATATTGAAGAGGATGGCGAGAGCGTTTATCTCGGCCAGTTGTCGCCTGGATGCAGGTCGTGTAAAAATGGCACCTGGGATTGTATTTTTTTAAGTAATGCCTGTAATCTGGCTTGTTCATTCTGTTGTAGCCCTCAGAATATCCCTCAGGATTACCGGGGCTCAGCCTTTGGAGAGACCATCGAACAGATTCATAGCAACTACCAGAAGACGGATATTCAGGGCATCAGTTTTTCAGGTGGAGAGCCTTTTCAGGATAAGGCAATCCTGTTCCAATGGTTTTCTGCCTTCACGGAACGATTTCCGGAAAAATATTATTGGGTTTATACGAATGGACTGTTAGTGGAAGAAGATGACCTGAAAAGGTTAAGCGTGGCTGGCCTCGATGAAATCAGGTTTAATACAGCTGCCACCGGATATAACCATCCTTTGGTTCTGAGGAATCTTGAGTTGGCTGCCCGGCATCTTCCCATTGTGACTGTAGAAATTCCTGCCATACCTTGGCACAGGAAAAAATTGATCTCAAGTTTGAAATTGTGGTCTGATTGCGGAGTGCAGATTCTCAATCTGCATGAGCTCATGTACGAGCCAGGCACAAAAGCAGCATCGCTCAAAGGCAAGCGTATACCATTTGTTACCCTGGATGGACATTTCACAGAGGTTGCTCCGGTAAGCCGCTTCCTGACACTGGCTGTAATGAAATTTGTTTCCAACGAAAGGCTGCCTCTCTCCGTCAATGATTGTTCCATGCAGAGCAAACTCCGCCAATTGCGTGGACGCAAGCGCAGCCTGATTCCGTTGACCAAACAGCATTATGAATTAGCCTGTGCTGATGGCACGTATCTGACAACCTATGTCAGCCTGGAAGGTGAGGAGGGATTCTTCGTACACCCGGATTTATATGGGGAAAACCGATCGACCATGACCGGTGGTAGGGCCTATAACGTCAAGAGATCCCAGCCGCTGAGTTTGACAGATCCCGGCAGATGGCTTTCTGTCGAAGAAATATAATACCCCGAGGCTTGCAATAATGTTAGGATAATTATAGATTAATTAAATATATAATGAATATACAATTTGAATGGTTCTTTTTCTTCTGGAATTTCTTTTGAAAGGAGGTGCTCATCATGGTCAGGGTACTCGGGGAAAGAGCACAAGGATTAGTTGAATATTCATTGATCATTACCTTTATCGCAGTTTTACTCATTGCCGCTCTTGGTTTCATCACCGGTGGCCTCGAGTCTATTTTTTCGGATATTGCGGCCTATCTATAACCTTTTCCATGGCAATAAAAAAAAACCGGGCACCTCATGGCGCCCGGTTTTTGTTACTTTGATTTACTGTGCTGGTGGGGGAGCTTCGGGTCTCGTCATCTTCGAGACATCTCCGCCCAGGTCCTTCAAACTATCATACAGGAACTGGATGACATACTTGCCGTTGTGGGCAAATGCACCCGGATCCTTGGATACCCACTGATAGTTGTAGGCAGCTCGCAGCAATCGAGGTGTCCAGGCGTTGTAAGCCTTTTCACCTTCGTCCACGGTGCCGTTGCCGTTGGCATCCCCGAAGAAATACGGGTAAGCGCTACCATTGTAGATGATCGGCAGCTTGGCGGTTTCGGCCGCGTACTTCTGAATGGCGGCATACAGAGCCTCTTGTATCGTGGCAACTTCACCAGCCATGCCTTCGGTTACATCGCCGTCTCCGTCATAGTCCACAGTGGACATGCGGATAGTGCTGAGTGCCTCCTCGGAGGTTGCCGATGGATGGCAGGTTGCACAATCCTCAACCTTGACCTTTAGGCCATGGGTAGAGTGGCAGTTGATGCATTCGCTGAAGGCCGGTGTGTGCATGTTGCGACCATTGTAGGTCTGCCCGGTGTACTCGTAGGCGCCCCTGGCTTCGGTGCCAAACAGGGTAGCGCCAGCCGCGAAGTAGTGCGGGTTCCGGAAGGTCAGTTTTTCCGAGACTTCATCGTCACCCGCGCCAGAAGCCTTGATAGCAGCGTTCACGCTGGTTGTGGACTCGCGTCCCTGGTGGCAGCTGATGCACAGGTTAGCATCCTTTCCCTCGCCGAAGGTCACAACAGCTCCACTCGGGAACTTGACATTGTTCACCACGTACCGGGTGAAGGTTGACACATCGTCGTGGCAGGTTGCGCAGTTCAATCCATTGGAAACAGGTACTGCAACGTTTCTGCCATCAACGCCAGAGCGGCTGGCGGCGGCTTCCTTCAAGAAGACCGGCAGGCCTGTCCGGCTGTGGCATTTTGCGCAGTCACCAGGTACCTCGCCTTCCTCGTCCCAGTGGCGGAAGGCCTCTTCTGAACCGGCAAAGTGACCGGCATCAAGCCTGTTTGCGGTGGAGAGATCAACCGGTGAAGACAGCTTGGTGTTGAGATCCTCGGTGGAATCATACATCAGCTGCAAGATGTACTTCCCGCCGTGTGCAAATGCACCCGGATCCTTCAGGGATGTCTGGTAGTTGTATGCGGCTTTGAGTAGTCGCCCCGTCCAGGACTTGTAGCCATTATCGCGTACAGACTCATCCTCTCCAGCCTGGCCGTCACCATTGGTGTCGTTAAAGAAGTATGGATAAGCCGCTGCGTTATAGGCAATCGGCGCCTTGGCGACCTCGGCAGCATATGCCTGGATTGCGGCATACAGCTTCTCGCGCATTCCATCGAGTTCGAAGGATATGCCTTCTTCCACATTGCCATCGCCATCATAGTCCACCTCGGACCCTTTCATGCGGATATTCTTTAGGTCCTCCGCGCTGGCTACACCGGTATGGCAAACAGCGCATTCATCGATCTTCAGCTCAAGGCTATGTTGATTGTGGCACCCGATGCAGGTGTCATATCCAGAAACATGATCATTCTTGAAGTCATACGCCTTGCCTTCGTATTCGTAGCCACCTTTAGTGATGGTGCCGTACAGTGTGGAAGCTGCTGCAAAGTAATGGATATTGATGAACCCGAGTTGATCGCTCACCGTGTCATCATCGGGTACACCGGCTTTTGTTACAGCATCATCCACCTGGACTTTAGAAGCCCGGCCTTGGTGGCACTGCATACAGCGCGCCTCAGGCCCTAAACCAGTGACTTCAACTCCCGACGGGAATACGACGCTGGTCATCGCCGCCGCTGCATCATTGTGACAGGCCTGGCATTCGATTCCACCAGCAGGGGCAGGGACGGCTGCATCAACTGTGCCAGCCGCAGAGCCATCCGCGCCGATGAAATCCTGGTAGCCTGGAGTGCTATGGCACTTGGCGCAGTTGACCGGTATCTCAGGCGGGTCATCCTCGTTCCAGTGCACGAAGGCTTCAGCCTCCACATCGTTGTGACCTGAGTTTGCCCATTCATCCTGATAGGGAACCACTTCCACTACCGGGGCTGGGGGTTCTGGACAGGTTGGACAGGCAGGGCATGGGGCAGCGGTTGGGCATGGCTCAGGGGTTGGCAGAACGGGGGGGGCGGTTGTTTCTTTGGCTGCTCCGCCACAGGCTGCCAGGATCAGAGCCAATCCCATTAAAGCTATTCCAATTAGTATATATTTTTTGTATGCTTTCACAGCATTCTCCTCTTATCTAGGCCTATTATTTAGACCGTGATCTGCACTGCAAATTGCAGAATTTTGGGTTGGGCGATTCTTCTTTACTTTTCCGATACTCTTCTCCTTTCCAGGTAAACTCCCCCTGAAAATCCAGCAAGTCAATATGGGGCGTTTACCATATGAAGTACTATAATTAAATACCATACGTGCCCCTTAATTGGGGCGAATGCACCATATTTTAGCATAAATTAACCCCAGATTAAGACTTGTTTGTAATTTTTTGGACATGACATATGTCATCTCGTATAGTAGCATATGGGATTAATTGGATATATCCGATAATCGTTCTTCTATCCCGCATTTGAATTCAGGCTCCGAGGGTATAATACATTCAGATTTACTTCACCAATGCCGTACATATACTTTTTTTATGGATTAGCTTTTTTTTGCATGGGCCTTGCCATCATCCTGGAGGTTGGCCATGGAACGGATGTCAGGCTGCGCTATGCGTTGAGATCCTTGGCTCTTTTTGGTCTCATTCACGGCCTGCATGAATGGCTGGAGATGTTCAATTACCTTGGGCAAATTCCAGGTATAGACCTTCATCCCAACACCTGGGAAGGTCTGCGTATACTCATTCTGGCCTTTTCGTTTGTCATACTGAGTATTTTCGGGGCTTCCTTACTGGCAAATGATGAAACGATGCGTCGTTTTAGCCTCGTGATCCCTATTTTGTTAACGGCAATATGGGCATTTGGCATTATGATAATGCGCCCCATGTATTCACAAAAAGATTTTTGGGATGTGGCTGATGTCTGGACACGCTATGTTTTGGCAGTGCCTGCCGCATTGCTGTCTTGTATTGGA
>Ga0233417_10000614_pt1 | contig 10771 bp, 8 predicted proteins | sample Sed_MG_FD_189023 | JGI IMG/M metagenome (GOLD analysis project Ga0233417, IMG submission 189023) | Sediment microbial communities from Lake Towuti, South Sulawesi, Indonesia - Sediment_Towuti_2014_0.5_MG | ecosystem: Environmental > Aquatic > Freshwater > Lake > Sediment | place: Indonesia... | reverse complement strand
CCATGTCCACCGGCAATATGATCGGGCGCCCCAGCCCGGTGTCCTCGGCCTTGACCACCAGTTTCTTGTCAACCGGGATGACCTCCACGCCACGTCCACGGATGAAAATCACCCCCTCACGCTGCACCCGCTCGTAGAACTCTTCGTAGCCCTTGCCGTGTGCGCGGATGTCAATATAGAGCTCATATACGTCGGCGCCGGTACGCTCCTTGGCCAGATGAGCCTGCTTCATCGCATGCATACAGCACAGGCGAGAGCAGTAGGTGTTCGTATGCGAGTCACGCGAGCCAACGCAGTGGATAAACACAATGCTCTCGGGCACCCGCCCGTCGGCGGTCAGGATCTCGCCCCCGGTTGGCCCGGAGGCATTGCACATGCGCTCAAACTCCATGCTGTCCAGAATATTCGGGAAGCGCCCATAGTGGTACTGTGGCAGCCTCCTGGGTTCGAAAAACTTGTGACCGGTGGCCATGATGATTGTCCCGACGTCCAGGCCTAGATGCTCCTCCTGCATTGAGTGGTCGATGGCCCCCAGGCCGCAGGCTTTCACGCACTCCATACATTCACAACAGGTAGCGCAGCTCAGGCAGCGCTCGGCCTCTTGCCGGGCGATCTCCTCGGCAAATCCCAGTTCAACCTCACGGAAGTTGCCGTAGCGCTCTTGCAGGGGAAGCATGGGCATCTCGGCGCGCGCCCAATAGGCGATTTCCTCACCGATTTCGGCCTCCACGATGCGCTCTTTGGGGATTTTGAAGACGCGGCCCTCGTGGAGGTCTATGCCTTCCAGGTAGCGATGGATCGACTCGGCGGCGCGGTTGCCAGCGGCTACGGCTTCAATGACCGTCGTCGGTCCGGTGGCGGCGTCACCCCCGGCGAAGACACCCGGGCGGGCCGTCTCGCAGGTATCCGCGTCGGCCTGGATCGTCCCCCAGCGGGTCAATTTCACCCCGCCGATTGCCCCTGTATCGGGCAACTGGCCGATGGCGGCGATGACGGTATCTACCGCCAGCGTAAACTCGCTGCCAGGGAAAGGGATGGGCCGGCGGCGGCCGCTGGCGTCCGGCTCACCCAACTCCATGCGGATGCATTCGATGGCCGTAACGCGGCTGTCGCCCAGGATGCGCGTGGGAGCCGCCAGAAAATCGATTTTGACGCCCTCCTTCTCAGCCTCCTCGATCTCCCAGGGATTGACTGGCATCTCAGCCCTGCTGCGCCGGTAGACAATAGTAACACTCTCAGCTCCCAGGCGGAGCGCTGAGCGGGCGGCATCCACCGCGGTGTTACCGCCGCCGATGACCGCCACTTTGCCCAGGGGGGCAACCCCGTTGTCCTCATTTCGTGAAGGCCACAGACCCAGATTAACCTCCCGCAAGAAGGTGATGCCATCATAGACGCCCGATAGTTCCTCGCATGGTACATTCAGCTTCTGGCCCTTGTGGGCGCCGACGGCCAGAAAAACGGCCTGGTAGCCTTCCTGGAAGAGGTCATCCAGGCTAAAGTCGCGTCCCAGGGCGGTGTTGGTGACGATGTTCACCCCCAGTCTGCGGATGGCCTCAATCTCATATTCTAAAACGTCACGCGGCAGGCGATACTCAGGAATACCGACGGTCATCATGCCCCCGGCCACAGGCAATGCCTCAAAGACCGTGACGCTGTAGCCTTTCTTGGCCAGTTGGTAGGCTGTGGTCAGACCGGCTGGCCCCGCGCCCACCACGGCGACACGCTTCGGCGAAATCGGCACCATAGGAGGGGCTTCGGTAGAAAAGCCGGCGCCATTGTTCTCGAGCTCCCAATCCGCCACAAAGCGTTTGAGGGCCGCGATGGCGACCGGTCCTTCTGCTTTGGCTCTTCCGCATACCACTTCGCAGGGATGGGGGCAGACCCGGCCGCAGATGCCCGGGAAGGGCAAGTCGCGGCGGATCAACTCCAACGCTTCGGCGTATTTGCCCTTTCCAATGAGCGTTACATAGCCTTGCACATTGACTCCGGCAGGGCAGGCGGCGCGACACGGCCCCACGCCCTTTTTGTCGATCACGTACGCGCCTGGCACTGCCTGGGGGAAGAGGCGGTAAGCAGCCTTGCGTCGTGAGAGGCGCTGGTCGAACTCGTGGGGGACGGAGACGGGACAGACATTGGCGCATTCACCACAGCCAGAGCATTTGCTGATATCTATGTAACGCGGCTTGTGCTTGACCCTGACATGGAAGTTGCCTACGTAGCCCGATACTTGATCCACTTCGCTGTTGGTGAGCAGGGTGATATTGGGGTGACGGGCTACCTGAACCATCTTAGGCGTGAGGATACAGGCAGAGCAGTCCAAGGTGGGAAAGGTCTTGTCCAATTGAGCCATGCGCCCGCCGATGGACGTATCCTTCTCCACCAGGAATACCTGGTAGCCAGCATCGGCGATGGCCAGGGACGCTTGAATACCGGCGATTCCTCCGCCCACCACCATGGCCACCGGGTTGACCGGCACCTCCCGCTCCTCCAGGGGCTCCTGCCAGATCACCCTATAGACCGAGCCGGAGACCAGCGTCTTGGCCTTGGAGGTACCGACGGCCTTGTCCTTGGTGATCCATGAGACGTGCTCGCGGATGTTGGCCATGGCCAGCAGGTACGGATTGAGGCCGCCCTCGGCCAGAGCAGCGCGGAAAGTTGGCTCATGCATGCGCGGGGAACAAGAGGCCACCACCACGCGATTGATCCCCAGGTCGGCAATGTCCTTCTTGATCATCTCCTGGCCGGTGGAGGAACACATATATTTGTATTCCCTCGACGCGACCACGTTGGGCAGCGTCGAGGCGTGGGCGGCGACGTCGAAGACATCCACTGTCCCGGCGATGTTTGAACCACAGTGGCACACGTAGACACCCACGCGGGCAGCACCATTATTGTTCATATCGACGCTCCTCACCATCCGTACATTAGGGATTGTCCGGTCTCGCGGATGAGTTGCAGGCGGACGTCCCGCAGGCGGCTGGCGATCACTGCCGCCAGGTGCTCCATAACGATATAGCCGATGTGGTTGTTCTCCTGGAACATCTTCTGCAAATCTTCTCGCTCGAAAGCCACGCACCTGGTTGGCTCAGAAGGGATGGCCGTGGCGGTGAGACGGTGCGGCCTTACCAGCGCCGACCAACCAAAAGCGTCCCCTTTACCCACCGTGTCAATGGTAGTCTCTCGGCTAGGTGGCCTCAGCGGCAGGCGGAAGCGCAAGGCTACCCGTCCTTCGAGCAAGAGGTAAACGCGCCTGGCCTCTGCTCCCTCTTGAAAGATGACCTCTCCTTCGTCAAAGTTCTCTTCGTGGCCCAAGGCGGCGACAGCTTTCAGTTCATCCTCGTCCAGGCCTTCAAAGAGCTCAAAACCTTGAAGTAAGCGATAGGGAACCATCAGACAACTTCCTCCTTACTGCGGCACCAGGAATTGGCCGCTCTGGTTGCCGAGCGGGCTATGCATACACGGCTGGCCGCTCTAATCGCGCCATCAGTTTCTGCGTACCTGCCAGGCTGGCATTAAGCTTCAGCTTCGCTTCGGGCAGGCCAAGGGCCAGGCCCATGAGTTGGGTGAAGTACAGGATGGGGATATTCACTCGAGTCCCCAACTGCCCTCCCACCTCGCGTTGGTAGGCCTCCAAATTCAGTTGGCACAAAGGACAAACCGTCACCACACAGTCCACGTCGCGAATAGGTTCCAGGATATCCCCTACCAGCTTAAGGGCGACGTTTTTCTGCGTGGTCATCAACACACCGCCGCAGCAGCGCGTCTTCATCACGTATGGAACTACCCTGGCGCCGAGAGCTGTCAACAGGCGGTCCATTGACATGGGCAGGTCGGGTCCATCAAACTCGGCATAGGGGCGGACCACCAGGCAGCCATAGTAGGGCGCCACCCGGATGCCCTCCAACCGCCGCTGCACACGCTGGGCGATGGCCGAGATGCCGATGTCGGTGACCAGTAATTCCAGCAGGTGGCGTACCCGCACCCCTCCCGCATAAGCCAGGCCCACTTCGCCCAGGACGATATCTAGCTCGTGTTGGAGTTCCGGGTCGGCTGCCAGTTGCGAATTGACCCGAAACAGGTTCAAGTAGCAAGAGCTACAAGTGGTCACAATTTGATCGCCCATTTGTTGGGCTTTGGCCATATTGCGGGCTGGCAGCGCAATCGATAGGAGGTGGCTGACTACGTCCGCCCCGGTCGCGCCGCAGCAATTCCAGTCGGGCAGCTCGTCCAGCTTGTGGCCCAAGGCTGTCATGACCGCGCGGGCAGAGGTGTCGTAATCGTAGGCGGTGCTTTCCAAGGAACAGCCGGGGAAATACGTGTAATTCATGCATGCGCCTCCTTATCCCTATCCAGGGCCAGCGATTTGCGGAAGATGGCTTCCACTTCATCCTTTGCCTTGATAGAGTGCGGGTAGAGTCCGATTTTTCCCTTACGCCACATGTCGAAACCCAATCGAGCCTGGCCCAGTAGCCCCAGGGGATTGGTCAGGAAGAAGTAGCGCAGCAGGAATTCCGGCTCGTGATTGCGCCCGTGGCGGCGCACCGTTTCCATAAAGGCCCGGTAGAAGCTGGACACATCTTCCTTTTCTTTGCCTTTTACCCCCTCGGCGATGGCCAGGCGCTTTAAGGCTGCCATGGTCTCGGTGAGGGCGATGCCGCGCGGACAGCGAATGGTACACGAATAGCAGTTGGTGCACAGCCAGAAGGTGCGGCTGTGCAGGGCATCATCCCGCAGCCCCACCTGCACCAGGCGCCATAACTGGCGCGGAGTATAGTCCATGGCGTAGGCGGTGGGGCAGGAAGCGGTGCAGGTACCACATTGGATGCAGGTAAGGAGTTTCTCACGGTCCGGGGCAACCGTCTCGGCAAAGGAGTGATCCAGCATCTCTCGGGTTAGGTCGAAGGCTTTCTCTGGCATAAGCGTACCTCCTTGGTTTCCGAACGGCGTAATTCAAGAACTCGTGCAATGCGCCGTAGCCGCTCTTTCTACCCGGCGTTACAGGTCAAGATAGCTGGCGATCTCGTCGACATTTAGGTCTACTACAACCCTTTCGCCTTGGATCACGTAGCCGGTTTCATAATGCGTGATGCCGTGCGACAGGTAATGGATGGCCTTCTCGGTTATGGTTCGTTTGCCTCTCAACACATGCTGGATGGTTACGATGTCCCCGGTGAAGAGGTAACCGCACTCTGGGCAGGCCCCCGGGTCGCACGAGGCACAACCGCCGCGGCTGGTCACGGTAAAGTTACCGGCCGGGGATCCGCTCAGGCCCGCCTGGATGGTCTGGGCGATCTGTCTGGCTCGCTCTGCTTCGCTTATCATGATGTACGCGTTGGGTAGCTTGCCCCGCTCAGGACGTGAGCTGCATCCCCCATGCCAAAGCTGTCCCATCAGGACGACGCAACTATTTCGCCTCAGCTATATCTTATTGACTCTTGAGTAGGTTGTCTATGGGGGAATATCCCCTGTCTGCTGGGGGGAGCGCCCTACTCATAGTGACAAATGACACAATCCTGGGACACGGTATGCTATCCTGGATAGAGACAGCCAATCATCTGACTGCCTGCTGGAGGGATGGCGTATGGTGTTGGAGGCAATTGAGAGGCTATCTGCACGGCCTGTCTTACGAGCCAGGCGACTGGTGATGGGTACTGAGGAAGGTTCTCGCCGCTGTGCAGTGCAGGGGACTCGATCCCTTCGGTGATGGGAGTCCCTCTCGAACCGCGTAGGTTCTCAGGGCGATCATCTATAGGGGAACAGTCATTGGTCTTCTTCCACCTCGATGAGGCCTTTGCGGATGGCATACTTGATCAACTCAGGCAGGCTCTGCAATCCAAGCTTGTGCATCATGCTGCTGCGATGCTTCTCCACCGTCTTCACGCTCAGATGCAGCATGTCGGCAATCTGAGGGCTCGTCTTGCCCTCCGCGGCCAGACGAAGCACCTCCTTCTCGCGCAGGGTGAGGCTGTCGTAGCGTGACGGCGTCTGACTGGCGCCCTGGGCCAGATAGTCTTCGAGGACCGCCTTGGTTACGCACGGCGAGAGATACGCTTCGCCCCGGTGCACCGCCCGGATGGCGATCAACAACTCCTGAGGCTCGCTCTCTTTCAGGACGTACCCCAGAGCACCGGCCTTGAGCATGTTGAAGAAGTACTCCTCTCGATCGTGCATCGTAAGAGCCAGCACCTTGACATCGGGAGTCCGTTCCTTGATCTCCTGGGTCGCTTCCAGGCCGCTCAGGTCGCCCATGGCGATATCCATAAGCACCACGTCAGGCTGAAGACGGGTAGCCTGCTCGATGGCTTCCCAGCCGCTGCCTGCCTCGCCTACGACCTCGATGTCATCGTGGCTGGTCAGCAGCATTCGAATGCCGGCACGCACCAGGCGATGATCGTCGGCTATCAATACTCGAATCTTGCCCATGGTCACCTTACCCGCCTACGCGACTTGCCGGTCTTCCTGCTCGCCCGACGGTGCGCCGTGACCGTTCTGGTCCAGAGGAACTTCGGCCAGCAGTAGCGTCCCCCCGCCTGGTCTGGATCCAACGTAGAATCTGCCCCCCAGCAGGGTGATGCGTTCCTCCATTCCGCGCAGCCCCCAGGCCTGCCGCTCATTATTCAAGACATGCTCGGGGTCAAAGCCCACCCCATTGTCCTCGACGCGCACGATCAGCCGATTGTTCTTTCTGGTAAGCGAGATGCTGGCTTCGCTAGCATGGGCGTGGCGGGCGATATTGGTAATGGCCTCTTGAACGACACGGAACACGGCAGTCTCCACCTCGGCTGGCAACTGGTCTTTCAGCCCACCTGCGCGCAGCTGCACTCGAACGCCGGCCGGCTCCAGGTGCTTTTTGACCTGGCTGTGTACGGCCAGGCCCAGGCCCAAGTCGTCCAGCACCTCGGGACGCAGGTCGAAGATCAGACTGCGTAGGTCGTGCAGAGTCTGGGTGGCAATATTGCGCACATGGGCCAGCTTGTCCTTGCCGTTCACGAAACTGGCTGGCAGACTGCTCTCGATGGCGGTTGTGGTCATGATAATGGCGGTCAGGGACTGGCCGATGCTGTCGTGCAGCTCACGGGCCAGGCGGGCGCGCTCCTCCTCCTGTGTTGTCAGCACCTTGCCCAGCAGTCGCTTGCACATGACTTCCTTGCCCTGAAGTTGCTCATACAGCCCCGCCAGCTCGCGTGTGCGCTCTTCCACCATCTCTCCCAGGGCTTCGTTCCAGCGACGGTGGTCCTGTAAGGTCGCCTCTAATCGGACTCGCATCTGCTCCAGGTTCTCGGTCAAGCGCCCTACTTCGTCAATGCCTCCGCTGGGGACAGGCGTATCCAGCCTGCCAGCGGCGAATTGAGTCGAGACTTCACGCAGCGCCTGGATGGGCTTGAGGATCTGGCGGGTGATGAGTCCGGTGAGAAGCAGGGCTATCAGTAATGCCGCTGCGCCACCGATTAAGGTGAGTCGGCGTAAGTAGGCGACCGGGGCCAGCACGTCGTCGGCAGGCTGCCGCACGGCCACCCCCCAGGGCGCAGCACTCAAAGGCGCAAAAGCCAGGACTTCTGAGGTGCGGCTCGCATCTGTCTCGCCGGCAGATCCAGAGGAGGCCGCTGGCGGATTCTTGCCGGCGTGGCATTGGTGACACTCGCCCACCATCAGCTGCTGGTTGTCGATCAGGTGGGTGAATTGGTCGCTATGATCTCCCTTGTAGAAGCGCGACCATGACAAACTGGAGGCGAGGACCATTCCCTGGTGGTCCACAAGTTGGATATAGCCACCTTCGGCCTTGACGCGGCTGAGGAGGTCCCCCAGGCCCAGTTGATCGGCCTCCACTTCCTCGACCAGCAGGCCCTCAACTCTGCGCGCGTGCCCCGGGATCGGAACGGCCAGCAAAACGAAAGGCTGGGCTGAGTCAACGGGCTGTATGAGATTCGAGACGTAGCGAGCACCTTCTTCCAGGGCAGGGCGGACGCTCTCAAAACCGTCAAACGGCTTTGAGAGCAGAGCCCGGTCGAATGGCTCTGTCCAGAGCACATTTCCGTCGCTATCCAGCCAGTACAGCCGCCGGCCATAGGCGCTGAGCTGCAGTTGCGCATCACGCAGCGCGCTCGTCTGGAGGTGGGGCGGCTGAGGCTGGCTTGCTTCGAGCTGGGCCGCCGTTCGCTCCAGCAGCGTGAGCGCCGCGTTCAGGCGGTAATCCAGCGAAGAGGCGACTGCACTGGCGATGGCCAGTTGGTTGTCCAGGCCCTGGCGGGTGCTCTCTTCGACCGCTCGCCTGCCGGCCAACCAGAAGAAGGCGAAAACTGTCAACAGGCCGACCATCGTCAGCAATTGAATTCGCCCTTGGAGGCCCAAGTTGGTCAACCGGGGTAAGGCTCGCTTCATCGCCTTCTGCCCTCACTCAATTAGGCCCGTCGCATACGCACCACAGACCCTTCAAGTATATTATATCACAAACGGGCCAGGTATATCAAGAACGTCGGGCAAAGCGCGGGCTGTTATCGGTGGCGGGGCTATGTATCCCCTTCTCCCGTTGCCCGCAAACCCTCAAATACGAGGCGAATACAACTAGATTTATCCACATAGCATGCTAACACGCATAGCGAGCTTCGTAAAGGCCGGCAGGGCGCGTGCCTCAAGTTTTTTAAGGTTCGCGGGCTTGACTGACCCGCTCAACTATGATATACTGTCGGTCGAATACTTGATTGAGGAGTTGTGTGTTAATGCGCTACTTGGATATGCTCTCGATCCCCACTGGGGAATTGGGCGCCGGGCATGGCGTCCTGAACCAGGGGCTTAGTGTGTCCATTGGCTGGTGAATTGACATAATAGTCAGGCCGTGGGCGCATCCGCCCACGGCTTTTTTGTTTCGCTATCCGAGAACTAGCTGTCTCCCAGAGGACAGGACCGAAACGACCGTGGGCTGCCCGCAGGCACTCGCGGTCGTTTCTATTGTCACGGAGGTCTTGTTGTGGCGTTGACCACCTCACAACTCGCGTACGATCTAAAGAATGCTGTCTCGTCAAACCGCTTGCGTGGATTATGGCGCATGATGACGGGCTTTCGCCTGGCCTACGTTGGCGCGACGTCAAGCCTGGCGCTGGCAGCTCTGGCGAAAACGGCCACCTACTTGCTGCTGCGCAACTACATAGACGAGATATTGGCTCCAGAAGGGCTTGGGCGCACTTTGCCGCTGATTGCGCTGAGTTTTGTGGGTCTGGCTCTTTTCGAGGGTACATTTACCTTCCTCAGCGGTCGACTGGCAGCCCGAACGGCCGAAGGAGTGGTGCTGCGCCTGCGCGACTACCTGTTCGACCACATCCAGCGGCTGTCGTTCACCTATCATGATCATACCCAGACCGGCGAGCTGATCCAGCGCTCGACCTCGGATGTGGACGCGCTCCGCCGCTTTTTTGGCGACCAGGCTATTGGGGTCGGCCGTATTGTTCTCTTGTTTGTGATCAATCTGGCGGTATTGCTGAGTTTGAACTGGAAGCTGGCGCTCTTCTCTGTGGTCGTGGTGCCGCTGGTGGTGGTGATATCTATCTTCTTCTTCAAGTTGGTCTCGAAGGCCTACGAGGCGTACCAGGAGCAGGAGGCCACCCTATCCACCGCACTGCAAGAGAATCTGAGTGGGGTGCGGGTAGTCAAGGCCTTCGCCCGCCAGGCCTATGAGCGCGAGCGCTTCGAGCAGGAGAACTGGGAGAAATTCCGGCGCGGGCGGCGGTTGCTTATGATGCACTCGCTGTTCTGGCCGATGACTGATATCTTGTGTGGATTGCAGATGCTGGCTGGTTTCTACCTGGGGGCACGCATGGCCATTGAGGGGTCCATCAGCGTGGGCACCTACATGGCCTATGCCGGCATGGTCGTCTGGATCATCTGGCCGATGCGCAACCTGGGCCGGCTGATTGTGGACACGTCCAGCGGTTTGGTATCTTACCAGCGGGTGACAGAAGTTATCAGGGAGGAGCGCGAGCCGCTGACGGATGGCGCGTACATGCCCAAGGGAAATCTGCGAGGCGAGCTAGTCTTTCACAATGTGTGTTTTGAATATGATGAATCCAACCGGCCTGCGTTGCGGGACATCAGTTTCCGCTGCCGATCGGGCCAGGTGGTAGCCTTGCTTGGCGCCACAGGCTCGGGCAAGACCAGCCTGGTCAATCTACTGCCGCGCTTCTACGAGTACACCGCCGGCAGCGTGAGGTTGGACGAGGTGGAGCTAAAGGACTATCCGCGTGCATATCTGCGCCGACAGATTGGTATCGTGGAGCAAGAGCCATTTCTCTTCTCGCGTACCATCCGCGAGAACATCGTGTATGGTGTAGGACGAGGCGTCTCCCAAGCTGAGATCGAGGCAGCCGCCCGAGCTGCCGCGATACACGAGGTGATCCTCAGCTTCCCGGATGGCTATGACGCATTAGTCGGCGAGCGGGGAGTGACACTCTCGGGTGGACAGAAGCAAAGGGTGGCGATTGCGCGGACGCTGCTCAAAGATCCCCGCATTCTTATCCTGGACGATGCAACCTCGTCTGTTGACGCGGAGACAGAGGGAGCCATCCGCGAGGCGTTGGAGCGGCTGATGCAAGGACGCACCACCTTTGTCATCGCGCACCGTATCCAAAGCGTGATGATCGCAGACTTGATCCTGGTGCTGAACCAGGGGCGCATAGTGCAGCAGGGCACTCACGAGCAGTTGCTGGCTCAGCCCGGCATCTATCGAGAAATCTATGACCTGCAGACCCGGATCGAGTCAGAGTTGGAAAGGGAGGTAGAC
>Ga0233417_10000613_pt1 | contig 10781 bp, 11 predicted proteins | sample Sed_MG_FD_189023 | JGI IMG/M metagenome (GOLD analysis project Ga0233417, IMG submission 189023) | Sediment microbial communities from Lake Towuti, South Sulawesi, Indonesia - Sediment_Towuti_2014_0.5_MG | ecosystem: Environmental > Aquatic > Freshwater > Lake > Sediment | place: Indonesia... | reverse complement strand
AGCACCACGAGGGGCGAATGAAACTCGTGGCTTAGGGCCGCGGAGAGGCGCCCCAGAGAAGCGGCATGCTCAGAACGCAAGACTTGCGATTGGGCCGCCCTCAGGTCCTGAATGGCGTGCAGCATTTGCAGGTAGGTCTGATAGTTTTGCAAGCGCTGCCGGTAGAGCACGGCCACGACGCCGGTAGCCAACAGGGCCAGAGCCAGGCCGTACCAGTGGTCGTTGCGGTCGAAACCATGAGGGGGAATAATGCCCCAGCGCACCGCTCCAAGAGTGGAGATCAGGAAGAAACCCTCGATGAACCCGCCCAGAGCCAGCACCTGAAGGGGCCGGAAGGGGACGCAGGCCACGGCCAGCAGCAGGATCAGGGTGATGTGGCGGGAGATGAAGTGTTCGGTTTCGCCGGCCTGGCCGGCAATCAGGAGAGAAGTCCAGATGAGCCCGACGGCGAGGGCGCTGCCGGAAAGGGCGGCAATTTTCCGCCCCTGAGCGTAACTCCACTCCTGATAAGACAACGCCAGGGTGAGCAAACCGACGCCCACCGACCATGCCGTCTGCCAGAGGCGCCACCCTTCCAGCACCATGGAGAACCCAGTCAGCACGCGGGCGGAAAGGAGGAAGAGAGGAATGGCCATTTCGGCGGCGCCGACGATGCGCAAGCCGAGACGAGCCCGGCGGAGGATCTCCTGGCGGAAGCCTTCATCGGCTTCAGCTTGGCCGGGAAGGAGATACTCGCGGAGTTCGCTCAAATTCATACTGAGCCGCCGGGCCATCTGCCGCCAGCGGCCCGGATTCAACTCGGGCGCGCCACGTCACGCCCTTCCAGAGACGATGCGGCCGGCCCTCGCGGACGGAAGCAATCCATGTATACTGTACTGCAAAACGGGATTTCCCGGTCACGGGAAGTGAGCGGCGCTCCGGCCATCCGGCTGGAGGCGGCGGAGAGCCGGGGAGGAAAGTAAGATGCTGCGAGTATGGATGACGGCGATGTGCGCTGTCGGCTTGATGGCACAGACGTCCCTCACGCCGGTTACACCAGAGCGACCTGACGCGCCGGCGCCGCCCCTTCAGGCCCTGCGACGGTACCTGGCGCTGGATGAGTCGCAGGTCGAGCAACTCATGCAGTTGCAATTGACCAAGAGGGGGACGCTGCGACCGATCTTCCAGCAGGTCGCGGAGAAGGAGCGGGCGCTGCGGGAAATGCTCGAGGCGGGAAACGCCGATGCGACCGCCGTGGGCACGTTGTTGCTGGAGATTGAGGGCCTTCGCAAACAGATTCGTGCCGCGGAGGAGGATTTCGCCCGCCAGTCTCGGGCGGTGTTGACGGCGGAGCAGCAGGAGAAACTGACGGCTCTGGAGAGGGTGTTGAGATTGGAACCGGCGGCTCACGAAGCGGTCCGGTTCCAGTTGATTCCGCCTCCACACCCACTACCCGCCCAGCCGGATCCCATCGAAGGGGTGTCCCGGCCTCACATGAGGCACGGCCCGCACTGACAGGCCACGGGCCTCGCCGTCTGGCTTTCAGGACCGCACGGACGCCGGGCGCCGGCCGGTGCTATACGCTGAGAGCAGATGGCGGACGAATTGTACCTGTCGCTCTGGCTGCCGGACTTCCGAGCCGGACAAATGGTGCGGCACTACGAGAAGATGGTTCGCCAATTCCCCTTTTCTCAGCTTCGCCCGGGGATTTCTCTCCTGCGAGCCTATGTGCTGGAATTCGCCGAGCCACCGGTGATGGAGGTGAGCTTTTCAGAGTCTCCTTCGCTGGAGGAAGTTTTCCGCATGGCACGCCGGTTCGATCAGGCCGATTGCGCCCTGGAGATAGAGGGCTGGTGGGATCTCTGGCAATACGAACAGGAATGGCGCCTGTGGCCGGCACACGTCGGACTGTTCTGTTTCGGGCCCGCATTCGATTCCGGCGAGAAAGACCATTTGCGCATTGACTTGGGCATCGATTCGCTCTACCTCCCCGAACCAGGGGTGCCGCTATCCGGCCGCAAAGCGCAGTCGAATCTCAAGGGCCTGATCCGTTTGGTGCACGAACTGGATAGGGTGCTGCGGCCGGCCGAGCGGCGGCTTTGGCTGGAATCGGGCGAGGACTTCGCCGGGCGGCTGGAGGACGCCGTTTCCTGAAGCGCCGGCGCGCCCCAGCGGATCACGTTTGCGGTGGAAGCTCCGGAGCCGTTCCGGCCGCGAATCCCCGGCGCGGCGCCGTCAGACCTGGGACAACAACTGACCCACCCGTTCGGCCAGCATGGCGGGCAGAAAGGGCTTTTGCAGCACAGCCGCGCGTTCGCGCAACTCGGGCGGAAGCATGGACAGGCCGGCCCCGTATCCGCTGCACAGGAGAACCGGGAGGCCGGGCGCCTTTTCGCGCAACCTCCGGACCAGTTCCAGGCCGGGGATGCCCGGCAGGTTCAGGTCAACAATCACCAGGGAATACTCCACGGCCGTGCTGCCCACGCGTTCCAAGGCCTCTTCCGCGGTGAGGCAGGCGGTGACCTCGTAGCCGAGCCGGCCGAGATACATCTCCAGAAGCCGGAGCAGGGCGGGCTCGTCATCCACGACGAGGAGGCGCACCGGCGGCTTGCCACCACTCATGGCCGGTTCACCAGAGGGCAAGGGGCATCTCTCCCGGGCTGTACGAAAGACCCATCGAGACATGAACCCCGTCGCGGTCCAACGAGGAGTTGGTACGCAAATAGCGGCGCCACTCGACGCCGCCGTTCAGGTACAGAGACTCTATCAACCGGCGGGAAACACCGCCGCCGGCGCCGACGTAGCCCTGGAGGCCGGCCGTGTTCTGGAACCCCTTCAGGCGGCTTCCGCTGGCCCAGGCGTGAAGGCTCCAATAGCGGGTAGCGGTGTAACCGAACCCAGCGCGGATCTCGTTAACCCGGGAGGCCAGGGTGACTCCGTTTCCCGGAGTGATTCCGTTGCGATATTCGAAACTGACCTGGGAGCGTTTGCCGGTCGTGGAGATGCGCACTGCAATATTGGGAACGTAAGTGCGCAGGTGTCCGACTTCGACACCTGTGGTCTGGCCTAGGATCAGGGCCACCTGGGGATCCAGAGGCACTACCGTCAGTTGTTCCGACTCGACCCGGGCCGCCCCCGCCAGCAACCCGAGTTCCCAGCGGCGGGCGAACTGATGGCTGATATCCACCCCCAAGGTGTGAATATTGTAGGTGCCAAAGCCCTTGGTATACTCCCAGCGGTTGAAGGCATAAGCGCCGCCCAGGGTCGTCGAGCGGGTCAGGCGGTAGGCGATGTCGCCGCGCGCCCGCGTCCCGGTCATGCCGGCCAGCGAACTGGAGCGCCGGCGATGCACAAACCCTTCTCCTCCAAAGCTGGCGGAGAGGCGTGCCGAGTGCTGATAGGCGGCATCGCCGGAGGCGACCAAGTAATACGTACGGTTATCGAACAACTCATAGGTCGGAAACTGAGAGAAGGCCGGATCCACGAACCCGCCTAACGTCGGGAAGTAATAGTTTCGCGTGAACGTTCCGGCTGCCGGGCGCAAGGTCATGGTCCACCGGCGCGAGAACTGATAGTTATACCCCAAGGCAAGCAACTGGTCGATGCCGCTGTAAGACGGGTTATTAGGGTAGTGCCGGTAGTCGCCCTCATAGTCCAGACCCAGGAGACTGCGCCGCCAGGTGTGGTAGCCGCGCACGCCGAACGTGCCCAAAACGCCGTATCCATCGGTCACAGGAACGTCCCCGGCCGGGTCGGTAACTACGTTGGCCAGACCGGTGTCGTAGGTGGCGGAGAACGAGACATAGGGCCGAATTCGAAACAAGTCGCCGCCGCTGCGGGGGCTGGGGACTCCGCCCCGGCTCAGGATAGCCGGTCCGGTAAAAGTCTCCTGAGCCAAGCCAACGCCCACGAATGCAGTGATGATTGCAGCGATCCAATAGCGCACAATTCCCCCTAGTCCGGCTCCGCCGCGAGTCGCGCTAAGCGACACCGGTGGCCATTGCCTTGGAGCCGGTTGCGGCCACGAAAATCAAAGTCTGACGTGCCGCGGAGCGACGTGTCAAGCAACAGGGGCCTGCGCGGTTCCGGGGCGAGAGGCGGAGCGGAGCTGCGTGACCAGGGGTCTGGCGCCCCAGGAGTGCTGTATGATCCGCTTGTATGCGATTCCATACCGAATACCTCACATTCAACACGCGCCGTCACCGGGAGTACGTCCGGATCACCGGCCGCGTGGGGGCCGCTCTAAAAAAGAGTGGGATTCAGGAGGGGCTGATTCTCATTTCGGCCATGCACATCACGGCCGGAGTGTGGGTGAATGACGCCGAAGAAGGCCTTCTCCAGGACATCGACGAATGGCTGGAGAAACTGGCTCCCTACGGTGACTACCGCCATCACCGCACCGGCGAGACCAATGGGGACTCGCACCTGAAGAGCCTGCTGGCGCACCACCAGGTGATCGTGCCGGTCACTGCCGGGCGGCTGGACCTGGGGCCGTGGCAGCAAGTCTACTACGCGGAGTTCGACGGGCAACGTCCCAAGCGCGTCATCATTAAGGTGATGGGGGAATAAACGGCGTGACGCATTCCGGCCGGCCCAGGCAGGCGGGCGCGCCTGCCGCGCCGGGAACTCGGGGCGGCTCACTGCCGTCCACTACGCTATGAATCACGTTCATGTTTGCGGGCTTGTCCTGGCGGCCACGAGCCTGGCCGCCGCTGAACTGCCGGTCCGGCAAGTGATTCTGTTCAAGCACGGGATCGGCTACTTCGAGCGATCCGGAGAGCTTGCCGCCGGCGAAGCGGCGCGCCTGGAATTCAAAGCATCGGAAATGGACGACGTGTTGAAGTCCCTCACTGTGGAAGACGCCACAGGCGGCAAGATCACGGGCATCCATTACGATTCGAGCGAACCGCTGGCGGTGAAGTTGCAGCGCTTCCCGTTCGCGATCGGCGAGAAGCAGCCGCTGTGCGACATCTTGGACCGGTTGAAGGGAGAACGCATCGAGTTGGGCCTGGGAGGGGAGACGGTTGCAGGGAGCATCGTGAGCGGCCGAGTGCTGGCCGCCACGCGCGACCGTGCCGAGGAACAGCAACTGACTCTGCTGCTGGAGAACGGAGAACTCCGCACGGTCAATTTACTGGCGGCGGGATCGGTGCGTTTCAGCCGGGCGGAGTTGCAGCGACAGTTGGGCGAGTACCTCTCCGCGCTGTCGCAGTCGCGCTCGCGGGAGAAGCGCGCTTTGTCCATTGATTCGAGCGGCAACCGCTCACGCCGGATTGTGGCCGGCTACGTGGTTCCCATGCCGGTTTGGAAGTCCAGCTACCGCTTGATTCTAAACGATAGCGCGGCATCGGTCCTGGAGGGTTGGGCGATTGTGGACAACACCACCGAGGAAGACTGGAACGGGGTTCGCCTCGCGCTGGTGTCAGGAAAGCCCATCTCGTTCGTCAGCGGCTTGTACGAACCGCGTTACGTGCGCCGGCCGGTCGCGGAGATCGCGGAGGCCCGGGCGGCCGAGCCGGAGGTGCACGAGGGCGCGGTGGGGGTGGTAGGAGGAGTGCCGGGCGGTGTCGCCGCCGGCATGATTGGAGGCAAGCTGGCGCCTGCTCCGCCGCCGGCTCAGGAGGCGGCAAGAAGGGCGGAGACGCTGGAAGCCGTCGCCGCCCCCGCGGAGTATCGGAGGGAAAGCGCGCGCGCCGACGTGAGTAGCGCGGTTGCTGCCACCGCCGAGGCGCGGGAGTTGGGCGAGTTGTTCGAATACAGTTTTGCCGAGCCTGTGACTGTGGGAAAAGGCAAGTCGGCTATGCTCCCGTTTCTCCAACAAGGCATCGGCGCGCGCAAGCTCCTGATTTACGCGGACCCCAGTTCGGCGCACCCCAGGAACGCGGTGGAGATCACGAATGCAACCGGCAAGACCCTGGATGGCGGGCCGATCACGGTTTACGACGGCAATGCATACGCCGGTGAGGCGCTGGTCGAGACGGTGAAAGCCGGGGACAAGCGCCTGATCAGCTATGCAGTGGATCTCGGGACGCGGATCACCACCAAGCTCGATTCCCGGGTCGAGGACGTTCGTGAGCTTCACTTTCGCCAGGGCGTTCTTCTGACGCGGAGTGCCAGGGTCGAGACCAAGACCTACACGGTTCGAAACACCGAGCAGAAATCCAAGACGCTGGTCATCGAGCACCCCGTGCGCCCCCAGTACAAGGTCGCCAACCCTAAGCCGGTAGAAACGACCACGTCAGCATACCGATTCGAGATCAAACTGGGACCCGCCTCCACGGAAACATTGCCCGTTACCGAGGAGTTCCCCCTGGAGCAGTCATTCGCGGTGGCCAATCTCACACCAGATGTGTTGTTCTCTTACGTCCGCAACAAGTCACTGAGCGAGAGCGCGCGAAAGCAACTGGAGCAGGTCGCCCAATCGAAGCGGAAGATCGCAGAACTGGACGGGCAGATCAACCAAAGGACTCAGGAGATCAACGAGTTGTCGCAAGACCAGGGCCGGCTGCGCCAGAACATCGAGAGCCTGAGCCGGGTGTCAGGCCAGCAGGAGCAGGTCCAGGCCTACGCACGCCAGTTGGCGCAGCAGGAGACCCGGCTGGCGGCGATGCGCGACGATCTGGCTCAACTACGCAAGCAGAGAATTGCGTTAGAATCGGAACTCAAATCCGCGATTGAGAAGATCGAGTTTTGAAGCTTGCGCTCATCGGTTTTGGGACGGTCGGAAAGGCCTTCGCCCGGCTGATCGAGAGCAAGAAGGCCGCGTTTCCGTTCCGTATCACCGGCATCCACACTGCCCGCCACGGAACTGCCATCAATCCGGAGGGACTGAAGCCCGCATTTGCGTTCGGGCCGGCGGCCCCGACCGTTGAAGCCTTCCTGGACGCTTGCCGGCCTGAGATCGCCGTCGAAATCACGCCTCTAAACCCGGCCACCGGGGAACCCGCCATCTCCCATATCCGCATGGCGTTTGCACGCGGCGTTCACGTGGCAACGGCCAACAAAGGGCCGATCGCGCATGCTTACGGGCAACTGCGCGAAGAGGCGGCCCGCGCTGGCGTCGAGTTCCGCTTCGAGGCTACGGTGATGGACGGCGCGCCGGTGTTCAACCTCGTGCGGCGCAACTTGCCCGGAGTGAGGGTGCTGGGGTTCACCGCGGTCCTGAACTCGACGACAAAAATCATCATCGAAGCCATGGAACGGGGGCGTTCTTTCGAGGATGGCGTCCGCCAGGCGCAACAGATGGGAGTGGCGGAAGCGGATCCCTCCTATGACATCGACGGCTGGGACGCCGCCGCCAAAGCCGCCGCCCTGGCCAATGTTTTGATGGACGCTCACACCACTCCCCTGGCGGTGGACACCAAAGGCGTAGGCCGTGTCACTCCGGAAAAGGTGGCGGCTCTCGCCGCCAAAGGCAAGACTATCCAGCTCGTGGCTCGCGCCCGGAGCACCGAGGCAGGCGTCAAACTGCGAGTGCGGGCCGAAGTGCTCGAGAAGACCGATTTGCTGGCGGCTGTCCGGGGCACCTCCAACCTGCTGCTCTTGCATACAGACCTGATGGGGACTGTCGGAACGGTTTCCATTTCTCCGACTCCCGAGCAAACCGCCTACGGCCTGTTCGCCGATATCGTGGACATTGCTCAGTCGATATGAAGGAGTTGCAGCACCGGAGAGCGGACCACGCTCAGGCGCGGTTTCTGCACGAGCACGCGATCGGCCGGAAGCGACATCGGGCCGGTGCCGTGACGTATACTGGCTGCCATTGTGAGACTCCTTCGCTTCCGCCACGGCGGTGAACTGCACGCCGGTGTCTTGACAGACCGGGGTGTGGCGCCGGTTCCCGAAATCAACGCCAGGCGAGGAACGCGGGTCCCGAACGACCTGCTCGAAATCATCCGCTCCGGGACGGTCGAGCAGCTCTCCGAGACGGCCGACGTCGAGACGATCCCATGGGCGGCGGTTGAGCCGCAGTTGCCCTACGCCACTCCTCCCAAGATCTGGTGCATCGGCCTGAATTACGCCTCGCACGCCGAGGACATTCAGGCAGTTCAGCCAGAAGAGCCGGGCAGCTTCATGAAACCCGCCTCATGTATGTTTGCGCCGGGCGGCGAAATCCTGCTGCCGCCCCCCGAGATCTCGAACGACGTGGATGCGGAAGGCGAACTGGGCGTCATCATCGGCAAGACGTGCCGGTTCGTTCCGGCGGAGCACGTCCAAGAAGTAATCTTCGGCTACACCACCACACTGGATCTGACCGCGCTCGACGTGTTGCGCCGGAACCCGCGCTACCTGACGCGCGCCAAGAGCATCGACACCTTCTTCAGTTTCGGGCCGGTGATCGTGACGGCGGATGAAACTCCGGAGGTCGAACAGTTGGAAGTGATCACCGAGCACAACGGCGGAATTTGCTCGCGCGACTTCGTTCGCAACATGAAGACCAAGCCACTGGAGCTGGTGCGCTTCCACAGCGATTTCATGCGGCTCGATCCCGGCGATCTGATTTCGACCGGCTGCCCGAAAGGAGCCCGCATCCGGCCAGGCGACACGATTCGCGCCCGCATCGACCCCATTGGCGTGCTCGCCGCCACGGTACGGCAAGGCGAGCGGCGGCCGCTGTACTGAGAGTTGCCGTGTTAGACTGATAATCAGATGCCGGGTGGCTTTCTGCTTGGCCTGAAGAAGGGTGTGCTTTGGGAGTATCCCCGGGCAAGCTGGCAATACGACGTGCTGGTGGGCTTGATCCTGGCGTTTCTGTTCCTGACCCCGCGCGAGTGGTTTAATGACCAGCCGCGGATCGCACGAGCCAGCGACATTGTCACTTTGCCGGCCCAGAATGGCTCCAATGTCTTCTTTCTGGACGCTGAACTGCTGCGGGAAGTACCGGAAGCGGACCGCCTGCGCACCGTAGCCGCGCTGCTGAAGACCCGAACCGGAAAACTCCAGAATGTGTCGAGGCTGGAGCCCATCTTCGACAGCGACAGCCAGTTGAAGGGGTTCATGGCATTCGCGAAACCCTGAGCAGGCGCGGGAATCTAACCTAATCAGTGATGGCCATGTCGCTATCGGCCTTGCGTTCGGCGGGGAGAGCGCTCACGCTCTGGGCTGGGGGCCTGTTGCTGGCAGGGGGGATGCCGAGCTCCGGCGCCGTGGAGTTGCGAGACGTGTTGGCCCGGATGGATCAGTCGGCTTCCAAGTTCCGCGGCCTGTCGGCAAAGGTGCGCAAGGTGTCCCACACCGCCGTGATCAACGAGACCAGCGTGGACGCGGGATCGTTGGTGGCGAAGAGGAAGGGCAAGGAGTTCGGATTTCTGGTCGAATTCACGGAGCCGGCCTGGCGCACGGTCTGTTTCCAGGGCAGCGCTATCGAAATCTACTACCCGAAAATCAACACGGTGCAGGTGTACGACCTGGGCAAACAACGAGACCTGGTAGAGGAGTTCCTGCTGCTCGGGTTCGGCACGTCCGGCAAGAACCTGGTGAAAAACCACAATGTCAAGCTGCTGGGCGAGCCCCAATTGCGAGGCCACCCCACCTGGCATCTGGAGCTGGCGCCCAAGTCGAAGCAGATGTCCCAGCATGTTAAGAAGATAGAGCTGTGGCTCGATCCTTCGACCGCCCAGCCGGTACAGCAAAAGTTCTACCAGGCCGCCGGCGATTACACGCAGATCGAGTATTCAGACCTGACTCTGGAACCGAACCTGCCCGATTCCGCTGTGGCATTGAAGGTGCCCCCCGGCGCCAAACGGGAATACCCGCAGAAATAGGATACACTTTAGGAAAGTTCCAGCCCTCTGATGTCAACCACGTCAAAGACCGCCAGTTCGCGTCTTGCGTTTATCGACTGGACGCGAGGTCTCGCGGCCGTCATCATGCTCCAGGGACACGTATTCCACTCGCTCACCCGGCGAGATTTGCATGATAGCGGGCCGTACGTTTTATCCCAGTTCGTGGGCGGCATGCCGCCTGCGATTTTCTTGTTTCTGCTGGGCGTCACCCTGGCCTTTCTCATGGACAGCCGCGAGAAAAAGGGCGACACGGCGGGGCGGCGGGTCACGGCCGCGCTGCGCAGGGCCGGCTATCTGATCCTGATTGCCTTCGCGTTCCGGCTGCAACTGTGGGCGTTCGCTCTGCCTCACCAGCCTTGGACCGACCTGTTTCGCGTGGACATCCTTAACGCCATGGCGCTGGCGGTGGCGGCCTTTTCGCCAATGGCGGTCTTCCGTACCGAAGACCGTGTTCGATTGTGCGCGGTGCTGGGTGTGGCCGTGGCGGCTGTGTCGCCGCTGGTCGCGCAATTCGACTTGTCCGGCGTGCACCCGTTCGTTCGAGGCTATCTCGTCCCCGACCCGCTGTTTTTCGGGTTCTTCCCGTGGGCAGCTTTTGTGGCGTTCGGCCTGAGTGCGGGCAGCGCTCTCCGCCTTCTAAAGGCTGAGCATTACGATCGCGCCATGCAGTGGGCTTGCCTCTTGGGATTGGGACTGATTGTCGGCGGCCGCTATTTTTCCAGCCTGCCCTATTCCCTTTACTCGAAGTCGGACTTCTGGCTGGACGGCCCGGGACTAACCTTCATCAAGCTGGGCGTGATCCTGCTGATCCTTTCCTTTGCGTTCCTGTGGACGCGCTACGGCGTCGGTCAGCGCTGGAGCTGGATCCGTCAGTTCGGCATGACCTCGCTCCTGGTGTACTGGGTGCACGTGGAGCTGGTCTACGGATTCTGGCTCTGGAAGTGGAAAGAGAACCTTACTGTCGCGGAGTCGGCTGTGGCCGCGGTGGCCGTGATTCTCCTGATGCTTGCCTTGTCG
>Ga0233417_10000612_pt1 | contig 10794 bp, 11 predicted proteins | sample Sed_MG_FD_189023 | JGI IMG/M metagenome (GOLD analysis project Ga0233417, IMG submission 189023) | Sediment microbial communities from Lake Towuti, South Sulawesi, Indonesia - Sediment_Towuti_2014_0.5_MG | ecosystem: Environmental > Aquatic > Freshwater > Lake > Sediment | place: Indonesia... | reverse complement strand
CAATCATGATATGTTAGTTAGATTGGAAGACATTAATTGCAAGTTATCTGAGCTAAATGGAAGCGATAATTACAAGGTTTACCCCGGTACTGGTGATAATCTAGATAAGCCACCTCCTGAAAATACTTCCTACCAAAGTAATAATCAGAAGGTTTATGCTGAACATGGTCATTTATACGATCTGTTCAACAAACCTGCTAACATGCATGAAAATCCCTACAAACCTTTACCCATTGGTTATTTTGTTGCCAGAACGGCATGTGACTATGTCTCAAAACATTTAAGTGGAAAACTTAATAGTGCGTATTTACCAAACTCTGGTGATCCGAATTATAAGAATGTTGGTCTTGATATTAAAGCAGTTCTAAAAGCTATATCACATAAACCAAGCAATGTAGCAGCCTTTGCATTAGGGTGCGTTCTTGAGTTTGATGATAATGTTAGTGAAATCAAATACAACATGCAATGGGATGGCAGTGTTACTAAAGTGTCATCAAATGAAGTGGGAAACTATTATTCAGAACTAGTAACAGTTGAAAACATAACTAAAGCTATTCCAGAAGCGATAGCCAGCTTGGAGGAGGAATTAGGTTCCTATGCTAAAAAATTGTTTGAGCTAAAACCAGAAGTTGAAATTATCATTATGGGTCATACTCATATCCCTTCCTTTCTAAAAAAGGAAGGTAAAATGTACATAAACACAGGGGCCTTCTGTGCTTCTATTCCAGATATGGAAAAAAATGGTAAAATTTTAACTTTTGTTGAAGTAACTAGTGATGAAAAACGCAGTTTCATGGTCACCGAGAAAATTGTCGATTATCAAACTGGAAATATAACAAACTCTAACCTATTAGCCAAGTTATGATAACATTAGCTAACATTCTAGATTATGAATCCAAGTTGATGAGTTCCAAGAGCTGGAATCAATTCCTCTAGATTCTTACCCGTATCAACCCAAATAACACTAAGAGGCCGATACTTTTTCCCTGGTAATAAGTTAGAGCTTTTACCAAGACCAATTACCTGAAATGATATACAACTATTTTCTAAAGCCTGTTGTAGCTTATTAACATCCATTTCCAGTGGAAAACGTAAAACAATCAAATAAACTTCTTCCTCTCGTTGACTTACACCCGGAAAAGGCATGACGCAAATCACTTCAAATCCTTCAGTTTCCTTTTTAAAAGCAAATTTAGTATTCATTAAAACAATCGTTTGATTTAGTAAGCTGTTTTTAAGTTGAGGATGCTTATAAAGAAACTCACCCAGATCCGGTTTCCATTGAGACATGATTTTTACCTTTGGTTAAAACGGTTACTATTAGATAATGACTGTTACTTAGAAATCGGGACAAGTGTTAGCTAATAATGTTACTATAAAAAGCTTGACTGTTATCTTATATTAGGCTAACATTAGCTAACATTGTTAGCTACATGGGAGAAAATTATGAACACTCAACCACAACGTCAAGCTAGACTAACTTTCCTAGAAGTACAACAAGCTATCCAACAACTACGGGAACAGGGCTTTAATAATCCATCAATTCGACAAATTTACACCGCTTTGGGTCATCGAGGTAGTTTTAGCAAGATTATAGAATTAAAGCAACAGGCATTAGCTAACATGTTACCCCAATTAAGTAACAATGCCGCACCTCAGTTAGCTAACAATCCACCGCCTATAGATAACCTCTCAGTAGATAACTTATTAAGTAACGTCTTAACTCACACTAAGAACCAACTCCAGCAAATGTTAGCTAATGCTGAACCGCCATTGTGGGAATCACTTCAAACTCGACTAGAAATTTGGTGGTCCAAGCATAACTCGACTAATCAACAATTAGAAGACCTTCAAAAGCAAGTTCAAGAACTCACTACCGCTCTCCAAGAAATGTATCAATTATGGCAAGGTTCTACTCAATCCCATTCTCAATTTTCTCCACCGGTTACTAAGGAAGTAAAAGAAACTACCATGCCGGTTGAAAAACCCCAAGTAGAACCCGTAGAACTCAATCCCACAGAATTTCCTAACCCACAACAAATTAGTTCCTTTTTATCTTGGGCACAGCAACAAAGGGAACAGTATAACGGCTCATGGAAGCCCGTAGTGGAATGGCTCAATCAACACCACTTGACTACCCCAAAAGGACAGTTATGGAACCCAAAAAGTTTAAGTGACTTTATCCGTAAAAAAAAATCACAGTTGAGTCGAGTTAAAACTTAAATGCTGCGCTCCGTCCTCCTCGCCGCCCCCATACCGCCGCGCTCGTCGTCCTCCGCTGCGCGTTAGTTCTCTGGTTTCCTCTAAAGTTGGTTGGCTAAAAGGTACTAGGGAATGAGTTTTCAATTGATGGTCTAACTCTTCTTCAATGGCAATCTTTTCATTTAACTGGTACTCATTTGATAAGTTGTCACACCCCGGTACCACGTCATCTGGGCAATTATATCTAGATGAATTTGACGAGTTGTCACCCATCGAGAGAGTGACATCTGGGCAATTATATATAGATAAATTTGATAAGTTGTCACTAACCCTACTATTAATATGCTTTTGGCACCGCTTCAATTTATCCTTCAACTCACTTTGACCATCTAACCGGCGTTGTTGAAGTATCGGGACCAAGCGTTGTTGGATTAATTCATAATCAATCCGATATTTACGGCTACCGGTTGCTGAGCGAGGTAGCATTTTAAGGGTTATGCCTAAAGTTCCTAACCAATTCCGTAAAAATTGTACTGGTTTAGGCAGAGTTTGAGCGGTAATTTTCACGCCCAATTGCACCCCATTAAAAAGTTGTCGATGCTTCCAAATTTGACTGACTATTAACTGAGCGATGGGACTGTCAGTACTTAAAGTCATCTCCACCGGCTGGTCAAAGAAGTTACCTTGATCATCAACCAATTGTAAGGTTCTCAATAAAAAGTGATTGAAAATTTGCTTAATCCGATTATGAGTCAGTAAGGTGGTGTGAAGATGCTGTGATTCTAGTAAGTCTAAATTAAGCGCTTCTCGTTGAGGAGCTAGCGATTTTTCTAAGGCAAGGTATTTTTGATAACCCTCATTGATCCAGAAGGCAACTAAATTCTCATTGACGGTTACAAAATAATAAACCAGTTGAGCGGCTAGATAATTGTCATCCCTTAAAGCGGGTTCTTGATGTTGATCCAGATAGTCTTTGGCACTGGAGCGATCCAATTGTGAGGCTAACTCGATAATTGACTGAATTTTTAAAGCTATCTCTTGCTCAGAGAGTGCTTTAAACTCTGATTTTAAGGTGGTTACCGGAATTGGAGCGGTTTGATAAATAAGTTGAGCACCTTCAGCTATTAACCGGCGGAGAATGATATTGGGATCTTGCTCCCGTTCTTGTTGCGCTAAGCTTTCGAGTCGAAAAGTATCAAATTGGCTCAGAAAAGGAAGGGATTGATGGCCAACGAGTTGATAAGTTTGTTGAGCCGGGATGAGGGCTAATTGTTGACGTTCTGCCAAAGTGAGCCGCTCTTTAGGTGCTCGGGGTGGAAAAGCCAAGTGGTATTCCATCGTGGGTCGAGAACGGAAGAGCATTTGTAAAAAGCCACTAGTAGTCGTCTCACGGTGATAAATCCCATAAATCCGTTCTAAATGCGGAACATCAATGGAGACCCCGATCCCTAACGAAGGTGTATAAGCAATTAATTGATATTTCTTAATTTCCTCATTGGGATAGTTTAGGAAAGCTTGAACTTCCGGAGATTTGATCGTGTTTTTAGAAATTTCTAAGGCTTTAATTCCTCGAGATTGAGCTAATTTAACTAAGTTGTGGACCTTACTAACATGATCACAAGCGAATCCAGCGGTACCCCCCTTGGAAATAAAGTTAACGATATCATCAAGTAAATCAGATTGTTGATGATGAAGATAGACCCGTTTACCCGCTAATAACGGTTGAATCGTTGGATGCTTGGGGAGGTAACTCCTGGGAATGTAAATGGTAACGTCCGGACGGAGTTGAAGAAATTGTTTGATACATAAATCATCAATATCAGCGGAAGTGAGCACCACTCTAGGTGTGTTTTGAGCCATATAGAGTAATTGTTCATAAATTTCGGGTTTCTCAAATGGATCAATGGTACCAGTAGCAATCGCATCAAGGTCCGCATCAATTTCATCCGCATAAAGTTCATTACAATACTGTAAGATGGGTTGAAGGCGTGGCTTATTGATGGAATTGATAGTGACGCCCAAGGAATCACAAGTAGTGGCATCATTACAATTAATAATGTCTTGGTAATTAACCACTCCACATTCCTTGGAAATCAACTGAGTTAAAGTAACCAGTGGAGTGATGATGACCGGAAACTTAAGGCGGCGTTTGGCTCGTTTCACTGCCGGTTTGATAATCGAGTGAGTTTTGCCGGTATCTTTGGGAGCAAGTATAATATCTAAACCTTTAGTTTTATTAACAATTTCTCTAGCAATGCGTGGTGGTATTCGGAGTTTACCCTGAGCATCTGGAACTAAATCAAAGACTTTGATCTGAGATGGGGGAATCATTTCCAGAAGCTTTTGGCTAATTTGACGGACGGAAGCTTGAATTTGTTGTTCATATTTCCGTTGAAGAAACTTTTGAGCGTAGTCAAGCAATTCTTCCACGGGTAATAACGGAATTCGGGCTGATTGGTCCGTGATAACTTGAATAATTTCCGCAGTGATAGTTTCTAAGGGTTGGAGTGGGGTTTGATCAAGGCCAGCTAAGCATAATTTTCTAATGGCGGAGTAGAAAGATTTCAGCGAGGTAGTATTATTAATCTGTCTTAGGCCAATATAATTAAGTTGCTTTTTACACCATTCATAACCCATTAATGGCTTAGTAGCAGAACGGTAAAGATCTTGAATAGCTTGAAGGCCGCCTAATTTAAACAAATCACTTAGATCAGTTGGTCGATTACTACAATCATAATCGGTGAATTGGGGAATAACGATCTGATAACCAGTGGCTTGAGCAGCAGCCATTCCTTTAAGAATTCCCACATTATCGGCACGATCATATTTCCATTGATCATTATCCGCCCAAATATAACCTTTTCGTTGAGGAAAACGTTGGTGAAATTGGGTTACTACGGCTTTAAGGTTATTGGCATCTAAAGCCACTATAACCGGTTGATTTAAGGCCTGATGAAGAATCAAACCATCAGCTAAACCTTCTAGAAAATGAACCGGTTGAGTTCTATTAAATGAGGAGATCTGGATATAAGGAGCTTGACTTTTATCTAATCCCCAAGTGAATCGTTTGGTTCCATCCGCATAGATTCTTTGAATACCTAACGGTTGGTTGTTAATCATTGATCGAATTAAAACGGCAGCATAATCACCACGTTTTTCCGATGGAGCTATGAAAGGATGGTCCGCATCATTGCCAAAACGGACTTGGTTACCTAACCATTCTAAGGGAATACCTTTTTCTTGGTAATATTCCAAAGATCGGTTGGGGATAGGACTTAAACTTGGCCAGAGTTGCTCAGTGTCATATCTAACACTTTGTTGTTTCCTTCGAGCGAGTTGCGATTCAGCCAACTTAAATTTTTTGGTAGTTGACTGGTGGTGAACCCTACGGTGAGTTGATAACCATTCCCGAGTGGTTTCATAGCTATTAAAAATTTCAGAATAACCCCCATTTTTAAAATTATTAAAGGTCACTCTCAAGGTGGGAATTCCAGAGCGAGACTGACCTCTGGTCGCACGATAACCACAAGTTTTGTTCCGATTAAGGTAGTGCCACCGATCATCTGTCTCAATTCTTGAGGGAAGGGTTACTTCAGATGGTATGACACGTTGTAGCCAATTTATGGCTTGATCTTCTATTATATGGTCTAACAATTTCGCTATCTCCTAAGCTGGAGATATTTACCCTACCTACTCACTTATCTTACTTGCTCACCCAAAACGATAAAATCTTCTATGATTTAATTAATATTAGGGTGTGTCATCAATTAGAAGTTAAATTTAAATAATTTCAAAGTGTTATGCTACTTCAGTTAGTAAGGACTGCTTTAGTTTTTCACTAGTATTTTCAATATGTTATAGTTAATTGATGACACACCCTAGTTACTTGCTTTTTTAAATTAATCTGGATAAAATGATATTGAGTTTTTTTGTTACTCGCTCATTTTCATTTACATTTTATTTCTTTATCGTTTTGAGATGTAGTGTTGAGATACAGTGTGGGTGAGTTAATGGGTAGAGTAAATATCTTTTATGATGGTGATGTTTTTTAAGGCATCACCATTTTTTTACCGCTACTAATTTCCTTTAAATTTAACCGGTTTACGAGTTAATACTTCCTGTCTGGTCTTACTTGAACAAGCCGGACATTTCTTTTGCCAAACCGTTCTGGCACTATAATCCGAGCCACAAGTAACACATTGGTAGATTAATCCTATCGACTTTTTCTCGAGTATTTCTTTAGTCATTGACTGATTTAAGCCATTGGCTTCTTTAGTCATTGGCTTATTAGTCAAACCATTCACCCTGGTCTCTGCACCAACCGAGGCAATGACCTCAGTCGGGTGGGGTACAGAGTTTACTCTTTTTTTGAGGGTTCTAGCTCCGTTAATTTCTGTTGTAATTTATTGATAGTATTATTTAATTCGGTAAGATACGAGTTAGTGGGTTGATTGTTGGAGTGGTGATTGGAGGTAAATTCACCCTCTATTGTTATACCGCCTGGTGCCACTAAAATAGCTCGTTCGAGCCGGCTGGCACCCCATAAATAGAACAGGATAATGCCGCCTAATTCACCAAATACCGCTAAAAATAGGAATACATGAGCGCCTACTACCTCAGCCGGTATACCCAAAACAATAGATAACGCCTTGATGCCGGGTAAGACGGAATCCGTAACGACTGATGGCGGCAAAGTTTGCCCAGCTAAGTTATCCGAATAACTCTTGGCACTTTGGTATTGTTGGAACTGTGCCAGAATAGCTTGTTCTTGTTCTACACCGCCGTTCAATACCGCTATCTTATCATCAATGCCGGCTATTTCACTTTTTAGCGGGTTAATGCACTTGGTGAGGTAACTGGGTGGGCAAGCATTTAATTGGGTTTGAGCTTGGTTACGTTTGATTTGAAGGGTAGCGAGGGTGGCTTCAAATTGAGATAATTTATCTTTGGCCTGTGCGACAATGGAGCCGTCAACGGCTAAATTCTTGACCTGAGCTTGCGCGGCTTGACGGTCTTCTAAAGCGAGTTGGTAAGCTTGAGTGGCTTGCATCCGCTTGGCTTGGGCTTCATCTACTTTGGTAGCAATCAGTGCTTGGCCAGCAATAATGGAAATAGCCGCACCACCCACTAAGAGAAAAATGGCGGCGGTTACTCGACCTAACCGGCCATCATTCCAAGCTTTGGCTAAGTGAAAGCTGGCGGTGAATTCGGCTATACAAAAGCCCGTAAAGAGGCTAACGAATAGCACGCCTATGAAAATGCTTGTAGCCAGCGACAAAGAGAAACCGATGCTTAAACCAATTGAACATAACGCCATCATAAAGGCACCCAAGCCCGTGAGATTTTCTTGGGATTGGCTCAAGATTTTCGCGGTGCCTTTGGGTTTTTTCATGAAAGTAATGGCCGCCCAAATTAATAGGGCCAGAGCCAATACCACCCCGATCGTGTAAGTGTTGAGGAGAGTTTCACCGTCCATTACTTATTCTCCAGGGTAGCAATCGCGTTATCAATAGCCTTGACCGGCAGTTCCAGAAGCGTTATTAAGCGCTGCCGGATAACCGGCCAGGTATTGAACTGAACTGGCAGTGGAGTGAGGAGGTAAAGTACCGTCAGAAGTGTTAGGTAACCTAAGCCGTTATGGTTAAGGTTACTGATGAATTTTTTTAAGAGCCGTATAGAGTAGCTATTAACCGTGGGCTTGGGCTTGATCAAATTCATGAGGTTTCCCCTCCTTGGACCAATTCCACCTCTAAACTCGCTTGGGTAAGCTGGTTAATTTTTTGCGCAAGGTGTTGTATTCCCACGAGAATTCCTTCTACTACGCAGGTGGGGAGAGTGGGCAGCTGCTCATCTGGAACGGACTCAGCTAGCGTTTCTATTGCTAGGGCAAGTTCATTTATGGTAGCTAGGGAGTGATTCCCGGTTATTGTATGATTGGCTTTAGCCATGATTTTAACCTCCTTTGAAGGTTGGGTTGTGGTTATGGGAGGCCGGTGTTTTTGTCACCGACTTACCCGACTACTTTTTTCAGTAAATTCTCAAAAAACTCCTGAATAGGGATGCTACCGCGTAACTTATTTAAGTCTTCTTCAGGTAGCCAAATAGTGTATTTTTTTAATCCTTTTTCACGCATGCGGATGTCGTAATTTGTCCTTGCCCTTTTTTGTGCTTCAGTAGTTTTTGACATAGTAAACTATACTATACCCGTGAAGGTTTTATTGCAAGCTTTAAGTGTAACTAATCGATCCAATCACTTCTAAAATTTCTTCCTCGTTATAACTTAAATACCTGATGGTATTGCGAATATCCGAATGACCAAGCGCTTTTTGAATTTTTAAAATATCCCCTCGAAAAATCCGCCGGCATTGTTCTGCAAAAGTCTTTCTTAAACTATGAGAACTAAAATTCCCTACACAACCGGCCTTAGCGAATAATTCCTTAATGATGTTGTTAACTTGCCTAGCACCTAATGATTTGCCTTTATGGCCTTGGCGAGACTGAAATAAGGCATCGTTGGTTCTGGCTCGACCACGGAGTCGAAGCTGTTTAATCTACTTTTTGAGAACTCGTTGGGTGTCAGAATTGAGTTTGACAGTACGAGAAAACCTTTTACCTTTCATATAAGATTTACTTACTGTCAAAATGGGTTTAATATGACCGTGTAAATCTGCTACTTGTTGAATGGTTAAAGACAATAACTCAGCAATTCTAAAACCGGTTTGAAAACCCAAGGTAAGTAAGGCTTGGTCTCTCAGATTGGTAGTTTGTTTGAGAACGGCTTTAACTTGAATTCGAGTGAGTGGATGAGTCGGCATTACAGTCTCCATCAAATAATCGATAAGCACTATTATAAAACCTCTTCGAGGGAAAATTAAACTTGACGGGAAATAATGGGATAGTCTTATTTCGATTTAGTTCGATTAAACAGAAGGATAGACTGTAGTTACGCAAAAAGCGTTTCTTGGGTAATTCGTTAACATAAACATACTTATGGCAGTTTACTATTGAGGAACTGTTCCTCTTTAGATAAATTACTAAAGTAATTTAGGAGAAAGTTCATGAACTTAAAAAAATCGTTGGGAATTGGTATAATTTTGTGTTTATCTATGACTGCAGTGGTAGCACAAACAGGAATTAAGGTAGTGTTGAAAGCGGACACCTCAAAATATCTGGCTAGATGTAATAATTGTATTCCCGATGGTGCTTATCCTGATAGTGCCTTTGTACATACAAATTCGCCACAAGAGAGTTATGCTCAATTTGTACTTGAGAAATTGGAAAATGGGAAATATGCTTTGAAATCGGATACCGGAAATTACTTGGCTAGATGTGATAAGTGTATTCCTAAAGGTGCTTATTCTGATAGTGCTTTCGTACATGTCACATCCCAACAATTGTCAAGTGCTTCTTATGCACAATTTGTACTTAACAGATTGCAAAATGGAAAATATACTTTGAAAGCAGATACCGGAATGTACTTAGCTAGATGTAATGAGTGTATTCCTGGTGGCACTTATCCTGATAGTGCTTTCATCCATGTTCCTGAAAATCAAATACAAACAGCTTCCTATGCCCAATGGGATATTGCTATTGTTCCATAAAAGTAATAGCAAGTATATGACGTAGCCAGGTAGGGTGGGCAACGTATTGTTGCCCACCATTGAAGCTGTAACTCGACATATCAGTTCTTTTTCCGGCGTAATTTTTCTAATTCCTGTTGTAATTCAATAATCTTAGCTTCAGCTTGATTGGCTCTCTTAGTTTCTTCTCTCGAAGTCGCTAACATCTGCCCAGTATAAGAATCAACTAACCTCAACAAATCCCCTTGTGGTCGTAAAATCAAACCTAACTCCCGATTAATTAACTCACTTTCAGCGGATAAAGGCAAAGCTTGATAACGTCCCTTAACTAAAGTAAATCCTTGTAAATTGGGTTGTAAATACTCACCTAAGCTGTTCATACAACTGATACTTGGTAGTCAGATCGGCTGAACCGGTTTGTTTGGAAGTAATCTCAAAAATAGTACAAGGAACGACTTGTTCTTCCCAAAGCTTATAAATTCGACGTTTATGTTTAGAAACCCCTTTGACCACTAACACATCTGGTGCTTTGACGGCATGAGGATCATCTTTATTATAGTAAAACATTAAGTCACCGGCAACATAAACCGGTTGTTCAGCAAAATAATCTCGCAGTGCTTGAACCAGTAAAATAATGGTGGTGAAATGAAAATCTGTCTCGCCAATGGGTTGTCCGTCCGATTCTGGGTATTCAATTGCTGGAAATGCTAGTTCAACTAAACTGGCCATGAGAATTCACCTCTTGGGTTAGTGATTTAGGGTGTGTCATCAATTAGAAGTTAAATTTAAATAATTTCAAAGTGTTATGCTACTTCAGTTAGTAAGGACTGCTTTAGTTTTTCACTAGTATTTTCAATATGTTATAGTTAATTGATGACACACCCTAAGTCATCATATCATAAAACCCAATGGAATTTCCCCCGACTTCTCACTATAATAGCTTGATATGAAAGTCTATTTAGTCCCTAAAGCGAACTTAAGTGGTTTGGCAATGACTTCCCACCCTCACTGG
>Ga0233417_10000611_pt1 | contig 10800 bp, 11 predicted proteins | sample Sed_MG_FD_189023 | JGI IMG/M metagenome (GOLD analysis project Ga0233417, IMG submission 189023) | Sediment microbial communities from Lake Towuti, South Sulawesi, Indonesia - Sediment_Towuti_2014_0.5_MG | ecosystem: Environmental > Aquatic > Freshwater > Lake > Sediment | place: Indonesia... | reverse complement strand
AATCCGGTACTCATGCGCGCCTACGGCATGGCCAACCAAGAGTTGCGCGTCCCGAACCGACCCGAAACGCGATTCCACATTGCCAGCGTTTCGAAGCCATTCACCGCCGCAACTGTCCTGCTGCTCCAGCCGCGGGGCAAGCTGAAGGTCACCGACACGGTTGCGCGCTTCTTGCCAGGTTTTCCAAACGGAGAGCGGATTGCCATCCACCATCTGCTGACACACACGTCGGGCATCCCAAATATCAACGACTTGCCTGAGTACTCCCTCTGGTCCCTGCTGTCGCAAACTTGAAAGCCAACGGCTTATGAATTCTATCGCACTACGGCTTGCAATCTTGCTGAATCCTCTCCGACCCTGATTCACCTGCCTCTTATCTAATCCCGTTGGGGTAAGCTAGCGCCTTCTGGGCTGCGGGCCTTTCACCGCGACGGATACGCGCTGCGTTGGACGGCAAATTTGCTGTAACGGAGGAGAGGTCAATGAGGAAAGTGAGCGTGTTGCTTCCAGCGTTGTTTGCGGCGTTGGCGCTCTCCAGCGTGGTGCCTGCACAACGCATGAGAGAACCTGCAAAGGAGGATTCTTGGCCCATGAAACGAAACGAGCAGGAGTACGGGAAGCCCAGCCCCAACGCACCCCCGGAACTTTCTCGATTCGCCTTTCTGATCGGTAAGTGGCGTTGCGAGGCGAAGCTAGAGCGGGAGGATGGGACCTGGGAAAGTCTCAAGGCGACATGGGAAGGGCGCTACATTCTGGATGGCTATGTGATCGCCGACGAATACCGGATGACGACGCCCGCCGGCGAGCTTCTGGTGCTGGGCATAAACCTTCGCTCCTACGACGCGAAGAACAAGACTTGGAACATGAAATGGCTAAACGCCCTGGCTGGAACCTGGGTAGACCTGGGACCAGAAGAGCTGGGCGGCGTCAAGGCGGATGAAAAAGCGATTACGTACACCATGAAAGAGGGCCGTGACGGTAAGTCCGTTGCCGCGCATGTGTTCACACGCGCTACTTACACCAATATCTCCGAGAATCACTTCACTTGGCGAGGCGATAGATCGAACGACGGGAAGACGTGGGAAGAATTCTTGGTCATCGAAGCCTACCGCCGCAAGAGCTGACCATTAACCCGCAGGTTTGAGCTGAGGAGGAGGGAGGTCTCGTGCTTGAACTTGATCCTGGAAGCCAACAGTGCGATGGGAGCCATCGCAGAAAGGTTTGTTCGATGAACGCCCGCAGCGGCACAACGAGACCATCGTGCGTCCCGCCAGCCCATACGGTTTCCCTTCCATATCCACGATCTCAAAATCACCTTCCACGCGTAGCGGGCCGTTGGTTCGCACCGTAATCTTTGCGGGCATGACTCCTCCACGGACGTCAAATGGAGACTAACACAGCAGGCACCGAGAGGACACATCGCTCGCCCTGTCGGAATGCACAAGGAGCCGACACGCAGTTAGAATGAAAACACGCTGCGCTGCCCCAAACCACCATGAGCGAAGTTCTTAACTCTGCCTCCTCCGGCGAACGCAAACAGGGGGGCGCACCTCCCTCGACCTTGCACAGCGTCCGCGCTCGCGGCGTGTTCCGGCGCTGGCTGTGGCGCCTTGCCATTGTGCTATTGCTCGTGTTTGTGGGGTGGAGCCTCTCCATGGCAGCGCGAGTCTGGTGGCTTCGTGATCACAACCCTTCCACGACATCCTTCATGGACCTGGGACTCACCCGCCTCCAAGGCCAAAATCCCAAAGCTCAGCTCCGGCACAGTTGGGTCGCGTATGGAGACATCTCTGTCCATCTCAAACGCGCCGTGGTCGCTGCCGAAGACCAGAGGTTCCTCGACCACGACGGTCTCGACTGGGAGGCCATCGAAGACGCCTACCAGCGCAACCTTGCCAAGCCCAACCGCCTGCGCGGCGGCTCAACCATCAGCCAGCAACTGGCCAAGAACCTCTTCCTCTCCGGTAAGCGCACCTATCTACGCAAGGCCCAGGAAGCGCTCATCACCCTGATGATGGAACGCCTGCTCACCAAGCGCCGCATTCTCGAGCTCTACCTGAACGTCATCGAGTGGGGAAATGGAGTCTACGGCGCAGAAGCTGCTGCGCAGCACTATTTCGGAGTCAACGCCGCGGCTCTTTCCCCAGAACAGGCCGCGCGACTAGCTGCCATCATTCCCAAGCCTCGCTTCTACGACCGCAACCGCAGCACCCCCTACCTCGAACGCCGCACCGAACTCTTGCTCAGCCTCATGGACCGCGCCGCCCCCTAACCGAATCTCGCCACTCGCCGTAATCACGGTCACTCCCCACTAGCCATTGATCTTCCGCTCGCCTCTACCACAAACCGCTCTCCCACTTTGCGAACTAGCGCGATTCAGAACGAAAGTACTCGGTCGGAATCGCGGATGACCTCATGCAGGTCTTTGAGCGTCGAAAGTGGACAAAGCTCCGACGTGTTCAAACCTCTCAACTTAAGGCAGGTGCCGCACGCGAGGAACCCACCATTCGCCTTCAAGACAGCCTCCGCCTGACCCCGAACATCGAATTTGGCGTCAACTATCTGATCCAATTCCACGCCCTTTCCCAGAAGGAAGATGCGGACCGAGTCGCCCTGCTGCAAGCTGAATAGCGCCAAGCGCAAAGCGTTGAATACGGTTTCGGGCTCAGTGCCCGAGAGGATGATTCCGAGTTTCACTAGCTTTCTCCTTTGATACATCGAATGTATTCTCGACTGGGTGGTGCCCGTGGTGGGCGCTCAAGAACTCTCGGGCCATGCCGCCGGATCAAAAGCTGATCGCCACACCAAGGTTGACGTGGTTATTCGAGCGACGGCTGCTCTGCGTGTACAGCGTCTCAAACCGGCGGAATTCCATCCCCCATGAGACCTGCCGTGCCGGCTTGTGAAGGAAGCTCACCGTGAAAGCTTGGTTGCGGGCTCGCCAATCGCGCGCCGGAATGCTGACCAAGTCTTGATCGCGTGGGTCATCGAGTCCGTAGCCAGCGTAGAACGTGAGTCGGTCAGCTCCCAGAGGGGTGAATCCGAACTGTGCCCAGCCACCTCGCGATCCGATGGCGCGCGGTCCACCCGGCAACAGCACGCTGCCGCTTCGGTAGGCGAAGTCTGGATTAATGCCCTGGAAAATGCCTCCTTGAAAGCCGGCCAGATTACGCCCGAAAAAGGCCTCTCCAAGCAGCGACAGGCGGGGGGCAAGAGGCAGGCTCCAATCAAGTGCAGCGCCCACCGAGTCGGATTCATGGTCACCGGCGGGTGTTGTGATTCGCGCGCGCCCGTAGTTCGCGGACACGCCCAGGGTTGCGGCAGTTCTTAGACCGAGCCACTTTTCCCGCCTCAGAGAAAGCCGACCCTGGAAATAAGGCAGCCTGGCGCGTGCCCCAGAGCCAGGTTGGAGCAGGAACGGCGAAAGAGTTCCTGTAGGAAAGTCACCTGTACCAGGCATGAGCACAGCCGCCTGTGCCATCCATTTCACACCCTTGCCGCCATGGTGTTCGATGCGAACCTGAGGAAGGCGCATCCAGAGATTGCCTGCCGCAACGAGTTGCGGGATTGCTGCACTGGCAATCGAGACCGGATTGTTTGGTGCAAAGATGGTCCAGTCCTGCCCGGCCTGTAACCCCGTGCGCTCCCATTGGAGTCGCGCGTAGGCCAAGCGCAGGCGAACCACTCCGAATGTCTCGCCAACGCCGATGGCAGGAAATCCGCCAAAGAAGTCCGACTCAACCAGGGCCGTCAGTTTGGCGCCCCCTAGCTCCGGACCCTCCAGGCGTAGACCCAAGCGAGTTTGGCGCGCTGTAGCACTCATGTTCCCAGTGCCAGCCACCGCAAACAAAGGTACGTCGGCGTTGTTCGTGCCGGAGCTATTGCCGAACGCATTGAAGTAAATCGTCCCGTATGGGATAGCCCGCCAAGAGTCCGTGCCGAACCCTGGCCGCTTCTCTTCGGGTGACGCAGGGACCGTGTGAGGTGTGGCGACAACCGGCCGGGTGTCGGAAGGAAACCTCCTCTTCTCGACCACAGTCGCAGGCCCGAGTGCGGCACGTAGGCTGGAGAGTTCCTGGCGCACTTGTTCAACCTCGGCTTCGAGCAATCGCAGGCGTTCGAGGAGCTTCTCGCGGTCTGGCTCCACCCCCTGACCATAAACAGGACACACACATGCACCGACAAAAAGGCCACAAACTATGAATCGTGCAAGCCGGAAGTGATCCATCTTCGAATCCTCCTATATATTCGGTATTTCGCAACTCCGCAACTCCTTGCCGAAAAAATTTTACCCTGTGCGCCAGCGCCTCACCGCGCGCGACTCCTGGCGAACTTGCTCCATCAGCACTTGACGCATCAGGTCGCAGGCGCGAATGATCTTGGGATTGCTCACTGCGTAGAACACATTCGCCCCCCTGCGGCGGTGAACTACCACACCACGCCCACGAAGAACGGCTAGGTGCTGGGAAAGGTTGGCCTTGGGAATCTGCAGTAGTCGGAGCAGCTCCGTGACGCTACGTTCCCCCGAGCGTAGCGCGTTGAGAATCTGCAGGCGCTTGGGATGCGCGAAGGTCTTGCAGATGTCTGCATGCAGGGCGAAGACATCTGGCTCAGTAGAGTTGCGCATATGCGAAACAACGATACCCATATCCAAAGGAAATGTCAATGGACCAATGAAACGTTCTGGGGACGTACCTTGGCCAGTTCGGCGCAGCCCCCGCCCGTAGACAATTCAGCGCCTGGAGCAGCACGTCGCGCCCTCAAGGTGGCGGTGTCTGCGTCACTCCGGCGCGTCCAACCGTCGTTCGACGCTTCAGTATTTTGGAACCGAGGGATCGACTTCGTCCGACCAGGCCAAGATGCCGCCCTTCAGGTTCCACACTTTGCGGAAACCGGCCTTCCGCAGGAACTCGACCGCTTCGGCGGAGCGCTTGCCGCTGCGGCAGTGGGCCACGATTTCGCGCGAGCTGTCGAGCTCGTGCACCCGCTTCGGAAGGTCCCCCAGGGGGATGAGATGTCCGCGGAGGTTGCAAATCTGGTATTCGTGCTGCTCGCGGACGTCCAGAATGAAGAGATCGTCGCCGCGGTCCAGTCGCGCTTTCAGTTCCCGCGGCGAGACCTCTGGCACTTGTGCAGTCGGAACAGGCGCATCTGCGCGCCGAATACCACAAAACTCTTCGTAGTCGACGAGCTTGGTAATCGTCCGCCGGTCGCCGCAGAGCGGGCATTCAGGGTTCTTGTGCAGCTTCAGCTCGCGGAAGCGCATGGCCAGCGCGTCGAAGAGCAGCAATCGCCCGACTAGGACGTCGCCACGGCCCAGAATCAGCTTGATCGTCTCCATCGCCTGAATCGCGCCGACAATCCCGGGCAGCACTCCCAGCACGCCGCCTTCAGCGCACGACGGTACCAGCCCCGGCGGGGGCGGCTCAGGATACAGACAGCGGTAGCAGGGTCCGCCCGGCATGCCGAAAACTGTTGCTTGTCCTTCGAAGCGGAAGATGGACCCGTACACATTAGGCTTGCCGAGCAAGACGCAAGCATCGTTTACGAGGTAGCGAGTGGGAAAATTGTCTGTGCCGTCTACGACGATGTCGAAGTCGCGCAGGATGTCCAGCGCGTTCTCACTCGTCAGGCGCGCGTTGTAGGTCTCAATTTGAACCTCCGGGTTCAGCGTAGCGAGCCGCTCCTTTGCCGCCTCGAGTTTTGCCCGGCCCACGTCGGCTGTCGAAAAGGCGACCTGGCGCTGCAGATTGGTGAAGTCCACCACGTCAAAATCCACCAGTCCCAGCCGGCCCACCCCTGCCGCCGCCAGATAGAGTCCCAGCGGCGCGCCGAGGCCACCCGTGCCAATCAGCAGCACGCGCGCCTGCTTGAGTTTGAGCTGCCCCTCCATGCCTACTTCGGGCATGATCAGATGGCGACTGTAACGCAGAACTTCTTCTTTCGAGAGTTTCGTCTCCGCCGGAGCTTCGGCCCGCGCCGCCAGCGTGCCTCCCGCAATTGACGGGATGATGCTGATCGTGTCGCCGTCCCGAATGGGCGTCGTTTCCTTCTGCAGAAAACGGATGTCTTCGTCGTTCACGTACACGTTGACGAAGCTGCGAATTCGGCCATCGTCGGAGTAAAGGTGCTTGCGCAACTCCTCATACTGCGACGTCAGTCGCTCCAGTGCCTCGCCTACCGTCCGGGCCTCAAACTCCACGCTCGGCTGCTTCCCGGCATAAGGGCGCAACGGCGTGGGAATGATGATTCTGACCGCCATGCTCCTTCTCCTTCCCGAATCCCACTGAGGCGCGCAGCAACTGCCTGCGCGCTTATCGAGTTGCGCGGACTGAGTTCGCCATCTCCTCTTGAAAAAAGCGTGAACGATCCTCCGCCAGCCGCCACGACGTGATGGGGCCGGGCTCGCCGGCCGTCACATTCACGATCACATAGCTGTACCACGGCCAAGCGTGCTCGCGATCGTAATCGCTGGGCGCCGCCGGATGGTCGGGATGGGAGTGGTACCAACCCACCAGCTCAAGTCCGCGCGCCATGGCTGTTGCTTCAGCGGCGAGGAAATCCTGCGGCGTGATGGAGAATCGGTTGCGCGGTGAATCCTCATGCCGGTTTGTGAGGGAGAGCAGATCAGCGACCTCGCGGCCGGCCCCTGCATCACCTCCCAGCAAGGCCCCGCAGCATTCATCGGGGTATGCCTTCGCACCATGCGCACGAATTCGGTCAGCAATTTCTTCCGAAAGCACCAGCATAGATTCCAGACCTGAACGTTCCCAGGGAAATGACGCCTTACGGCTGATCCCAAAAGCGTTCACTCAAATACTTCTCCCCTGCGTCCGGGAAGACTGTCACAATCACAGCACGCTCGCCCCGCGGGACCGATTGGGCCACCTGCAGGGCACCCACCAACGCAGCAGCAGAGCTGGGGCTTACCAGCAGCCCTTCTTCCCGCGCCAGCCGCTTGACCATCGCGTACGCGTCCTCCGTGCGAACTGCGCGGTCTTCATCAGCCACCGACGAATCGTAGATCGCCGGCACAATTGCCGTGGCCATATGCTTCCAGCCTTCCAAACCGTGGAACGCGGAATCGGGCTGAAGGCTGATCGCGCGAATTTGTGGGCTCAGTTCCTTCAGCCGCCGTGCGACGCCGACGAATGTGCCGCTGGTCCCGAGGCCCGCGACAAAGTGGGTAACGCGACCGCGCGTCTGCTCCCAGATTTCCAGCCCGGTTGTCTGGTAATGTGCCTGCCAGTTCGCCGGGTTGCCGTACTGGTCGGGATAGAAGTAGCGGTCCGCGTCCGCCTGATAAATCTCGCGTGCGCGGCGGATCGCACCATCGGACCCTTCCTCTGCAGGAGTGATCTCCAACTCAGCTCCGTAAGCCTTCAGGATCCGCTTCCGCTCAACAGAGGCGTTTGCCGGCAGACACAGCCGGACGGGGTATCCCTTGGCCGCGGCGATCATGGCATAGGCAATGCCCGTATTCCCACTGGTCGCATCGAGTATGGTCTTGCCGGGACGCAATGCACCGATGCGCTCGCCTTGCACAATCATGTTGAGCGCGGGCCGGTCTTTTACCGAACCCCCCGGGTTGAACCATTCCGCCTTGGCATAAACTTCCACATTAGAAAGCTTGGCCGTGACATGTTCGAGACGCAACAGTGGCGTGTGCCCGACCTGCTCGAGGATCGAGCCTCCCTCCCTCCGCGTCGAGGCGACGGGCAAATCGGCCAATACCGAGCTGAAAGGTGCGTTCATCGTATGCGTGCTGCGCCTGGCCGCAAACTTCGCAACCCTGTGGAAAACTTCCGCGGAACCTTATCCCCTCTCTTAGATGCTGTCCCGGCGCACCCGTATCCGTACCTATCATACCACCTCGCATGCACGACACAAATCGCAGTGAGCCGTAACCGTTTGAAAGTAAATGGTTAAATAGCCATGTCAGGCTGCTCCGGCAAATACGACCATTTCAGTCGCATTTGCTTCCCTTTTTCACCTTTGCTACTCTCGCATTCCGATGTGGGACCTCACCGAACGCTTTAGCGCGAGCACGCTGGAAAAGCTCCCGGCCGCCGGTTTTGTCGTGGGAAGTACGCGCGGCGTTATGCGCGTGGAAAAGCACGGCTGCGGCGCGGAGCTACGCAAGACTCCCGATGGCAGCTACCAAATGACCATCATGCCTGCCGTTCTCATCAACGGGGAGTTTGTCCGCCTATGGGATGCGGGCTATCAGAAGTTCTTTTTGACGGACGACGGGAGAAAGTTTCCGGCTCTTGCAGCTCAACTGGCCGACCTGCGCCTCTTTAACGAAGAACTGCGCACCGCGCTGGGTGTGCCCACGTATTATAACGAAGGACTTGGCTCAACTTGCCAGCGAACCGCCTACGACCGCCTTGAGGGCCGCCCCGACGCAACGAGAGAAGATTCTGTCGGCGCGAATGCCACTGACGAGCGCTGAGTTCCCCGTCGCTCCGCTTTTGTGATCTCACAAGTCTATTTCTCCTTCGATTCAAGTATTGTCACGGGCGTTCACTTCTGTTAAGAACGCCGCAGGCTTGCCCCATGGATGGAGCGGTTTTTGTCCTCGTTGCCCTCGCGCTGCTGGCCCTGATGATCGCGGGACCCATCGTTGCGATCGTGCGCACGCGGCGGTTGGGGCGCGTCACCGCGACCAAGGAAGACCTCGCGCAGCTCACCCGGCGCGTCTTCGATCTGAGCGAGGCTGTCAAGCGGCTGGAGAATGCGATGGCGCAAAAACCGCCCCCGCGCTCTCCCCCAATGGCTGAGGCAGCGGCCCAGGTCGTCGCGGAGCCAAAGCCTGCCACGGTGTTTCAGCCTCCACCGACTCAGACGCCTGCGGTGCCGACCACCGCCATTCCGGCTCCTCCCCCTCCTCCCGAAGAAGAACCAGTTCCCATTCTTCAACAGCGGGCCAGCGACGCCCGTGCCCCCTGGTTCCGGCCGCCTTGGACCAGTCCCCGTGCGGAAACAGCAGGGGCTTCGGTGGCAGGAACCCAGCAGATCGCCTCGCTGGAAGAACGCCTGGGAGCCAATTGGTTGAACAAGATTGGAATCGTCGTCCTGGTCGTTGGCGTCGCGCTCTTCCTGAATTATGTGATGCGCAATGTCGGCCCGGCAGGGAAGATCGCCGTAGCCTACGCGGCCGGAGCGGCGCTGGTTGGCCTCGGCGTTATTGGCCAGCGCAAAGAGAAATACAAAGTTGCCGCGCGGGCTGTGCTCGGTGGCGGCTGGGCGATCATCTATTTCACTACCTACGCCATGCATAACGTTGCTGCAGTGCGCGTGGTGGAGAGCCCGGCATTGGGTTTTCTGCTGCTCTTCCTGGCGGCGGTGGCCATGGTGGCGCACTCGCTGCGCTACGACTCCGAGGTGGCCACGGGCTTCGCTTATCTGCTGGCCTTCACCAGCGTGGCCGTCAGTCACTTGACGCTGGGTACGCTGGTGGCTTCAGCCGGCCTGGCGGCTTCGCTCGTCATCGTGCTGTGGCGAAGGCGCTGGTATGCGATCGAGCCGTTTGCGATTGCGGCCTGTTACGCTGTTCACTGGCTGTGGCTGCGGCAGATTTTCGAGGCTCTCGGCGGCCACAAGCCCTTTCCTGAGTTTCCTGCCAGTGCTGCGCTGCTGACCTTTTACTGGGCAGTATGGATGGCGTCGTTCTTCCTTCGGGAAGAACGCGATGCTGGTGCGCGCAAATTGCTCACCGCTTCCTTTGTCGTCAATGCTCTTGGCTAGCTGGCTGTACTGCACTATCAATCTCTCTACCCGCACCTGCGTTTCTGGTTCCTTCTGGGAGCGGGCGCAAGCTATCTGGGGCTCTCGCCGCTCGGCAAGCGCCTGGGCCGTCGGCTCAGCTTTGTCTTGACCAGTACTTTTGGAGCCGTCCTTCTCGCCGCGGCCGTTCCGTATCGCTACTCGGGCTCGCGTCTCGAGATCCTCTGGCTTGCGCAGGCTGAAGCGTTTCTTGTGGCCGGGTGGCGGCTGGCCGAATCCCACTTGCGCAAGCTCGGCTGGGGAGCAGCCGGCGCGCTGACGGTTTACGTGACCCTGCACGACCTCTCCCCGCGACTCGACCAATGGCAACCGCTAGACACGGCGATGGCTCTGATGTTACTGACGCTCGCCGCCGGATTCTATTTGAATGGGGTGTTCGCCCCTCGCCTGTTGCGCACACAAGCGGAGGAGACTGACACGGCCTCGGCGACCGCCTCTTACGGTGTCGCGACCGGCTGGTTACTCGCCGCAGTTTGGGTGGCTGTCCCGCACGTCTGGATCGGGCTCACCTGGATCGCACTTGCGTTGGCAATGGGCGAATTGGGGCGGCGGTGGAACGACGCGATGCTGCGGGGCTGTGGCCACGGAGCGGCGCTATTGGCAGCTTTGCGCCTGCTGAGCACCAATCTTCAAATCGCTCCGGAGCTTTATGGCATCAGCACGCGTGCGTTGACCGTTGGTGCCGGTGTGGCACTCTTCTATTCGGCTTCCCGCCGCATCGCGTTGCCCGACCTCGTCGCCGCCGGCGCTAACAAGCGCTGGCAACGCTTGGCTCGCTGGGGTGGGGTCCCTGTCCTCTACTCGTGGACGGCCGCTGTCTTGCTGATGCTTCTTTTGTGGAACGAGTTGACCAACACCGCGGTGGGACTGGGTTGGGCGCTGGCAGGTGTGGTCCTCATCGAGTTGGGACGCACCAGTAGCCGCGCCGAGCCCGGCCGCGCTGACAGCGCCCTCAGCCGGCAGGGCCATACCCTGCTGCTTCTGAGTTTTGCGCGAGCTTTTCTCGTAGAC
>Ga0233417_10000610_pt1 | contig 10808 bp, 10 predicted proteins | sample Sed_MG_FD_189023 | JGI IMG/M metagenome (GOLD analysis project Ga0233417, IMG submission 189023) | Sediment microbial communities from Lake Towuti, South Sulawesi, Indonesia - Sediment_Towuti_2014_0.5_MG | ecosystem: Environmental > Aquatic > Freshwater > Lake > Sediment | place: Indonesia... | reverse complement strand
GAGCTGGGGCACGCGGAAGGCCATGTGAGGCAGGTCGCGGACGGGGCCGGTCACGGGGCTGTCCGGCTCGAAACGCAGGTACTCGATGCGGTGGGGATGACGCGCGGGATCGGTCACCCAGACCTTGGTGGCATCGACATACATCTCTCCAGGCTGCTTCGTTTCGGTGGGCACGCCGACATGATCGAAGACGCGCATCCTGCTTGCTCCTTTCTGCTGTCACGAGTTGCGGGCGACTCAGCGCGTCCGCGGAACGGGTTTGCCGTACACCTCGATCCAGTCCAGACGGGAGCAGGCATCACTGAACCCGCCGGGCATGAGGTCGCTGAAGCCGACCGCTTCCACACGGCTGAGATCCGGGGCGTCGGCCCACTTCCCCTCGGTCACACGCGAGATGTCCAGCGTGCGCCAGCGCACCTTCGACAAATCGAACTCGCGGACGTGCCACTCCTCGGAGGCTCCATCGCTCACATCACCGGCCAGCCAAACGCCGCCGGCCAGGCGAAGGATGATGCGGAGCTGGCGAAAGCCTGACTGGCGGGAGCGCCAGCGCAATCGCGCCGGGCCGCTCAGATCCACATCGGTTTTCTTGTGCCTGAGGCTGACAGCCCAGTTGCCCGGGCAGGCGCCGGACCAGATGTAGAACGGGTCGTTGGGTATCTCGGGATGATTGCTTTTCTTGATGCCGTGGAGGCCGGGGCCCCACATTTCCAGAATGAGATCCGGGTTGGCGACGTGCTTCTGGTTGACAGGGAACTCCGCTGGCGACTCGGCCCAGTCTTCGCGGAAGAACAGTTCCGGCGGCCCGGCGGCCAATGCGGCGAGCGAAACCAGGAATGCGCCGGCCGCGAATGCGGTGGGCAGGACCGTCGGTTTCATGACAACACAATCGTCGCACAAACCGGCCAAGCTGTTGACCGGCTGCAACGCGCTTAATCCAAGCCCAGCAGGCGGGCGGGGTTCACCCTGGTCATCAGGGCGAGCTCCTCACTGGAGAACCCGTCTTTTCGCAGGCCTTCGATGAAAGCGGCCAGGCCATCGGCGTGCAGAGGGTTGCCGGGCTGCCCCAGGTCGCTGGACAGGATGCAGTGCGGCGGGCCTACAGCGCGGATGGCCTCGGCGTATTGCTTCAGCGTGTCGCCCTGGCCACGGCCCACTATGACGTTCGAGACGAATTCGAGGCTGGCGCCCTCTCGCGCCGCTTCGCGCATCTGGTCCACAGTCATGCTGACCGGGGCGAGCATGGCGTGGGTCACGAGAATGCGGCGTATTCCGCGGGCGCGAGCGGCACGGATGAGCAGCAGCGCTTCTTCCGGAGAAGAGTGGCCAGTAGCCAGGACAAGGTTGTATTTCCCGATCAGATCCAGAATGGCGCCGGTCTCCGGAAGGAGTTGGCCTTCTTTGGCGACCGGCACGAACGGCCGTGATTCTGCGTTCTTCCGGACCTGGTTTTCAGCATCGAAGGTCGGCATCCAGACCACCCGGCCATGAGCGCCTTTGGTGCGCGCCATGTTCTCGACGGCTACGGAGTTCAAGCCGCCCACGGCGCGATTGAGAGCAATGCCGCCGAAGACCCGGAGGCCCGGAGTGATCTTTTCCACCGCATAAGCGAGTTGCGCCGTCGGTTGGTAGTGATTCTTGAGGATGATGGCGCGAAGGCCCCGGTCACGTGCCAGCCGGGCAGTATCCAGCGCATCCACCGAGCGCGGCATGCTGTCCGGGTCGCAGTGCATGTGGACATCGACGACGCCTTCCAGATCGCCGGACCAAGCGGCCAGGGCGCATACCAGGACAAGGCTGAGTCTCCCCAAGGGTCACCTCCCCAAGACCGCGAGTGTACGACAGATGCGCCCAACGACGCGGACCGGTCCGCGAGCGCTACGGTTTTTTAATGGCGGGCAGTGCGGGGGCCGGTTGGAAAACCGGTGGAGGCTTGAAAGCCCGCTTCGCCGCTTCGCGCACACGCTCCAGCCCGCTGGGCCCGCTTTCCCGGCTCGGCGTCCGGCACGGGTTAGGCTGCCGCGTGTTCTCCTTGGTCAGCGGCCTTCCCTCCACAGCCTCCTCTGGCGATGTTTCGCTTTCGTTCGGCTGCTTCGCAGGTGTCGGGTCGGAGGTGGCGCGCTGGGGCGCTAGCCACCGTCCGCCGCTCAAACTGTACGTGCGGTTTTCCCGCATACAGCTTTCACGAAAGCTCTTTCTTCCGGGATGCCAGCGAGGGGATCAATTGAACCAAGTCCACCAGCCCGTACTCGCCGTACAGGCTGGTACACCTTGTCAATTAATGAATGGACCTTCCTGGCACCCGTCGGGTTGATCCAGTCCACCAGTCTCCTCGGACGAGGATGTACGGGTTTTTCACTCATGGAACTGATCCACCTCCCCGCCCTTACTCCTCTGGTTTCCTCTCTCTTCCCAACCGCCTTCGCCGGCTGCCTTCCCCGGCCCACTTCCGCCGCCGGTTGCCCGGTCACACAGCTTTCGCCGCGCTTGAGGTACTTACACAGCCGTCCGTCTACTGACAGAGCCTCGCTCGCCATTTCGCTCTCGCTTATAGGTCTGCTTACCCCGGTGCCACCCGGGGACCCTGCCAGTCCTCCTGAGGTCACGCATCGCTCTTCCGTTACCGTGCCATCCGCAAACACCTTGGTGCGGTGGGTGAATGAGAACGCCTTCATAGTGCAGGCTCGACCTTGCCCCACCTTTGGCCGACCGGTTCATCTTCGGGGTGGCCCCCATCGATTTACGACTCTTTCATTCGCTACCCCATGCCGGTTTATCCCGGCGCTATCCAGACAAGAATGTCCGCCCCACTGGGTTCAGGAGAGCAGAAGCTCGAGGTCTTCGCGCTTGAGGTCGCGGATGAGGCTATTGTCCTCGCTGATGATGGCTGCCGCCAGTTCGCGCTTTGTGCTTTGCAGCTCGAGGACTTTCTCCTCCACCGTGCCGCGCGTGATCAGGCGGTAGGCGAACACTGGCCGGTCCTGGCCGATGCGGTGAGTGCGGTCAATGGCCTGGGTCTCCACCGCAGGGTTCCACCACGGATCGAGCAGAAAGACGTACTCCGCGGCGGTCAGGTTGAGACCCAGCCCGCCAGCTTTGAGGCTGATGAGGAACAGGCGGCGGGTGTCGTCGTTCTGAAAGCGCTCGACCGGCGCCTGCCGGTCCCGCGTGGCGCCATCCAAATACTCGTAAAGGACCCGTTCTTTGTCGAGATGGCGGCGCAGGATCGCCAAGAAGCTGGTGAACTGTGAAAAGACCAGCGCCTTGTGTCCCTCTTCCAGCACCTCGTTGAGGGATTCCAGCAGGACCTCCAGTTTGCCGCTAGCCACCTCAGCGTGCTTCTGGTCGAGCAGGCCCGGGTGGCAGGCCGCCTGGCGCAACCGGAGCAGCGCCTCCAGCACCTGGATCTTGGACCGTGCCAGGCCCACCTGCTCGACCTGGTTCAGGAGCGAGGCGCGGTAATAGGTGCGCAGCTCCTCGTAGACTTTTTGCTGGGCTGCATCCATCTCGCAGTAAATGGTCTGCTCCGTTTTAGGAGGCAGCTCGGGAGCAACTTGCTGTTTGGTGCGGCGAAGAATAAACGGACGCAGCCCCTGGGCCAGCAGCCGGCGGGTGCCTTCGCTGGGATTGCACAGGCCCTCTTGTGAGTTGAAGACGCTGGCTGCTCCCATCATTCCCGGGTTGAGAAACTCGAAGAGGCTCCACAACTCGCCCAGGTGATTCTCCACCGGGGTGCCGCTCAGGGCCAGGCGGTGGCGGCCCCGCAGCAGGCGCGCGGCTTTGGCCGAGTCGGTTTCCGCGTTTTTGATGGCCTGCGCCTCATCCAGAATCACGTAGTCGAACTCGACGTCCTTCAGGCGAAGTGCGTCACGGCGCATCGTGCCGTAAGTGGTCAGAACCAGGTCGCAGTCCGCGAAGGAATCCACGCTGCGGGCCGGGCCGATGTAATCCGTGACTCGGAGTCCAGGTGTGAAACGGGCCGCCTCCTGCCTCCAGTTGAACAACAGGGATTTCGGCACTACTACCAGGGACGGCCCGCAGGGCGCATCCCGCGTGTCCTCCAGCCCTGCCCGCCCGTCCTGCGCAGCCCGCACCTGGCGCCGCGTCTCGAGCAGCGCCAGGACCTGCGCCGTCTTGCCGACCCCCATGTCATCGGCCAGACAGCCCCCCAAGCCGAACTGGCGCAGGAAGTGCATCCAGCCTAACCCTTCCTGCTGATAATGGCGCAGCGTCCCAACGAATCCTTCCGGCTGATCCGCGGCGCGCACTCCTTCGAACTGCCGGAGTTGGCCGCGGACGCGCTCGAAGGCCTCATCGACGCGGACCTCGGGCTGGGTCGCCAGGAGGGCGTCAAGAAGCCCCGCCTGCGTCGCCCGAAAACGGATGTGCTCCGCCTGGCGGTCGCCCAGTGAAGCGAGTGGCGCGAAGCGGGCCAGCCATTCTTCGGGCAGCAGCCCGTAGGTGCCGTCGTCCAGGCGCACCATGGTCTCCCCGCGCCGCATGGCCTCCAGCACCGCGGGAAGCCGCACCGACGTTTCCCCGTAGTCCAGTTCACCATGCAGATCGAACCAGTCGATTCCGGAGGTGACCTCAAGCTGGAAATGGCCCGGCCGGCGCACTTTCAGGCCGTGCGCCTCGATGTACCAGCCTTCCTCAGTGAGCTTGCGAACCACGTGAGGGAGCTTGTTGGCGTCGAGTTCCCAGGCCGCACTCCCCGCGTCCGAGGGAACTGCCCGCAGGCCCAGCCCTCCCAACCGTGTGCGGGCCGCGCTTTCGAATTCGGTGTCGCGGCGGATGTAACGCCTGCCCTCCCGGTCGAAGAGGCCCCTCCCGCTACTGATGGCCTGCACTCTGAAACCTTCGTAGCTGAACGACAGCTCCGCCCGCAGTCTTTGCTGCGGGTCCGGCCGGCCGGGCGACCCCCCGATCACCAGGCAAGGGGTGGGCCTCACCACAACTTCCTTCACTTCCATTTCCGGTGGGATTCGCACCAGCGGGGCCGCGGCTTGGGCGAGCGCGCCCAGCATCTCGTCCTGCTCTCTGGCGGGCACCTGGAGTTCCCGGATTCGGCGGAACTGTTGGATCCAAACGAATGGCGTCTTGGTATCCAGGAGCGCCACTTTTTCACGAGTGAACACGAACCCGTCGCTGGTGAGGATCAGCGGGACCGACACGTCCATCTCTTCTTCGCCGCGGAACAAGACGCCTCGCAGCGACCATTGGGAGTTCCCGGCGTGCTGGATGTTGATTCGGAACTGCCACGGTTCGCCCGCGTCCCAGGCCAGCGGGAGTTCCATGGAGTTATCTGGCCCAGGCGCCAGTACCCGGAGCCGCCCCGTGCCGGCGGCCAGCGGCAGGACGTATTGGGCCAGGGTCTGGGGGAGCACAAAGCGGGCCTGGACGCCTCCATACCCGTACCCGTAATCGTAGAGATAGTAAGTGTCGGCTGCGCGCGCGCCGAGCAGCGCCGCCAGGATCTGCCTGTCGGTGGGATCCGGCAGAGTGGAAACCTGGCCCGGCTTGATACGCAGTTCCCTCGGCTTGGTCCAGCCCCCCTTCTTCTTCGGTTCACGGGACAACACCCGGAGGACCGGCGAGCCTTTCTCCAGCGTGTCCGACGTACTTATGCAATAGAAGAGCTGTCTCTCCGCCGGCCAGACGCTCGCCTCCGCCGGCGGTTGCCGCCGGACGCTCTCCTCGATCTGAGACAGTTGCTGGCTCCATGCCGGCCGCTTCTTGGCCTCGACTTTGATGGTGCGCACCACGTCCGGTTCCCAGGGCAAGAGCGCGAAGCCATCCGGAGAATCGAGCAGCCGTTGGACACCAGGCTGGGTCCAGAAATTCTCGAGATAGCCCTGGTTGTCGGCGCTCAGGAGGGCGGCATACAAGTGCCTGCAAGGCCCGTCGGTCTCGTAATACGTGCAATCGCACCACAGGGAGATTGCACCATCCTCAATCGTGATCTCCTGGTGGGCGAGATCACCGGTCACCACCGTTTTGAAAACCGAGTTCGAGCCCTGCTTTACGCGCACCTGGCCGAACCGGAAGATCTGGCGGCCCTGAGAGCGGGCGGCTTGGCTGAACTCCGATTCCAGCAGATTGGCGATACCGAGGTAGGGCACTCCCCACATTCTAGCTTTGGCGGCTATTGCCGGAATGGTATCGCGGCTTCGGCTGCGCAGTCGCTCAGCGCGGGGTCAGAAGGCTCTGAGCGCTCACTCCGCGCGCGGTTGCGGCACTGCGTCCGGATGGTCAAGGAAGAATACAGTGATCTCCTCGTACGGCTGGAGGCCGGCGTTCACCGCCCGATGGACTCGATCGGTCGGCTCATCCCAGTCTGCCTGACCGGCCGTAACCTCGACCTGGAGGGGTTTGCCTCCGTCACGGAACTCGATCACAAGGAAGTCCCCACTGAGCACCACGGTGACCCGGTGATAAGGATCGCGGTGCCAGGGCATGCTTTCGCCGGGGGCGAGGCGCATTCGCCGCACAAGCGTGGTTCCGCGCCGGCAAAGCACCTCCTCCGTCACTGTCCGCCCCCTCCTGAATTCAATTCCGGCTTGTATTCTCAGTTTCGAACTTGACAAGACCCAGTGCTGCTGCCGAATGATATCACAGCTCTTGAAGCCGGCCTCTTGCCTGCATGTTCTGCAAGAGAATAGAGTGCCGGCGCGTAGTACAATCGGCCAAGGGACGACGATGCGCAAAAGCCTCAGCCGTTGGGCGCTTGCGGCACTCCTTGCCGCGTTCTTCAATTGCTGCGGGGCGGCCGCTGCCGACAAAGCGCCTCTTTTTCGGGGCGTCGTCGTGCTGATTGGCCCGCCGGGAAGCGGAAAATCAACGCAAGCCGAGTTCCTGAAGAAGAAGTACAAGATCCCGGCCATCTCGGCTTCCGAGTTGTTGAAACGCGAAATCGGAAAGAAGTCGCCGCTGGGCAAGAGCCTCAAGATCAGCATCGAGAGCGGGGAACTGGTGGCTGACGACGTGATGAACTCCCTGGTGCGCTCCCGCGTGCAGAAGAAAGACACTCTGAACGGCTTCATCATGGATGGCTATCCCCGCACCGCGGCCCAGGCGCGCTACCTGGACATGCTGGTCATGGATCGCGACCTGCCCCTGCCCATCGTGATCAACCTCGAGGTCCCCGATGAGACAGTTCTCGCGCGCATGGCCGATCGCGGCCGCGCAGACGATCAGCCCGAGATCATGAAGCGTCGTCTCTCCGAGTACCGCGAGGAGATCCAGCCCATTCTCGAGTACTGGAAAGAGGGGCGCGTGTTCCGCGTGGATGCCACCCAGACCCCAGAGGCGGTCTTCAGTGCGGTCGACGAGATCGTTTCACGCGCCTCGAAGCAAGCTGGTCTGTTGTCTCCGGTGCGGCTCCCCCCAACTTGCTATCCCGCGCACGTAGAGAAATCCTCGATGATGGCCCGGGCGACCGTGATCGGCCCCGGATCGCGGTAGCCTCCCCGCTCGTTGTACTCGATCTGCACCTGCTTCCATCGTTCATGAATGCCGGTCTGAATCTGGATGAGCTGCGGGTCCTCGATCTCCTCGCCCTCCCGGAAGTTCAGGCCGCAGGCATAGATGCGATCGGGCTTGGCGGGATTGAACAGCGGCATGCCGAACTTGCGGCAGATGAGAGGCCGGAATTCGTAGATCTGGCACATGCCATCCTGAAGCGCCGGACACGCCAGGCGCGTGCCAGGAGGAGGCAGGCTTCCCCAGGCCTCGGGCTCCCCAGAGGCCGTGACGAGGGCCTTACGAGGCTCGAGGAAGCCGTGCGCGCGGGCGGCCATCCTCTCGCGGGGCTCGGGTTCCAGTTCTTTCACCCCGCGAGAGATGTGCGCCGCCTCGATCTCGGTGATCTGAAACAGTTGATGGCAGCATTCCGAGCATCCTGGGCGGCACTGGATCCGGCTGCCGTGCAAGCGTCGGTTGCGCTCGAATTCTCCCTCGTACACCGCGCAGATCTCGAGGTAGCGGCCGATCAAGAGTAGGGCTCCTCCCAGCGCACCGACTCCAGCGTGAGGCCGTACCCCGCGAGGGTCATCGCGCTCCGGTAAAGATTGTGCGCCAGCAATTGCGGGCAAGCACGGATCGAGACTGTCTTCCCTTGCGCGAGCAGGTCCCGGAGCAGGCCGATCGCCGCCGACAACGCGAGCCCGTCCTCGATTTCCAGTTCCATGAGATCCAGAACTAACCGCTCCTCCGGACACCGCAGGCAGGGGCTGCATGCCTCGGCCATGCCCGGCAAGGCATCTGCCGAAGGCACGCCCAAGAGCTTGAATACGTTGCCCGCGGCCTCGATCCGCACGGCTGGCTGGGGAAGCACACTGTCGCTACAGGAACCCATGTGCGGGCAATTGTGAATTTCTTGTTGCCCCTCTTCGCAGTTTCACCGATTTGGGGCATAATACATAGCTATACACCCGCCGAAGGTGTCTTTGTGGAGGGCGGGGGCAGGAAACTGTTTTGCATTTCCTCGGAGGGGTATAGAATGAGGTTGGGCCGGAGGGTTGGGAGGCCGCGAGCCAGGTTGAAGATGGCGGAACGGATCATGGGCCTGATGGCGGTAGTTTTAATGCTGTGCCCTGTGGCGCTGTGGCCGCAGGTCATGATGACCGGCGCCGGGCCGGGCGGAACGGTCCAGCTTTACAGTTCGGACGAGGTGATCCTCGAGATCCGTGATCCGCGACGCGACCTACCCTGTGTCGTCAACCCCATTGATCCGGTGCTGGGTTTTGATCTCCGCTTCCACGGCGGGTACGAGGTGAAGATCCCGTTCCGCGAACTTGCTGGGCCGGAGAATCTGCTCACGGTTCTGTTTCGCATCACCCCGGCTGAAGGCGCAGCCACCCCCGTCTTCTTCTTCCAACGTTTTCACGTCCCGCAAATCGAAGAAGATACCAGAGGCGAGGCGACGCTCGAAGGATTCTTCGATGTGGGCGAGGGGACCTACCAGGTGGACTGGCTAATCCGGGACCGCACCGAACGGGTCTGTTCCTCCTACTGGACGACTACCGCGGCGCTCCCCGGGAAAGATCGCGACGTGCGGCTGACGGTTTCTCCGAACCAGGTGGCGCAGGCCCAGTCGGAGTACTTCTGGGAAGAGCCGCCGGTGAGCCGCGTCATCGAAGAGAAGCCGCTGAGCGTCAAAGTGCTCGTGAACTTTGCACCCCAAAAGGAAGACTCGGCGGTGCTGGAGCCGTGGGACAAAGGTGCGCTGGTATCGATTCTGCGGAGCATCTCCCGACAGCCTCAGTTCGCCAGCTTTTCGCTGGTCGCCTTCAACCTGCGGGAACAGCGGGTGTTCTACCGGCAGGCCAACGCCGACCGGATCGATTTTCCAGGCCTAGGGGAAGGCCTGGATACGCTGAAGTTCGGTACGGTCCGGTACGAGTTTCTGGCCAAGAAGGACAGCGAAACGCAGTTCCTGAGCCGCTTGATCCGGGAAGAACTGGGCGGGCCATCGCGGCCCGATGCGGTGATTTTTGCCGGTCCGAAGACCCTGGTCGAACGGAAGCTCCCGGAGAGTGCTTTGCGGGAACTGGGTGCGCCCGGCTTTCCGGTCTTCTACATGAACTACAACCTCTACCCCCAGTCGGTGCCCTGGCGGGACGCCATCGGCAACGCCGTGAAGTACTGGAAGGGAGTGGAATATACTATAAGTAAGCCAAGGGACTTGTGGTTCGCCGTTGCCGACATAGCTTCGAAGATTATGAAACTGCGTGGGGCGGATGGCTCGGTGCAGGCCGCCCAACGCCGGACGTTCAGGCAGTGAAGGCTGTTCGCGCCCGGCTCCTCGCGGCCCTTCTCCCGCTACTTGCCAGCCTTCCCCTCGCCGCGCAGAACGATTTTGCCAAGAACCTCGCGCCGTACGTTCCCAGCCCTTACGCCGTAGTGGACAGAATGCTCGAACTGGCCGAGGTCAAGCCCGGCGAGACTGTTTACGATTTGGGCTGCGGCGATGGCCGGGTACTCTTCTCGGCGATTCGCAAATTCAAGGCGCAGGCAGTGGGCGTGGAACTATCCCCGGTGCTCTACGAGTCGACTCAGCGCGAAGTGCGGCGGCAGGGCCTGGAGGACCGCATCAAGGTGCTGCATGGCCATTTGCTTGAGGTGGACTTGAGCGGCGCCGATGTCGTCACGCTGTACCTGCTGACGGACTCCAACGAGAAGCTCAAGCCCAACCTGGAGAAATACCTCAAGTCCGGGGCGCGGGTGGTGTCCCACGACTTCCAGATGCGGAACTGGGTTCCCGAACGCGTCGAGAAGGTGGAAGCCGCGAACCGCTTGCACACGATCTACGTGTACAAGATGCCCCCCAAAAAGCTCGAGCCGCAGTAGACCCCTGACTCCCCCGTCCAGCGGACCGTCTTGCCGGTAAGCCCTTCCCTTCTTACTCCGTGCCCACCCGCCGCACCAGCACGGCCGCAAGTGCGAGAGCGATGCCTCCGGCTACCACCGCCGCGAGCCGGTTGTTGTCGAGCACCTCGCGCATGACCCAGCCGAAGCCCAGCGAGGCCAGAATCTCCGGGATCACGATGAAGAAGTTGAAGATGCCCATGTAGACGCCGGTCTTCTCCGGAGGCAAGGACCCGGCCAAGATCGAGTAGGGCATAGCCAGAATGCTGGCCCAGGCGATGCCGACGCCGGTCATGGACAAGAGCAGGACTTTGGGTTCGCGAATCGCGGCCACGGAAAGGAGGCCCGCTGCCCCCGCGAGCAGGCAGAGCGCATGCGTGTTGCGCTTCCCGATCCGGCGCGCAATCGGCGGAAGAGCGAACGCGAACACAAAGCAGATC
>Ga0233417_10000609_pt1 | contig 10816 bp, 6 predicted proteins | sample Sed_MG_FD_189023 | JGI IMG/M metagenome (GOLD analysis project Ga0233417, IMG submission 189023) | Sediment microbial communities from Lake Towuti, South Sulawesi, Indonesia - Sediment_Towuti_2014_0.5_MG | ecosystem: Environmental > Aquatic > Freshwater > Lake > Sediment | place: Indonesia... | reverse complement strand
CGAAGCCCGGATTTCAGTCTGGGCATCGCGCCCTCGGAGACCTTGGCGGGACCCGCGGTGGAGAGCACGGCACGGACCGCGGCCGAGTCGGCGTCGCGCTCCAGAGCAGGGGTTGCCGATCCATTGTCGCGCCGGCCGCCGCTCTGCTGGATCACGTGCGCGAGCTCGTGCGCCAGCAAAGCCTGCCCGGTGGACGAACCAGGATCATATTCGCCGGGCGCAAAGGCCACGTGCTCGCCCACCGTGAACGCACGCGCATGCATCGCATCGGACAGTTCGGCCGCACGCGCATCGGTGTGCAAGCGCACGCGGGTGAAGCTGGCTCCAAATGCCGGCTCCATCGCTGACCGCACTTCGCCCGGCAGCGGCCGGCCAGCGCCGAGTTGATGCTGCACGGCGCCGGCCTCCATGGCTTGGGAACCACCGGAGCTCTCCTTGAAGGATATGCCGACGCCAGCCGCGCCCGGCAGGTCAACCGGCACTCCTTCGGGCAGTCCGGTGATCTCACCCGTTCGGGACCACTGATCGACGCTTTGCCGCACGCGCGCGGAGGCGGCATCAATGAGCGCCTGCGCCGTATCGACGCCAAAGCTGCGGGGCGCCCACTTGCGGATCGCACGTTCCAATTGGGCGGGCTCTTTGTCGCCGGCCATGCCGATCCAGTACTGGATGTAAGGACAGCTTTTCGATGTCCTTCCAGTACCGGCCAGCCCTTCGTCCGTTGTAGCGCACACAGCCGAACGCAAGGCCGATAGAAAGTCGGTCTTGCGCATTTGGCCTGGCAACAATCGATCCGCCGAGTCGTCGGCGATGACAGCGGGAGCGCGCGGCGCGGTTTCCGGTTCGCGGGTGGGGGCGGGTAGTCCCTCGGCGGCGCGGTCGGCTTCCCCCTCCAGCATCCGAAGTACACCCTGATTGCCCACCGTTTGCGGCACATCGGACGTCGGTCCGGCGGAATTAGCGCCTCGGGAGGCGATTGAGCTCCGGCGCGCAGGCAGGCTGCCGTGGCTGCGGCGCTGCTTCATGCCTGCCTCTACTTGTCTTCAGGGCCGGCGGTTGGGTTCGATGATGCGGGAACGGGCAGCCCAGGTGTTGGATGATCACGTTCGCCACCATCGCCGCGCCTGTTGGCCGGATCAGTGCATCTCCACCAGAACGGGGCGAGCGAAAACACCATTCGGCGGCAAGAACAGTTATCGATGCTCTGAACCTCGCCGTTCTCGTTCACTACTACCGTCGCGAGCACAACCCAGGGTTCACTGGGGCAATCGGGACAATCAGGAATGTGGGCGGGCTTCCCAAAGGTGTCGAAGGCGGGCGGAGAGGCGTGCGAATCCGGACAGCGGTCCAGCACACAGATCTCATAGCCGTCGCGCCAGCGCGAATACTCGCACTGGGCGTCGTCGCAACCGCAGCCGGCCGGCTGGAGCCGCACCGGCCGTGACATCATTTCCTTGTATCGAACAGCGACAAAACGGGGGCCCGCCGGCTGCGGCTCGGGCCAGGTGTCGGCGCACCATGGATCGGCGGGCTCGCCGCAGGCGTCTCCGGACGCGCCGGCCGCACACCGGGTGCGGAGATCGAAGCAGACGTCGCGCTCGATGAGGATTTCGTCCCCATAGGGGCCGAGGATATATCCGCGTTGCACGACCACCTGCCAGGCAGCAGCCGAGACAGGCGTCACCACGCGCGCGCCGCACACCACTCCCCAACCGTGCAGAAAGCGCACCAGGCGGCGCAGCTTGTTGCGCAAGTAGTCCTGGCCCAGCGTCAAATCGTCCGGCGTGATCAATTGGCGCGGAAAGAAGCGCGGGCGCTCGAGGAAATCGGTTTCCACGCAGCCGCAGTTGGATTCCTTGGTTGCAGTTTTCATGAGGATGGCTCCTTTCTAGTACTTGCCTGAGCGGCGGTTGTGCGTTTCTCCGGTGAGCGCGAGAATCAGTTGGAACAACAGATCGAGGGTGTACACAACAGGCCGGATTGTGATGTCGACATCGGTGGCTTCCAGTTGCCCGTCCGGCTGCGGCCTGCGCACATTGGCTAGCGGGATGCACGGATCGTTATCGATGCACGGGCACGGCTGGGAGATCCAGCGAGCCAACGCCGGGTAGTTGAGCCGGTTGCCGATGAGCAGATCGGGCACGGCGCAATCGAACCGGATCGGCGGCGCCTTACCCTCGCGCACGACGATCTTGTAGCGCTCGCGCACGGACCCAGGCACGCATTTCTCAGTGGTGTCGCACCCGCCGGCCATGATCGGCTCGGGATCGGAGTCGCAGGCGTGAAAACACACCAGGATTTGAACGCATTCGTCATCGTGGCACTCGGACGGCTTGGCTTGCTGCTGGTCCGAGTGCTCGGGCGCCTGCTGTTGCCTGGCGACCAGCGGAATCCCCACTTTTTCGGAGCGGCACGGCACCACGATCTCTTTCCCTTGCTTGTTCAGCGCGACACCAGGCATCACCACGACGCTCTTGCGGTCGTCTCCCAACTGCACATCCAGGCCGCAAACCACGCCGTAGCCGTGCACAAGCTGGTTGAGCATCCACAGCTTGCCGCGCACATAGTTCTGCTCGGCCTCGAAGTGGCGAACGTCAAGCCGCTTTCCGTAGTAGTAGCGCGGTAGCGAGAAGGTTGTGAGCTCCTTGCTCTGCCACGAGTTTGTGTCTGAATGATGCATTTCGATCTCCTTTTTGGTTCCTTACAGCCGTGCCGTGCCGCCGACGGTAGCGGATCCGAGTCTTCCCGCCGGTTGTCCCGCGAGCACCAACTCCCTGCCCTCGCCCAGCCGGCTGGGCTGTAGGTCGCCCGCGACAACCGTGTCAATTCCGAGCCGGCTTTGAAATCCCACTCGCATCGCGGGCTCGATCACGCACAGGTGATAGGCCGTGTGCGCCGGCCGCTCCCGCTCCAGAATGGCCTTGACTTCGGCCATTTTCCGCGGGGTGTCTACTTCACCCCGGTAAACCAGAACGCTGAACTGGTGCGCCACGTCGTCGAACAAAGGCGTGCCGAATTCGTCTTCGCCGATCAGATGCGATCGGTCCAGTGTGGCTGTGGTCCCGACCACCGCGCCCTGCGGCTCGGCGGCGGCGAGGACGGTGGTGAATCCCAGTATGGAGCTTGCTCCGTCCTCCCAACCCTTGTCGGTGCAGGCCCGAGACGGGTGCGGCAGCAGCCACCAATTGGTCCGCACCGCCGGTTCTTCCACAATCGCGTTGACCGCGGCGGCGGCCAGCGCCTCACGCAATCCATCCGCCGTTCCGCGCCTGGCGTACCGGGCGAACGCTGCCGCCACGGCCTCCCGCTGCGCCTGTTCGGGCATGTCCTCGGAGAGATCAAGCGCCAGAAACCCAGCCAACCACGGCAATGACTCTTTCCCGATCGCCATCGGATCGAAAAGCGCCGGCAATTCACCAATGTTCTGCTCCACTTCCGCGAAGAAGCTCTCAAACAGCGCCAGAAAGCGGACGAAGAAGTCCTTCGACGGACCGTTTTCGCGATAGATCTCCGGCAATTGCCGTTCATAGCCGGCGTGATCGAACTCGATACGCATCTGCGAAAGCTCGGGACTGGAAGCGCCATCGCCCATAAAACGCGCTCCAATCCAGAGATGCTTGCGGGGCTCGCCTCCGATGTACAAGTCGGTCAAGTCGAGGTCGAATGCGAGCCACTCGGGCCCGGAGAACGGATCGGCCGCGCTCAGGTCCACGACCGGATCCAAGCTGGAATCGGACGTGCGTGTATACAGTTGCACGTGCGCTCCCACGGGCAAATGTTCCGCGAATCTTGCCTGGAGACGCGTCCACTGCGGCGTGCGGTTCGGGATGGAGAGCGCGCGGCTTAGCATGGCGCCGCGGCCGGCAAAACCTCCGAAGACACTCAATGCGAGCGGCTCCGCGCCGCCGGCCGTGCCGGCAAGCAGGCCCCCTTTCCCATCGAGGGCCAGGGCAGCGATCGCGCCGCGATATCCGCGTGCCTCGCCGGCCAGCACATACCGGCCGCTCTTCTTGCGAAAGACGAGAATCGCGCCTCGCCGGTTGTCACCCACGTAGACAGCGGATTCCGAGGCAGCGAGCCCCACCGGTTGCTGAATCAGCTCCGAACGCACGGCGACCGGATAACCGTCGCTGTCCAGCACCGCGTTACCGTCGGGCTGGAACAGCCAGACCGATCCTGATGCAAGATCGAGCACGAACAACACGCCCCCGGCAAAGGCGACCTCCGCTGGTTCGGAGATCGTCCCAGAAGCCTGCACGTTGTCCCAGAAGCCCGGCACAGGGTCGCCCGTGTAGCCGAACTTGCGGATTCGCCGCGCGCCGTGCTCAACGACGTACACATTGCCGTCGGGATCGGTAGCCAGGCTCCACGGCTCGCCAAAACCATCCCAGGCGTCGAGCAGCTCGAACGACTCGGGGTCGAAGAGCGAGACACGCCCGGCGCCGCTGTCGGCGATGAACAGTGCGCGGCGGTGCGGAGGAATCAGTAGCCCGCGTGGCTTGTCTAGCTTTCCGAGGCAGGGTACAACCTCTGCGCCTGTGAAACAACCTCCCGAGCGCCACACCCGGCCGGCGGCTGGATCGCTGAAGAACACCACGCCGTCGATGTCGATGGCGATGCCGGCCGGCCCTTCCGGGCCTTCCGTGTGGGCAGGCAACGCATTCGCGAATGATGGAAGCGACAGCAGTTGCAGCGCCCCGTCCGCCCGCAGTTCCAGGCCTTCCCAGGTGAAGTCCAGCCAGCGGCCTTCGCGGTTCAGGAAGCGGAAGTCGTTGCGAGGGTCTTCGAGACCGTTCATCCTTCGATCCCCGCCCATTCGACGTACCACTTGTTTTCGTTTTCGAGCTTGTCATGAAGCTGCTTGAGCAGCTCCGACAGCACCGACTGATTTCGTTCAAAGAACGTGGCCGGCAACAACACGGATAAACGAAAGCTTGTTGCGGTGGGCGCCAGAACGTTGACAAAGCCGTCCAGCACGAGATCGATCTGTGTTTGACCTAAGCTGAACCGGAAATGGCGATCGCCGGCAACTTGCGCCAAATAGCAGGGCGTGATGCGAAATCCGGCCTTCGACGTGTCAACGGTGCGCTCGATTTGCACGCCGAAAACGGAGGGCGCCGGCTCCGACCAACCCTGGGACGGCGTGTGTCCGCAGGTGACATAGGGCTGCGCTGGAGGACGCGCGTTGCGCCGTTGCGCGGTGGAAAGCGGTTGCTCCAATTGGCAGTTCAGGACTTCGGCCCGCGCCAGGCGGATGCGCAGACCGTTTTGCACCTGGTCGCGCAAGGTGGCGTTAACCGGCAAACGGTCAGGCGGCGGACCCAGCCGCACCCAGCAGAACACCGGAGCTTCGCGCAGGCGCACCACGCCGCGCGGCAAGCAGATTCCCTCGCGCGTCTCCGATTCTTCGAGCTCCTCGTCGCTCGGGTAAGAAACGGTAAGGTCATAAAACGCGGACCGACCGTTGCCGTCGTTCGCCACCGGCGGGACCGGCTCGACGCGCGCTTCCGTCAACACAATCTCGCGTCCCAGCGCGTCGATGGCATAACCAGGCTGTATCGCCACTTCGCGGTCGCCCTTGGCGCCCGATACGGCATAGCCGCTGCCGACGCCAAGTTGGTGCAGGCTCGTGTTGTGAAGCTAGCGCATGCTGCGGTGGAACTGCTCCACCGCTTGCAGGTCCGAGGCAAACAGCCGCTGCCCGTCGAAGAACTGGATGCGTTCGAGAAACTTTGTAGCTCCGATCACTGGCATAATTCCTCCCTCAGCCGCAAGGCGGCGCCGTCCCGGCATCCGGGAAAATGGGCGTTGCCGCGCTCTCCTGCTGGCATCCGAACCAGCACACGTAGAGGCCCTGGCGGCGCGCGAAGGCGGCGAAGGCGGTCGTGAAATTGGCGTTAAAGGTTGCCGCCACCATCACCGCTTCGGGCCGGAAGCGATACGACGCGCCCGGCGTGGCCGGAATCACGAACACCGCATTCGCCGCCGGATCCACGGCGACGACAGTCACGAGGGCGATGGTGAACTGCCCTGTCCTCTCGTCGACGCCGGTGAGCATGAGCTGATCGCCGGGCCTCAGGTCTTCCTTCCCCTCAAGGCGCATGCGGCCCGCGGCCGCCGTGATACTGGCTTGCGCCAGAAGGTTATCGGGCAGCAGGCCGTCCAAATCGCCGCTCAGCACGAGGGTGTTATCCTTGGCGGACTCAACGACGGCCGTGTCCGAACTCTCGCTAAAGGATTCAAGCCGCGCCGCGAAATCTCCCTGGCGGGCGGCGATGGTTTCCGCCAGCGTGATCGTAACCGACTGGCCGGCGGCCGGCGTGATATCAGTTATGGCGGCTGCGTCGTTTACCCGCACCGCTGTGAGGGTGTCGCCGGCTTTCAGCCCTATTGTTCCGCGCACCGACAGGACGTTGCCCGCCACCGCATCGACCAAGGCGAGTGTGTCGTCGTCGGCGCGGCGCACGCTGTCGCTTGGGCGGAACACCGAACCGTCCGCGACTTGCACGAGCGTGCGGCCGGTCTGCTGGGCTATGGCCTGCACCGTCGCCGAGCCTGGAAACGCGGCCACGGTGACTACATCCCTCCCTTGCAGGCCGGAGATGGGTGCAGCCAATGTGACCACGTTGCCCGCGATCGCAGCGACTGCAACGCGACCGGCCGCCTCGGACCCGCTGCGGGCAACCAGGTCGCCCACGCGGAGGCCACCGCTGTCTTCGACCGTCACCGTCATTCCTCCCGCTTGAGCGCCCACAGCCAATACGGTCACGGAGGTGAGGACGTCGGCAGCCGCCAGCGTGTCTTTCTTCTTGAGCCCTTCGATTGGCGTCGCGAGCGTAAGCACCTTGCCGGCAATTGAGGAAATCGACGAGCCTCCGGATAAAGCGCCCGAAGCATCGCGCCGGGCGATCCAGTCGCCTTCGCGAAAGAGCCCGGGCCGGTCCACTTCCACGCTCATTGCGCGCTTCACCGTTCCCACGCTCGTCACGGTTGCCCTGCGGGTCACCAAGGCAAGTTTCTCGCCAGGCTTGAGACCTTCGATGTCGGGCGTGAGCGCCAGCGCCTGGTTTTGGATTTCTGATACCAGCGCAGGAAAGGATAACTCCAGGTCCGGGCCGACGCGAAAAACAACATCGCTCTTGTGAAATGCTTCCGGCTTATCAACGGTCACGAGCTTTCTTGGCCCTTTGACGTCCAGCACGGTTACCAAGTCCGCAAGGCTCGCCGATCCGACGGCATCGCCCTTGCTCAGAGCCTTGATAGGAGATGATAACGTCAACGCGCTGTCGGCAACGGAGTCGATCAGCACGGGCTTCAGCGTCTCCATGCCGTCCCCGAGCCGCACCAGGGCATCGCCGGCCTTGATGCCTTGCGGCTGATCCACGGCCACGACCATAGCCTTGTCCTGAGCCCTGACGCCGGCGACCGTGGCGAGCCGGAGGGTATTGCCTGTGGCCAGCGTGTCGCCGATTTGAAGTCCAACGATCGGGCTTATCAGCGTGATCTTCTGGTTGTCAATCTCCGCAATGGGCGTCATCGACGTTGCGCGCGGCCTCACGCGCGCGATGACGTCGCCGGCGCGAAATGGTGATACCGAGTCGACGCTCAGGACCATGCGTTCGGGATTGCGCGTGAGCACTGCCGTTACGCGACCCGCGCCGGTGGCGAGCTTCACGCTGCGACGTCCTACGCCCAGCATCAGCAGGCGGAACGTGAAGCCATCCACCGAGGCGTCCGCGATATGGCTGAAATAGGCCGGCGCAAACGCGTCACGCCTAAGGTCCCATTGCGGAGCGGTCAAAGAAGCGAAGTAGCACGGAATGGCGGTAAACCCCGCCGCCGAAGTGTCGATGCGCGTCTGAACGCCTACCGGCACAGCGCGCTCACCGCCGCGGCTGTCCGGCACCTGAATCGACCAAGGCTCCCAGGGAGTGTCGCCGCGCACGGTTTCGCCGGTGGCAAGGCGGGGGCGCGCGACGGGGCGGGCCTGCGGCGCGCGGAATTCCGGATCTCGGCGCGGAACGCCGTCGGAGTAGGTTATGCGGACCAGCGGCACGCCGTCATTCATGCGCACACGTTCGGCTGCGCGCCATTCGAGAGACGCCGGCTCGCCCCGCAACACGAGCGTTTGCGTTGCGTTGCCCGGGGGAGCCTCAATCGTACGGTCCTGTCGAAGAAGAACGGGACGGCTCTCGCAATCATAGGCGAGGCCGGAGCGGACCGTGAGAATGAGCTTTCCGTCCACGGTCTCATCGGTCACTTCCAGACCGAAACTCAGGCCGGCTGCACTGTGCAATGCGCGGTTGTGTAACGTCTGCAATTGATCGGCAACACGGACTTGGTCGCGAAAATCGCGCGACCTGAGCATCTGGCCCTGCCAGTAGCGAAAGCGCTCGAGTAGGATGGAGGCCGACATGATTCAGATCACCTCGATGATGTGCGGGGCGGCAGCGACCAGCCACGCCGGCGGCAGGCACAAGTTGCCGCATTGCGGCTCGCAGCCGCCGCCGATCAAATCCAACGAAAGGACGTGATCCACGCCTGGGACTCCATCGATCACTTCCAGCACTTCCGAGCGGTAGACATCCCGGCCAAACGGCCAGCCGGCGCCTTCTGGGCCTCCTTGCAGCGGGTCGAAGAAACGGTCGAGCGCTTCGGCAACGGCGCGGGCAAGTTGTGCTCGATTCACGTGGGAAAACGCCTTCACGCGGGCATGCACGCTCACCTCCAGAAACTCGGGGCCCACGACCGCCACTCGCGTGCCAATCATGCGCCTGGGCTCGAGATAGGCGGCCACAGCGTGCAGCAGGCCCGGGCTCGGCGTTGGCTTGGGGCCGGGAGACGCCGGGACAATGATGACGGTCACGACGCCCGAGGCGACAACGCAGTCAAAGCCGGTGAAGAGGTTGGCACGCGCGGTAACACGTCCGATATGCGTCCCCGGCGTTGCCATCGCCAACACCTCATGGTCGGCCAGGGTGACGGCGCGAAGAGGCGCTTCGCGCAGCTCAATGGCGCGGCCGATGGTGTGAGCGAGGGTCTCGGCGGCAGCGCCTCCTTCGGCCGGCACTACGTTGGCGACTCTAAACCTGCTGTTGAGCGCCGCGGGATTGCCTGCAAATGCGCGGTTGTGGGGCGAATCGTCCAAACGGTTCACCGCGCCCGCGGCGAGGTTGCCGTCTTCCGCCCGCGTTGTCGAATAAACCGCCATCAACACCGCGTTATGCGGAGGAACACGCCCATGCGCGGCGTCCCCGAACGCGATGTCACCTGTCGAGGCGTCCAGCACAAAATCAAAATCGGCCGGCCCGGAAGCAACCAGATCGTCTCTGCGCCGGCATGTACGCCACCGCCCCTGCTCGAGGCTGTACAACTGGAAACCTGCTTCGATGACCGGAGCGCCGGCAAGCGAGTGGCGCTGATTGGGAGCGCCAGTCGCGCGTCCCACGCGGACGGCCTCGAGTCCCAATGTCCCAGCGACGAGGTTCGTAGCGGCTTGGTAGCCGAGGACGACGAACTTCGGTTCATCGTCTGTGCCGGGCTCGAAACTGAGGGACGAGATCGCGCCTTCCGTGTTGAACTCCAGGTGGACATCCGCGAAGTCGCCCGGCTGCGGCGCCGTTCCGGCGGCGACGACGCCTTTCGCGATTACCCAGGTTTGGTACGCGGGAATGGCCTGCTCGGCTTCAACGGCGTTAAGGGCCAGCCGTTCGATCTTGGGCGGAGCATCGAATGCCCCTGCGCGAAAACGACAACGCAAATAGTAGAGCTCCGTTTCCACCTGGCCGAGGGCCTGGCGCTTCATCGCGTCCTGAACCGTTAGGCGCACGATCCCGTCGAGCGTCATCGACCGCGTGCCATCTTGGACATCGACGCTCTGCCATGATGTGCCGCCTTCCGGGAAGTACTCCCAGACCACGCGTGCGCTGTGGTGCGGCGGCAGCGGGTCGCCCAGCCGGAGGCGCTCGGCGCGATCGGTGCGCGGGCCGCCGAAGTTGAAGAACAGCGTAACCGGTTCGGACGGCAGCGCAGCGCTGAAACCCAGGTAGAGGGCCGAGCCTGGTACGGGAGCATGGCCGAACGGCTCGATACTCTCGTTACGTTCCAACTGCGATCCGACATTGCGAAACACGCCAGCGGCCTCCACCTGGATCGCTGCGATCCGGGCTCCCACTACATTGACTGTGTCGAGGGTGCGGAATCGTGTCACGTCGCCGGCGGGGTCCGTCCCGGCAAACGCCGTTCCCGCCGGCAACCTCACGGATGGGCCGCCGCGCAGATCGAAGGCCAGCACGGTGTGAGCCGGCGCGGGGGTTTCGGGTCTCAGGCCCGCCAGCGCCAGGAACTTGCGCTTATGCAGATCGGGAATCCGGTTGGCGCGATAGATGTCGGCCTCAGTCACCCAGGCAAACAGCTCAATGAGGGTAATGCCGGGGTCGCTCACATTATGATCGGTCCATTCGGGGGCGAAGACAGGAATCAGCGACCGTCCTTCTTCCACCAGGTCGGCCCATCGCCGGTCGTCGAGATTGGGAAGCGGAATAGGCATGGGTTACCTCGCGGCCGCCTTGAGCTTGAGCATGATCTCGCCGGCGACAACGATGCGGTCGTCAGCCACCGGCACGCTTTCCCCTTGCGGCGCCCCGCCGAGCAGCAACGTCAGCTCCTCCACGTAGTCGAGACCTTGCACGCGCTCGAGCACGGCGGCCACGTCGGACAGATACACATCACGCCCGAGGTCCCAGCCGCGTCCAGCGGGACCGCCCCGCAAGGGATGCAGGAACTCCTTGAGCGCTTCGCGCGCGCGTCTTTCCAC
>Ga0233417_10000607_pt1 | contig 10822 bp, 7 predicted proteins | sample Sed_MG_FD_189023 | JGI IMG/M metagenome (GOLD analysis project Ga0233417, IMG submission 189023) | Sediment microbial communities from Lake Towuti, South Sulawesi, Indonesia - Sediment_Towuti_2014_0.5_MG | ecosystem: Environmental > Aquatic > Freshwater > Lake > Sediment | place: Indonesia... | reverse complement strand
CCGCCTCCGGGAAGTCGCCCCGAGCAACGGCCACGGCAAGTGGCCCCGCAATTTTCCCGAGTGAGCCTTGCGCTGGCACCTCTTCATCGACGCCGACGACACGCTTTGGGAGAACAACATCTACTTCGAGCGTGCCTTCACCGAGTTTGTCGACTTCCTCGACCACTCCACGCTGAGTCCGGTGGAAGTCCGCGCCGTCCTTGACGAGATCGAGGCCGTCAACAACAGAGTCTACGGATACGGCGCGGCCAATTTCGCGCGCAATCTACGCCAGTGCTACGAGCACCTTGCCGAGCGCCATATTCGAGAGGAGGATCTCGCCCGCATCATGCGGTTCGGCGAGCAGCTTGCCAACCATCCCATCGAGATCATCCAAGGCGTGCCGGAAACGCTCGACTATCTCAGCCGCCGGCACGACCTGACCCTCTGCACAAAAGGTCATCCGGAAGAGCAGAAACTCAAGATTGACCGATCCGGCCTCGGCTCCTTCTTCGCGCACACCGCCATCGTCAAGGAAAAGGATACTGCCTGCTTCCGCGCCCTCCTGGCGGAGCGCAATATCAGCCCCGAATCCGCCTGGATGATCGGCAACTCCCCCAAATCCGACGTCAACCCCGCCCTCGAAGCCGGCATGGGCGCCATTTACGTCCCCCACCCCCATACCTGGCACCTGGAACACGCCCCCGTGCCCGACGGCCACCACCGCCTGCTTGTCGTCGAGAACTTCGCCGGCCTGCGGGAATTCTTTTGACACCCGTCATGCGCATGCATGTGCATGTAGAATCAAGTTGTGAGGACGACCATCGAATTGAAACCTGAGCATCGGGCTGCATTGCTGGAGCTGGCGGCGCGCCGCGGCGAGAAAGGCTTTTCCTCGCTAATCGCCGACGCTATCGAAGCCTATCTTGCCGGCGCAGAACGGCGACTGAGCAAGAGATGCTGTCACGGATGGTCAGGCGTGACCCGCCAACCGGTAACCCTGATGGTAAACAGCAGCTACGAAAGAGGCTCGTATTCTCTTGATTCTATTGGTCGGGGCGGGCAGATTCGAACTGCCGACCCCCTGCGCCCAAGGCAGGTGCGCTACCAGGCTGCGCTACGCCCCGACATCCTACTTCTCTGATTCTAAATCACTTTTCCGAATACTTCAACGACCCTTGTTTGCAACGTTTGCAACCGTGGCAAAACACCGAAGTCGCGTTCTCAGCGAGTTACGGACAGACAACGTCGGCAACAGCCGTCAGGCGAGGTTCGATGAGCACCTGTAGGTACCTGGTCATCCGCAACGCCTAGGGGAGAGAACGAAACAGGGAGCCGGTAGATCGTTGCCGTCGTTTGACGGGCAGGGGGGCGGCCCTTGGCCGCTGCCCAGTTCGGGCTGCTGTGTGCTTCCACCAGCCCCGTAATGCTGGCCTGGGGAAAGATAGCCAGCATCCCTTCCGTCATGGCCGATTCCACCGCATCCTGAACGGCGGGGGCGTCCGCTTCCGATGCTTCAAGGACCAGTTCATCGTGAACCACGTTCACCAGCTTGGCGTCCAGCCCCTGAAAGTTGCTGTCGAGTACAGCCAAGGCCACCAGCATGACTTCCGCCGCCCCGCCTAGTATCGGAGTGTTCAGGGCTTCCGTAGAGCTGTAGCCCCTGGCTACCTGGGTGAAGTCCCGAATCCTGCCAGCCGGCCCTTCATGCTCTGCTATTTTCCTGGATTTTAGTAGTCGAGTCCCCGCGCGGTCTCCGATACGACACTCTGGAGATTTCTCTATCCCCCTCCCCGAGCATCCCCGATCTCGCGGCGCGCTCAACGCGCCTTACCGCCCGCAGGAAACGGCGGCCCTGCGGCAGATCCAGGTGCTGCATCTATTGCGGTCGATCGGCCTGGAAATGTTGCTGATAGGCCAGCCGGGACCATTGCGGGAATCTTGTACTCTTGAGGCTCAGATGCGCGAATCCGAATTGTCGTTCAGGCTAGCTTGGAGGCGCGGGCGGGAATCGAACCCGCGAATAAAGGTTTTGCAGACCTCTGCCTTACCACTTGGCTACCGCGCCAGTTTCGACGGCTCTCTTCTGCACGATACCGCGTTTCAATGAAAGTGGTCAAACGTCGTGGTACCGTGACGTTCATCGAAGTACCTCCCGGCAGGCGGCGTGATAGAGGGCGGCGGCCGCGTCGACGGAGTGATGGCGGCGGACGTGGGCGGCGGCGAGACAGCCGATACGGCGGGCGATCGCCGGCCGGTTGAGCAACAAGAGCATCATAGATGACAGCATTTCCTCCTCGGCCAGGCCCGGATCGACGCGCAGGCAGGTTTCACGGGGAAAAGAGCTTGTCTCCAGCCCGGCCGTGAGCAGGACCGGTTTTCCAATGCCCATGAGGCGGATAGTGATACCGGAAGTCTCGCCGGCGGAGGGGTAACGCAGATTGATGCAGGCGCCGGCGGCATAGGCATGAAGCCAGAAGCCGGGCTCAGTAAGATAGGGCACGCGGATGACACCAGGCTGGCGGAGCAGGGGATCCACGGCGCGCTCAAGGTCGGAACTGGCGCATTCTCCCGCGACGAGCAGGAACGCTTCCGGATGAGACCGCCGTGCGCCGCTGAAGACCCGGAGGACCGGCACGATACGCTTCGACTCACGCAGATGGCCGAAGACGGCGAACAGAAAGCCGGTCGGAGGGATGCCGAGGCGGCGGCGTAGGTGTTCGACGTCCATCGCGGGCGGCGCCTCGGGAGCAACAAAGAGATGGGGGATTTCGTAGATGGGGCCGGTGGCGCCGTGAGCCCGGGCGGCGGCGGCAGCACCGGGGTTATGTACGACGATGCCGCGGGCTGATTCGACAATGCGCCGCAGCATGGGCCGGGAGAAATAGCGCGGATCCTGGGCAGAGCGGGCGCGGTCCCGCCAGAGCGACTCGGCCAAACCAACGCACCAGCCGCCGTAGTTGGCGGCGAATTCGTCCAGGTATTGCCGGCGGTCGCCCAAGCCGAGATAGAAGTGGTGGAGCACGGCATCATGGAGGACCACGATGCCGGGCCGTGACAGGGCCCTGCGGTAAACCTCCCGGTGAAGGAGATTGTTGCCGATGTGGTAGAGGTCGATGTCGCAAGGCGAGGAAGAGTTCACAGACACGGTACACAGCTTTCTAAAGGCCGGGAGAAGCGAAGCGCTGTAATCGGCCACGCCGGTCCGGGCCGGCGGGAGCGGCGAGTGAAAACCAACGGTCACTGCCGCCGCCGCTTCCCAAACAGGGCCGTCCCGACGCGGATGTGGGTTGCTCCTTCCTCGATGGCAACCTCAAAGTCGTTGGACATCCCCATCGACAGACAGGGCAGCTTGAGGCAGGCGGCCAGGCCGGCAAGGCGGCGGAAGTAAGGACGGGCATCCTCCGGGTTGGCGAACCATGGCGGCATGGTCATCAGGCCTAGCAGAACCAGGTTCGGACAGGATCGAACGGCCTCGCCAAGTGATGGGACCTCCTCCGGCGAAACTCCGGTTTTGGATCCCTCTTCGGAGAGCTTCACTTCAATCATGACCTGGATCGGCTTTCCATACTCGTTGAGGCGCCGCGCCAGCTTCTGGCTATCGACAGTCTGGATGACGTGGAAGATTTCGGCAGCGCGCCGGGACTTGTTGGATTGGAGATGGCCGATCAGGTGAAACCGCGTGCCTGCCAGGTCTTGCAGGTCCGGCAATTTGGACTCGAACTCCTGGACGTAGTTCTCGCCGAAGTCCCGCACGCCGCAGCCCCAGGCTTCCCGGATGGCAACGGCGGGAAAGACCTTCGAGACAGCGATGAGGGAAATATCCTCGCGGCGGCGCCCGGCGCGGCGGGCGGCGGCGAGAATTCGCGATTCTACCTGCTCCAAATTGTCGCGAAACACGCACTTCTCATCATAGGAGCGCCGAAGAACGGAGTGAAGCAGGAAAACAGCGCCGAACGGATGGCCGAGCTAATCCGTGAATTCGTGGCGAAGTGCCGCAGCCCGCTGCTGCTGGAAGAGGGTGATGAACCGTTGGAACTGGAGGCGGATAACTGGGTTCTGAGCGAGCGCGGCGGGAGGCTGGTGCTGGAAGCCTGGGACTCGAGGCGAAACCTTCGCCGCCGGGTCGCGGCGACGGGACAGGAGAGACGGCCCGGGCTGGAAGTATACGTGGAGCGTTTCGGCGGAAAACAAGGCAGGCTGCTGCTGTTCGATCAACATGCGCCGGCGGCGCGTACGACAGAACTGCGGGGCAGCCGCCTGGCATCGAGAGAGCGGTTGAGGCAGTTTCTCCGGAGACAGTTCACGGGCTTTCGGATTGTGGAATTGAGCGGCAGTCCCGACCTGGAACATTCCCTCTCTCCCGTGTATCCACGCGCCTTTCTCCGGCAGGGAGGTCGGGGGTTGGCGGCAATGCTTGCCCCGGCGGAAGAAGGCCGGAGCGACGGCGTATTGAGCTTTGGCTTGATCTGGCTCGATTATCTGCGGCGGCGCGAACACCGGACTACATTGGAAGGCCTGGTGTTGTTTCTGCCCAGCGGCCAGGAGCGCAGCACATGCTTGCGCCTGCAATGGCTGCATCCGGCGGCGGTCAGGACGTCCGTATTCACTTACCAGGGCGATGTGGAAGACGGACCGGTGGATACCGTGCGGCACGGCAACCTGGAGACGTCGCTCGAAAGGGGAGGAGGCCAGGCGCTCCGCAGGCCCGCGGCTCTGCTGGAGACTCCGGAGGCGATGCTTGAAGCCCAAGTGCGGAGGCATTTGCGCGTCATCGATCCGTGGCTGGAGGAAGAACCGGTGTATGGACAGGTGCCGGAGTTCGCGGGCGGCGAACGAAGCATTCTGGACCTGTTGGCAACGGATCGGGACGGCCGACTGGTGGTTATCGAGCTGAAAGCGACGGCGGACCTGCATTTGCCGGTCCAGGCATTGGACTATTGGATGCGGGTACGCTGGCACGCCGAGAGGCGCGACTTCGCCCGCAACGGGTACTTCGAAGGGAAGACCATTCGCGAACAATCCCCGCGGATGTTATTGGTGGCGCCGGCGCTGGAGTTTCATCCAACCACGGAGACGCTGCTGCGTTTTCTTTCACCGGAAATCGAGGTGGAAAGAGTGGGGGTAGGGGTAGAATGGCAAAAGGAACTGCGAGTGGTGTTCCGTTTGCGAGGCGCGCTGCGCCCGCGGTGACGTTGCTTCAAAGCGCGTGTTTGGATGGCAAAACATCTGCTCGGACAGATACGGCAGGCGGTCCGGGAACTCAACCCGGCGCAAGTGAGGCGGCTTGCCGAGAGACCGCTGCGATTGCGGATCGCGGCCCCGACTGAGGAAGCCTACGGCGAAATTGCCGACTTCCTCGTGCCAGGGAAGGTATCCCAACCGCGCATGGAACAAATCAGCCAGATGGTCTACCGCGAGGGTGACGGCCTCCCCCCGGGCAGGGAAGACCTCTTCATCAGCCATGTCGCAATGCCGCAGCGCGGCTCCTTCTTGTATGACCCCGTGCGGCCCGAGGCCATGGTGCGCAAGGTGCTGATCGAGCGTGAAGAACTAAGCCTGCCGCTTGCCAGGATCTTCGAACCATTCCGGCGGCCGGTGACGTCGAAGATCATTCACACGGTGGCGACGGAGAACACCGTGTTCAGCCTGACGACTGCACTGCCGAATGTGATGCCCAGCGTGGTCTCAGTGGCGCTGGGAATTACGGAGGCCGCATCGGACACCGTGGTGCTGACCGTGAATCAGATCCGCATGGCGTTTCTGCTGGCGGCGGCGAGCGATTTACCCATCGGCTATCAAGAGCAGGGCCCGGAGATCGGCTCGCTGATCGCCGGCGCGTTTGGCTGGCGGACATTGGCGCGGGAGCTCGCCGGGAAAATTCCTTTCGGCGGGGGGCTGATTCCCAAGGCGGCCATCGCGTATGCGGGGACCTATGTGGTCGGGCAATCGCTGGAGCGGCTGTACCGCGTCGGGTACGGATTGTCGCGAGACGAGCGCCGCCGGGCGTACAGCGATGCACTCGAGCGGGGAAAGAGCGTCGCCAGCGCGGTGCTGGAGGCCTTGCGGACGCGCGGCCAGAGCAGCTAGTCTACGCGCCCTCCAGAGCCGTGCACCCTCCGGCATTGAACAAGTTGCCGGGAGCGGACCGCGCATGTTCCAATGAATAGACATCAACTTCCCCGGCAGGAGCGAATCGGTTGGAGACAGCGATCCTGGCCCTGGAAGACGGGACCGTCTTTGAGGGCAGGAGTTTTGGTGCGCCTCAAATCAAGAGCGGCGAAGTTGTTTTCAACACTTCCATCACCGGCTACCAGGAAATCTTCACCGATCCTTCCTACTGCGGCCAGATCGTCGTCCTGACGAATCCGCAGATCGGCAACTACGGCGCGAACGAGGACGACTGCGAGGCTATCCAGCCTTACATCGAGGGACTGGTCGTGCGCGATTTCTCGCCGCTGGCCAGCAACTGGCGCTCGCAGGAGGCCGCCGGGGAGTTTCTGTCGCGGCACGGCATCCCGGTCGGCAGCGAGATGGACACACGGACCCTGGTACGCCGGCTACGCAGCCGCGGGGTGATGCGAGGCGTGCTGTCCGGCCGCGGCGGCGATGCGAAGGAACTGGTGGAAATGGCCCGAGGCATCCCTTCAATGGCCGGCCTGGACCTGGCAACAAAGGTCACGACCCAGGCCAGCTACGAGTGGACCGAAGGCGTGAAGGCATGTTCTCCGTCGGAGCTGCTGACCGAAGAGGCGCGCCGGCGCTACCACGTGGTTGCTTACGACTACGGGATCAAGCGGAATATCCTGCGGCGGCTTGCTCACGCCGGCTGCCGCACGACCGTTGTGCCGGCCTCGACGACAGCCGAAGACGCGCTGGCGCTCAACCCCGACGGCGTGTTTTTGTCCAACGGGCCGGGCGACCCGGAACCGCTGAGCTGGCAGGCGGCGCAAGTGCGCAAGCTGATCGGCAAGGTCCCCATTTTCGGCATTTGCCTGGGCCACCAGGTGCTCGGCCTGGCGATGGGCGGGCGGACGTTCAAACTGCCCTTCGGCCACCGGGGCGCGAATCATCCGGTGCTGAACTACCGGACGAACAAGGTCGAGATCACGTCGCAGAACCACGGGTTCGCCGTGGACCCGGATTCGTTAAACCAGCACGAGGCGGAGCTGACGCACATCAACCTGAACGACCGGACGCTGGAAGGATTCCGGCACCGCAGCGAACCGGTGTTCTGCGTGCAGTATCACCCGGAGGCTTCACCGGGACCGCACGACTCCCACTACCTGTTTGGCGATTTCGCTGCGCTGATGAGCGAGTTCAAGAGAGGTTAGCAGCAGCGTAGATGCCGAAGAGGACCGATCTCAAGCGGATCATGATCGTGGGATCAGGCCCGATCGTCATCGGCCAGGCTTGCGAGTTCGATTATTCGGGCACCCAGGCCTGCAAGGCCCTCCAGGCCGACGGCTACCAGGTGGTGCTGATCAACTCGAATCCGGCGACTATCATGACCGACCCGAACATGGCCGAGCGCACCTACGTCGAGCCGATCACGCTGGAGTACGCCGAGGAGGTGATCAAGCGCACCCGGCCGGACGCGCTGCTGTCCACCGTTGGCGGCCAGACCGGGCTGAACCTTTCGGTCGCGCTGGCCGAAGCCGGGATCCTGGAAAAGTACGGCGTGGAACTGCTCGGCGCCAAGCTGGAGGCCATCAAGAAGGCCGAGGACCGTTTGCTGTTCAAGGACGCCATGTGGAAGATCGGCCTGGAGTCGCCGGTCTCCCAGCTTGTGAATTCGGTTGAGGCGGGCATCGCGTTCGCCGAGAAGGTGGGGTACCCGGTGGTGCTGCGGCCAAGCTTCACGCTTGGCGGCAGCGGCGGCGGCATCGCCTACAACCGGGAAGAACTGGAAGATGTGCTGCTGCGCGGGCTGGACCTCTCCCCGGTTCACGAAGTGCTGGTGGAAGAGAGCGTGCTCGGCTGGAAGGAATACGAGCTGGAGGTGATGCGCGACCTGGCCGACAACGCGATCATCATTTGTTCGATCGAAAACTTCGACCCCATGGGCGTGCACACGGGGGATTCGATCACCGTAGCGCCGGCGCAGACGCTGACGGACCGCGAATACCAGATGATGCGCGACGGCGCGCTGGCCTGCCTGCGGGAAATCGGCGTGGACACGGGCGGGTCGAACGTACAATTCGCCATCCACCCGAAGACCGGCCGGATGGTGATCATCGAGATGAACCCGCGCGTTTCGCGCAGCTCGGCGCTGGCGTCGAAGGCGACCGGCTTCCCGATCGCGAAAATCGCGGCCAAGCTGGCGGTCGGCTACCGGCTGGACGAGATCAACAACGACATCACGCGCAAGACGCCGGCGTGTTTCGAGCCGACGCTGGACTATGTCGTGGTGAAGATACCGCGGTGGCAGTTCGAGAAGTTTCCGGGGGCTGAGAGCGTGCTCGGCACCCAGATGAAGTCGGTCGGCGAGGTGATGGCCATCGGCCGGACGTTCCAGCAGGCGCTCTACAAGGGCATTCGGAGCCTGGAGACAGGCAAGTCCTCCGCCGCCGAGGTTTATGAAGAGGGTCTGATTCCGAACCGGCTGATCACGCCGAATCCGGAGAGGCTTGGCTACATCCGCTTCGCGTTCCAGAAGGGTTGGACGGTGGAGCAGGTCCAGGAGCTGACGAACATCGACCCGTGGTTTCTGCGCCAGGTGAGCCACCTCGTGAAGCTGGAGACGGGGTTGAGCGGAGAGCGCTTCGATTCGGTCAGCCAGCAGACCCTTCGGGCGGCGAAACGGGCGGGCATCTCCGACGCGCGGCTGGCAAGGGCATGGGGCGTCAGTCCGCTTGAGGTACGCGAGAAGCGCAAGCAGATGGGCATCCGCGCGGTCTTCAATCGCGTCGACACGTGTGCGGCGGAGTTTGAAAGCTTCACTCCGTACCTATACTCCAGCTACGAATCCGAGTGCGAGGCGGAACCCAGCGACCGCAAAAAGGTCATGATTCTCGGCAGCGGCCCGAACCGGATCGGGCAAGGGATCGAGTTCGATTACTGCTGCTGCCACGCCTCGTTTGCCCTGCAAGAGTTCGGCGTCGAATCGATCATGGTGAACTGCAACCCGGAGACGGTGTCGACGGATTACGACACCAGCGACCGCCTGTATTTCGAGCCGCTGACGCTGGAAGAAGTGCTGAACATCTACGACACCGAGAAGCCGGACGGTGTGATCGTCCAGTTCGGCGGGCAGACGCCCCTGACGCTGGCGCTGCCATTGAAGCGGGCGGGCGTCCCGATTATCGGCACGGACCCGGAGAACATCGACCTGGCCGAAGACCGGAAGCTCTTCGGCAGGCTGCTCGACGAGCTGGGGATTCCGTCGCCGCCGAACGGGAGCGCGACCAGCATGGAAGAGGCGTGCGAGATTGCGCGGCGGCTCGGCTATCCGGTGCTGGTCCGGCCGAGCTATGTGCTGGGCGGCCGTGCGATGGTGATCGCCTACGACGAAGATACGGTGCGGCGCTACATGCGCGAGGCGGTGGTGTTTTCGCAGGAGCGGCCGGTGCTGATCGACCGCTTCCTGGAAGACGCCACCGAAGTGGACGTGGACGCGCTGTGCGACGGCGAAGACGTGCTGATCGCCGGGATCATGGAGCACATCGAGGAAGCGGGCGTGCATTCCGGCGACAGCTCGTGCGTGCTGCCGCCGTTTTCGATTGCGGCGCCGGTGCTCGAAACCATCCGCGAGCACACCGAAAAGCTGGCGCGGGCGCTGAACGTTGTCGGGCTAATGAATGCCCAGTACGCGATTAAGAACGGCACGGTGTACGTGCTCGAGGTCAACCCACGCGCCTCGCGGACGGTGCCATACGTCAGCAAGGCGACCGGTGTGCCGCTGCCGAAGATCGCCGTCGGGCTGATGCTCGGGCAGAAGCTGAGGGACTTCGTCCAGTTGACCGGCGGAAAGACGAGCGGGGTGCTTGAAACGCCGCAGTTCTTCGTCAAGTCACCGGTGTTCCCGTTCAACAAGTTCCCGGGCGTCGATCCGGCCCTCGGACCGGAGATGCGGTCCACCGGCGAAGTGATGGGCGTGGGTGAGAATTTCGGCGAGGCGTTCGCCAAGGCGCAGCTCAGCGCCGGAACGCCGCTGCCTGATCATGGCACGGTGTTCCTCAGCGTGAACGACCGTCACAAGGCGGATGCGGCTGAGCTGGCGCGGATGTTCCAGGAGTTTGGTTTCCAGCTTGCGGCGACACGTGGCACGGCCGCCGTCCTGGCGCAGGCCGGGGTGAAGGTCAGGACCGTCTTCAAGGTGAACGAAGGGCGGCCGAACGCGGTGGACCTGCTGAAGGCGGGCAACCTCCAGCTTGTGATCTACACCTCGACCGGCGTGCACTCCTTCAGCGACGAGCGCGCGATCCGGCGGACGGCAATCCTCTACCGCGTGCCGATCATCACGACCATGAGCGGCGCGAAGGCGGCGGCGCAGGCGATCGCTTCACGCAGGCGCGACCCGGTGCGAATCTGGAGCCTGCAAGAGATCCACGAAGGCCGGCTGGCGGAAAGCAGCGGGGCGCGGTAGAGCTACGCGAGAATCTCGGAGACAACGCTGCCGGCCACGTCGGTAAGGCGAAAGTCGCGGCCGCTGTAGCGGTAGGTCAGCCGCGTGTGATCCAGGCCAAGCTGATGCAGCACGGTGGCGTGAACGTCGTGCGGGTGGACGGGCTTTTCCACTGCCTTGAACCCGAAATCGTCCGTGGCCCCATAGGCGATGCCGCCCTTGAAGCCGCCGCCGGCGACGAGCATCGAGAAGCCGTGGTTATTGTGGTCGCGGCCG
>Ga0233417_10000606_pt1 | contig 10835 bp, 4 predicted proteins | sample Sed_MG_FD_189023 | JGI IMG/M metagenome (GOLD analysis project Ga0233417, IMG submission 189023) | Sediment microbial communities from Lake Towuti, South Sulawesi, Indonesia - Sediment_Towuti_2014_0.5_MG | ecosystem: Environmental > Aquatic > Freshwater > Lake > Sediment | place: Indonesia... | reverse complement strand
TGGGTGGAACAGGAGCCGTCAAGATCGACGTGCCGTCTATCGCCGGCATCGCATGGGCGCCCGACGGCCAGACGTTCCTGGTCGGTGTTTTCGAAGGTCAGATACATATCTTCACTGCCGATGGCGGGCTTCGGCGCGCCATCGCTCCGCTGGGGCTGGAACGGTTTGTCCTCTCCAGCGTCATGCCCGACGGAGTTCGCGCCTTGGGTCTGGGCTACCGGCAAGGCGACCCGAACGATGCGATGCTCATCATCGATTTGCAGACCGGCGAGGCCACGCGCCCGCTAGAAACCGAACCTGTCTCACTCAATGGCATCTGGTCTCCCGGCGGTCAATCTATCGCGTACATCGCCGCCGACGAGGAAAGTGCCGGCGAGATGGCACTCAGAACAGTCGGGATCGACGGAAGCGAACGGCGTACCCTGTCTCGTCCGGGTCAAGGCCAGTTGAGCCAGGCGGCGTGGTCGCCCAACTCGCTCTTCGTCGCCTATCTCGCCAACATCGGGCCAACGACCAGTGAACTGTACGTGAGCCGCATGGACGGTTCACTGTCGGTGTCGACGTTGCCCGGCTACGTCGTCAACTCGTTTTCCTGGTCGCCGGACGGAGCGGCGATGGCCGTATCGTTAGTGTTCGAAGGACAGGCCGATATTGCGATCGCGCCTGTCGATGACGCCACCCTGCAGGCCACGGCGCATGTGCTGGAAGCGACGCCGTCTCCGATACCCAGCTCGACCGCGCCCACTCCGGTCCCGACCCGCACCCCGCCCAGTGGTCGAGACTTCTACACTCTCGAACGCCTGACAAACACGCCGAACGGAGCCTACCGGCCGGCCGTATCGCCCGAGGGGCGTCGAGTCGCATACGCGAGCGAACGAGACGGCAACTGGGACATCTACTTGCTGGACTTGGGTAGCAGTCTTGAGACGCGCCTCACCGACGATCCACTCAACGATATGGCGCCCTCGTGGTCGCCCGACGGCATGCGCATCGCGTATCAGCACAACGTCCCCACGCAGGACGGGCCTGTGCGGGTCGAACACATTGTGATGAACGGCGATGGCTCGAACAAGACAGTCGTCGCCACTGGCGCGGCGTGGAATGGCAACGAGCCGCCGGCCTGGTCGCCATCGGGCGCCCGCATCGCATTCACGGATAGCGGGAGCATCGTCGTGGTGAGCACGGATCAACAGCGGGAAGTGGCCCGATTCAGGCCGGATGTCTTCCCGGCCAACCTGGATCCGGTCTGGATCGATGATCGATTCGTGGCGTTCTCGGCAGGGGGCACGTTGGTCGTCGGCGACGTCGAGGCCGGAAGCGTCGGGGGGATCGTCAACACGGCAACCGGCTTCGCGCGCATGCTGATGTGGTCGCCCATCTATAACCGGATCGCCTACTTCGCGCTCGAAGACATCGGCGCCGCGCGTCTGATGAGCATCAGCCCGGATAGCGCCGAACCCTCCACTCTGGCTGCAATTGGTGCCAGTCAGATTCAGCACGCCGCCTGGTCGTCGGACGGCCGTTTCATCGCCTACCTTGCGGACGACAGCGTAGGCGTTGCCGTCGCGTGGACCGATCAGTATCGCGATCGCGCGCCGATGTTCAGCATGCCGAACGTCACCGGTGGCCTGAGTGATCTCGTGGGTGTGTCGTGGATGCCGGACAATTCAGGCTTCGTCATCGTGGCTGCGGTTGACGGCCGGCCCGATCTGTATCGGGTCAGACTGAACCAGCCGGCCATCGAGGCCTATTTGCAGATTATCTCCCCGGCGGTGCAGACGCCCACGCCCGCGGCTCCCTTCCAGCTGACTCCGACGCCCGGCGGAGTGCCGCTGATCACCATCTCCGGCGTCTCCTTCTCGCCCGATCCCTTCGCGCCAGTAGATCGCAACGTCGCGTTCGAGTTCGGCGCCGACGTCAGCGCGGTCAGTTCTCAAGACACGATTGCAACCATCGGCGCGTTTCAGCTGTATCCATCCGAAGACGTCCCCGATTGCGAGTCGCGCACCATTCCCACCGATCGTTCGTTCTGGGCGAATCAAAACAGCTACGCGCCCGGCCAATACACTTTCAGTCAACGCTTCCGGTACTCGGACCTACCGGGCACCGATCGACTGGTCGTCTATGTGCGCGTGAGCGAGGCGGGCATCGCCGGCCAGGTGTTGTATTGCACAGAGCAAGTCTACGGTCTGACGCCTACAGCCACGAGCGTCACGCGAACGCCGACTCCGACGCCGTTTCCACCCGCGCCAAGCCCCGTACCGATTGGGCCGCACTGACCCCGCGCGACAGCGGAAAACAAATCGTCATATCAGGATCGAGATGAAGACACGCTTGGGCGTGTCGAGTTGTTCGTCGAGGGAAGCGTGATCTTGGACGACAGATACGACGCCTTGTAGGACATTCCTTAAAATTCAGTTGCGAGTACCCCGCAGGTTGGAATTTTTAAACACAATCCGGACATTTGTTTGAGGATTCAGACTAGAATCACCCCACCTTGCTTTATAATCGCACCAGAGAGGGTGGGTGCCTCAGACCTTTTGTCGGCGTACCAATACCGTTCTGACAATTATGCCTGGCTGGCAGGCGATCATGCGAGATACATGTATCGCGAGCATGCGCATCTTCTTGCGAGACATGGGAGGGGCTCCACCTCAGGACGACGCCTTCCCTCGGGCTGCACTCCGAGCGTGACATCCGACCCGACCTAGAGTCTACCGTGACGAGCAAGATCGGCCTCCACGTTGTGATGGGTCCGCGTAACGGCTACGGCGCTTTTCTCCAAACACTGGCGCGAGCCGGCCGACCGTTGGCAGTGGTGAAATGTGTAGATGCTTTCGACGCGGCCCAAGAGGCCAAAGCGCATCTGCCAGGTACACTCACTGTCGGCCGCATCAACAAGACCAGGAATGGTGGTCACGACATCGATCTGCAAGCCATCGAGCCTCTCCAGCCGGACGGCAGCTACGTCGATCCGCGCAAGGCTGCGCGAGACTACTACGATCTTGTGCGATCGAAGTGGCTGGCCAATCGCCAGTCGATCGATGTGTGGGAGACCTTCAACGAATTCTCCGCACACTGGGGCTGGCAGAGTGACTTCTACCTGGCGATGATGGACCTGGCTGACTCAGACGGCTTTCGGCTGGCGCTTTACGCCTGCTCCAGCGGAAATCCGCCCGGTGTCGCCGAGGTGTTCTTGATGTTGCCTTGCCTGCGTGCGGCTAAGAAACGCGGCCACTTCCTCGCCCTGCACGAATATGGCGGCATCGGTACGTCTGGCAGCACAATCCGGGGCAGCGATCCGTATCACGCGCTTCGCTACCGTCACCTTTACGAATCCCTCCTCATACCCAACCAAGCTGATCCGCCGCTCATCATCACGGAGTGCGCCCCGGACTGCGGGTTCGATTTCCCCGGCGTCTCCCCGCTGGTCGACGATCTTGCGTGGTACGACGCGGAGCTTCGCCGCGATCCCTACGTGGTCGGCGCAGCGGTGTTCACCTTGGGCAACTGGGCCAACTCCAATTTCCAGGCCGCTCTGCCGGCTCTGGCGGAGATGGTAGCGACCACACCAGCCGATCCGCCGCCGCACCAGCCGATCGCCGAGCCGTACGTGTACGGCAAGCCGCCGCTACTGGCCCCGACTCCGCCCCCACCCGCGCCACCCCCCGCGCGTGGGAAGCCGCGCACCCAGTACAGTCGCGTCTATCTGTTGCTGCCCAACGAACCGAATACGCCGTCGGGTCGTGCGCGCCTCACAGCGTGGGTGCAGGCTCTGGTGGACAGCGGCGCGATCGTCCGATTCCGGCTGACACTGGGTTTCTCGGCCGACGATGCGGGCGTCGGTGATTTGGATTCGCGGCACGTCTTTGCGATCAATCCCGAAACGTGGCCGAACTCACTGGCTGATTTCTATGCCCAGTACTATCCCGGAACATCATACAACCCCATACACGTCGACACGCCAGAGGAGCTCTTGCAGGAAATCCAGCAGAGGGCAAATCACCTCTAGCGTGTTTTGCCACTATGGGCAATTCGCTTGAAACCCTTCGACGCTGCGCACCTCGATATCTCGGTAACGGCCGAGATATTTCGCTGTGTCCCGGCACAGCCTCTGCTCGGAGAGAACTGTAGAGCAGCGAGAGTGTGCCAGGCGGAGATGTCAGCCCGAGAATGTCGATTCAACTACCTTACGCAAAGGTGAGCGCCACACGAACATGGCAGCCAACATACTCCAACAAGCCATCAATGCCATACAAGGCGGCGACATCAGCCAGGGGCGACAACTATTGGCTCGCGCCGTGCAGGCCAATCCGCTCGATGAGCACGCCTGGCTGTGGCTGGCCAGCGTGCACGAGGATCCAGATCAGCGTCGAGCGTGCTTGCAGCGCGTCCTCAGCCTCAACCCCGATAACGAGATCGCTCAGCGCACACTAGCGCAGCTCGATCCGTCGCACCGGGCGGGCAACGTGCCCCCTATCGACGAACCCGTCACGAAACCGACCACGGCCACACCCGTCGGCCGCGCTGTGCCTGGAGGCATGCCAACCTGGAAAGAGCAGGACAAGCGCCGGGCCATGCGTTGGCTGAGCATTCTTCTGGCAGTGCTCGTGGTGGCCGCCTGGGGTCTCATCATTGGCTGGGTGATCCTCAGCCCTGCACCGGTCGAAGCAACGCCTGCGGTTCCCGCGTCAGACACCAGCCTTTTCGTCATCCTCGCGCCGATACTCGTCGCAGCCGCCGCCATCGAGCGGGTGCTCGAAGCCACGTTTGGTCTCATCGAAAATAACGCTCGCGCACTGGTGGCCTATCTGGGTCGGGGCTTGCGCTGGCTCAAGAGCGCCGAGATCCTTGTTCAGGAATCGCGCCAGCGGGTGGCTGATCTGACTGGCCAGTACTCCGAGGCCGTGCGACGCACCATCGCGTCCTCAAGCAACCCACGCCAAGCATCTGTCGGCGAACCGGCGGATATCTTGCAGAACGCGCGCATGATGTTGGACCAGGGGGAGCAGCAGCTGGCCGAGGCCGAACGCAACCTGGCCTTGTTGACCTCCGCCCCAAGCTACAAGAGCGCCAAAGCCGCGGCCTCGATCGTCGTCGGCATGATGCTCGGCGTACTCGTCGCCATGACGACCGGCCTGCAGATGTTCGCGCTGCTCGGCCTGGCGGGCGTGCCGGCCAAGATCGACGCCTTCGTGACCGGGCTGGCGATGGGCACTGGCGCATACCCAGTGCACTCGCTGGTCGGGATTCTTCAGCAGTTCAAAGACCTGTTGAGCAGCGCGCAGACGACCCTGTCCCGCCGCAACGGCGGAGCGCGCGACGGAAATGCTGCATCGCCCGTCAGCCGAACGGGCACATGAGTGGTGAATGGCAGCGGCTTTCAATACGACTCGCGGAGCGACGCCATGGCGGAAATCTCTCGCATTGAGCTCGTTCAGGCACTCATCGCCGCCAGCGAACATCCGCGGCTGGCCGGCGTCGACCTTAGCGGTCTCCCGCTATCATTGCTGGACCTACACGGCGCCAACCTCTCAGTCGCCAATCTGAGCGACTGCGATCTGCGCGGCGCCAATCTCAGCGACACCCGTCTGAATGAAGCGAATCTGGCCCGGGCTTCTCTCAGCGGCGCGAATCTATGCCGCGCGGTCCTGGCCCGCGCCGACCTGGGCGGCGCGACTCTCAGCCGGGCTATTCTCAGCGGCGCCGATGCAGGCCACGCGTGCCTCGTCAGAACCAATCTCGCCGGCGCCGACCTGGTGAAGGCCGACTTGCGCGGGGCCGATCTCAGTCACGCTGACTTGCGGGGAGCCGATCTTAGCCAGGCCAACCTGAGTGGCGCAGTGCTGCACTCAGCCTGTCTCGCCGAGGCGATCCTGAGCGAGGCCGATTTGAGGCAAGCTCAACTAGAAGAGGCCGATCTCAGCGGCGCTCGGCTCCATCGCGCGGATCTCTCGGGCAGTCAACTGAACCACGCCGCGCTGGGTCGCGCTGATCTCACGGGCGCGACGCTGATGGGTGCACAACTGATCACCGCTGTCTTGAGCGGCGCGATTCTCGCCACCGCCAATCTGCGCCAAGCCAATCTCAGAGGCTCGAACTTGAGCGTGGCCGATCTGAGAGAAGCCGATCTCACAGGAGCTGACCTGGCCGGCGCGATCCTCGTTCGGGCTACTCTCGACCGGGCGGTGGCCGCGGGCGGCGACTTCACGGGAGCCAATCTGAGTGGAGCCCGGATGCAGCGAGCCGATCTGACTTCGGCTGATCTGAGCCGGGCCGATCTGAGCGGAGCGTTTCTCGGTGAGGCCACGCTAAAAGAGGCCCGGTTGATCGAAACCCAACTCTTCCGGGCCGAGCTGACCGACGCGAGCTTGGTCCGAGCCAATCTCACGCGAGCCGATCTGAACGGCGCGGATCTCAGCCGCGCTGTTCTGCGCCAGGCGGTGTTGGACGAGGCCAATCTCGACAGCGCGGTGCTGGCCGAGACCTTGCTGAAGGACACTCATTTCAGCGAGACGCAATTCTTCCAGATCGACCTGCGGAAAATCAACACGCATGCTGCAGCGCAAACCTAACAACGAGTGTGACTGATGACCGGCCGCATCCTTCGTGTCCCGTATCGATCGCACTACGACGTGGGTGCCGCCTTTGAGCGCCGTGATGACGGGCCGGCCTGCCTGTCGATGATCTTGGCCGCCGCGGGCCGACGCGTCACGCCGGCGGCGATTGCAGCCCACGGCAAATCGACATCTGGCGCAGGTCTGAGTCCGTACGACCTGATGGCCGTAGCCAAGGCCGCGGATCTTGGCCTGAGCCTGCGCACCGGTCAGAATCTGGCGGCGCTCAAGAGCCTCATCGATCAGGGATGTCCGCCCATCGCGCTGGTCGACTACGCGCGCTTCTCGGATCGCTGGGATGGTGGGTACGACGGCGGCTACTACGTAGTCGTCGTGGGATATGACGACCACAGCGGCCGCGTATTCGTGAACGATCCGGGCTATCCGCCAGGTGCAGCGGGTTACCAGCGACCCTATGCCTATGCCGAATTCCAGCAAGCCTGGAGCGACTTTGCCGCCGCGAACGATCTACGCTCGGCCCTGTTGGTGCCCAGCCTCAACTCCCCTGTGGCCGGCACGCCTCTGGCCACCCCATTATCCGACTCGACCGCGCCTAGCGAGCCAACCGCCGCTTGGATTTGCGCGCGAGAAGGGGCAGATTTGCTCGACCGCCCGCACCGTCAGGCGCGGGCCATCGGGCACGTCGTGTTTGCCCAGCGAGTAACCATCCTCGGTACCGCGCGCACGGCGCCACCTCGCGACGAAGGTCCATTCGAACCGGTCTGGCTGCACATCGCGTCCGAAGCAGGATCGGAAGGCTGGTTGAGCGCCACCGACACCAGTCGTGAGCCGCAGATCAGCCGGGTCCCGCCGCGCGCGCCGCGCATTGCACAAGTGCGCAATATCGCGTCAGTGCGCGACGCTGGCGGCCTGAGCCTGCGGCGCTCGCGCAGCATTAACACCGAGCCGGTCGAGCGGATTCCGGTCGGCGCGCACGTCAGTCTGTACGACACAATCAGTCATGAGAGCGGCACGCGCTGGGCGCAGGCGCGTTCCCCTTTGTGGGTCGCAGGCTACATTCGTGAGAACATCGGCAACATACCTCTCATTGCCCTGCTTGACTTGAAGCAAGTGGCCGGAGCCGATCGAACGAGAGCGATGCCGCTCGACTTTGGCGCCCGCGCGCCGGCCTTGCCTGGCGCACCCGTATGGGTGATCGCGCCAGCCGGACTGGTGTTGCGCGGGCAGCCTAGCGGACTGTCCCAACGCAAGGAGAGCGTCCCGTTCGGGCAGCGGCTGTTCGCGGTAGGCCCTCCAGGCACACCCGACGCGACGGGTCGCATGTGGCAGCAGGTACGCACCGACAGCGGCGTCACCGGCCATGTGGTGACGCAGCACCGCGATGAGCGCTATCTCAGTGACGTGGAGCCGGCTGCGCCTTATGTGGCGATCGTGCTCGACACGCCGCCGACCCGAGCGAGGTCAGGTTTGGGCGTGTATGAACGGCACGATCTGGGCGCGCCCGTCATCGAGAGAGTGGAAATTGGCGGACGCCTCAGGGTGTTCGGGCGAATCCAGATCGGCACCCAGGACATCTGGCTATGGGTGCAGTCGCCGCGCGGCCAGTATGGCTGGTTGCGTGAGCGCGCCGGCGATGTGACACTGGTCGGCCCGGCCGGCAACGGCGCCGCGCCCACACCCGATCGGCCGTCGGTGCTCGTCGAGGTTCGCCCCTTTGCCAAGTGCCTCACCGGCGTCGGAATGGGCGAGCCACAGCTGCCCACCCGTCGCCAGATTGATCTGATAGGCAAAAGCCAGGTCGAGGCCTTCAAGATGCTGACGCTGCCGAGCCCGGAGCACACCACTCTGCTCCTCAATCAGATCCGCGGTCTGCCTTCGATCCAGTTGATTGTCGCGCGGCTGTTCTTCTCCGTCGATGCTGTGCGCCGGACGCCCTTCTCGGCTGAGGACTTCGTGGGAACAGTCACCGTCGGCATGCAGGCTGCCTACGATGCCGGCGTACGCTACTTCGAGATTCATAACGAACCCAATCACGCGAACGAAGGTCTCGGGTGGAACTGGCGCGGCGGCGCAGAATTCGGGGCGTGGCTCATACAGGTGGTGGCGCGGTTGCGCCAATCGTTTCCAGATGCACGCCTGGGCTTTCCGGGACTGTCGCCGCAGCCCAACGTGCAAGCGTTTCTCGATGGCGCCGCACAAGGCCTGGCCCAGTGCGATTGGTTGGGCGCCCATTCGTACTGGCACACTGTCGAGGGTGGCACCTATCCGATGACCGCCACCAGCGCAGGCATGCATTGGCAACTGTATCGGAACCGATATCCCGACAAGCTCATCATGATCACCGAGTTCAGCAACAACAGTCCAGATGTCGATCCGGCGGAGAAAGCCCGCCAGTATGGCCGTTACTTTCAGCTCCTGCGGCAAGAACCGGGTCTGGGAGCGGCGTTTGCATTTGCCCTCACCTGGCCCGGCCAGGACATGCGCAGTGAGGCCTGGGAAAGCGGCGGGATCGAGACGCCAATCGCGAAGACGCTGGGAGCGTTGCTGGATGATCCGACCTATCTGGATAAAACTCCGACTTGATCTGCGCCATCGCTCGCCCCTGGGCTGCAGGAGCGGCGAACCCACGCTCCGCTCGGATTCTGTCACACGCTTCGCGTCGAGGGCGCCTTCGATTCGAATGCAGGATTTCGGCTGGAGGTCACTGAGTCTGCAGTTTGCCTGACGGAGAACAGCCATGCTCAGCAACGCCGAACCTACCCTAGCGCGGCCCCGACCAGTTGCCGACCGGAGTCTGCGACCCGACCAGCCAATTCAGATCGTGGCGCACCTGTCGCGGCTTGTGTCACACCTGTCGCGCATCGCGTGCACGAAAAGTCTGGACGACCTCTTGAAACTCGTCGTGAGCGAAGCGCCGCCGCTGACGAGCAGCTTGGCGTGTGCCGTGTATCTGCGCCCCGCGCTCGTCCCCCAGTACGATGGCCAGCTTCAAGACGCAGACGGCACAGCCCGATCTTCCGACGAGGTACCGGGCGCTTTTATTGTGCTGGCCGCCGCCACATCTCCGCGGCTGGAAGCTCTCATCGGCAAAGCATACTACGCCGAAGGCCGCGGATTGCCAGGCCAGGTGCTGCGGCACGGCGCGCCCATCACCCTTCACGATGCAGCCGACGCGGTGAAGCTGCAAGGCTCTGACCCCGACTTCTCGCAGGCCTGTTGGTATGGCGAAAGCCAGCCGAGCCACGAGGAGGATCCTACGCAGCCCGTGCTGGCCGTCCCCTTGACCGGACGCGGAGGCGTCATGGGCGTCGTGTTGTTCAGCGGTTCGGCTGATGGCCAGTCATTTGGGCGAGCGGCCGAAGACGTGGCGGCGATCATCGCCCAGATCACGTCCGGCATGCTCGAGAAAACCATGCTCATTCTAGAGCAGGACCTCAGCATCCGCCGATTGGTGGAGCTCGGAACCAAGCATCATTCACAAGATATGTTCAAGGCTATTACCGAGCAGGCTGGCCGCATGCTGCACACGCGGCTCTGCCGGCTGTACATGAGCGACGACGGCGGTCGCTGTGTGCGACTGGTTGCGGAGAATGGCCACTGGGTGCTTCCGCCTGAAGCGCATGCCGTCGAGCGAGGTCAGGACCTTATAGGATGGGTATTCAGGACAGGCAAGTCGCTATGGCTGGACGATGCTCGCCAGTTTGCTGCAGGAGGGCACCTGAGCGACGACGACTTGGAGCGGCTGTCGGATGGCGCGCCAATCGACGACGACGATCGAACGTTGACCGCTCGCGACGTCGTGGCAACGCGTCCGGCGCCCTATTTGGCTGTGCCGGTGAAAACAGCCGGCAACATCCTAGGGGTGCTGTGCGCCGGCGACCCGGCCGCCGCAGATCCTCGTGTCGCACGGCCGTTTGAACGCGAAGACCTGAGCCTATTGAGATCGTTTGCCGCGACCATCGCGCTGGCCGCAGCCAGCGAGCGCGAACGGCGGCTCAGCGATCTGCTGACCCAGCTGGGGCATCACTGGGAGGCCGGCCCAATTGTCGAGCTGATCATCCGGCAAATTCCCGATCTGGTGTCGGCCGCCGACTGCCGTGTGTTCCTGGCGGAAAACGCAGGCAGCACCGGGCTACGCCTGGTGGGATCGAGCCATGCGGCAACAGACAGCTCGTTGGACGATACGTCATACGAGATCGGAGAAGGTCCGACGGGATTCTGCGCCCTGGCACGCTCAGCCCTGATCGTCAATCATTT
>Ga0233417_10000605_pt1 | contig 10844 bp, 11 predicted proteins | sample Sed_MG_FD_189023 | JGI IMG/M metagenome (GOLD analysis project Ga0233417, IMG submission 189023) | Sediment microbial communities from Lake Towuti, South Sulawesi, Indonesia - Sediment_Towuti_2014_0.5_MG | ecosystem: Environmental > Aquatic > Freshwater > Lake > Sediment | place: Indonesia... | reverse complement strand
ACCAACCCGAGATCAAGGCAACGGTTGCCCCCAGTATGGCCATCCAGCGCACGAAATCCAGCCAACTTCTACGGCGATAGGCCAGCCAGAGCAGCACTACTCCTGCCACAGCCAGCATTCCCAACGTGTACAACTTGCTCAACGCCCCAAGCCCAATCAGCACACCTAGCAGCAACACTCTTTTCGATGTGGCACCCTGCCGGGCCATACGCATCAAGAGCCAAGTGGCGGCCGAACAGAGGGCAATCACCAGGTTATCGTTGTTGACCGAGCTTGAAATAAACACAAACATTGGGTTAAATGCGGTGATTGCAGTGGCACCCACGGCCAGCCAGCGATCACCTTTGAATACCCCCAGGGCGATGGCATAGGCAAAGCCGACGGTCACCATGCCCATCCCTATCGAAAGGAACCTCACCAGATGCACCGCCAGCGGGTATCCCCGCCATGGAAACGACTCGCGGGCAGTATGGATTGTCATGTTCTCGTTATCGGTGCGCAGGGCCACCCCCACAGACGTGTGTGGATTGTACCAGTACACGTCATTCCAGGTGCCGGTGTCTATCCAGGCTGTCAGCAAAGCCGCTAGCCCATAATAGAGGGGAGGCTGATTCCCCTCGTGACTCCAATGGCGCTGCGCCTCGCCTGCGGCCTGGACTGGCAGCCGGCCTTCGTCGGCCATGAATTTGACCACAGCATAATGGCGGGCCTCGTCCGACATCTCAAAAACCGGCGTGACAAGGCTGTAGATGAAGCCCAGCATCATAAAGAGAAGCACGAGGACTGCCCCAGGCCAGTGTGTGCGCAAACTTCGAGTAAAACGATCCAGCCTAGACAATCATCAACCTGCCTTGACCATTCATGCCTATTGTGAGCATTGCATCATGAGGCCGACGGCCACCCCGAATATACAGCCATCGTCTTCCGGGCGATTTGCCCCCATTCAAAATGCTCTCCGAGCGCCTGCGCGCCGGCGGCCAGGCTCCGCCGTAAGTTAGGATCGTGCGCCACGTGGACGACGGCGGCAACCAGGGCCTCCACATGGCAGGGTGGCACCAGCAACACGTTGTGACCGTCGCGTAACTCAGGTAGGGGTAGGGACGGCTGCGTGGTGATCACCGCCTGGCCGTGGCGCAGCGCAGCAATGAACGTGGTGCGTCGGAAAGAGACCCCATCCCGGTAGGGCATCACCACCACGTCGGCTGCCAGCAGGTTGGCCGACACCTCTTCCACCGATGTGTGCCCGGTCCAGTGCACTCGCTCTCCCAGTCCGTGGGCCTGGATAAGCCCGCGTACCCGCTCAGCGTAGGCCCGATTGGTGGGATCTACATCCCCTACCTGACCGCCGATCATCAGCAGATGCGCATCATACCCCCGGCTGGCCAAGTCCTGCAGCGCCATAACCAGTTCCTCGCCCCCCTTGCTCGCATTGAGAAAGCCAAAGTAGGCCAATAGCAGGGTTTGCTCCCGGATTCCCAGGCTGGCGCGCCAGCCTTCCCGGTCGTAGTCTGATGGCGGCTTGGGCTCCACATTGCTGCCCAGGGGGACGAGGTTCAGGCAAGCAGCAAGCAGAGAATGGGAAATCAAGGTCTGCCTATCTTCCTCATTGGTGACGATGACGGCATCGCAGTAGCGGGCCAGAGCCAGCATGCTGCGCCAGCGAAGCGGCCCCGCCTTGGGGAACAGGTAGGGGACGCGCAAATCGTGAAAAGTGACAACCAGGCGCGGGCGATCAGGCCATCGGCGCAGCCACCACGGCAGCCAGTTGATCCAACCACCCAGGTCAAAGGCAGCCGCCTGGTACTGGATATGCAACACATCCGGGCGCTGCTCCCCCAGCCAGCGCCGGATGTGCTGCCAGCAGCCCACATTCCACTGGCGAATAACCGGATATACCTGAGGCCGTACAAGATGGGAGAATGGAGTGTCGGAGCTGGCGGCAGCCTTGGACGAGGTGAGGATGCTGACCTCGGCCCCCAACTCTATGATTTGCCGGGCCAGTTGAGCCGTGTGATCGGCGATGCCCCCTTGCATAGGAGGATATTCGCCGGTCAGGAAGCAAACCTTCATTTCATCTGCTCATCCCTTGCCCCGCCCACCTGGCTCCTGGGGGCCGCTCGACAGGCCGGACACAAGCACGTGCCAGTAAGAGGCCAACCGTTCCTGGCGCAGCTTCCGCTTATGTCCAAGCAGCCATTTGAGCGCTTCTTCGCACAATTGAAATGTGAACGTCGCCAGCAAGAATAGGCGGATAACCAGTGCCCAGCCCGCGCCGTAATACTTGCGGAAGTAGCGGATCTTGCTGCGCTGAAAGCTAATAGTGCGCGCTGTCGCCACCTGCTCGCTGCTCTTTCCTTCGTGGTGAATGACCTGGGCACCCGGCAGATAATGTATTTCCCACCCGGCCGCCCGGCAGCGCCGGCACCAGTCCAGCTCTTCAAAGTACAAAAAGAAGCCCTCATCCAGCGGGCCAACCTGCTGCCAGGCCTTATCCCGAATCATCAAGGCTGCCCCCACTACCCAGTCTACCGGCTGGGGCACGTCCGCCGGCTGCTCGGCCAGGTAGTAACGCTGGGCGACGCGGTTTTCGGGAAACCATTGGTGCAGCAGGGTGCTTTCACAGAAAGCTGTGGCCAGCGTAGGAAACTGCCGGCGCGACGATTGGGGCGTCCCATCCGGATTGAGGAGGCCCGGTCCAAGGGCTCCCACGCGCGGGTGCTGCTCCAGGTACTGAACCATAGCCGGCAGTGCCTGGTCCACTAGCTCAGTATCGGGATTCAGAATCAAGCGGAAGCGCCCATTGGCTGCAGCCATGCCCTTGTTATTGCCCCATGCATAGCCCAGGTTCTCCTGGCTAGCGATCAGGCGGGCCCAGGGAAACTCCCGCCGGACCATCTCGACGCTCCCATCCGCCGAGGCGCAATCCACCACGATGACCTCGCCGCTGAGTTTGGAGCTGACGTGCGTTCCATCCGCCCGCAGCGACAATAGGCAACGCCGCAACAATTCACGCACGTTCCAGTTGACAATGACAACGGAGACATCCATAACACCCACACTACCCAACCGTGTGCGACCAAAACAGCCGCCTGGAATTGTCAGCTACCTGGGCAACCAGTACATCCAGCGGAAGCTGCCGCAACTCAGCCACACGTTGTGCTACCAGCCCCAGAAACGCTGGCTCGTTGCGCTGGCCCCGGTGGGGATGCGGGGTCAGGTAGGGAGCGTCGGTCTCAATGAGCAGACGGTCGAGGGAAAGGTGGAGGGCGACCTCTGGTAAGCGCCGGGCATTTTGAAAGGTCACTGGGCCACCGATGCCGACAAAGAAGCCTAACGACACGGCTTCATCCGCCATAGCCTCATCACCCGAGAAAGCGTGCAGCACGCCACCAGTGTGACCCCCCGCTGCCCACTCGCGTAAGGCCGCCATCACATCCGCCGCCGACTCCCGTTGATGGACAATAACCGGCAACTTCAGCTCAGCCGCCAGCTCCAGTTGCGCCTGGAAGGCGGCTCGCTGCTGCGCGCGTGGCGACAGATCACGGTAGTAGTCCAGTCCGATCTCGCCGATGGCAACTACTTTGGGATGAACGGCAAGCCGGCGCAGTTCAGAGAGTGCCTCACCGTCCACGGTTGAGGCATCGTGGGGATGGACTCCGACGGCAGCGTAGAGGTTGTCGTACTTCTGACTGAACGCCACCGCCCGCCGGCTCGATTCGAGGTCAGTACCAGGGTTGATCACCACCGCCACACCGGCCCGGGCTGCACGCTGCAACACTTCGTCCCGGTCCTGGTCGAAGTGCGGGAAATCCAGGTGACAGTGCGTATCAATCATACCGGGTTTGTGCGCAACGCAAGCAAATCGGCATCCACCATCATTCGGACAAGTTCCTCAAAGCTGACGGTGGGCTCCCAACCCAGTTTGGCATGCGCTTTGCTGGAATCACCTACCAGCATGTCAACCTCGGCCGGGCGGAAGAATTGGGGGTCACATATCACGTACCGGCGCCAATCCAGGTCAAGGTAGCCGAAAGCTATCTCACATAATTCTTGCACCGAATGGGTCCGCCCTGACGCCACCACATAATCGTCCGGCTCATCTTGCTGGAGCATCAGCCACATCGCCTGCACATAGTCCCCGGCGTAGCCCCAATCCCGACGCGCTTCCAGGTTGCCCAGCCGCAACTCATCAGCCAACCCCAGCTTAATGCGGGCTGCTCCATAGGTGACTTTGTGGGTGACGAACTCCAGGCCGCGGCGAGGACTCTCATGGTTGAAAAGAATGCCTGAACAGGCGAACAGATTGTAGCTCTCACGATAGTTCACCGTGATCCAGTGGCCATAAACCTTGGCCACCCCGTACGGGCTGCGCGGATAGAAGGGAGTGGTTTCCGTCTGAGGCACCTCTTGCACCTTGCCAAACATCTCACTACTCGAGGCCTGGTAGAAACGAATCTCGGCATTTACAATGCGGATTGCTTCAAGCATACGAGTCACGCCCAGCGCGGTGAACTCCCCAGTCAACACAGGCTGCTTCCACGAGGTAGGCACAAACGACTGCGCCGCCAGGTTGTAGACTTCCTGCGGCCGGAATTCGCGCAGGATGTCAAGCAACGACATCTGGTCCAGCAGGTCACCTTGGACAATGGTTATATCATCTTGAAAATGGCGAATGCGGTCGAAGTTAACGGTGCTGGAACGCCGAACCATGCCCAGCACTTCATATCCCTGCGACAGCAGGAACTCGGCCAGGTATGAACCATCCTGGCCCGTAATTCCCGTGACCAGCGCCCTCTTCTTGCTCATTGGGTCTCCTGTGAAACGATATATTCCGGCTTGGCCACTACCTCCCGCCAGTAAGCCAACACACGGGCCAGACTCTCTTCAAAGGGAATAGTCGGCTCCCAACCAGTGTCGGTGCGCAGCTTGGTAATATTGCCGTAGATAGTCGGCACGTCGGAGGGGCGCAACCTGGTCAGGTCTGGCTCAATGCCAACCTTTACCGAGCTCAGACTCAGCAGGTAATCGAGCAAGCTCTGCACCGATCGGGGTTGCCCCGAGCCAATGTTGTAGGCCTCGCCAGTGCGGCCCTTTTCCATCAACAGCGCATAGGCGCGCACTACATCCACCACATCGGTGAAGTCGCGTTGAGCTTGAAGGTTACCAACGCGAACGACCGGCTCACGTAACCCTAGCTCGGCCTCGGCAATTTGACGGGCAAAGTTGGCCGCCACAAACTGCGGGCTTTGGCGGGGTCCCAGGTGATTAAAAGCGCGCGCCCGAATGACATCTACCCCATGGCTAAGAAAATACTGCCGAGCCAGCAGGTCCTGCGCAGCTTTGCTGACGCCGTACGGATTGTTAGGCTCCAGCACGGCACTCTCGTCAACAGGTAGCTTGTCCGCACAGACAGCCCCATATACCTCGTTGGAGGCAACTACCAGCAGTCGGGCTTCAAGCTGCTTTTGCACCATAAGTTGAAGGATATTTAACTCAGGGCGGACGTTGTTTTCAAAGGTATCCCACGGATCTTTCCAGGACGTGGGCACATAGGCCTGAGCTGCCAGATGGTAGATATGGTCCGGCCTCACCCGGAGCAGCACCTCCTCTGCAGCCTGGGGATCTCGCAAGTCGGACATAATGACCGAAACCGGGCGACCAAGGTGGTCTAATCCATAGCCTGGGTCGTGGGCTACGCCAAAGATCTCAACATCACCGAGCGCCAGCAAATGGGCTGCCAGATGACTTCCAGCGAAGCCAGTGATGCCGGTAATCAACGCCTTTGTCACGCACGGCTCCTTCCTGACCTCAAGTTGCCTGCTGTGCTGAACCAGTGGAACAGTGCCCGGAGGGTGCGCCTTCCGCCGCCTGGTGCGTGCGCACCAGGCAGGATACCCTCCAGGCGACGGCTGACAGGGTACGATGACATATCTTCAAGAGATCGCGTGGGCGTGTAACCAATGCAGGCAAAACATTATACCCCACATCAAGTCGAGTCGCAAAGAAACAGAACAACTGGCTGGTAATCAGTGTCGTCTACAACATTACGTCAACTTTAAAATTTACCATAAATTTGCTGTAGGGTATAGACAAGTGGCGCAAAGTGATGTATAATGTGGATAATCGTGGTAGAAAATGGGTCAAAGTGGGTGAAGAACATATGTTCTAATCTCACAAACTGGCCTATGTGGGAGAGAATGCCCCACCATGTTTCTAGGCGAATATTCGCACACACTTGACGAGAAGGGCCGGCTGACCATCCCCTCGAGGTTCCGGGAGGAGCTATCGGGAGGATTAGTCGTCACCAAAGGCATCGACCCCTGCCTGACTGTATATCCGCGCCAGGTGTGGAATGAGCTGGCTGAACGCCTGACCAAACTTCCCATGTCCCAACGCAACGTCCGGAATTTTAACCGCCTCTTAGGCTCAGGCGCCCAAGACTCTGTGCCTGACCGGCAAGGTCGGGTGTTAATCCCACAACCCTTGCGCGAATATGCTGGACTTGACGGTGACGCTGTCATCATCGGTCTTATCGACAAGTTCGAAATCTGGAACCCTGAGAGATGGGCAGTCTTGAAAGCGGAGGTGGAGGCAAACCCTGATTCGATTGCCGAGCAACTGCAGGAACTGGGCATCTAACGGATGGAGGAGGCAGCGTCTCACACTCCTGTATTGCTGGACGAGGTAATGCGGGAACTTGTCCCTATCAGTGGCCAACGCATCATCGATTGCACGGTCGGTGCCGGTGGTCACACTGAAGCTATTCTAAACGCAACAGCCCCCAATGGTCAAGTACTCGGCATTGACGCCGACCCCGCTGCCATACACATCGCCCGCCAGCGATTGATCCCTTTTGGTGAGCGAGTCCGCCTCGTCAACGCCAATTTTGCCCAGCTTGCTGAAATCGCCAGTCGTCACGCATTCGTTCCCGTCCACGGCATCTTGCTCGACTTGGGGCTATCGTCCATGCAGTTGAGCGCCGCCGAGCGGGGCTTCTCGTTCCAGCACGACGGCCCCCTCGATATGCGTTTCGACCCAGACAGCCCCACCACCGCCGCCGACTTGGTTAACAACCTATCCCAAGGCCAACTGGCAGATTTGCTCTACCGCTTCGGCGAAGAGCGACGCAGCCGGGCCATCGCGCGCGCTATTGTCTCCGCCCGCCCTCTGCACACCACCCGCCAATTGGCTGACGCGGTGGCCCGCGCCGTCGGTGGGCGACGCCAGGCCAGGCTCCATCCGGCCACTCGCACCTTCCAGGCGCTGCGCATCGCCATCAATGATGAGCTGTGGGCTCTGAGTGAGGCCCTCAACCAGGCTGTCACTTTGCTAGTCCCCGGCGGAAGATTGGCCATCATCAGCTTTCACTCGTTGGAAGATCGGATTGTTAAGAATTACTTTTCTCAGGAATCTAAGGATTGTCTGTGTCCGCCCGAGCAACCCATGTGTACGTGTGGTCACAAAGCGAGGCTACGCATCCATACGCGTAAGCCGATTACGGCCAGCAGGGATGAGCTTGAACTGAACCCCAGGGCCCGCAGCGCAAAACTGCGGGTCGCTGAGTATATAGGGGGATAGGATTATGTCTACTCAGGCGACCCATTTCATTCAGACGTTGCTGCGACCGGGAGTTCTGGCCCGCCGCGTGGCTTGGCGGCTCGAGCGCAAAGCAGCCCTGGGGCTGTTGATCATTCTGATTACCGCCAGCCTGGTCGGATGGTTATTCCTGACCCAGGCGAGCTATTTCACGACAACCAGCTTTCGTATTGAGAAGCTCAGAATGGACCTCACCACTGTCCAGCGGCAGAGCGCTGAACTGGAGCTGGAGATCGCTGATAAGGAGTCTCTACCTGAAATTGAGCAGAGAGCGCGTGAACTCGGCTTTCAACCGCCCAGTCAGGTGATCTACCTGCCTGTACCCAGCTATCCGGCGGCCAGCCAAACAGACCCAACCCACTCTGCCTCTGCCAGGTAAATCCGATATTGCCGAGCCTACATTCGCTTTTCAGTGCCATGGAACTCGATTCTCACACACTGTAGGAAGACTGAGCGCGATGCCCGATTCTATCACAGTGGACTCCACCCCAAGCAAGTCGGGGGCGTTTAATCAACGCGAGCAATCCTACTCCGCGGCTCAGCGTAGCATCCGCATTTGCCAGAATTTTAAGGTTTGGCACACTAGATATAGTGGTATCTGCACTTGCAAAACACAACAGATTGTGGTACACTATCTTACACACCTTCCAATAATTTCCCAGCACGCTACAATTGTTCATAGCTACGGCCGCATTCCCCTAGAGGGGATCCCGCTCGACTTGGGGCTATCGTCGATGCAGTTGAGCGCCGCCGAGTGGGGCTTCTCGTTCCAGCACGAGGGCCCGTTCGAGTTGCGCTTCGACCCCAACAGCCCCACCAACGCCGCCGACCTGGTTAACAACTTATCCCGAGGCCAACTGGCAGACTTGCTCTGTCGCTTCGGTGAAGAGCGGCGCAGCCGGGCCATCGCGCGCGCTGTCGTCGCCGCTCGCCCTCTGCACACCACCCGCCAATTGGCCGACACGATTGGCAACTGTGAAACTGACTTACAGGATAGGACGCACAGCCTTGAGCGTTGGGCTGTCTCTATCTAGCGAGAGAATATTGTGTCTAGCCGAACTGCGCAATTCATCCAGACTGTATTCCGACCAGGGCCCCTGGCACCGGAGGTCGCCTGGCGCCTTGAACTGAAAGCTGCTCTGGGCATGCTGCTGGTTATGATTGCTACCAGCCTGATAGGCTGGTTCTACCTGACCCAGGCAAGCTCTCTGACCACTACCAGCTTTCGGATCGAGAAACTCAGAGTCGAACTCTCCAGGTTGAACCTGCGCAACACCGAACTGAAACTGGAAATCGCCAGAGCAGAGGATCTAGCTGAAATCGAGCAAAGGGCGCATGAACTAGGCTTTCAGCCGCCCGGTCAGGTAGTCTTCCTGTCGGTGGCCAACTACCCGGTCCCCAGCCCAGACGAACTGCCCAGTCGCGCATATTCGAGATAGATCCGTTGCCTAGTTTGAGCGAGTGGCCTATTTGATGTTTACTCAGGAAACTGTCGATAGCGTCCCACCCAATTCGAACAGCCGCTGGCGCATTGTCGCAATAATGGCCGTCTTGTCTGCAGCCGCTCTGGTTCTGACCGGTCAGCTTGTGCGGTGGCAGATCGTGGAGCACGAAACCTTCCTTGGGCTGGCCGAAGCAGAGCACCAGTCAGAATCGAGTATTCGTCCACGCCGGGGTGCCATTTACGACCGCAACGGATTCTTGCTGGCAGCGGACACCTTTCAATATACCGTATCTGCCTCGCCTCCGGTCATCAGCGACCCTTACAGCACCGCTGACCGGCTGTACCCGTTGCTGGAGATGAGCCGTGACGATACCTTGGCCGCGCTGACCAGCGATGTAACCTGGGTGCCACTTGCACGTGGGGTCCCGTCACGCGCGGGCGAGACCATCCTTGAATGGGACATCGTAGGAATTCAAGTAGAGACGTCCCCCAAGCGCGTCTATCCGGGCGACACGCTTGCTGCACACCTGCTCGGCTTCGTCAACGATAACGACCGGGGATTCTATGGGGTGGAGGGCTATTACGACGCAACCCTGCGCGGGACTCCTGGCCTGCAACAGGGCGAGCGCGATCCTTTTGGCGACTCCATACCCATTGGGTTTGGACAATACATCCCCCCTCGTGATGGGATAAGCCTGGTACTCACCATCGACCGCACCGCGCAGTACATCGTCGAGCGAGAGCTGGCCAGTGCCATCGCCCGCTACGAAGCTGAGAGCGGCACAATTGTAGTCGTCGACCCTGCCACAGGGGCCATCCTGGCCATGGCCAGTTGGCCCAGTTACGATCCTAACCATTTCGCTGAGACTGACCCGGTGTATTTCCCCGACCCGGCTGTCAGCGAACAGTACGAGCCGGGTTCAGTATTCAAAGTCGTTACGATGGCGGCCGGTCTCGACTCCGAGACAGTTTCACCCGGTACCACCATCTCTGATAGCGGGTCGATCGAAGTCGGCGGGCGGATTATCACCAACTGGGATGGGCAGGCCCACGGAGAAGTGGATATGATCACAGTGCTGGCCAAGTCGCTGAACGTGGGGGCAGCCCAGGTTGCTGTGATGCTTGGAAGGGATAGCTTCTACACCTATACGAAGCGCTTTGGCTTTGGCCGCATTACCGAGGTCGACCTGGACAGCGAAGGCCCTGGCACTCTTAAAGTACCTGGTGATCTTAACTGGCATGAAAGCGACCTGGGCACCAACAGCTTTGGACAGGGCGTCGCCGTCACGCCCCTGCAGATGACTATGGCTATCGCGGCGGTGGCCAACGATGGGCTGCTGATGAAACCCTATGTAGTGGAGCAGATCATCGAGAATCGCCGGATCCTGCCAGTCCAACCGACAGTGGTGCGTCGCGCCATAAAGGCTGAGACTGCCCAGACCTTGACTGAAATGTTGGTGACCGCGGTGGATCAGGAAACTGAACTGGCGCGTGTGGCTGGCTATCGCGTGGCTGGCAAGTCGGGCACCGCACAGATCCCTGTCCCCGGTGGTTATCACCCGAGCCTGACCATAGCCTCATTTGCTGGCTACCTGCCAGCCGACGACCCAGCCGCAGTTGTCCTGGTCGTCATTCATAAACCCAAGGCTTCACCGTGGGGAGGGCAGGTCGCTGCACCCGTGTTCGCCCGCATCGCCCAGCAATTGATGGTTCTTTTGGATGTGCCGCCGGATAACATACGACTCAGTCCATCAGCCCATCAGCCGCTGGCTTCGGCTGGTAGTTGGGCAGACTGACCTACCGA
>Ga0233417_10000604_pt1 | contig 10864 bp, 10 predicted proteins | sample Sed_MG_FD_189023 | JGI IMG/M metagenome (GOLD analysis project Ga0233417, IMG submission 189023) | Sediment microbial communities from Lake Towuti, South Sulawesi, Indonesia - Sediment_Towuti_2014_0.5_MG | ecosystem: Environmental > Aquatic > Freshwater > Lake > Sediment | place: Indonesia... | reverse complement strand
ACATCATCCTATCCCTTGGAAGAAAGGAGCACGCGCATAGCAGGCGGATCAACGTGGATGCAGTCTGCGATCAGCTCCGCGGTAACCCCGCGCGTTGTGAGAATCGCTCCCAAAACCCCGGTCTCACGATGAGAGAAGGGGCGCATGGCATTAAAGACGTGGACGGCGTGTCGAGCACCCAACTCAATGGCGGCGCAAGCTTGAGCATAGGTAGCGTCCGTATGGCCCATCGCGACAATCAAACCAGCTCCCTGGGCATAAGTGATCAAACCCAGCGCTCCGGGAAGCTCGGGGGCAAGAGTCACGAGCCGGATTGCGCCCCTTGCTGACTCGAGAATGCGGGCAAACGAAGGAATGGAAGGCAGAGCAATCCAAGCCTCAGGATGAACCCCTCGGCGTAGGGAGCTGATGAACGGGCCTTCGAGATGAATCCCCAGTATCTGTGCCACAGGGTATGCGGCATCGGCGGTGGTCACCCCGCTCATGTAATCAGCGATTTGTTGGACACTTCGGGATAGCAAGTCAGGCTGTGCGGTGACTGTTGTGGCGAGAAAGGAGGTGGTCCCTTTGCGAGCGAGAGTAGAAGCAATCGTGGAAAGAGCTTCTGGACTGCCCTCCATAATGTCATGCCCGCCAGCTCCGTGAACGTGCAGGTCTACAAAGCCTGGAACCGCAGTCAGGCCTGTCGCCCGATGGACGCGGGTGCCCGCGGGTGCGCGGATGTCGGAGCGCTGGCCAATAGCGACGAACGTGCCATCTTCGATAAGGATGGCAGCATCTGGTATTTCCTCTGTGGGCGTAAGCGCACGGTCAGCATGAATAAGAAGAGACGCCATGAGCGATGCATATCCTATGATGTCCGGCGGACAAAAAGAAAGCGGGCAGGACAAGGAGCCCTGCCCGCAGGAATTGATTGGGTCGTCGGTTAGTTTTGCGGTTCCGGCAGCACCTCAATCGCTGAGACCTTGATTGTGTCGCCCTGAACCGTGCCCTTTACGTTTACGTAATGGCCGGCGTGGCTTGCCACCTTATCCTGGGGATCGAGGGCATAGACCTTTTTGTCCGACGGGTTGAATAGAGCGTATTTGGAGCCCTGACCTTCGACGCATTTCTTGGCGCAACCGGCGTGCTTCGAGGTGGCGCCCTTCGCGCCGCAATGAGTGTCGGTGATCCAGCCCGTCCAGGAACTCTCAGGAACCGCCGCAGCGAGTCCTGCGATCACAACGAGTGAGGCCATAAGAAAAGCGAATCGCCGAGCCATAGTTTGTTTCCTCCTAATCATCCGAGTCGGGTCATTTTCTTTACACTGGATGCCCATCTCTGTAGCATAAGGAGGAATCAATGTCCAGCAATGAAATCTCGGATTCAGGCTGAAAAAAAGAGGAGGGTTTCAGATGAAACCCTCCTCGTGCCCTGCCAAGTACTCGTGCGGATCCGTAGAAACCAACCACCGTTCCAACAACGCCGCCCCTCAACTGCCAGAGGCAGAGGAGGCCGCGGCCTTTGGAACGCTCAAATAGCCCACGACCCGGTCCTTTCCGACCTGGTTGATGACCAACTCCAGCGCTGCGCGTGCGCCGCGGGTATAGAAGTAGATCGGCTCGTTCACCGACCGGTTCTTCTTCTCCAAACGCATGTCGTCCACGTAAAGAGCAATGGTGAACTGATTGCGTTTGGTGTTGGTCCCGCGGAGTTCGACCACCATACTGCCGACACGCTGGCGGGTACCCTTTTTCTCGAGGGTGAACTCATAATAGTCGCGCTGGCCCATACGTCGGAGCTGCTCGATTTCTTCATGATTGCGGGCGATCAGCGTCCCCAGCTCGCCACGAGCCATCTGGAGGTTTTGCTTGGTGGCCTCCAGATCGGAGCGAACGCCACTGACATCTCCACTCAGGGCTTTCAGCTCGTCCGCACTCGCTTTGGTGGCCAACTCGCCCTTGACGTTGGCCTCAATTGTGGACAGTTTCTTCGAATAATCGTCGCGGATCTGCTTGGACTGGCGGCGGGAGATTTGAAGCTCGCCCTGGGTGAGTTGAAGGCGGTCCGTGACCACATTCAGCTCTCCCTGGAGCTGGGCATTAATCTCTTCGGCCTTGGCCAAGCGTTGTGTGAGAACCTCCACGTTCTGCCGAAGGGGCTTCACTTCATTGGACAAACTTTGCTCGGCCGACCGAGCAGAATTCGAAGCGCTCCAACCTAGCCCCAGGGCCAACAAAGACACACCCGCAAGGACCACTCCAGCAATACCGATCCAGCGCGGAATCCCCTCGTTCACGGGGGAAATGACATCACGGTCGTCACTCATCGAAATCTCCTTTTCAAAGACGCCCTTGCGAGCATGTTCGGAGCACCAGGACAGCCAAACGTTCTTCCCAGAGGAATATCCGTAACTTATTGAATGTACAGAGCTTGTAGCGAGTGGTTTGGCCTCCCAAGGACTTGTACCTCTGTGGGCTTTGAAAACTTTACGCAGATTGTGTGATTTGGTAATCCGCCAAGCTAGAATGCGCCAAGGTTAAACACCTGATTGGGCGAAAGGGGGCTTTGTGAACCACTCGCGTCGAGAATTTCTGCAGACCCTGGGCATCAGCGCGCTTGCCAGCAGTCGTACCAATTCCAGCGGTTACGGCCAGGAGGTCAAGGCTGGAAATGTGCCAACGCTGAAGCCCCCCTTTCGGCTGACCGTCGATTGGTATCGAAGAAACGTCCAGCGGTTTCAGGAACGGCTAAAGGTGCTCAAGCTCAATGGGGCAATCATCACGGACGTGCTGAACCGAAACTACCTGACCGGGATCTTCCTCACGGAGACCGAACGGCCGAACTACCTCTTTGTTCCCTCTGAGGGAGAAGCGGTTGCATTCATTCCCGGGCTGGACCGGGATATGGCGGCTTCCTGGTGGGTGAAGGACTATGAATGGTATTTCGACTATCCGCACGCTGGGGAGTACAACCACGTGGTCTGGCAAGCCGGCCCAAAGCAGGACCTGTTCGCCTGGATGCTGAAGGGGTTGGAAAGAAGAGGATTCGGCCGCGCCAAGCTGGGGATCGATCGCGAACTAACCCCATCGGCTGCGAGGAAGTTTCGCGATGCATTGCCGCGCGCCAAGCAGACAGACATCTCCCATGAATTGCTTGCGATGCGGATGGTCAAGACGCCGGAGGAGCTGCAACTGATGCAGAAAGCGATTGATCTGCATGACGCCATGCTCTCCTTCGCGCGAGAGTTCATCCTGGAAGGAGGCACCTCGATCACCGACTTTGACGTGCGCATGGCGACGGAGACCTTTGGGACGCTCACTTTGATGGAGGCCATGAGCGGCGAAATCACTGGCCATGCCCACCAGGGTGTGGGAATCAACTTGCGTTTTTCCTGTCGAGCGGGCGCGGCCACCGCTTATCCGCATCCGAACCAGTTTTTCCACGCGCGAATGGAACGAGGTCAAGCGGTCCAGATTTCGTCCGTAATCTTGGTCGGTGGCTATGGTGGAGAAGGATATCGCGCCCTACACATCGCACCCATGAACGACCTGCAGAAGCGCATGTGGGATGTCCACACAGAAATGACCCTCAAGCAGGCTGAGTTCTGCAAGGAAGGCACGCGCTGCCGGGAAGTCGCAGAGAGCGTTCTAGCCATCGCCAGGAAGAATGGACTGGAGAAGTACGTCTACCATCGCCCGGCGCACGGGCAAGGGATGGAGGGACACCAAGCCCCTTATCTGGCCCTCGGAGACGATACGACGTTGAGGGAAAACATGACGTTCTCCAACGAGCCGGGACTTTATGATCTGGCCGGGGGATACGGCTACAACCACTCCAATTGCGTGCGCGTGGGAAAAGACCGAGGAACGATCATGAACAAAACTCCCCTGACACGGGAGTTCTGCTGGCTAAAGATCTAGGACGAATCTCGACGATCAGCGTGTGACAACCATCCCGCGCAGGGCGCCGATGCGATCTTCCAGGGGCGGGTGGGTGCTGAAGAGTCCACGAAAGATCTGTCCTGGGCTCAGGGGAGCAACGATGAACAGAGAAGACGTTGCCGGCGAGACGTCCATGGGAATGCGTTTATTGTATGCGCCCAGCTTTTCCAGAGCTTTGATTAATCCAAATGGATGTCCGACCATACGAGCAGCAGCCGCGTCGGCAGCAAACTCCCTGCGGCGCGAGATTCCCAATTGGATCAGCACTGCGGCGAGAGGAGCCAGGAAAATCATCAACAGCGCTCCCAAGCCAGACCCGCGGTTCTCGCCATCCCGGCTGCTTCCGCCAAATATGAGCGCCCACTGACCCATATTGGCAATCCAAGTGATCGCTCCTGCCAGAGTAGCGGCGACTGAAGCGGTCAGAATGTCATAGTTGCGGACATGGGCCAGTTCGTGGGCGATGACGCCTTCGAGCTCCTCGTCGCTCATGAGCTCCAGGAGCCCTGCGGTAACAGCAACTGAGGCATTTCGCGGGTTGCGACCCGTGGCAAAGGCGTTCGGAGCCGCCTGGGGTATGACATAGAGCCGAGGTGCCGGTAGGTTTGCACTCCCACAAAGCCGTTCTACAACAGAATACAGTCGCGGTGCCTGTTCACGACTGACCGGCCGGGCTCCGCTCGAAGCCAAGGCAATCTTATCTGAGAAGAAGTATGCCGCACCATTCATGAGCACGGCGATGATTAGGCCAATCGTCAGGCCACGATCGCCGCCGATGGCCATGCCAGCGAATAGCAACAATGACGTCAAGGTGATAAGAAGAAGTCCAGTCTTCAGTGCGTTCATGGTTCTCTCGTTCCCCCGTAAGGCATCTAGTCTAAGCAGAAGGCGGAAAGCCGTCAACGCGGCGTATGCTAGCGCACGGAAACCCGTTTCAAAGTATCAGTCGCTTTTGCTTGTTCTCGCGCAAGAATTGTGATTTTTCTATTTGTTGGGTCAACATCAACAGCGACATCGCTGCCGGGAAGGACGCGGCCATCGAGGATTTGAAGGGCCATGGGGTCCTGAATCATCCGCTGCACCGTGCGGCGGAGCGGACGCGCTCCATAGATTGGGTCGTACCCTTCACGCAGGAGCAAATCTCGCGCGGCAGGGGTGATTTCGAGAGTGATGTTCCGCTCCAACAGAAGCTTCGAGACTTCGTTTAATTGGAGCCCAAGGATTCTTTGCAAGTGGTCATGACCAAGAGGCTCAAACACAACAATATCATCTACGCGATTCAGAAACTCCGGACGGAAAACAGCCCGCAGAGCCTCCATGGCTTCTCCCCGGAGCTGCTCAGGTTTGCTGCCAGCCAGCTTGGAGATCACCGCGGAGCCGACGTTGCTCGTCATCACCAATACCGTGTTGCGGAAATCCACCGTGCGAGCCTTACCGTCGGTCAGACGACCATCTTCTAAGATCTGCAGAAGGATATTAAAGACCTCCGGGTGCGCCTTCTCAATCTCGTCGAAAAGCACTACCGCGTAGGGGTGACGACGAACCCTTTCCGTTAGCTGGCCGCCTTCTTCATAGCCAACGTAGCCTGGCGGAGCCCCGATCAATCTCGCGACGGCATGCTTTTCCGTGTATTCGGACATGTCCATGCGGATCATGGCACGCTCGTCATCGAACAGAAACTCGGCAAGGGCACGAGCCAGCTCAGTCTTGCCGACGCCGGTAGGCCCCAGGAAGATGAACGAGCCGATCGGCCGACGCGGGTCAGAGAGTCCAGCCCGGCTGCGACGGAGTGCATCCGAGACTCGTGCCAAGGCATCGTCCTGACCAATCACCCTTTGCCGCAGACGATCCTCCATGGTGACGAGCTTCTGAGCTTCGCCTTCGAGCAGGCGCCCCACCGGGATCCCCGTCCACTTGCTCACCAGCGCAGCGATGTCTTCCTCGTCGACTTCCTCCTTGAGGATGCGGCGATCCTTCTGGAGCTCGGCCAGGCTTTGCTGAGCCTGGTGCAGCTCTCGCTCTGCCGCGGCGAGCTTGCCATAACGGATCTCCGCGACCCGTGCAAGATCGCCTGCGCGCTCAAAGCGTTGCTCCTCCAAGTGAAGCTGCTCAATACGTTCTTTGAGCCGCCGGATTTGACCGATGGCATTCTTCTCCACTTGCCAGCGGGCCTTGCGAGAGCTCGCTTCTTCTCTCAGCGCGGCGAGTTGCTCCTCGATTTGCTCTAGCCGTTTCCGGGAGTGTGCATCAGATTCCTTGAGCAACGCCTGACGCTCAATCTCGAGCTGAAGAATCCGACGCTCAATCTCGTCGATCTCCACAGGCAGCGAGTCAATCTGCATTCGAAGGCTGGCGGCGGATTCATCAATCAAGTCAATGGCCTTGTCCGGCAGGAACCGGTCGGTGATATATCGGTGGGACAGCGTGGCAGCCGCCAAGATGGCCGCATCCTTGATCCGGACTCCGTGATGAATCTCGTATCGCTCTTTCAAGCCGCGAAGAATTGCGATCGTATCCTCGACCGTCGGTTCGCTGATCAAGACAGGTTGGAACCGCCGCTCAAGAGCTGGGTCCTTCTCGATATGCTTGCGGTACTCATTGATGGTGGTTGCGCCGATGGCGCGCAGTTCGCCGCGGGCTAGAGCTGGCTTGAGCATGTTGGAGGCATCCATAGCCCCCTCTGCGGCACCCGCCCCCACCAGGGTATGCAATTCGTCGATAAACAGGATGATTTGACCTTCGGCTTCTGTGATCTCTTTTAAGACAGCCTTCAAACGGTCCTCGAATTCACCCCGGTATTTCGCACCGGCCACGAGCGCCGCGAGGTCGAGGGCGACAATTCGTTTGGGTCTCAAGACGTCGGGAACATCACCAGCAATAATGCGCTGCGCAAGACCTTCAACGATCGCCGTCTTCCCCACGCCAGGTTCGCCGATGAGGACGGGATTATTCTTCGTCCGGCGGGCGAGGATTTGCATGACGCGACGAATCTCCTCATCTCGACCAATGACCGGATCCAGCCGGCTCTTGCGTGCCAATTCGGTGAGGTCACGTGTGTATTGCTCAAGAGCCCGATAGGTAGATTCCGGGGTGGCAGAGACGACGCGGTGACTTCCGCGGATCGAAGTGAGAGCCTGCAGGATGGCGCCGTGAGACGCGCCGGAGCGCTTCAGCAGATCCGCAGCGGAATCGTGATCGAGTCCCGCGATGGCCAGAAGCAAGTGCTCGGTAGAAACATACTCATCCTTAAAGCGATCGGCTTCCTCAAAGGCGTGCTTTAGGACTTTGTCCGTCCCGGCAGCTAAGTGCTGCTGTGTGACCCCGGCGACCTCGGGCAGCCGATCCAGCTCTTTGGCAATCTCCGGAGAAAGCACCTCAGGGCGAATGCCCAGGCGAGCAAGCAAAGGTGGCACCACGCCATCCGCCTGGCCCACCAGGGCGGCGAGCAAATGCAAAGGCTCGATGGCCTGCTGCCCGTGTTGGGCCGCAAGCTCTTGCGCCCCCTGCACGGCTGCTTGCGCTTTTACGGTCAGTTTGTCAAACCGCACCATACTTCCCGGTCCTCTCAGTAGACCGCAAGGGGGGCCGGTATGATCCAGCCTCCCCAAGGTTTACTTGCCTTTGGTCTCCAGGTTAATTCTTACCTGCTTGGGCTTGGACTCCTCACGTTTGGGGATGCGAACGGTCAAAACCCCCTTTGTGTAGTCGGCCTTGATCGCGTCAGGGTTCACCGTGGTGGGCAACGAAAAGCTGCGACTGAAGGAGCCATGGACTCGCTCAACGCGCAGATAGTTGTCCTCGGATACTGACTTGTCGATCTGGCGTTCGCCACGGATGCTCAGCATGTTGTTCTCAACGCGAACATCCAGGGCCTTTTCCTCCAGTCCTGGGAGATCAGCCCGGACAACGAGCTCGTTTTCTGTCTCGTGGATGTCCACAGCAGGGGCCCAGCTTGTAAAGCTAGAATCATCCGGCCGCCCAGCCAGAACGCGGGTGCCGTCAAAGAACCGGTTCATCTGCTCCTGGAGAGTGGCTAGCCCGCGGAATGGGTCGAAGCGGGTAATGGTGTTCATAGGTCCTCCTCCTATATGTTATTTCTGGCGCATAATATAATATGCGCGTGCCATTGTCAAGTGCTATTCTTAATCCTGCATAGTTATACTAAAGCGGGTGTATACAAGTACATAGTGCTAAGCTGGGGATGGTTTATTCTTGGTCGTTCAATGATACTCGGGAAGAACGAGTCTGCATTTGCGAGGCGCTGTCTGGATCGGTATTCTTTGCATCGGAAGCATTGGCGGAAGGGGAGTTCGCGTGAAAGTAGCAGAACTAGATTATGAGTTGCCGAGCAGACTCATCGCGCAGCATCCCTTGGCGGAACGTGACGGTTCGAGGATGCTTGTCCTGGATAAGGGCCGTCAGCGTTGGCAGGATCGCCAATTCCAAGAACTTCCTGACATTCTCCGGGGCGACGAACTGCTAGTTTGCAACAATGCCCGCGTGATTCCTGGGCGCTTGTTAGGGCGTCGTTTGGGCGTGAGGAGCGGCTCGGTTGGGAAGCAGAAGAGGCTCAAGGGCGAGTATTTGCGCTCGCAGATTGAGGTCTTACTTCTCCGACAGCTTGAGCTGGGGATCTGGGAATCCTTAGTGCGTCCGGGCAGAAAAGTTGGCACGGGTGAACGACTGGTGTTCGGCAATGGAGAGATAGAAGCCGAGGTAATCAGTCGAGGGGAACTAGGACTACGTACGATTCGCTTAACCGCTCGCGAAGATCTGTCAGCCGTGCTAGAAAGAGTCGGCCATGTACCCTTGCCCCCCTACATCCGCAGGCCCGATGAACCAAACGACCGCACACGCTATCAAACGATTTTCGCGAAACGACCAGGGGCTATTGCTGCTCCGACGGCCGGCTTGCATTTCAGCGGTCAGATTGTCGACCGACTAAAAGCCCGGGGAGTAGAGATCTGCGAGCTGACCCTGGATGTGGGGCTCGGTACATTCCAGCCGATTCGGTGCGAAACGGTGGGGAACCATCAAATGCACTCTGAAAGTTACGATATTCCGGAATCCACGGCTGTTGCGATCCAGCAGGCGCGCCGCTCGGGAAGACCCATACTGGCCATTGGGACGACAGTTGTTCGGGCGCTTGAAGCCGCGGCGGCAAAAGGCCCGATACCATGGCGCCCGGAGCGAGATAGACAAAGAGTTGAGATTTCATCGGGGCGAGGAGAGACCGATCTCTTCATCTACCCGGGTTACGCGTTTTGGGTGGTGGATCAGCTGCTTACGAATTTTCATTTGCCGCGGTCCAGCCTGCTGGCTATGGTGGCAGCGTTTGCCGGCCGAGATTTTCTTCTTCGCGCATATGCCCATGCTATCGAAGAAGAGTACAGGTTCTACAGTTACGGCGACTGCATGCTCATCCGGTAGTCGGGGAGAGCCTGAAAGTTCACTCCAGAGCGGCCGAAGATGGGACCGCGGGGGCCCGTGCACGCGACGCAGGAGCCCCCGCTCTAGGATCGGTGACGTCCCTTTGTGGTTAGGGCATCGCAAGGACAAGGACGCGCTGGTCCCCCGCGAAACGGATCTCCTTCACGACTCCGCCTTCGCCCAAGACGACCGCATTGCGGTCCGTTTTCTTTTCACGCTGTTCCCACTGACCTTCGACCACGGCCAGGACCTTGTTCCCCCGTCTAACCGTCACTTTTGTGCCATCAATGAGCAGCCGGTAGTCTCCGGCTTCCAACTGAGACTGGCCCAACCGGGCCGGCTGCGACAGGGTAATGTTCTTGCTGATGGGTTTAGCCATGACAGGCAAGGCCAGAGTGATGATCGCCAGAAGCGCCACCAGACGACGTGCAGACTTGCTGAACATATTGCTCCTTTCCGTAACTGAGTTTTCAGGACAACCGTGCCGTTTGCCGTCGAGGTCTAAGGAGTTGACAAAGGAGCAGGTCGCGGATAGGCTCCGAACTGACACACAAGCCTTCCGAGCTCACAGCCTGCGAAGAGTTGCGTGTCTCAGCCCCGCGGCTGCCACCGCGGGGCTTCCTGTTCCCCTACAGACCGACTAGAAGCTACATGCACCCCCTGCCTCCCTGGTCGGGCTCGCAAGGATGTCAGTTGCGCGACGCAGTGCATTGTACGAAGCTGTCCGCGCACCTACCCCTTAGACGGAACGAACCCTAAGAATGTTTCAGGCCCAGCGCAGGGATTTTACAAACGTGTGGTTCAATAGTCAGTCCGGTTGAGTCCTTAGTCTTCTGGCCACGGCCAGATCCGCAAGCGGTTGGTACAGATAAGAAACCGACCCCTCCCTGCGTCGCCCCACTTCTCAGCCTCTCTGTTTCGGGTCGGGCGCTGGCCTTTTCAGTTTGTTGGACTATAATCGGGAACCTCGCGCAGGAGACTCGATACTTGCGATATCTAATTCTGAGCGACATCCAAGCGAACTCTACTGCCCTTGAGGCGGCTCTAACCGCTGTTCAAGGCCGATGGGAGCGACCCATCTGCCTAGGCGACATGGTGGGATACGGCCCCGATCCAAACGAGGTCGTGGACCGGGTGCGCGGGTTGCAGGCTCTGGCTATTCGTGGGAATCATGATAAGGCGGCCTGTGGCCTCGCCGATGCCGAGGATTTCAATCCGGTCGCAAAAACGGCTGCCAACTGGACCCGAGACCATCTACGGCCGGAGAATCTTGAGTACCTCTTGAAGCTCCCTCAAGGGCCCCTTTCTGAGAATGGTATGGCTATTGTTCACGGCGCATTACACGACGAGGATGAGTATGTTTTTGCGCCCGCGCAGGCACTGGACGGGTTGCTGGAGTCTCCCTCTTCAGTCACGTTCTTCGGGCACACCCATTTCCAAGGTGGCTTTTCGTACCGGGACAACAAGATGGAAGTGATTCAACTGAGGCCCGAACCCGGGATCAGCTTTGC
>Ga0233417_10000602_pt1 | contig 10867 bp, 9 predicted proteins | sample Sed_MG_FD_189023 | JGI IMG/M metagenome (GOLD analysis project Ga0233417, IMG submission 189023) | Sediment microbial communities from Lake Towuti, South Sulawesi, Indonesia - Sediment_Towuti_2014_0.5_MG | ecosystem: Environmental > Aquatic > Freshwater > Lake > Sediment | place: Indonesia... | reverse complement strand
ATCCTTGAGACTGATGGTTCGCTGGGCTTGAGCAGCGATAGCTGCATCGTGGGTGACGATTATCAGGGTCAGCTCGCGTTCCTTATTCAGGTCGAGGAGCAGGTTGATGATCTCCTCTCCGGTGTGGGAATCAAGGTTGCCAGTAGGCTCGTCGGCCAGGATCAGATCTGGTTTGTTAACCAGGGCGCGGGCTATGGCTCCACGCTGCTGCTCACCCCCAGAAAGCTCCGTAGGCCGATGGTTCATCCGGTCTCCCAACCCGACCGCTTTCAGGATGGTTTCGGCGCGCTCTTGAATTTCTTTCTGAGAAATTCCACCGTTCCTTCCGTTATAGGTGAGTGGCAATTCAACATTCCGCTGAACTGTCATACGGGGGAGCAGGTTGAACTGCTGAAACACAAACCCGATCTTCTGGTTGCGGATGGCAGCCAATTCGTCTTCATTCAACCCGGAGATATTCTTGCCATCCAGAAGGTATTCCCCGCTGGTTGGCAGGTCCAAGCAGCCCAGGATATTCATCAAAGTACTCTTGCCTGAGCCTGATTTGCCCATGATCGCCACCACTTCGCCGCGTTGAACGTTGAAAGACACACCCTGCAGAGCAGGAACTTCCACGCTCCCCAGGTGATATACCTTGGTGAGATCTTTGACTTCAATCATATCAAGGCGCCGTTCTTTCAATCAGCATGTCAGTATTGAGGATCAAGATCTGAGTTGCAGTTATGTTTCCATTGTCATCTCGCTGACCGATGATCATCACCTGCTGCCCTGGCTGGAGATCAGCAAGGGTGCCTTCTACGGTCTTGGCGATACTGGTAGTATCGGAAAGGGTCACTTTTTCTTCGTTTTGGGGCGTGCTCAGGGTGAGGGTATTTCCATCCAGGCTTTTCACCTCTCCTGTTGCACCTCCGCCGAAAAAGAACCTCCCGTTTGGTCCTCCAGGCCCAGGCATGCCTTGGCTGGGGATATCGCCTTCCAGCCCGCGCTCACGGAAGAATCTCTCGCGGGTGGTATTCGCTTGGTTGCGCTGGTAAGCCATGCCGCCATAGAAGCTGCCGGCAGCGATGAGCACAGCGATGAGTATTGCGCCAACGATAATGATTATTTTTTTCATTTTTAAATCCTCTCTATTCTTTTATGGTCCGACGATGATCCCAGCTCCGCCATCCGGAGGGCCTCCGAATTCGAAACGCTGTTCGAAACGCCCGTTATTATTCGTTGTTGTTCCGGAGGAGCTATTGATGACCACCTCATCGCCTTCCTTCAAGGCGTTACTGGTTATTTCTGTCGTCGAATCGCCAACCAATCCAACAGTCACCGGAACCTGGATTTGCTGCCCCTCGAAGAGCACGGTCACGGTGCGTTGACCGCCGATCGTACGTACAGCCTGGTTCGGGACTACCAGGACGTTCTCTTTCTGCGACACGATAATGCTTATTGCAGCGGTCATGCTTGGCAAGATGCTTGAATCTGCATCAGTAATCTCAACGGTGACCGGGTAATTCACCACGCCCTGTGAATTCGTCCCAACCATGCCAATCTTTGTCACAACACCGTGGTATTCTTTATCGGCGATGGCGTCAAAAGTCAGGGTTGCCTTTTGCCCCTCTTTTACCTGTTGTATATCTACTTCCGAGATCTGAAGGTCCACGTACAGCCTGGAGATGTCATCGATCCTGAAAGCGTTAGTCCCGTTCGTGACCACATCGCCCTTCATAACCTGGAGGTCAGTAATTGTTCCCGCGAAGGGTGCGGTCAGCTTTGACTTGGCAAGGGCTGCCTGTGCCAGAGTGACCCGCGTCTGAGCTACGGTCAGGTCATTTTCAGTCGGGCCGGCTTTCAGGGTATCCAGGGTCTCCTGGGCGTCTGCTACTGTCGCCTCTGCCAGGGCGATATCCTCTGCAGTAGGATCGGTCAGCTTTCGCAGGGTTTCCTGGGCATCGGCAAGCTGTGCTTTCGCCAGGTTGAGATCTGCGTACTTCTGGTCGATCTCCTCCTGGGTACGGTCTGACTGGAGCCAGTTCAGGGTGGCCAGGGCCCTGTCCCGCTGGGTTATGGAAGCTTCCAGGGCTGCCAATGCCTGGGCTTTTGCGGGGTTCTTTGTGGGGTCGCCTTTGATTTTATTGTATTCTTTTTTCAGCCCATCTACCTGGGATTGGGCAACCAGGTAGGCTGCCTGAGCCGCTGCAATAGTCTGCTGGTTAGCGCGTGGGTATTTTAGATTATCAACGTACCTTTGAGCGGTATCCGCTTCGTCTTGAGCGTTGAGGACTGCTAACTGTGCTTCAGCAATGGCCGTCTCTGATGGGTTATGCAAATTTTCAAGGGAGGTTTTGGCAGCCTCCAGGTCTTTTTGCGCCTGGGCAATTTTCAGTGGCTGTGGCTTCTTCAAATCTTCCAGGGCGGTCTGAGCGTCGATCAGGTCAGCCTTCGCCTGTATGATGCTGGAAGGCAGGGAGGTTGGATCGAGAGATGCCAGCTCATCGCCAGCCTGTACCTGCTGCCCGATATCGGTTGAAACCGACCCTACCGTTCCATCTGTTTGCCAGTTGATCTCTGCGCTCTGCTTGGAGCGCACCGTACCTGCACCACTGATGGTAACCGTGACCTCACCCTTGCTCACAGGTGCTGTCTGCAAGGTTGTGCCCGTCGTTGACCGGCTATTGGCATATGCTCTGTATGCCAGCCCCGCGGCAATGAGGACAACCAGGACAATCCCGATAATCCAAAAAGTCCTCTTCTTCATTGGCTAAATCCTTTCATTTCACTTGATGCCTCGAACACAAGACGATTAAAAAATTCATCCCATGTTCGATGTTTTCCCACGTACTAAAGTATAAAAAGAGTTTATTTAGAAATTGTTAAGAAGCAATAGAGATATTATTCAGGTTTGGAGATCTCTTATGGTGATCCAGTTGCTACGAGGCCGCTTGCCCGTTTCTGATTCTGCCTGTAGAATGAAACGGCGCTCATCGAATTTTTCTTCTTACTACTACCCACTCATTGGAGGCAAACCATGGACGCGATTGACCCACAAGCCGCCGCCCTATTCCTCGGTGCGCTCGTGCAGCCCTGGCACGACGCCGTGGCAGACCCGGCAAAGGCCCAGGAAGAGGTGCTTCACCGCTGGTTGAAAGATTATGCCAAAACCGAATACGGCAGGCAGCACAGCGCCGACAAGATCGACACAGTCGAGGATTACCGGCGCGCCTTCCCAATCACTGATTACGAGACCTACAAGCCTCTGATCGAACGGGTGATGGCGGGCGAGGTGGGCCTGCTGTTGTGGGAGGAGGCAGTCGGCTGGGCAATCACGCGCGGTACGACAAAAGGGGAATCAAAGTTCATCCCCATGACACCCACGGACCTGGAGATGAGAGTCAGCGCGGGACGGGCAGTGATGAATTATGCGGTCAGTACCGGGAAGTACGAGATTTTTGCCGGGATAAACCTGAACTTGAACTTTCCCTCGGTGGTTGGGACGGTCAAGATGGGCGAGCGGGAGGTCGAGTACGGCTACAGCTCGGGAATTTACACCAAGCATGTATCACGCTTCACACCGGTGCGCTCGGTGCCCACCCAGGAGGAAATCGATGCTCTGGGCGGAGGGAAGTCACAGCGCGATTGGAATCGCCGCTTTGAGCTGGCTTACGAGAAGTGCAAGGATCAGAACGTCACACTGGTGGGGGGAGTGTGTCCGACGGCGCTGCGCTTTGCCCAATACCTGCACCAGACCCACAAGGCCTATCCCAAAGACCTGTGGAAAACGCAGGTCATGACCCTGGGCAGCGTTCCGGGCATCAACACCCGCTACCAGCCCTCGTTGAATGCCCTGTACGGACCGGCTGCCATCCGCGAGATCTATGGCGCCACGGAGGGCATGTTCGGACAGCAACGCGACCAGAAGCGGGCCTGGGTGCCCAATTACGATCTGTTCTTCTTTGAGGTAGCCACGCGCTCGGGAGTCAAGATGCTCCACGAGATGAAAGCGGGCGAGATGGGAAGCCTGGTTGTCTCCACTCCCATCCTGCCCCGCTACAGGATCGGCGACCTGATCCTGGCTTTTACGCCGCCTTATTTCCGCTGCATCGGGCGGGAAAGGTGGTATACGCCACTATACTACGCCTGGGAGGAACTGGCCAGCTTCAACCTGAACAGGCTGTGACACAGCCGGGCGGGTGACCGGGGATTAAAGAAAGCCTTTTGATCTCCAAAGCCTGGGGAGTCGTCAACGACGAGCTGTGACCCCGCGCAGGAGAATGCCGATTCCGATAGCTATCAGGATCAGCGCTCCGGTGACCTCCCAGCGGAAGATGTTTCCCAGCCCAATGCCGAGCATGATGGCAGCAAAGATGAGCGTGCCCATCACTGGTTTGCGGAAGCTGGGGATCAGCAGCCGCAATAATACCTCGATCAGCAAGATCACTCCGGCTCCCAGGAAGATTAGCGACCATGCTTCCACCTTGGCAAGTGACCAGCCGGTGGCCTCGGTGAAGCTGGTTTTCCAGGTATCGATCATGCCCAGGTTGTCCAGCAGGAATACCAGCCCCGCCCAGATGAAGATGCACGCCCAGGTGATGGCATTAATCGGGTCGCGGCGCCATTTCTCATCCCAGTTCTTTTCCTCCGGAGATTTTTCCTCCCTCTTTTCCATTTCCTTCTCGTCAGACTTCTCGTCTTTTTCGTCAGCCATGACATCCTCCCGTTTGTCAGGTCTTTGCGGAACCGCTCTAGCGCAATTCCGGTTGAAAAACCCATCCTCTCACACAGGATGGGGACGTGCTGGATGCCCACCAAACGCCCGGGCATGCCTATAAACCGAATGTGGCGTTAATGATATTACATCCATCTGCGCGGTTGCGCAAGAGGGGCAGCAGGGCAATTCAGGCAAGGCAGGCCTGGTCAGGCTAAAACCGTCTGCTCTGGACCCACAAAGTAAACCGCAGCTTGACCAGCCGCGAGCGCCTCGGCGAGAGCCCTTTCGGCAGCCGAGAGGATGTCATCTGGGCTGGTGAAATCTGGCCCATAAACTGCCGCGCCAAAGCTAAACTCCAATAGATAGGTGTCTGCCTCCACCGGGTAAGGTTCGGAGAGAGCAAGGCGCAGCCTGTTGATGATCACTTTAATGTCATCAGGCTGTTTAAGGTCCTCGAGCAGAGCCAGGAATTTCCAGCCAGAAGACCGGGCCAGGGTATCCATGGCGCGCAATTGAACCTTCAGGCGAGAAGCAACCTCCCTCAGGAGGCCGATGTGCACCTGCGGATCGAGCTGGTCTGCCTCTTGACTAAGGAGGTTAAACTGGGTGACCATTGCAGCGAATTGGAATTCCGGGCGGCGCTTGGTGCGTTCGAAAGCCAGCTCCAGGCGGGTGAGAAAGAATTCCTGGTTGAAAAGCTCGGTGACCGGGTCGCGGAAGTGGAATGTTTTGGGCTTGATATCGAAGGTTCCCATGCGGGAGGCCAGCGTCTTGAGCTGGTCCACCTCCACGGGCTTATACAGGATGAGGTCAGCCAGGCCGGTGACCGGCTCAGCCAGCTTGTGATAGGCGGTGATCACGATTACACGGGTCTTGTCGAAGCGCGGATTGGAACGGATTTGATAGAGAATGTCCGCGCCACCTATCTCCAGGCCCAGGCGCATGTCTAACAAGATCAAGTCTGGGACGCTGGCACTCAGCTTTACAAAGGCATCCTTTGCCGTGTAGACGTTTTCGCACTCAAATCCCCCCAGATCAAGCACGGTCTTGAAGAGCCAGGCGGTATCCCGGTCGTCCTCTACAATCAAGGCTCTCAACTTGTCCATCTCACCCCATCTTTTCCGATTATCGTTTCGATAATCCAAGAAGTATATTTGTTGCCAGGGAACCAAAGTTTTATGGTTGAAAGTATTATAGCACCATCGGAGAGGGGATATGATAAGATGCGGGCATGGCAGATGAGGCAACGAGTCGCCAGCACATTCAGAGGCTTAGAAAGGTAAGGGAACATGCCAAACCCATGTAAAGAAGACAAGATAATGAGGCGCCTGATCGAGTGGGGAGAAGGGCAGCCCCTGGTGCGGGCCATGCTGCTGACCAGCTCACGCGCTATCCCCAATGGCACCAGCGATATCCTCTCCGACTATGACGTCATCCTGGTGTTAACCGATGTCCATCCATTCGTTGAGGACAGGACCTGGCTGGAGGCTTTCGGGCGGGTGCTGGCCCTCTACGTCGATCCACTCGAGCCTTATCACGGCTGCCTGAAGTCCGGGAACGTCACCCAGTACGAGAGCGGTCTCAAGATCGATTTCAGCCTGTGGCCTGCCGAGATCATCCAACGCATCGCCGCTGATCCAAGCCTGCCGGCGGAGTTCGATGCCGGTTACCTGGTGCTGCTCGACAAGGATCACCTGACCGATGGGTTGATGCCGCCCACCTACAAAGCCAATATTCCCACGCCTCCAACCGAAGCCCAATACCAGACCCACATCGAAAATTTCTTCCTCGATGCCTGCTACGTAGCCAAGTTCCTGTGGCGCGACGACCTGATAGCCGCCAGGCACATCCTGGAAGCCTTCATGTTGCAGGAGAACCTTCGCCCGATGCTGGAATGGCACATTGAGATAAACCACGGCTGGTCTGTGAAGCCGGGTCTGTACGGGCAGCGCATGAAAAGATGGCTGCGAGCTGACCTGTGGGCGGAGCTTGAGGGCACCTACGTGGGGGCGGGGCTGGAGGAAAACTGGGAGGCGCTGTTCAGGACGATCGCCCTGATGCGCAAAGCGGCATTGGAAGTGGGGGAGCGCCTGGGATATGCCTACCCCCACGAGCTGGAGCGGAGGGCGGTGGCGTATTTATACAGGGTGAAAAACCTGGAGCCGGAAGCGGCATGTTTCGTTGTCTAACCGCCGGTTTGAGGCAGTGCGCGAGGAAGTTGATAAATGTGTCCTGGTGTGTGCCAACTGCCATGCCTGGCTGCACAATCCCCATCTCGACCTGGATAAATAAAAAGTGAGGTGCATCTTAATAATACACCTCACTATACTCTGGTGGGCCCGGTCGGATTCGAACCAACGACCAAACGGTTATGAGCCGTCCGCTCTGCCGCTGAGCTACGGGCCCCTATGCAGTTGTCAAGGATGCTTCAGAGCGGGCGATGGGATTCGAACCCACGGATGACAGCTTGGAAGGCTGTTGCCTTACCCCTTGGCCACGCCCGCATTATGCGCCAGATGTGTTCTCTTTCTCTGGTCAGAATGGCGTCTGGATCTGGCGACAAATATTTTACCACATCGCAGGTATCGAAGCCGACTCTTACCCAGATATGAGTCTCCCCGATGTGGCGTAGTCCTACTCCAAGCGGAACAGCCTGGCTGCCAGGAAACCACACACCACCATGATCACTCCCAATACCAATATCGGCACCCATAGCTCACTGGCAGGCTTGCCAAACCACAGGCCGCGTAGCAAGCGTACCACATAAGTAAGTGGCAAGAATGCGGAGACGCGCTGTAAGGATGCGGGCAGGATTTCTAACGGCATGCCCGCTCCCGACAGGAACATCATCGGATACAACAGCACCATGCCGATCACCTGGGCAGCGCGGGCTGTTGGCGCCAGGCTGGCGATCAAGTAGCCGACGCTGAACATAGCCAGGCTGGAATAGATCACACCTAGCACCAGCGGGATCACTTGGCCTTCGAAGCGCACCCGGTAGATCAGCCAGCCCAGTAGAACTACTCCCAGCATGCCAAGCAGAGTAACTACCATGTTGGTGGTCAGGTCGGCGCTAATAAAAACCAGAGGCCTGAGTGGGGTGATCTTTAAGCGCCGCAAGACGCCCATCTCGCGGTTGCTGGTCATGTTGATCGGGATGCTGAGTAAGCCGACCGTCGCCAGGATCAAAGCCGTGTAGCCAGGCATCGAGATATCCATCGAGCCATAACCACCGAATAAATCGGTCGGCTTGTTACCATAAATCGCCCCAAACAGCAGTACCAGTAAAGCGGGAAAGGCCAGAGTAAAAAATGTGGAGATTGGCTCGCGAAGATACAACTTAAAATCGACCAAGGTCATATGTTTAAGCGCATGCATGGCATTACTCCCTCATTTCCCGCCCAGTTAGTTGCAGGAAAACATCTTCCAGAGTAGCCTGCTCGGTACGCAGATCAAGTAGGTCCACCCCGGCATCTTCAAGCGCCAATACTACCGAGCTGGCAAAACGAGCTCCCTGCCCATAGACGACCACTCGCGGCCCACTACGTTCTACCCGACTGACGGTAGGGAGCCCCTCCAGCGAAGGCAGTTCCTGATCTTCCGGCAGGGTAAAAACCAGCCGCTTTTCTACTCCCAGGGAGCTTACCAGAGCCGCGGGTGTATCGAGGGCCACCAAACAGCCATGATCCAGGATCAACACCCGATCGCACAATCGCTCGGCCTCCTCCATGAAATGAGTCGTGAGAAAGACAGTGACACCCTGCTGGCGGATGCCCTGTACCAATTCCCACATACTGCGCCGCGCCTGCGGATCCAGGCCGGTGGTTAATTCATCGAAGAAGACCAACTCGGGCTGGTTTAGCAGCGCTAAAACGATAAATAAGCGCTGCTTCTGACCTCCAGAGAGCTTGGCAAAGGGCGTGTTACGTTTATCCGCCAGACCTAATAGATCCAGTAGTTTATTGCCATCAGCCTGGTGCTGGTAAAAAGAGCTGAACAGTTCCACGGCTTCAGCGGCGCGCAATCTCGGTGGTAGGGCGGATTGCTGAAGTTGAACGCCAACTCGCTCAGCAAGCTGATCGCTATCCTCGACTGGATCCATCCCCAGCACGTGCACGGTACCGAAATCAGCCTTCCGCAAGCCTTCGATGATCTCGATCGTGGTGGTTTTACCGGCGCCATTAGGTCCAACCATCCCGAATATCTCGCCGGGATAGACTTCAAAGGAGACATTATCAACAGCCTTGAGGCTGCCATAGGATTTTTGCAGGTTTTCCACCTGGATAACAGGCTGCACCATACCCTCCTTGCAAAGAAAACTCCTTTTCAACCCTATTTGTGGGTCACATGATGCATGCAACTTGGCATTTCATCCTATTTATTATAGGATCGATTGAGACGTAGGGCAAGCAGGAGAACCTGTACACCAGTACCAGATACCTTGCTTATCAATCTGCCAGTTGACACTACAACACATCCTGGGTTGCTGTCGTGTTCTGGCATATTTACCCTACTCAAGCTGAATCCCAGATAACCAATTGACGCCTCTCCTCATATCCTCTATACTTTTATCAAGCCTGCCGATCCTGTTGGTGACTATCAGGCTCTCTTCTCGATTGGGCATGTTGCAGGAAGGAGTGCTTTAATGATCCAGAACCATTCGCCCATTGATCGCATGCTGTCTACGTCAAGACCCCTGGGCCTCAAGCTGGGGATCAGCATCTTAATCCTGCTGGTGCCATTTGGTGCAGCTGCCCTGGATGGGGTTTTGGGCGATGTTTTCCGGACGGGCTTCTGGCGGGTGATGATGTTGCCGGCAGTTTTTATCATCTATGTTTGGGCTATCTCGCCTGTTATCTCCCGGATGAGCGCGGAGACGATCCAGGCTGCCCGCTCCCTGGTGAGCATGGATGAGGCTAGTTTCGCGCAGCTCGTCACGGCAGCCTCCCGCACAAACCCCGTCTACGAGTGGATCGCTTTGATCATAGGGGTGGCATTGGGCTTGTTTGGAACTTTCTCAACCGACTTGGGTCAGTACGCATTCTGGATAAAGATATACTGGTACGTGGGCATGTGTTTGATGTATGGCTTTTTGGCATGGGCAATTTACACATCCTTTGCCAGTACCCGGCTAAATGCAGCCATCCATCGCCAACAGCTCAGCTTCGATATCTTCGACCTGACCCCTTTCGATGCCTTCGGCCGCTACAGCCTAGCGCTGGCACTGGCTTTTGTGGGCGGGATGACGATAAGCCTGGTGCTCACCTTCCAGGTACAGAGCCTTTTTGTGTTCGAGTTCTGGATCGTTTACCTGATCCTGGCGGTGATCACCGTGCTGATCTTTTTCATGAGCATGCGCCCGACCCACCAGGTATTGAGCAAAGAGAAGTACCGCGAGCTGGGAGTGGTACGGGAGCATATCCTGCGCGCCAGCCGGGACCTGATGAGGCACCTCGAGCAAAACCAGGTTACCAGCCAGGCGGCTTCTGAGATTAATGCCCTGGCGGTTTACGAGCAGCGCCTGCAAGCGGCGCGTACCTGGCCTTACAACACCTCTATGCTGCGAACATTGTTCTTCTCGGTACTTATACCGCTGGGCTCACTGCTTGTGAAGGAAGCCCTGGAGTTCCTAGCGGGGGGATAAAAAGGGCTATAATAAAAATCACAGGTAGTGGCTCTTCCTGCTGACAGGCTTCCATCTGAAACCGAGGAGCATGTATGGGACTCGTGATCGAAGAGATCGATGCTGAGTTGTATCCGTTGTACGATGCTATACCGATCTGGTACACCGTAGAGTGCGTGTTGCGTGTCGAGGTGGTGGATGGCGGTCTTGGGGGTTTCCGGCTTGTGGAAGAGAGACTGCCCGCTCCATACGTCAAGGACTACGATAGCCAGGGTGATGACAGGCCGAGCCATTGGGCGAAAGTGTACGATCTGAATCGGTGGGGCATATTACTGGCGCGTGAAAACGGGAGACCAGTCGGAGGGGTAACTGTGGCAGTAGATGCGGCTGTATATCCATTAGATCGCTTTCAACGGCAAGACCTGGCGGTGTTGTGGGATATTCGGGTAGAACCGGTGGAGAGGGGGCGGGGTATTGGCAAGAAGTTGTTCAGGAGTGCTGCAAGGTGGGCAAGGGAACATGGATATGGGCAGCTTGGAGCCGAGACT
>Ga0233417_10000601_pt1 | contig 10879 bp, 5 predicted proteins | sample Sed_MG_FD_189023 | JGI IMG/M metagenome (GOLD analysis project Ga0233417, IMG submission 189023) | Sediment microbial communities from Lake Towuti, South Sulawesi, Indonesia - Sediment_Towuti_2014_0.5_MG | ecosystem: Environmental > Aquatic > Freshwater > Lake > Sediment | place: Indonesia... | reverse complement strand
ATTCACCTGACCCATTTTTTCTGCTGCTTTGGATAGCTCTTTAATGGGGCGAATTATCCATCGGGCTGCCCTGGACTCCCCGACCGTAGCGATTACCAGAGCTACCACAGAGGCCAGGAAAATCGCCATGGTAATTTGTTGGGTAACTCTTTGCCATTGATTTTGTGAATAACTTAAACCAGCATTGCTTTTCTCAAGTATGCGATCTGTAATTGCATCAATTGTGGTGGTAACTTCCTGGAAGACAGAAGTATTAACGGTTACATTATGATGGATAGATTCTAACTCGTTAAAGGTGGTCAAATATTCTTTAGCCAGCCTCGCCAGTTCACCCGGTTGGAAAACCAGAGCACCTAACTTGGCAGGATCTGTGTTTTCTACAAGTTGGACGAATTCTTCTACTTTTAATCGTAGCGTTTCTACATATTCTTTTCGGCCAGAATCGATATAAGCCTGTTCATTTGAGCGAATACCAGAAATCAATTGACGGTATCGAGGATCCGGTAGAGCTGCAACCAAGATATCGAGTTGAGATAATATTACCTGGAGATTGTTTTTAACATTCTCAGATCGATCCCTCTCCTGGAGTGCAGTGATTGTCGCCTGGAAAACTTCCTCGTATTTATCTAGGTGCGGAACAAGTTCATGCACTTCCTGTCGCATTGACTGGATTTCAGGATTACTGGACCTTTCAACCAGACCCTCCATATCACGTAGTAGCCTGCGTGCATTGGAGATATGATTTTGGTTATCCCGAAACAATCCCATATCTAAACCATTAGAACCGGCTACTTCCCAATTGGCAAGAATGTCCGCTTCATTTCCCCGGGCCAATAGGTACTCATTCTGAAATCCCAGGCTTAATTCCTTCATCTGGTTTGCTTCCATCAGGCCAGTCTGGACAACTGTCCTTAACCTGCGAAGACTAAAATAACTGATGACGGACACGGCTACAACCAGCAGTAGCAGCACAACGGTACCAAACATTAGCTGAGTCCGAATAGATACCAATCTGACTTTGGGTTTCTGGGGCTTTGCTTGTAAAGTTAGATTTTCCATCTGTCGATACCTGTACTATCCATTACCGTTTCCATTCGCTTGGATTTTAGGCTTCCCCAGGGTCAGGGAAATTTGTACTTTGGTGGCATCGGTAGCCAATCCAATTTCCTTCACTGCTGTTTTCATGATCGTCTCGAGATGGAGAGAGCTCTGTGTCCGGGAGGCAATTTGACCAATCAAGCGTTCTCGTTCAGCCCGTAATTGGTTTTCTTCCATCAGTCTGGCGAACTCCAACGCCTGAGAGATTTCTATTACTGCTTTCTCGATCAGGAGTTGATCCTCCCTCGACCAAGCTTCCTGTTCTGAGTCTCGCTGTAAGGTGATCGTACCAATAACTTGGTTATGAACTTTTATTGGGACTCCCATACGATGATCTCTTTGATCTGCTTCACCACCTGTCACGGGCTGAGACATCTCCAACTCATTTATTTCTGAAGAAGTAGCTGGTTCTACGCCCAAACGGTTATAAACCCATGCCATCGGTTGCCTGCCTAAGCGGAGCGTCCATATCATTTGGGCAGATTTCGCATATTGAGCTTCCAGTTCCTTGAATGCCTGCTGATTTTCTGCAAACAAGCGGGCGTTCTCGATCGCCAATGCGATCTGGTCAGCCAATATTTGTAAGGTTTGCGCATCTTCTTCGGTGAACGCATCCACCGCTGTCGATTGAACATCCAGAACACCGATCACCCGTCCGTGTATTTTCATGGGCAGAGCCATCTCGGAACGCGTCTGTGGTAATTCAGGATTATCGAAGAATGCCGCATCGGATCCCACGTTCATAGCTATGCGTGGATCGCCTGTCGAGGCCACATGCCCAACGATACCCGTCTTCCCGATCCTCAGTTTATGCCCCTTTTCCAGCAAACGTTTTCCCCCTTCACTATTCGTCGCGTGCAAAATAACATATTCCCCTGCCTCGTCCACCAGGAATATACCAGCATGATAATAGCCAAAACGGCTGGAGACCAGTTGGGTAGTTTGGTCCAAAAGTGGTTTCAAGTCACGGATAGCGGCAGCATCTTTAGCGACCTGGGCTGCAGTTCTAACTTGCATTGCCCTCCGCTCGAGTTCCTGCGTCCGCTCTGCCACATGCTGTTCCAGGCTGAGAATCAAGCCCCTTAATTGAACCGACATGCTCTTCAAGGATTGGGCTAAGGAGCCAATCTCATCTTTTCCAGTGGGGGGTAGCTTGACTTCCCATTGCCCCGATCCGATTTTTTGGGCAGCCTCGGCTAATCGCGGTAGCGGATTGATCAGGCGGTTGACCATTACCAATCCAATTGTGATAACCACAATGAAGATTAGAATGCTGGTGGGGAATATGCGCCCGAAAACCAGGAAACGTGTAGTGTTTTCCACTTCCCCTCGCATATCAGAAACAAGCTGAAGCACACCAGCGGCTTTGACCACACTTCCCAGGCTCCACCCTGTGCTTGCCAAAGGAGCATAAGCTACATACAATTCCTCCTCATCTACTGTCATACTGGCCAGGCCACTCTCACCCGCCATCATTTTCTCTATGACGGATGAAAAGCCAGTTGGAGTCTCAGTCAGGTCAGGGGCTACTTCATCTGGTTGGGATTCCCTTCCCAAGATATGTTTAAATCCCTGGGAGGGCAAGGCAATTGCCTTACCACTGTTCTCTATCAGGAATGTGTACCCACCTTGTAATGGCTGATTCGTTTCTATGCTCTCCTTCATTTCTGCCAGGCTAATGTCCATGCCGATCACACCAAGCAATTCCTCTGAAGGACTATAAACTGGATATGCAGCAGTAGTCACCAGGCCTAAACCCGTTGCATCTACATAGACTGGTGTCCACCAGGCTTTGCCCTCCTGATTTCCCTGCTGTGTGCTACCGGTGTACCAAATTCGCTGTGTCGCCCTGAAATCAGGTGGCAAGACCGCACCAAGATCGATATTCGGGTAGTAGCGCACTACATCCTGAGGTGTGGCAAAGTATATTGCCTGGACATTTGGATTGCCCTGGAAAATAGAATCGAAAATAAAATCAAGGTATGCACTCAGCTCAACTTCGCGGATGACTCGCTCGGTAATCTCCGTGGAATTCGGGATGAACACACTGCTGCTGTCTCCCTTTGGATTGGCATATTGGCCTTCTTTCAGCACATGGATATGCTTTTCATAAGGCCAGTAAGAACCTGCTTCCAGGTAGCTGGCCTGCGCATAAATACTGGCAATATAATCAGCAACTTTCTGAGTATCACGACTGACACGCTCCATGACCAAATCATTTTCCCTGGCACTCGCCAGATTAAGTTGCATGAGGTAATGTTCAGCCTGTGTCCTTAATGCTTGTCCACTAATCTCCTGGACAGCTTGCCCCTGGTTTTGTGCTGAATTGACAGCAATCGCAGCAATAACCACAATAGTGATCGTGCTGATCCCAAGCATCATTAACAACAACTTGAGCTTGATACTTCTCGAGGGACTAAGTAGTGACAATTTTGCCATAATGTATCCGTTTTTATCTGCGGAATCCGGTCACCAAAACCTACATTTCTTTCTCATTCCCATGATTACCATTCGTTCTGGGTTGATCGTCCTGCCCAACTTCCAACCGGATCAACCCGTTAGAAGCATGCACGGCTTTGCTCAGCTCAAGGATGGCGGTCCGTAAAACCATGCTGATATCAGGTGAGGCTCGCACTTTGCTCGATATCTCGCTGAGTAGATGCTCGTGTTCTGCTACTCGTTGAGAGCTCTCCAATAAGCGGGCATTGCGAATAGCGATAGCGACCTGGGAGGCAAAAGTCGTCAACAGGCGGAGATCGTCTTCAGTAAAGCGATGCTCATGCTCGATATCTTGGACCACAATTGCCCCAATCACCTCGCCTCCGACCAGCAGCGGAACCCCGAGCCAGGATTTTGCCGGTGCACCCAAAACCTTTGCACCCAAGGCCCGGGCCCGATTTTCGGTATCTTCCACAAGCATCAATGGGCGAGAGGTTTTTATAAGAATTGATGTCAATCCCTCTCCTAATGGAAAGGGATCTACACTCATCCGGCGCGATTCCTCCACCATATAGGGGATCTGAATTCTATCGCCAGCAGGATCATACAAGGCTATGAGAAAACTCACCTCCCCCATTATTTGTGTTGTAGCTCTGTGAATTGCTTCATAAAGCACATCGAGGTCCGTCTGGATCGAGATCGTTTGACTGACCTCGTTGATCATCTGGAGTTCATTCAGGCGTTTTTCCATGCTTTGGAGTGCAATCACTTTTTCAAGGGCTGTTCCGATTAATTCCGCCATGCTCGCGTAGGGCTGAACAATTGCAGGTGTCAAGGAATTCCTGTCCTGTGCAGCGAGCATCATCAAGGCAGCCGGCCCTTCACGCGTAATTACAGGAATAAAAGCGGCAACTACACACTTCCAACTGGTCAGTAACCGTATCAGTGCATATGGAATGCGGTGTTCCTGAGAAAAATCACTTACCAGGAGAGGTGCCTCAGGGCGAAAAAACTCCTCGAGTTGTTTGGTTGGGACAAGGAGGCGTTCGATGGTCAAGGCCGACGAAATGTCTTGAGGATACGACATTGAGATAGCCTGTAGACCCGTCTCTTCCACCGAGAATATCGCTGAGGCATAGGGGATCTGGCGTAAGGTGTTCCCAATTGTTTGATATATCTGTTCTTCGGTCACAGCCTGGGCAATTTTTCGGCTGGTTGAATACAACAAGGAAACTTCTTCATAATTGACCGGAGAACCCTCTTCAATACGAAGGCGCTGAATAACCGATGCTGTATGGTTGGCAATCGACTGCAAGACAGAGATGTCGCCAGCATCGAATCCATCGGGCATGTGGCTCTGCACATCTAGTACCCCCAGAACAAGGCTATCTACCGAGATTGGCACAACACACTCCGAGTGAATATCAGCCTGGAGAGTTTCCTTTGTAAAAAGTGGGGCTTCGTCATGATCAAGAACTACCCGCGTTTGGTTATGTTTAATCACCCATCCTGCCAGTGTGTGAGAATCCACGTGGACATTCTCAGATCTAATCTCGTAGCCACCTTCTTCAACAGGTACATAGGTGTTCAATCGCACCCCATTTCCCGACCTCTCTAATAGGGAAATGGTTGCGCTGGCATAACCCATCTTCTCTACAATAATGTGTGATACGCCTTCAAAAAATTCCCCCATCTCTCGCTTAGTAAGAGATAGTTTTCCAGTTTCATGTACCGCATCGATTTGCTCTTTTCGACGTGTTAACTCATTGACTCTTTGTTTCAGAATCTCTGATATCTGGTTCGGGAATTGATTATCTGAACCAGGTGATTCCATCATCCCCCCATCTTCATGGAAATCAATTCCATTCCCAGTCTTCCCCAGATTTACTAACCTGCAAGTTTCAACAAAAAAATTTTCCAGGGGCGCCAGGATTTTTCTGTCTACGATGAAAAAAGCCAAACCGACCACCACAATAACAAATGGTACAAAGAACAGGAGTCCTTTTACTATAGCCTGTCCTGTTGTTCCTCCTAACAATATCGATGCCAAGAGGGGGAAGATAACCAATCCGACAAGTGAGAATCCGAATATAAGCAAAAGCTTCCTGCGCATCTTCATGGCAGTTCTACCTTAATTCCCAAACGGGGTCACCATTAAGGATGCGCCGAATCTGCTCGGGGAATCGGTCCATGTCCAAGGGTTTACCGAGGAATCCATCAAACCCACTATTCCGCGCCCTTTGGATTTGTTCTTCACTAGCCTCCGCTGTAACAGCCACAACTTTAGTATCCTTCAGGGGCAGGTAAGAACGGATCTTCCTCAATGCGCTGTACCCATCCTCATATGGCAGACGGATATCCATCAAGATTAAGTCCAGCCGAGGCAAGGTATCTGCGTATTCCACTACCTCATATCCGGAGGTTTTCCATTCACAGTGGATACCCATATATCCCAACATACGTGCAATCAGCACAAAATTAGCGACATTATCCTCTACCACAAGAACTGTAGTATCCTTCGATAGTGTCTCTTTACGGGGGCTCTGGGTCACTCGCTCTGGAGGCATAGGTGTGGTGGGGGGATATAAATCTTGGGAAACGTATGTTTGGCTCTTAGTTTCCATGTTCGGTTTCTCCCAGGAAATGCTTGATTTGCAGTGGTATCTTGTCTACATCAATGGGTTTCTGGATATACCCATCGCAGCCGGCTTCAAAGGAACGTTCGCGATCCCCTCTCATTACGTTTGCTGTTAAGGCAATCACTGGCACCCTGCGTAGGCCAGGAATAGTTTTGATGCTCGAAGTGAGAGTATAACCATCCACCTCGGGAAGGTTGATGTCCATTAATATAAGATCGAGCGGTTGCTGTCTAACTTTCTCCAACGTCTGAGCGGCATTCTCTGCCTCCAATACCGTATATCCCTCTGCTTGGAGGACGCGCCGGATAAGCATCCGGTTCTCTGGATTATCTTCTACATATAAGATAGTAGCCATTATTCTACCTAAGATGTAATTTCTCTATTTTCTGCAATAAAATTTTACCAACAACCCCATCAAGTACACATAACACAATCGTTACAATTTATTGGGGAATATCACGAAGTTGCAATTTGGATTGTATGGATTGGTGAGCAGGGCTACATCGGCAGGCATTATTAAATACATGAGACAGGTCGTTTACGCACAACCTGTCTCATGTACTCTTCAGAGCGGGTGATGGGATTCGAACCCACGAATGGTAGCTTGGGAAGCTACTGCCTTACCACTTGGCAACACCCGCATGGGTTAATTTATACCTTCGACATTATCAATCCAGCACCTGGATTTTAACAGCATCATGCGGATTGTACAAGGTGAATGCTATAACACCTATTGTGCACGATCCTTACCGGCCTGGATGATTCGGTCCACCAGTCCTCCTGGCAAGCAGGGAGATTTAATATCGCCATCCATCACAACTGCAGGCAACGACCACAAAACCATGTTCTGGTAATAATCAAATCCAATCCGTGGACCATCGCCGCCATCCAGCACGACTGGCCAATCCCAGAGCCAACCGCGTTGGATTATTTCTTTGATCACTCGATAAGCCAGGTCCAGGCCGATATCCATTTGCCCATTGTACATATACAGCATAGACACCATAAATGTACCCGGGGGATGAATTCCTTGCATTGTCCAATAGCCTGGATCCCAATTGTCTCCAACAGCTCCCTCAGCAGGCCCGAAAACCGCTGCACCATACTCCGACCTAGACAGGCTTGTCCGTTTCAATGTTTCCAAGGTGGTAGCCACACGCTCAGGCTGGAAAACCCCCTCCAGGCCGTGGAAGAGGGCAATCCATTCCCCATCTAGCTGATTGGATAATATGATATCCGACCTTTTGCCTGTCTCGAGTTCGTTGAATAGTCTGTAATGGCCCCCAGCCCAACCATACTCTTCCAGCACCGCACTGCCCTGCTCCAGCCATTCCTGGCATTGGCGGCTAAACTCAATGTCACCCACGGCTTCTGCCATACGTTGCGCCAAACGTAGCTGAGCCAGGTGGATTCCACCAATATGTGGAACGATCCCATACAAATCGCACAGCTCATACCAATCATAGGCATTGTTATCGGCTGGCATGCTGACGATACCTGCCGGTCCTGAACCCGGGCGCAGGTTCATTGTGAAAATGGTGTTCTTCTTCACCGAAGCATAGAATTCATGGAGTAAATCATCGTCGCCGGTACATTGCCACAGCTTGTCAACCATTTCAGTGTAGCAGGCTCCATCCAATGTAGTCTGGGGCTTATGGGCATATCCTGGTGATGGCATAGCCAGCTCATATGGTGGGGTGCGCACAGCTGCGGTAACTCCGCCAAAAACCCACGGCGCGGCACCGCTTGGGTATTGGTAGGCCTTATAAGCGCGCAGAGTGGAACGTGCCAGAGCAGGGAAGAAATATACTAGTGGCAGGTTCCCGTAGAAACTGCATGGAATACATTCTATCTGTGGACACCAGCGCGGGCTTTCGTTCATCCCAAACAGGCCATCCACCTCAAGGCACCATTCCCCAATGGGTGGCTTGGCCTGTCCCCACACGGATGTTTCAGTTATCAGATGTAAAATATTCACCAATGAATCCCGTAGCCAGCCCGGAAGGGAGCTTTCGTTATACAAGACTGCTTGCCAGGCCAGGATCCGTTCTAGTAAACCAGCATGGTGGCGCGCCAGGAAGAGCGCTGTAGACTGTGCGTCGGGAAACCGCCGTGCATACATATGAGTATAAGCATTCCCGCCCGAGGTCATCGTCCCTCCCCCCATCCATTCCGGGCAATGCCAGGCTAAAATAAAACGCACCACTTGCTCCACTCCAGGTTCCAAGTTGAAATCCACTACCACACTGGCCCCAGGCTGGTTCACAGAAAATGGAAGCGCATGCTCAATGACCGCCCAGGCCGTGCCTTCGCTTCCCAATATGCCTCCAGTACGGACAGGCCCGGTTCCAATTACCCCCAGAACATAACTGGCTTGTAGAGATGTCACCACAATGCCAGATATTTCACCCTCCATTACCGACCTCTCAAAGCTGGCTGTGCCTGCTTCGCCCTCCGATGGTCCCGGGAAATTGAAGGCCAGGGACCCATTTTGAACGACACTGGTCCGATTTCTCAGGTGGACCTCAAACACAGCAGCCGGTGTGTTCGAGGCTTCGGCGTCTCCAGGGATGAAGGGAGACCAAGCCCTCAAACCCAAGCTTATAGGAGCATCGCTGAAGATAAATTCCATGTCTGCCAGTGGATAGTGTCCCCAATAGTAAATATCGTCGGCACCGCGCACCCCCTGGTAACGACTTTGGTACTTTAGATCATAATATGTCAGTGTAGTCCCACGACGCTCTTTCATCGACAGAGTGGAACAAACCCAGGTTTGGCTCCCCACACTGAAGCCGAGGAAGGGGAGGTTAAGTGGGCCGCGCCGGGGAACTAATGAATTGAAAATAGAGCTGTATCCAAACAAACCTGTAGCTTCCAGATCCAGGCAGCCCGTATCAATTCCACCCAGTGGTAGCCCACAAACCGGGGGGTTGCTTCCGCGATAAATGATCCCGTATACAGGATCTGAAAATCCCTGTGCAGAAAACTCAACCCACTCTCTATCTGGAAGTTCGATTGGGAATATCACGGTTCAGATCATTTCATAAAAAAGCATAATGCTGACGAGTGAATAAAGATCCAGCACAATAAATAAAACCACGTAACAAACTCCCATGACTTTGGCAGGGATGTGCAGTTTAAGTGTAATCCGTCCGCCCAACTCCAGCCATCCCGTACATAATGCCACCGTCGTGGGGATAATAGCAGGATAGGCATACCGTGCAGAGGGGATGACCGCCGTCCCGACATAAGTCCCTACCCCCCAAACCAATGCCAGACTCCATATCCCAACCAGGGAAAGCCCAAGTAGAAAAAGTATATCCTTTGGTAACCCGCTCCATTTCCGGGACAAGAACAAAGCCAATCCTGCGATACTAAGTAGAGTCACTACTGCTAAGGGACGATATGGCTTATGGCCCAACAAGGGCACATGGGACCAACCGAATTTTCCCCAAAATGTACGCAACAAATTCTGGGACGTATGCCAATAATACCCGCTAAAACCAGGCCAATCTACCACTGATGCTACGATTACTGAAATCGAGGCCGGAAAGGCTTCTTGAAAAAGGCGGTCTATCCAGGGCCTAATGCGGATATATGGCCTCTCTGCAGAGGCATTGCGGATAGTATTTGAAAAGGGCTGCCCACCCCAGATGCCCTCTAAACCTAGGCGATCACTAAAAATAGGTTCACCTTTCCCTGTATGGTCACCCTCCGCCAAAGCAAATCCATCATAAAACACGGTTACGGGTGATTCTGATGAGGATACTTGAGGGTTGAGGATGATCCGTAATTGGTGTGAATCATCAGCTATCCTCGCAAGAAATGTATAAAAGGCTGGTTCTTTACCCACCTCCACCTTTCGGGAATAAGAAGCAACTCCATCATTCAGTGTGGGCATATTCATACTGACCGGTTCGGTTGCCCATATCCACGCCCCCAGCGTCACAATTTTCCCCCTTAACGCAACTGATTCTGGTAGAGGGAAGAGTTGAAATATTTGTTGAGCGGTGTTCCTAGAAGAATCTACCTGCGCTAAAATATATGAACCATGGGGGGCATTGGGAGCTTTAACCCGCGTTCCTCCAAATTGCGAAGTCTCTGAATACCAAAAGTCCGCCTCACCCCAGGTGAGAATCAAGACGCATACCACCGCGCCGCTGGCAATGAGAATATACCACGCCCAGCGGCGCTTTTCACCTTTGAAGATGGCAAATAAAAGAGTAATAGGAAATAATATCAGAGCTATGGCTGAGGTACTTTTGGTAAAAACACACAAAACTGTCAGAAGAATCAATGAAGCCAGCCGGAGCCAGGAGAAACCCCGCCGTAGCATCCGGATACTCGTCCATAAAAAAAGGGAAAAGGCAGCCGTTGCGCCGACATCGTCATTTACCGCAGTCATTAAATCCGTGAATCCAGGCAGTAAAATGATGGTTATCGGTACCATCCATCGAAGAGGGTGCCCCATTGGCACCAGCTCAGCAACCACCGCATATGCTAGCAGGACAGTAATCACATATAAGATCAATGAAACCAAACGGGCATAGTAAAGCTGAAAGGTAACATCTGCACCACGTAGAAACCAGAGCGGCACCGCTGCAAGGACATAATATACCGGGGCTTGTTTAACCTGGGAAATGCCAACCCAAATCGGGTCCTTCCACGAGAGCAAGCTAGACGAGTAATCTAGGCTTTTAAAG
>Ga0233417_10000600_pt1 | contig 10887 bp, 7 predicted proteins | sample Sed_MG_FD_189023 | JGI IMG/M metagenome (GOLD analysis project Ga0233417, IMG submission 189023) | Sediment microbial communities from Lake Towuti, South Sulawesi, Indonesia - Sediment_Towuti_2014_0.5_MG | ecosystem: Environmental > Aquatic > Freshwater > Lake > Sediment | place: Indonesia... | reverse complement strand
TCATGGCCGTGGAAGACTTGCCGGGGCGAACTGGCAACCCCTTGGTAAACGCGGGCGCCATCGCGACGACCAGCCTGATCAAAGGTCCGAGCGCTGAAGCGAAATGGAACAAGATTCTCACGTTCTATAGCCGGGCGGCCGGCTCAAAGCTTGCTCTGATCGAGGAGGTCTACAAGTCGGAAGCGGCCACCAACGCTCATAACAGGGGCATCGCGGTGCTGCTGGAAAGCTACGGGCGCATTTATTCGGATCCGCTCGAAGCAACCGACATCTACACCAAGCAGTGCTCCGTCGGCGTGACGGCGAAGCAACTGGCGATGATGGGCGTTACCCTGGCAAACCACGGCCGGAATCCTGTCACCGGCGACCAAGTCATCCAGCCTCCGAACGTCCCCTACGTCCTGGCGGCGATGACGATGGCCGGCCTGTATGACGGTTCCGGGAGATGGGCGTGGCATGTTGGGCTACCCGCCAAGAGCGGAGTGGGAGGCGGTCTGCTGGCGATTGTGCCTGGAAAGGGAGCGATCGTCGGGTTTGCTCCTCCACTCGATCAGGCAGGCAACAGCGTCAAGGCGCAGAAGGCGATCGCCTATATCGCGGAGAAACTGGGCCTCAACATTTTCTCCCCGCGATCGGTAGGCCTCAACTGAAGCCGAAAGAGCGTTCATGAAGCCCAACGGACGCGCCGCCGCAGTGCTCGGGCTTGGGATTTTGCTCCTCGCTCCTGGCCCTGGGCATCCCCAGCCTTTTCCGCGCGGATACCTCTTCAACGACTCCCATTTCCATCTCACCAATTACATCCAGGAAGGCGTGGACATCCGGGAGTTTCTGGGCATAATGGGCACGAAAGTGGAGCGGGTGGCTTTGTTCGGGATCCCGCTGCAACAGCAGTGGTCGCACAGGGATAGCGGAGATACTGCTCCCACCTACTATCTCGACACGGATGCGCCCCTCTACTACTATTCGTTCACTGACGCCTATATTGCGCAAGCCTACCTTACGCTTTCCGAGCAACAGCGCGCCCGGTTCGATCCGATGATCACCGGGTTCAACCCTGCCGACATGTATGCTGCCGACCACATCCGCCGTGTGCTGCTGACATTTCCCGGTGTTTTCTCCGGCATAGGGGAGTTCACGGTACACAAGGAGTTCGTTTCCTCGAAGGTGGCCGGCGAGGTAGCCAGCCTGCAAGACCCGGCCCTCGACCGGGTGCTCGATTTTGCAGGCGAAGTAGGCCTGGCTGCCATCCTTCACTGCGACATCGATGTGCCGTTCCCCAAGAAAGGGGCCCGGCCGATGTACCTCGCGCAAATGAAAGCGCTGCTGCGGAGACATCCGGCGACGACCATTATCTGGGCCCACATGGGCGTGGGACGTGTGATTCGCCCGGTTGAGCATCACGGGGCTGTGTTGGAGGAGATGCTTCGCGACCCGGCGTTCCGGCACGTCCATTTCGACATCTCCTGGGACCTGGTCGCGAGATATGTCGTCGCCAGCGAGGAGTCGATCAGGTCCGGCGCGGATCTGGTGAACCGGTACCCGGACCGGTTCCTGTTCGGGACGGATGAAGTGGCCCCACGCACCGCCGACGGGTATTTCAAGGTGTTCGAGGTTTACGAGCCGCTCTGGAGGCTGCTTACTCCAGAAGCGAGCGAAAAAGTCCGGAAAGGGAACTACGAGCGGATCTTCGATGCCGCGCGGGCGCGGGCTCGCGCCTGGGAGCGCTCTCACGCCGCGCGAGGAGTCGGCTGAGGCCGGGAACCGCATAGAAACAGGCTCACGTTACGTGGATCGAGTTGGACATTATGAGGACAAATACGAAATTAGTAGCTGAAGAAGCTCTCAAGCGGTTTTTTGGGACTGTTCTCCTGTTCTGCGGCCTGGGCATTGCCTGCGCCGGCGAAGCGCAAGACCCAGCCGCCCAGCCGGCGCCGGAGCCGAAGCCATGGCTTGACATCTATGGATTTGCCATGATGGATGCAGGCTACGACTTCAAGCAGGTGGACCCGAACTGGTTCGACGTTGTGCGCCCGGTGAAGCTACCGTCCGCGAAGGACGAGTTCGGCGCAGATGGCAATACCTACTTCAGCGTTCGCCAGACGCGTTTCGGGGCCAAGTCCGAGGTGCCGACCAAGCTGGGGACTCTGAAGACGATCTTCGAATTCGAGTTGTTCGGAACGGGGACGGACGCCGGGCAGACTACGTTCCGGCTGCGCCACGCTTACGGTGAACTGGGGCAATTCGGCGGGGGCCAGACCTGGAGCCCGTTCATGGACATCGATGTGTTCCCCAATTCCGTGGAATACTGGGGCCCGAACGGGATGGTGTTCTTCCGGAACGTGCAGTTCCGCTGGATGCCGGTGCAGGGCGATTCCCGCATCACGCTGGCTGTGGAGCGTCCGGGCGCCAGCGGGGACCAGGGGCGGTACGCAGACAGGATCGAGCTCCAGGATGTGAGGCCTCACTTCCCGGCTCCCGATATTTCCGGCGAGGCGCGGCTCGGCAGGAAGTGGGGCTACGTTGAGATTGCTGGGATCTTGCGGCGGATCGAGTGGGTGGACATCGGGACGGACCAATTCGATCTGTCGGGTGGCGCCTGGGGCTGGGGCGTCAATCTGAGTTCGAACCTGAAGGTTTACAAGAACAACGTAATTAAGCTTCAGCTCGTGTACGGCGAAGGTATCCAAAACTACATGAACGACGCCCCAGCCGATATCGGCACCGAGCCAAACCCGGGGAACGCCACGACGCCTGTTACCGGCGTGCCTCTTCCGTTACTCGGGATCGTCGCCTTCTACGACCACTATTGGAATGAGAAATGGAGCAGCACGTTCGGCTACTCCCGCTTGGACATCGACAACAGCACCGGGCAGGCCGACAACGCCTTCAGGACGGGACAGTACGCAGTAACGAACCTCCTCTACTACCCGGTGAAGAACGTGATGGTCGGCAGCGAGTTCCAGTATGGTTATCGCAAGAATTTCCGGGACGGCTGGAGTGTTCCGGACTACCGGATTCAGTTTTCCTTCAAGTACAACTTCTCGTTTCGCATCGGCGGGAGCTGAGTTCACAACAGCAAGAGTCGTGTGTCAAGGAAAGGATAGGAGCAGGTATGAAATCTGAGAATCGCAGTAAAGAAACGGCCTTCAGGCCGGAAGAGGAATTGATTGCCAGCGACGTTCCCTCCGGCGTGGACCGGCGGGCATTCCTCATGCGCAGCGCCGCGATCAGCGCTGCGGCGGTGCTGACCGGGTGCTCGACAGCAGAAAAGGCCAGAGAAGTTGGCACCACGCCGCCCCCTTCAGCCCCAGGAAATGTGTCGCCCGACCTGGAGGTTGTCAAGAAGTCAAAAGGTCCGGTCATGACGACACTGGAGGAGTTCTACAAGGTGGGGCCCGGTCCCTCCAGTTCACACACCATCGGACCAATGCGTATCACGTACGATTTCTATCAACGCTGCACCAAACTGCCGCCGGATCAGCTCGCCAAGGTGACCGGAATCAAGGTTCATCTCTTTGGGAGTCTGAGCGCCACCGGAAAAGGACACGGCACGGAACGCGCCGCGCTGGCCGGAGTGATCGGCAAGGAACCGGCTACCGTCGAGCCGGAATTCCTTGACAGCCTGGCGAGCAACCCGGATCAGAGCTTCCCGGTCAAGGTGGGGGATAAGACCCTGAGTCTGTCGCTAAAGGACATCATTTACGACTCGCCCAAGGGCAACTTCCCGCACCCGAACACCATGACGTGCAAGCTCATGGGTGGGGACACCGTGCTGTACGAACTCGAGTATTACTCGGTCGGCGGAGGATTCATCGAATGGAAAGGGTATCAGCCGCCGAAGAAAGGGCAGCCGAAGTACCCCTACTCCACGATGAAAGAGTTGCAGGCCCACGCGGAGAAAAACGGGCTATCCATCGCGCAGGTCATCATGGCGAACGAGGTGGCAGTCTCCGGGAAGAGCGAGGTGGAAATCAACGGCTTCGTAGACAAGATCGCGGGGGCGATGGTCAACATAGTCAAAGCCGGGCTGAAGGCGCCCGCCGGCACATTGCCCGGCCCCATCCAGCTCAAGACTAAGGCCGGCGATGTCTATCAGCGCGCGATGGACGACAAGTACGACAAGCAGCGCGGGGTCGGCGTCGTGGCGGCGTACGCTCTGGCCGGCTCGGAAGAGAATGCACGTGGCCACCTCGTAGTCACCGCCCCGACGGGCGGCTCGGCCGGCGTCATACCGGCGTTGGTGTACGCGCTGGGCGAGGGCGGCCGCAATCTGCCGCAGGAAAAGACTCGTAACGGCCTCTTGGCCGCGGCGGCGATAGGCTATCTATGCAAGCACAATGCCACGCTGTCCGGAGCGGAAGGGGGCTGTCAGGCGGAGATTGGTGTTGCTTCCGCGATGGGCGCGGCTCTGATTGCCCAGGCGCACGACTTCAGCCATCAGGTCATTGCCAATGCGGCTGAATCCTCGCTGCAACATCACCTGGGGATGACCTGCGACCCGGTGGCCGGTTTTGTGCAAGTACCTTGTATTGAGCGGTGCGCATTTGGCGCCGTGAAGGCCTGGACGGGCTTCATGATCGCCAGCAATGAGATCACGGCCAACCGGCGCGTCGACTTAGATACTACTGTCGCCGCCATGGCGCTCACTGCCAAGGAGATGAATTCGAAGTACAAGGAGACCTCGGAAGGCGGCCTGGCCGTCTCATTAGTGCTTTGCTGAGGAACTAGCGATCAGCGGCCCGCAGTCAGCGATCAGCTTCTCGACACAACTGTTGAAGCCGCTATGTTTACGACTTGTGGTCCGAGAACCTAAAGCATGAACAGCCGTGCGGGCGCGGCCGGGGCAGCGTGGCTGCTGGCAGCGGTCTACTATTTCTACCAGTACGCTCTGCGGTCCGCGCCTTCCGTCATGATGCCGCAGCTTTCCAGCGCATTTGCACTGGATGCTCTCGGCGTGGCCTCACTAGTCGGGCTCTTCTATTATGGATACTCGCCCTTCAGTCTCGTTGCCGGTGCGGCTCTCGACCGGTTGGGGCCGAAGACTGTGATTCCTATTGGCGCGCTGATGGCTGGCTCTGGTGCGCTGCTGTTCGGAACTGGAAGTCTGGCGGCGGCCAACGTTGGCAGGTTCCTCCAGGGAGCCGGCGGCGTTTTTGCCCTGGTGGGCGCGGTCTACATTGCGACCAGCAACTTCCCCGCTTCCCGCGCCGCAACCCTCATCGGCGCAACGCAGATGTTCGGTATGGCCGGGGGATCGGCTGGGCAATTCGTTGTTGGGCCCATGATCGGCGCGGGGCTTGCCTGGAGCAGTTTCTGGACCGGGATGGGAGCCGCGGGCCTGCTGCTGGGCGCGCTTCTGTTCCTTCTGCTCCCCCGGCAGGCCCCAAAAGCTTCTCAAGACAACTGGGCCAGGAGCGCGGCCGCAGCCATGGCGGTGGTCTTCAAGAACCCGCAGTCGATACTCTGTGGACTGATCGCAGGACTGCTGTTCATCCCCACGACAATCTTCGACATGATCTGGGGCGTGCGGTATCTGCAAGAGGCTCGTGGGTTCGATTACGGCTCGGCGGTCATCCGCTCGGCGATGGTCCCATTGGGATGGATCGTCGGATGCCCGCTGCTGGGCCTGATTTCGGACCGGCTGGGACGCCGCAAGCCCGTGATCGTGGGTGGAGGTCTGCTGCTACTGGGGTGCCTGGGCTGGATTCTGTACGGTCCTGCTGGTGTTCTTCCTCCCTACGTCCTTGGATTAGTGGCAGGTCTGGCGTCGGGCGCCGCCATGCTTCCCTATACCGTCATCAAGGAAGCCAATCCTCCGCAGTACAGCGGCACAGCCACGGGAGTGATCAACTTCCTAAACTTCACATTCAGCGCTCTGCTGGGCCCGGTTTTCGGATGGGTATTTCAGTCCGTGTCCGCCCGGCCGGCTCAAGCCCCACTCGAGACCTACCAGGTGACCTTTGAATCCCTTCTTTATGGGGTCGCGCTGGCAATCGCTCTAGCCTTGGTCCTGAAAGAGACTGGGCCGGCGGCGCGCCAGGCTTCCCGGATTGCAACACAGGAGCATTCATGAATCAGACTACAGGAACAGGTAAATACGAACGCCTCTTGGAGCGATGCAAGAGCCTCGAACCAGTCCCGACCGCAGTGGCGCATCCATGCGAGAAATCAGCGCTGGCCGGGGCGATCGAAGCCGGCGAACTGGGATTGATCACGCCCATTCTCGTAGGGCCGGCCGCGAAGATCGAAGAGATCGCGAAGGCCGCGGGCATCCACCTCGGCAATACGGAGATCGTCGAGGCTCCACACAGCCATGCCGCGGCGAGCAAAGCGGTGGAACTGGTTCGCCAGGGCAAAGCCGAACTCCTCATGAAGGGGAGCCTGCACACCGACGAGTTGCTGGGCGCGGTCGTGGCGCGCGAAACAGGCCTGCGCACGGGCCGCCGCATCAGCCACGTGTTCATCATGGACGTCCCCACCTACCACAAGGTATTGGTCGTCACAGATGCGGCGATCAATATTGCCCCCGTCCTGGAAGACAAGGTAGACATCTGCCAGAACGCCATCGACCTTGCCAGATCGTTGGGCCTGGAGAAGCCCAAGGTCGCTATCCTGGCGGCGGTCGAGACAGTGAACTCGAAGATGCCGGCCACGCTCGATGCGGCGGCTCTCTGCAAGATGGCTGAACGGGGCCAGATCACCGGTGGCGTGCTCGACGGACCGCTGGCATTCGACAACGCCATCAGCAAGCAGGCGGCGGAGATCAAGGGGATTCAGTCCGCGGTCGCGGGCGATCCTGACATCCTGCTCGTACCCGACCTCGAGGCCGGTAACATCCTGGCCAAGCAGCTTAGCTTCCTGGCCAACGCAGACAGTGCCGGTCTCGTCCTCGGCGCCCGCGTACCCATCATCTTGACCAGCCGCTCCGACACGGTCCGTTCGCGAATTGCGAGTTGTGCCGTGGCAGTGCTGGCCGCGCACGCCCGGCGAAAACGGCCTTAGGAGAAACCGGTATGGATGATTACGCACTGGTTCTCAACGCCGGGTCTTCCAGCCTGAAGTTCTGCGTTTACCGCAGGCCCAGCGCCGAAAAATGGCGGCTGGAGGGACGGGGACAGATCGAAGGAATCGGGACGTCGCCGCGCCTCTCGGCCAAGGACGCGGAAGGCGGCACTCTAATCGACCAGCGGCTGGGCGCCACAGTCAGCGACGGACGAAAGGCGCTGGGCGCTCTGTCAGAGTGGCTTCGATCGAAGTACGGCGGAGCGAGGGTGCTGGGCGTGGGGCATCGCGTCGTTCATGGCGGGCCGCGCTACGCCGGCCCGGTTGTGGTCACGCCCCAGGTCCTGGCCGAACTGCATCGTCTGACGCCGCTGGCTCCGCTGCATCAGCCGTACAACCTGGCGGCGATCGAGGCGGTGTCAGAAAGATTGCCGGACGTGCCGCAGGTTGCCTGTTTCGATACGAGTTTTCATCGGGGCCAGCCCGAAGTGGCCGAGGTAGTGCCACTCCCTCGCGAGATGTGCCGCAATGGTGTGCAACGCTACGGTTTCCACGGGCTGTCCTACGAGTACATCGCATCCGTCTTGCCCGAAGTCGCGCCCGAAATTGCGGAGGGACGCGTCATTGTCGCTCATCTTGGGAGCGGAGCCAGCCTCTGCGCCTTGAAGGGCGGAAGAAGCCTCGACAGCACCCTGGGGTTCACGGCCCTGGACGGCCTCTGCATGGGGACCAGACCAGGCGCGATCGATCCCGGAGTAATCCTGTATCTCTTCCAGACGCTTGACCTCTCCGCCAAAGAGGTGGAGACGATCCTTTACAAGAAATCAGGGCTGCTCGGCATTTCCGGGATCAGCAACGACATGCGCGATCTGCTGGCCAGCGCGGAGCCGAGGGCCCGCCTGGCGGTGGACTATTTCGTCTACCAGGCAGCCAAACAGATCGGCGCGCTCGCGGCCGTGCTGGGTGGCATCGACGGTCTGGTTTTCACCGCGGGAATCGGGGAAAACTCCTCTGAGATCCGCCGGCGAATCTGTGAGTCTTCACGATGGCTGGGCATCGCGCTAGATGAGGAAGCCAACCTGCGCGGGGGACTGCGCATCTCGCCGGCAGGAAGCGGCGCCTCAGTCTGGGTGATCCCGACCAATGAAGAATTGATGATTGCCCGGCACACCGGGCGACTTCTGGGATTGATAGAGCCCCGTTCCTAGCGAACGTATGGAGGGAAAAAGATGGCAACAACTGTAAGGCCCGAATCGTCAATCGAAGGAGTGAACCACCCTTGGCGCGGATTTCGGCCAGGTCTGTGGCAGAACGAGATTGACGTTCGCGACTTCATTCAGCAGAATTACGAACCTTATGAGGCGGATGGAGCGTTCCTCGCTCCCGCAACCGACCGTACCAAGGCGCTCTGGGCTCGCCTGAATGAGCTGTTCGTCGAGGAGCGGAAGAAAGGGGTGCTGGACGTTTCGCCGATCCCCAGCTCCATCACGGCGCATGGCCCCGGCTACATCGACCGGGAGAACGAAGTGATCGTGGGCCTCCAGACCGAGGCGCCATTGAAGCGGGCGATCATGCCGAACGGCGGCCTGCGGCTGGTCATCAATGCGCTGAAGGCGTATGGGTACGAGCCGGACCCTCACGTCGTCGAAGCGTTTACAAAGTACCGGAAAACCCACAATGATGCGGTTTTCGATGCCTACACCGCTGAGGTGAGGCGCTGCCGCAGCTCCCACATTCTCACTGGATTGCCCGATGCGTATGGGCGTGGCCGCATCATCGGAGACTACCGCCGCGTGGCCCTCTACGGCGTCGCGCGGCTCGTCGAAAAGAAACAGCAGGAGAAGCGCAGTCTCGAATCCGCCGTGGCGACGGATGACATCATCCGGGACCGCGAGGAATTGAGCGAGCAGATCCGCGCTCTCGGTGAACTGAAACAGATGGCCGCCAGCTACGGTTTCGACATCTCCGGTCCGGCGCGCAACGCCCGCGAGGCCGTGCAGTGGCTGTATTTCGGCTACCTGGCAGCAGTGAAGGAACAGAACGGCGCGGCCATGTCGCTGGGCCGAACCTCCACCTTCCTGGACATCTACTTTCAAAGGGACCTCGCCTCCGGCGCTCTCACGGAAGAGCAAGCCCAGGAAATCATCGACGACTTCGTCATCAAGCTTCGCATCGTTCGTTTTCTGCGCAGCCCGGAATACGATGAGCTATTCGCCGGCGACCCGACTTGGGTGACGGAATCGATCGGTGGCATGGGAGACGATGGGCGGCCGCTGGTGACAAAGACGAGCTTTCGCTTTCTCCAGACCCTTTACAACCTGGGTCCGGCACCCGAGCCGAACCTGACGATATGGTATTCTCCGCGCCTCCCTGACGGGTTTCGGCAGTTCGCTGCCAAGGTGGCCATAGACACAAGTTCGATCCAGTTCGAGAACGATGAGATTATGCGCCGCTCCTGGGGAGACGACGGCGCCATCGCCTGCTGTGTGTCGCCAATGCTCGTGGGCAAGCAGATGCAGTTCTTCGGCGCACGGGCCAACATTGTGAAATGTCTACTCTACGCGATCAACGGCGGCAGAGACGAGATCAGCGGGGAACAAGTGAGCCCGCCATTCGACGCGGTGAAGGGCGATGTCCTCGACTTCGACGACGTGATTGGAAAATTCGAGCGGATGATGGAGTGGCTCGCGGGAGTGTACGTCAACGCCATGAACATCATCCACTACATGCACGACAAGTACGCGTACGAGCGGATCGAAATGGCCCTGCACGATTATGCTCCCCTTCGCACCATGGCCTTCGGGATGGCGGGATTGTCCGTGGCCGCCGACAGCCTGTCGGCTATTCGACATGCCAAAGTCCGGGTCATCCGGGATGGATCCGGTCTGGTGACTGACTATCAGATCGAAGGTGAATTCCCGCAGTTCGGTAACAACGACAACCGGGTCGATCAGCTTGCCACCTGGATCGTCAGCACGTTCATGAAGAAGTTGCGGAAGTATCCCGCCTACCGCAATGCCCTCCCCACGCAGTCAATCCTGACCATCACCTCGAACGTGGTGTACGGAAAGGCCACCGGCAACACTCCCGATGGCCGCCGCCGCGGGGAGCCGTTCGCGCCCGGAGCCAACCCCATGTACGGGCGGGAAAAGCACGGCATACACGCTTCGGCCTCCTCAGTCGCCAAGATTCCTTATCGCGACGCCGCGGACGGAATCTCGCTGACAGCCACGCTGGTTCCGCAGGGCTTGGGCAGGATCGCTGAAGACCGCATCGATAATCTGACCAACATGCTGGACGCCTTCTTCAGCGCCACGGGTTACCATATCAACGTGAATGTACTGAATCGGGAGACTCTCCTGGATGCGATGGACCATCCCGAGAAGTACCCTCACCTGACGATACGCGTCTCGGGCTATGCCGTGAATTTTGTGCGGCTGACGCGCGAGCAGCAGATGGACGTGATCAGCCGAACGTTTCACAGTGGCCTTTGAGATGAGCACGCTCGAGAGCGCGAAACAACCGAGCCTGGAAGCCGGCAATCCGTTCGAACTGCGCGTTGACCTGGGCAAGGGTGTTCCCGAATCAGACGTCCGATCGGCATTGGCGACTGGAGACCTGGGGTTTGTCCACTCCTTCACCACCGGCTCGATGCTGGATGGGCCCGGCGTGCGCGTGGTGGCCTGGCTTGCGGGCTGCCAGTTCCGGTGCCTTTATTGCCACAATCCGGACACCTGGAAGATGACGAACGGCATCCCGGTCACTGTGCAGCGTGCGAAGGAACAACTGCGCAAGTACCGGCATGGACTCAAAGCCATGAAGGGCGGGCTGACGATCAGCGGAGGCGAACCGCTTATGCAACACCGGTTTGTCGTCAAGCTGTTC
>Ga0233417_10000599_pt1 | contig 10894 bp, 8 predicted proteins | sample Sed_MG_FD_189023 | JGI IMG/M metagenome (GOLD analysis project Ga0233417, IMG submission 189023) | Sediment microbial communities from Lake Towuti, South Sulawesi, Indonesia - Sediment_Towuti_2014_0.5_MG | ecosystem: Environmental > Aquatic > Freshwater > Lake > Sediment | place: Indonesia... | reverse complement strand
GAGCCTGGCCCACTCAGGCCGCCCGGAGGCCGCGCCGGGGGGCGTCGGCGCTGGAGCCAGCTCGAAGTGGGGGTGCTCCTGCAGGAACCTGGCGATAACCGCCTCGTTTTCGTGCGGGGCGAACGTGCAGGTGGCGTAGACCAGCACGCCGCCGGGCCGCACCAGGCCAGCCGCCTGCCTGAGGATCGCGCTTTGTCGCAGGGCGCAGCTCGTCACCCGCTTAGGCGACCATTCCAGGCGCGCCATCTCGTTCTTGCGGAACAGGCCCTCCCCGGAGCAGGGCGCGTCCAGCAATACCTTGTCGAAGAGTTCTCCAAAGGCTGCTGAGAGTCGCTCCGGCGTCTCGTTCAGGATGATGGCGTTGCGCCTCCCCCAACGCTCCAGATTCTCTGCCAGCTCCCAGACACGCTGCGGGTGCGTCTCGTTCGCCACCAGGATGCCCTCCCCGCCCATGCAGGAGGCCAGGTGGGTGGTCTTGCCGCCCGGAGCGGCGGCGATATCCAGCACCAGCTCGCTGGCTCGAGGCTGCATCAGCTCGGCCACGATCATCGCCGATGGGTCTTGCAGGTAATACAGCCCGGCGGCGTGATAGGGATGCTTGCCGGGCGGCGTGGGTGTTTCTGTAAGGAAGAATCCGGAGGGGCACCAGGGGATAGAGGAGAGGGGGAAGGGGGACAGGGCCTGGAAGGTTCCTGGTGAGATTTTCAGCGTGTTGACGCGCAGGCCCGAGCTGGGCGGTTGCTGGTAGCTCTGCAGGAAAGCCTGGAACTCGTCACCCAGCAGGTGTTGCATGCGCTCAAGGTAGGCTGGGGGAAGCGCTATGGAGGTGGGTTTTTCTTCTCCCCGCATTAGGATTTCACGGCTGCGTCTGTGATCTCCAGCGCCTTGTCCAGCACGGAGAACCCCTCCGCCAACTCTGCTTCCGTAATGATCAGCGGCGGGATGATCAGCACGGTGTGCCAATGAGTGTATACGAACAGGCCATGCTGGAGGCAATACTTGCGCAGGGCGTTCATCTCCCCGCTGGAGCTATTATAGGGTGCCATGGGTTGCTTGGTGCGCCGGTCGCGCACCAGTTCGAGGATGCCGAACAGGCCGATCGAGCGGGCGTCGCCTACGGATGGGTGCTGCTCGCCGAGGTCGCTGAGCATGCGGCGCAGCACCGGCCCCATGGCGGCGGCGTGCTCGACCAGGCGGTCGTCCTGCATGACGCGGATATTGGCGATGGCGGCTGCCAGCGAGATGGGGTGGGCGGTGAAGGTCAGCCCGCTCTGAAATACGCGCTCGTTGAAAAAGGCGGCAATTTGCGGGCGCATACCCACTGCCCCTAGCGGGGCGTAAGCCGAGGTCAGTCCCTTGGCCATAGTCATCAGATCGGGGACTACGTCCCAATGCTCCACGGCGAACCACTTGCCGGTGCGCCCAAATCCGCTCATCACCTCGTCGGCGATGAGCAGGATGCCGTAGCGATCGCACAATGCCCGCACGCCTTGAAGATATCCCTGCGGGGGGATGATGATCCCGTTGGTGCCGGTGACGGTTTCCAGCAGGATGGCGGCGATGCTCTCCGGGCCCTCATAGGTGATGATCTCTTCCAAGTGATTGAGGTAATCCTGGGTGAACTCGCTCTCGGAGATTTCCGGGTTGGCGCGGTGAAAGGTGGAGCGGTAGCGGTAGGGATCCAGGAAGTGCACCACCCCGCTCATCAGATTGGGCTCCCAGGTCACGCGTCGCGGGTCGCCGGTGACTGCCATGGCTCCCGCCGTGGCGCCGTGATAGGAGCGGTAGCGCGCCAGGATTTTGTGCTTTCCCGTGGAGGCGCGCGCCAGCTTGATGGCGTTCTCGTTGGCGTCGGCGCCGCCCAGGGTAAACAGGAAGTGATCCATGTCGCCGGGGGTGATCTCGCTTAGCAGCTTGCCCAATAATGCCCGCGGCCGGGTCGCCATGCCCGGCGCAGCATAGGCGAGCTGGCGCGCCTGCTCGGCGATGGCTTCAATCACGCGCTCATCGCCATGCCCGATGTTGACGCACATGGTCATGGAGTTGAAGTCCAGGTAGCGCTTGCCGTCTGCGTCCCAGAAGTACACGCCTTTAGCGCGTGTCACCGGGATGGGCTCGACCCGCGCTTGCGCCGACCAGGTCCAGAAGGTATGCTGCTGAGCCAGGGGGAGAATCTCATCATCGGAAATGTCGACCATGGTTGCCTCGTAAACTGCGCTGAGGCCAATGGTATCACACAAGGGGATAGTCAATCAACGAGAAACCTTCTCACGCCGGGGAATTTCGGCTAAACTAGCCGGGTGTCTTTCACATCTCTGGAAAAACATCGAATGGTTGTCCACACTGAGTGAATCACACAAAATGATAGCAGGTCATTGCGAGCGAAGCGACGCAATCTCTCCTTATAAGCACGAGATTGCCACGCCACCCTATCGGGTGGCTCGCAATGACAGTTCAATCGTAATGGAGGTTTCCCTCAATGTATCCAATAATTCTTTCTGTACATAATGTCCTGCGCTGGGTTGTAGTCGTGTTGGCTATCCTGGCCTTGGTAAGGGCCTACCGGGGCTGGCTGGGTAAGAGCGAATGGACCGGCGCCGACCGTCGTACGGGTGTGTTCTTCACCTCAGCTATGGATATGCAGCTCTTGCTCGGTCTGTTGCTCTACGTATTCTTCAGCCCGATCACGAAAGCCGCTCTTTCTGACCTGGGGTCTGCTATGGGCAATGCAGGGGCGCGGTTCTTCGCCCTGGAGCATTTTCTGTACATGTTCATAGCAGTGGTCTTCGCTCACCTGGGCAATACGTTCGCAAAGAAAGCGGCTGAGCCACACAGCAAACACCGGCGCGCCGCGATTTGGTATACCTTGACCGCACTGGCGATCTTGCTGGGCATGCCCTGGATGAGGCCGCTATTCCCCGGATTGTGATTCGAGCCTCTGCCTTATGATGAATCGAGATCGTAAATTCTTCCCTTATCTTGAAGCGCTCTTTACCGTCACGGTATGGGGGGCGTCTTTCATTGCCACGAAGGTTGCCCTGCGAGATATTTCGCCAGTGAACTTGGTGTGGTTGCGCTTTGGGATTGGGATGGTTATCCTGGGATTGGCAACGTTTGCACGCCGGCAATTCGCATGGCCCGCTCGCAGCGAGCTGGGTTACTTCGCCTTATTGGGTTTTTTGGGCATCGCTTTCCACCAGTGGTTGCAATCCACCGGGCTGCTCACTGCCCAGGCGACCACCACAGCCTGGATTATCGCCTCCACGCCGATATTCATGGCGCTTTTGGGCTGGTCTTTTCTTAAAGAGAAACTGGCAAAGCTGCAGGTTGCCGGAATCGCCCTGGCCACGCTCGGCGTGTTGGTGGTAGTCACCAAAGGGGATCTCTCCAGCCTGGCAGCCGGGAAATTTGGCACGCCAGGGGATTTTTTGATCCTGATCAGCGCGCCCAACTGGGCGGTGTTCTCGGCTCTATCGCGGCGTGGACTGCAACAACATCCAGCCACGCGCATGATGTTGTACGTGATGTCCTTCGGTTGGCTATTTTCTACGCTGCTGTTATTCACCGGACCAGGCATCGCCGAGATCGGGCGGTTAACCCGAGATGGCTGGCTGGCAATCATATTCCTGGGTGTGTTCGTGTCGGGAATGGCATATATTGCCTGGTACGACGCTTTGCAGGCTATCCCTGCCTCGCAGGTAGGCGCTTTCCTGTACCTCGAGCCGCTGGTGGCGGTTGCGGTGGCGGCGGTCGTGCTGGGTGAGCCGTTGTTGCTGGCCTCTCTTTTGGGAGGCGGGACGATCTTACTGGGTGTATGGATGGTGAACCGCACCAATTGATGGTGTAAGGGTCAGATTATTTTATGGTAAAATAGATGTGTCCCTGCTAAAGGATTAGCGTGTTGTGCAAGCGCCATTCCTGTTCGTAAGGATGGCGAAATTTTTTTAACCCATCTACTAAGCCCGAGAGGATCATTTGAAAATGAAGCTTTATGTTGGAAATTTGTCCTATAACACATCTGAAGAGGACATCCGTACATTGTTCGCCCAGGCGGGAACAGTGGTATCTGTAGATCTCATCAAGGATCGCTTTACGGGCTCTTCGAAGGGTTTCGCATTCGTGGAGATGAGCTCCCAGAGTGAAGGCGAGAACGCCATCCGCATGTTTGATGGACACAGCCTGGATAACCGCGAGATCAAAGTGAATGTAGCCAGGCCACGCGAGGAGCGTAGCCCCGGCGGCTTTGACAATCGGCGCGGTGGCGGCTTTGGCGGTCGCGGTCAAGGGGGGCGTGGTGGACGTGATCGGCGCGGCGGTGGTGGTAGTACCCGCAGGTATTAGGATCGGGACATTCGTAGGAGAAGGAGAGGAATGGTGGGTTCGGTAAGCTTCGCCCACCTGACCTCTTATTATTTCCCTGAGCGCAGAAATTCTGAGAGTGAGCATTGTGGAATTTCAAGTTGGCGATAAAGTAGTCCACTGGTCGTATGGTCCGGGGGAGATCATCCAAATGGACGAGAAGAACATTTCGGGGAAGAGCGCTTTGTATTATGTCGTCCAGATCAGGGACCTCACCCTGTGGGTTCCGGTGGATGGAGGGGATCAACATAGCCTCCGACTGCCAACATCGACGCGCGAGTTCAGAAAGCTCCTGAAAATCCTGCGTAGCCCGGGAGAGAAAATTTCAGAAGATCGTTACGAGCGCAAAACTCAATTGAGCGAGCGATTGCGGGAGGGGACGCTTGAGTCGATCTGCAGCATCATTCGAGATCTCACAACCTATAGCTATGTAAAGAAGCTCAACGATAATGACGCAGCCTTGCTGGAGCGTACGAAGAAATTTCTACTGGATGAGTGGAAGATATCTTTGTCTGTCCCGCTCGGCGATGCTCAGCGCGAGCTAGATTTGCTTTTAGAAGAGGGGCGAATCGCCGGGGCAGATGGGTGAGACGCTGCCAGCGTATCGCAGTAAGGTTGTGTCTTGTTGTAAACATCAACGTGCCCATCTTTTTATCTAAGAATCATCTTCGTCTAATCTTGGCATGCTAGAATAGGTTGTGAATTCAACATAAATACCAGGGGATATCTTGCTCCTAAAGAACGAGGAAAAAATGAAAACCAAACTGTTCGTTGGAAACCTGACTCACGCCACAACTGAAGAAGACCTGAGCAACCTGTTTTCTCAGGTGGGCAAGGTGAATTCCATTGAACTGATCTCTCTCCCGAATTCAAGCACATTAAGACACGTTGCCTTCGTGGACATGAATAGCCGCCATGAGGCAGAGAAAGCCATCCGGCTGCTGAATGGCTCCGACCTGCACGGTCGAGCATTAAAGGTCAATATCGCTCGCCCACGCGAAGCGCTCCCTTCAAGAGGCGGCTGGTACACGGATTAACCGCCTCCCAAGATGAGTATATAATTAAGAACAATCATATTTTCACGCATTGAGGCCGTTCTATGGTACAATGCTTGTGACTTATAATCAGATTTGCGTGTTTGGATGTGTCGCCATTCCGCTTTATAAGGGAATGGCGGTATTTGTTAACCACGGATCTGCCCAATTCAATTTTAGGAGAAAGTAAGAATGGAAACAAAACTGTATGTTGGAAATTTGTCTTATGACACGACCGAAGCAACCTTGCGTAGCCTGCTGAGCCAGGCGGGCACAGTGCAATCCGTGGATATGATCACAGATCGAGATACGGGGAGACCGAAAGGTTTTGCCTTTGTCACCATGGGGAGCCAGGTTGATGCGGAGAAAGCGATTAGCATGTTCAACGAGAAGGTCGTCGATAATCGTACGATCAAGGTCAACATCGCTCGTCCCCGCGAAGAGCGGCCGCGCATGGGCGGTTACGGTTACCGCCGGTAATCGTTCCACAAGAAATAGAACCCCACCCCTTCACGGTGGGGTTTTTGTTTTTAAGCCCTACGCAGGTTATAGAATAGGTTGGGAGGCTGTCATGATCCAACGCCCTCCCGCTCCAGTCCTCTCAGCTCGCCGAGCCCGCTTCGAACTTTTGCTTGCGGGGTATAATACACACATCTCTCCACGAGAGATTAACATCTAGAATTCCACCGATCTCAGCGGAGTGTCCATGACGAGCATTGGAAAATCCGTCCACCGCCTGGATGCCCTCGGCAAAGTCACGGGGCAGACGCTCTTCCCAGGCGATATCAACCTGCCGGATCAGGTGTATATGAAGATCCTGTTTGCTGACCGGCCTCACGCGATCATCCGTCGCATCGATACCCGCCAGGCCGAAGCCCAGCCGGGCGTCCTGGCTGTGTTCACCGCCGTGGATGTGCCTGTGAACGAGTACGGGCTAATCATGAACGACCAGCCGGTGCTGTGCGGCCCGGGTTCCGGCAAACCCTTTGGCGAGCGGGTGCACTTCGTCGGCGACCAGGTCGCCCTGGTGGTTGCCGAGAGCGAAGCCATCGCTGCCCGGGGGCGCGACCTGATTGAAGTGGAATACGAGGATTTGCCCATCGTCACCGATGCGCTGGAAGCCATGCGAGATGGCGCTCCCCTGCTGCACCCTGAGCGCGACTCGAATATCTTCTGCCATTATCGCATCCGCAAGGGCGATGTCGAGTCTGCCTTCGCACAAGCCGATGTGATCGTCGAGGGCGAGTATCGCACGCCTTCCCAGGAACATGCTTACCTACAGCCCGAGGCTGGCTTGGGCTATATCGACGAAGCCGGGCGAGTTACTGTCCAGGTCGCTGGTCAGTGGACGCATGAAGACCAGAAGCAGATCGCCCACGCCCTGGGATTGCCGCAAGATCAGGTGCGCGTAGTATACCCAGCGATAGGAGGCGCATTTGGCGGGCGTGAGGATATGTCGGTGCAGATCGTCCTGGCCCTGGCAGCCTGGCGGCTGAGCCAGCGCGGCATCAACCGCCCGGTCAAGATTATCTGGAGTCGCGAAGAGTCGATCATCGGGCATCACAAACGCCATCCATATTATATTAAGACTCGTTGGGGCGCCACTCGCCAGGGTGAGCTGTTGGCTGTCGAAGTGGAGGTCGTCGCCGATGGCGGCGCCTATGCCTACACTTCCACGAAAGTGCTGGGCAATGCCACCCTGATGTGCACTGGCCCTTACGAGATCCCTAACGTTAAAGTAGATTCGTACGCGGTATATACCAACAATCTGCCAAACGGGGCGTTTCGCGGCTTCGGCGGGCCCCAAGGCGCATTTGCCGCGGAGATGCAGATGAACCGCCTAGCCGAAAAGCTGGGCATAGACCCGGTAGAGATGCGCTTGCGCAATGTCTTGCGCGAGGGCGCCCTGCTCTCGGTGGGCACGCCATTGCCCAAGGGCGTCAGCATGCCCCAGGTTGTCGAACGCTGTGGCTCAGAGAGCGCCAGGTTAAAGGAATCTGTTCGCGACGCAAAGAAACAGCCTTCCCATCTGAAACGCGGTTACGGTTTTGCCTGCGCCTTCAAGAATGTGGGCTTTTCCTTCGGCTTTCCGGAGCAATGCTGGGCGATCATCGAGCTTCATGGCGGCGCGCAGATCGAGCGCGCCGTTGTCCACCATGCCGGGGCTGATGTGGGGCAGGGGGCGCACACCGTCTTTGCCCAGATGGCTGCCGAAGCCCTGGATATCCCCATGGAGAAGGTCAGCCTGGTCGTCTCCGATACGGCTTATACGCATACCTCCGGCAGCACATCGGCCTCACGCATGACTTTCATGGCGGGCAATGCCATCCAGGGCGCTGCCGAGTTGGCCTTGGACAAATGGCACGCTGAGGAGCGCCCGGCAATAGCTACCTACCAGTACCGCCCGCCGAGCACGACCCCTTATGACCCTGAGACTGGCAAGTCGGAGCCGAATGTTAGCTACGGCTATGTCGCCCAGGCGGCGACCGTGGAGGTGGATACCGAGACCGGGCATGTGCGCATCCTGGATGTTGTCTCTGTGGACGATGTAGGCAAGGCGCTCAACCCTCAGCAGGTGCAAGGACAGATCGAGGGTGCGGTCGTACAAGCTGCCGGATACGCTATCCTGGAGAACTTTGTCCAAAGCGGAGGTTACGTGCAGACTCAGCATCTCTCCACCTATCTGATTCCCACGGTGTTGGATGTGCCTGAGCGTGTGCAATCATTGATCCTGGAGTACGCCGACCCGCGCGGGCCATGGGGGGCGCGCGGCATGGCGGAAATGCCTTTCCTCCCGCTGGCGCCTGCGGTCGTCGCCGCGGTCCACGACGCTACTGGCGTGTGGTTCCACGAATTCCCGCTCATCCCCGAGCGCGTGTTGCGCGGTCTGGGCAAAATCTGACCTTGACCAGGCGCCAGCGCACAACGCAAGCATTTCCCCCTGATTCAACATGGAATTAGCGGCAACGATCCATTTCCTTGGCGAACTCCTTGGTCAGGTCATCACCGGGGAAGAATCTCCCGCGATCTTTGGGTTGGAAGAGCGCGTGCGCGGCTATGCCAAAGCGCGGCGAAGTGAACCGGCTGGCAGCCATGAACGCGCCCAGGCCGCCCAGGGATTGTCAGAGGAAATTCGCGCCCTGACCGACCAGTCCGCTCGCTCAGTTGCCGCGGCCTTCAACCTGTACTTCGATCTGGTCAATCTCGCCGAGGAAAATTATCGAGCTAGCCTGCTGCGCCAGGAAGAGTTCGCCAATCACCCCAACCCGGTTCACGATTCCATAGGCAGTGCCATCGAACTCTTGAAAGCTCACGGCGTTTCGCAGGAGGATATGGGCCAGCTCCTGGCTGAGCTGCACATCGAGCTGGTCCTGACAGCCCACCCTACAGAGGCGAAGCGTCGCACCATTCTGTCGAAATTACAACGCATCGCCGTACAGTTGCGCCGCCTGGAGCGCAGCGATTTGCCGCCGCGCGAGATAGAGGCCTGCCGTAAGGCCTTATTGGAGGAGATTACTGCACTCTGGCACACCAATCCAAGGCGCGCGACCCGGATTAAAGTGACCGACGAGGTCCGTACAGCGCTTTACTTTGTCGACGAGGTGTTTTGGGATGTTTTGCCGCGCATCTATGCAGACCTGGACGCGGCTCTGGCGCAACACTATCCGGGTTTGGAAGTCGCGCACCCCTGGCTGACCCTGGCTTCTTGGGTGGGCGGAGATCGCGACGGCAATCCGAACGTGACCCATGACATTACGGCCGAGGCGCTTAGGTTGCACCGCGGGCTGGCAGTAGAACGGCACCGGATCACCTTGCATGACCTGGCGCGGCGCTTGAGCTTGAGCGCCAGCCGGGTGCCGCCTCCACCAGAGCTGGCTGCCTGGTTTGAAAGCCGCAGACCGTTACCTGCACATGTGTCTTTCTTGGAGAGCCGTTATTCGAATGAGCCGTATCGCCTGGCGGTTTCCTTGCTTTCCGATGATCTAGCACAGGCATCCAAGGCTGATATGACCTCTTTCCTCTTGAGCCGCACGCCAATCACCAACCGACTGCGCTCAAGCGATTTTATCTATCCTCTGAAAATCATTCGCCGTTCCATCCCTGAGCTGGTCGCCGATGGCTCGCCGCTCACCGTACAACGACAGCTCGAAATCTTCGGCCTGCACGCAGCCCGACTGGATATCCGCGAAGACTCTTCCCGTTTGAGTGCCGCGCTGGGTGAGCTTTTGCGAGCTCTAGGGATACATGCTCGTTTCGAGCAAGCCGATCACGCGGAGCGGCTCGCTTTGCTGATAGATTTGCTGGCAGGGCCCAATCCAGGCTTCGCCTCGCAACCCGGCGTGACCCCTCACACTGCGGAAACTTTTGCCCTGTTTCAATTGGTGAATCGCAGCCGTGAAATATATGGAAATGAGCTCATTGGCCCGGTGGTCATTTCGATGACCAGTGGTTCGGCAGATATTCTCACCGTCCTGCTTCTGGCGCGCTGGGCGGGTTGCGCGGACTGTCTGGATATTGTTCCATTGTTCGAGACCCTGGATGACCTCCGTACTGCGCCAAAAGTCCTCTCCGAACTGTTCAATATAGAAATCTACCAGGCCCATCTGGCGACTTGCCGGAACCATCAAATGGTTATGGTGGGTTATTCAGACAGCAACAAGGATGGTGGCTATCTGGCGGCGAATTGGAGCCTGTACCGGGCACAGGAAGAGATCGCCCAGGTTTGCCAACAACATGGGGTGCGATTCACCTTGTTTCACGGCCGCGGCGGGACCGTTGCCCGGGGAGGTGGGCCGGCTAACCGGGCGATCCGCGCCCAACCTCCCGCCACGGTGAACGGCCGCTTTCGTCTGACGGAACAAGGCGAGGTGATCTCGTCTCGTTACGCTGAGCCACAACTGGCATACCGCCACCTGGAGCAGATCGTCAACGCGGTGCTGTTGGCGTCGTTTCCGGATCAGTTGGGACATGTGCGTGTCGTGCCAGAAAAATGGCGGGCTGCGATGGATGCAATGGCTGCCGTGGCGCATCGCGCCTATCGCCAACTGATTTACGAAACCCCTGGTTTCATCGGCTATTGGCTATCTGTGACCCCCATCGAGGAGATTCAGCGGCTTCAGATAGGCTCCCGTCCGGCTGTCCGGCAAGCTGAGGGAAATTCTCTGGCGCGCGTGCGCGCCATCCCCTGGGTGTTTTCCTGGATGCAGAGTCGTTTCAACCTGCCCGGCTGGTACGGGCTGGGCTCCGGGCTGGCTGCCTCACCCCTGGTACTTCCCGAGCTGAAAGAGATGTATGTCGAGTGGCCCTTTTTCCGCAGCCTGCTCGACAACGCTGAAATGTCCTTGCTGAAGGCGGACCTGGACATCGCCGCCCTTTATTCGGCGTTGGTGCCGGACAAGGCTTTTGCTCAGACGATTTTCGAAGCTATCCGCTTGGAATATGAGCGCACGCAAGCACTTGTGCTGGCAATCAGCGGGCACGCGCAGCTAATGGATGGCGAT
>Ga0233417_10000598_pt1 | contig 10923 bp, 10 predicted proteins | sample Sed_MG_FD_189023 | JGI IMG/M metagenome (GOLD analysis project Ga0233417, IMG submission 189023) | Sediment microbial communities from Lake Towuti, South Sulawesi, Indonesia - Sediment_Towuti_2014_0.5_MG | ecosystem: Environmental > Aquatic > Freshwater > Lake > Sediment | place: Indonesia... | reverse complement strand
CGGCAAATCCACGACCATCCGGATGCTGTGCGGCCTGCTCGGCCCCACCAGCGGGACGGCACGTGTGGCAGGCTTCGACGTCTCGACTCAAGCCGAAGCGGTAAAGAAGACCATCGGCTACATGTCCCAGAAGTTCTCTCTCTACGACGACCTCACCGTGGAGGAGAACATCGATTTCTTCGCGGGCATCTACAGTGTGCCGAGCTCGCGCCGGCCGCGGCGGAAAGAGTTTGTGCTGGAGATGGCGGGGCTGGAGGAGCAGCGCCGGCGGATGACCCGTCTGCTGCCCGGGGGTTGGAAGCAGCGCCTGGCGCTGGGCTGCGCCATCTTGCACGAACCGGCCATCCTGTTCCTGGACGAGCCCACTTCCGGTGTGGATCCCATGGCCCGCCGGTCTTTCTGGGATCTCATTTACCAGCTCTCCGCCGCGGGGCACACGGTGTTCGTCACCACGCACTACATGGACGAAGCGGAGTACTGCCACCGCCTGGCCCTCATGCACCGCGGCCGCGTGATCGCGGCTGGTCCGCCCGAGTCTCTCAAAGACGGACTACGCAGCATGACTCTGATGCACCTTGACTCCTCCGACCTGGTAGGCAGCATGAAGGCGCTCGCCAGGCAGGAGGGAATCCTCGAAGTTGCGGTCTTCGGCAGCGGCCTGCACATCTCGGTCCGCGATGCGAGTGTGGCTGCGGAGCGCATCCGCTCCCTGCTCAGCGAACAAGGCATCCGGGTGGACCGCCTGGAAGTGATCCGCCCTTCGATGGAGGACGTGTTCGTGGCGCTGATCGAAGAGGAAGAGCGGGAGGTGCGGACATGAGCTTCCGGCGCACTGCGGCAGTGGCCCGCAAGGAATTCCTGCACATCGTGCGAGACCGGCGCAGCCTGGCCCTGGCGTTGGCCCTCCCCGCGCTGATGCTGCTCCTGTTCGGTTACGCCCTTTCGTTGGATGTGGACCGGATCCCCACGCTGATCTACGATGCCGACCGCAGCCCGCAGAGCCGCGAGCTGATCGCCGGGTTCGAGAGTTCACGTTTCTTCCGGGTGGCTGGGTTCGTGAATCGGTATCTAGACATCGAGCAGGCCTTCGACCGTGACGAGGCCCTCCTGGGCGTGGTCATTGACCAGCATTACTCCGCCGATCTGCTGGCCGTGCGCAAAGGGAAGGTCCAGTTACTGCTGGATGGCAGCGATTCCAACACCGCTTCCATCGCACTGGGATACGCCGAGTCGCTATTGCGGGTCCGCTCAACGGAAATCAGCGTCACGGGCTTCAACCGTCGAGCCGGCGCTCAACTGAAAAGCCCAGTCGAAGCCCAGCCCCGCGTCTGGTATAACGCCGAACTCAAGTCAAAGAACTACATCGTGCCCGGGCTGGTAGGCGTGATTCTGATGGTCATCGCAGCTCTGCTCACGTCCCTCACCATCGCGCGCGAGTGGGAGATGGGTACCATGGAGCAACTGCTCTCCACGCCGGTGCGGCCCCCGGAGATTGTCCTGGGCAAGATGTCGGCTTTCTTCACAGTCGGCGCCGCGGATTCACTCATCGCCATCCTCGCCGGCGTGCTCGTCTTTGATGTCCCGATGCGCGGCAGCGCCGTCTTCCTGGCGGCCACTACGGCTATCTTTCTGGTAGCCGCGCTATGCTGGGGGATTCTGGTTTCCGCCGTGGCCCGGTCGCAGTTACTGGCGTTTCAGATAGGAATTCTCAGCACTTTTCTGCCGGCGTTTTTGCTCTCCGGTTTTGTCTACGCCATTGACACGATGCCCGAGGTGATTCAGGTGATAACCCGTATCGTGCTGGCGCGGTATTTCGTGACCATTGTCAAAGGTGTATTCCTGAAAGGCGTGGGGATGGAAGTGCTCGGTCTGGAAGTCGCGCTGCTGACTGCCTTCGCAGTAGTGGTCTTCTTCGCCGCCACCAGGAAGCTGCGCGCCAAGTTGGGGTAGGGCTATGTGGGAGCGCATCCGCGAGATGATCCGGAAGGAGTTCCGCCAGGTGCTGCGCGAGCCGCGCATGCGGGTGGTGCTGATCGTGCCGCCACTCCTTCAAACCATCATCTTCGGCTTTGCTGTGAATCTGGATGTGGAGGATGCGCGGATCGCCTGGATGGATCTCGACCGTACGCCAGCCAGCCGGGACTTGCGCGAAGCGTTCGATTCCTCGCCCTACTTCCGCATCACCGCCCTGCCTGCCGGCGAAGCCATGGTGCGCCGCCTGCTCGATGCGGGAGAAGTGAACGCCGTGGTGCGGGTGCTGCCGGGATTCGCTCGTGAGATGGTTCGCGGAGATACATCGGCCGTGCAGCTTCTGGTGGACGGCTCGAACTCCAACACCGCGTCGATCGTGAGCAACTATGCGGGCCGGGTCGTGTCGCGCTATGCTTCCCAGGCCCTGGCGCGGCAGCAACAGGAACGCTTGATCGGGCGCACCATGGCCACCGGCCAACCGGCGGACCTGTCGCTACCGGGGATTGCCGTCGAAAGCCGCGTGTGGTTCAATGAGAACCTCCTCAGCCGCTATTACTTCGTGCCCGGTGTAGTGGTGAACATCGTTGCGCTGGTCACAGTTCTCCTCACGGCGTTGAGCCTGGTGCGCGAAAAGGAAATCGGCACCATGGAGCAGCTCATGGTGACTCCCATCCGGCCCCTGGAGCTGATGCTGGGCAAGATTCTGCCTTACGCCATGGTGGGTTTGGTTGAGATGGGCCTGGTCACGGCGCTGGCGCTGTTGGTCTTCGGCGTCCCGTTCCGCGGGAACCCGCTGATCCTGCTGGCCTGCTCCATCCTGTTCCTGTTCACCACGCTGGGGGCCGGCCTGTTTATCTCGACCATCTCCCGCACGCAACAGCAAGCCATGATGGCGACGTTCATGTTTTTCTTCCCGATCATGCTGCTCAGCGGGTTCGCCTTTCCCATCGCCAACATGCCGGCCGCCGTCCAGTACCTCACCTATCTCAATCCGCTGCGCTATTTCATGGTGGTGGTGCGCGGTGTGTTTCTGAAGGGAGCGGGCTGGAGTGTTTTGTGGCCACAGATGCTGGCCATGGGCATTTTCGGCGTGAGCGTGCTGACCCTGAGCGCGCTGCGTTTCCGTAAGCGGCTGGATTGAAGGGCCGGTCAGTAAGTCTCAGTTTCCACCCTGCGCCCGCGCGGCTTCTCCGGCGGGGTGGGGTGCTGGGGTGGCTCAGGGGGGTGCTCCCCGTAAATGGCGGTATCGCGATGGATGGTGATGGATCCGCGCCGGGAGGACAACGTCAGCAGCGGCCCCTCAGTTGTGGCGGTCTTCATGGTTCCGCCATGCTCCCTGCTATCGACGGCCACGCTCGGGCCGTAGTCGTTGGCCACCTCGCCCCGGTCGGTCCGAGCGTCCAGGGCAAAACTGGCCTTTTCCGGGATGCCCACCCTAATGTCCCCCGAGTCGGTGCTAACCTTGACCGGTGACAGCGGGACTTTCACGGGACGCAGTTCCACATCGCCGCGCTCGAGTTCCATATCCAGCGGGCCCGAGAACGTGTCGAGCTCGACATCTTTGGACGAGCACCTAATGCGGATGGGCCCCACCACATCGGCGGCTTGGAGGCTGCCGAGATCCAGGGTCAGGTGGCCCGGGATTCTCTCCACCCGCAGGTCGGTGCGGGAACTCTGGAAGTGGAGCGGCTTGGCGAGATTGCGGAAACGGAGTTCGCCCGAGTAGGAGCCCTTGATAGAAGTTTCGCCCTCGATGGACTCTAGCTCGACTTCCGAGCCCCGGCCCTGCACCTCCAGGTTGCCCTTGACACCGGAGGCGCGGATCAGGTCGCTGCCGCGCAGATCCAGCCGGACTTTGCCACCGATGCTGCTGAGCCGCACTTCCGCCTCATCGCTGTTCAAGTCCACATCGCCGGCGATATCGGTGATGTCGTAGGAGCCCCTGCGGGCGCTCCGGCTGTGAATGGACGAGCCCTTGGGCACGGTCAGATCCAGATCGATGCTAATGCGGTGTTCGCCCGAGACGCGTTCCTGATTGGAGCGCACCACCACCTGGTCGCCCTGGACGGAAACCTCGACCTCGGTCTGTTTGTGTGCCTGCGAAGCGGACCCCTCGTTGAGAGCGCGGATGGTCTTGTGGCCTCTCACAATGAGCTGCTCCCCCTCCACGCCCACCACCCGAACGTCCCCGTGCAGGTTCTCGACCAGGATGCGAGGCGCTTTCCCCACCGCCACGCTCTTCTCCTCCACCCCGTAGTCGTAGGGACGCCCGAACACTTCTACGCCCCGCACCGAAATGCGGCCCAGGCGTTCCCATGGAGCGTGGCGCTGCACCAGGAAAGTCCCGCTGCCAATCAGGGCGATCAGGATCGCTGCGCTCCATTCCCCTCCCGAAAGGCCTGTGGCCGGCAGGGGCCGGGACCGGGCCGCCCAAAGCAAGATTTCGATCAGCCGCAAGGCGCCCCAGCCGATCAACAGATACGGCCAGCCCTTCGCCAACAGCCGCATGAGCGACATATCCGGCTTGAGCGTGTTTGCCAGGAGCACCGCCCCGAGTCCGATGAGCAGCAGCGGGCCGATGACAGAGCGGGATCTCACTGTGCGCCTCCTGTCATCGTCCAGGGTCCGGGCTCGGCCTTGGGCCGCCGAGGCATCTTCTCGAGCAACTTCAACGCGCCGTACACGATGAGCAGAATCGGCCACGTCCGCCAGACCGAGTATCCGCCGGACTGGGCCATCGCGAAGAGGATGCCCAGAATGGTCAACAGAAGAGGCCCTCGGATGGCCTGGACCAGCGTGCCGCTAGCGCCGTTCATCGCTCACCTCGGGAAACGGATCGCGATGCGCGCCGCTCTCCGACAGCCGGGCGTACAGCATATATCCACCCAGCGCGATCAGCAGCACGGGCCAATACCGGAGAATGTCATAAAAGTTCAACAGGTCCATCGTGTTCAACAGGAACAGGACACCCAGGCCGATCAAGATCACCGGCCCTACGGGGAAGGTTCCGCGTGACGGGCGCAGCGGGAACAGGCTGGAGAATTCATCCACGGCTTGTCCAAGCTGGCGCTTTTTGGCTGTATGGTAGGCCTCGAACGCCATGTAGAAGTAGAACAGCCCGATGACCATGCCGAACAACGGTTCCAGGGCATGCGCGGCGCCCGAACTCATAATGCTGATGAGCAGGCCGAAGATCAGGACGTGCACCAACCCCTTTGCGTATTGGCCGTTGTACACCGCGCCCACTCCAGGGATCAGTCCCAGTAGGAAAGCCAGGCCCGGGGAGGTGCCCTCCGCAGCCGGAGGCCCGAACGCACGGGAGGCTTCGGGCGCCGGCGCGGGAGGCGGCGGCGTCACGCCGGGAAGGTGGTCGGCGCAGAAGACCGTGCCCTGCGCAACTCGCCGTGTTTCTTCGGATAAGGCCTTCCCGCACACGCGGCAGTAGGCCACCACCGGGGTTTGTGGATCTAACGTCTCGTTCATTGTCTCTCCGCCTCCCTCGATTTCGTTGTTGTATTGGCGCCTGAGTCTCGCGTCGGACCGCCGGATTGTGGGGAAGCGCCGGGCGCCGGGGGCTTGGCTTCCGGCTTAGGCGGCTGGCGGTCTTCTCCTTCGGCGGGGGCCAATTGCTTTACCCTCGTCTGGATCTCGTACACCAACCGCAGGCTCTCATAGAACTTCACACTGCGCTCCCAGGCCCGGTGCAACCGGTTGTCCACCGCCTGCCAGACTTTCACCGGGTTCAGGTCGGCCGGTTTCAACTGGCGGATCTCCATTCCGGCGAATCGGCCCAGCATCGAGAAGGACAGGATGGTCATGGCCATGCCCATCGCGAATCGAGGCTGGAGGATCGGTTGAAACAGGGGCCCGAGCAGGCCGCGAAGTCCCCTTCGTCGCTCCGCGACCGGGTGCTTGCCGGAGCGCAGCTCAAACAGAATCCGGGTAACCAGCTCAGGCGGAGGCTCAACAGGCGCGGCTGTCTCGATGAACGACACGGCCGCAGCGGTGTCGCGTGCCAGCGCCGAGCAGGCGGGGCACTGCGCGAGGTGCTCTTCGGCCGCGGCCCGCGCGGCGGCGGGCAGCGTGCGATCCAGGTAATCGCAGAGCAGGTTTTCCAGTTCCGCGCAGTTCATACCGCCACCTTCATCCGCCGCAGGACTCGCGCTAATTCGGCGCGGCCGCGATTCAGACGCGACTTAACCGTGCCTTCCGGCACCCGGAGCACATGGGCGATCTCGCGATACTCCATCTCCTCCAGGTCCCGCAGAATCACTGCCTCACGCAGGTCCGGCGACAACTTTTGGAGCGCCGCCTGCAACATCTCGCTTGCTTCCCGGCCAGCCAGCATCCCGTCGGTTCGCGCTGACAGGGCCGTCTTCTCCTCCAGCATCGGAAGCTGGTCTTCGATCGAATCGGTCACGCGGTCAATCCGCGTCCTCCGATAGTGATCAATGAGAAGGTTGCGCGTCAAGCGGGTCAGCCAGACACCAAACGAACCTTCTCCGGCCCGGAACGTCTTCAGCGTCCGGAAGACCCGCACGAAGACTTCCTGCGTGAGCTCCTGGGACTCGGAATCGTTTCCCGTGAAGCGGTAGCACACGGCGTAGACTTTTCGAGTATAGGTCTTTACCAGCAGTTCCCACGCCGCATCGTCGCCCTGGAGGCAACGCTCCACAACATTGCCATCCAGGTCCGTAGAAGAAGCGGACACTTTTACATGCACTCCGCAGCCGGCGAGAGCTGGACTCCAGGACGGCCGGTTCCAGAGCCCCGGTGTGATATCCTGTGCCAGTATCGCCGCGGCTGCCATGGTCTGCCTCGCGTCTCGAGCCGGTCACGCCTTTTTCCGCTGCCGGTTACGCAGCCGGTGGCTTGTGACTCAAGCTTCCAGAATGAGATACGAGGGCCATTCATGAGAGGTTCACGGAATTACCGGCTGCCTGTTGCGCTTTTCCATTCTATCCCTTCCCGCGGGCGGTGACATCGGGGAAATGCATTCGGAGGCTGCTTTGCGGTCCTCGGTCATTTGGAGGTGGCGATGGCTGGTCGGGGTTGCCTTGGCAGCCCTAGCAGTCTATTGGGTGTGGCACGTCCATAGGGAGCAGCTTGGGTTCGATTGGCACAGATTCACTGCGACATTTCTTCAAGTCAAGTTGGAGTGGCTCCTGGCAGCTTCCGTGTTGTCCATCCTCAGCTTTTACGGCCGCGCGCTGCGGTGGGCGGAAATGATGAGGCCGCTGGGCCGCGTACCCCGAATGTACGAGATTTTCAGCGCTACTGCCATCGGCTTCACAGCCATCGTGCTCTTCGGCCGCCCGGCGGAGCTGGTTCGGCCGTATCTGATTTCGTTACGGGGAGCGGTGCCGTTCACTTCTCAAATCGCGATCTGGTTGCTGGAGCGGATCTACGACCTGCTGATTGTGTTGATCCTATTTGGGTTCGGCGTCGCCGGCATCCGCCAGTCGGGAGTAGAAGTCGGGCCGAGAATCGAGGGTATGCTTCGGGTTGCAGGGTATTCCGTCGGGATCCTTTGCGCCTTGGCGCTTGGCATCCTCTTCTGCCTGCGGGAGTTTTCCGAGCCCATGCAGCGCAGGCTGGTAGAGAGCCTGGCCTTCCTGCCGGAGCACTGGCAAAGCCGGGTGGACCAGGTTGCGGGCTCGTTCGTCAGGGGTGTCGCCTCCACCAAGGAACACCGGGCCTTAGCGCTGGTCGTATTCTACAGTTGTATAGAGTGGGCAATCATTCTTCTCTCCTATGCGGCCCTATTTCAGGCGATTCCTGCCGTATCCGCGCTGTCAGTCAGTGACATATTGATTTTCTTAGGATTGGTGTCTTTCGGCAGCATCGTCCACCTGCCTGGCGGGGGTGGCGGAGCCCAGATTGCCTCGGTCGTAGTGTTGGTCGAGCTGTTCCGCTTGCCTTTGGAAGTCGCATCCGGAATTACTATATTTGTCTGGATTGTGGCTGTTGCGGTAATCGTTCCAGTAGGGGCCGTGATGGCAGTTCAACAGGGTCTGGGGTGGCGCAGGCTCAAGTCTATGCGGCAACTGGAAGCTCTATGATTTGCCCGTTTTGCGGACATCGCCAGGACCGAGTCATTGACTCACGGGAGAGCAAGGAAGGGGACGTGACACGCAGGCGTCGTGAATGCCTTTCCTGCGAACGGCGATTCACGACCTATGAGAGGATCGACGAGATCCCCTACATGGTAGTGAAGAAGGACGGTAGGCGCGAAAAGTTCGAGCGCCAAAAGGTTCTTGCCGGTCTCCTGAAGGCTTGCGAGAAGCGCCCCGTCCCCATGGCGACTCTGGCGCAGATTGTCGATGAGGTGGAGACGAAACTCCTGGAGTCGACAGATCGGGAGTTGAGTACTACCCAAATAGGGGAAATGTTGATGGGACACCTCAAGAACCTCGACAAGATCGCCTACGTCCGTTTCGCCTCAGTGTACCGGGACTTCCAGGATGAAGAGGCTTTCTTCAATGAATTGAAGCACTTAATGCGCAAGAAGCGGTCCTGAAACGGGTCTTTACAGGGTTCCCTCGGGCCCCATGCGCCGCCGGCTGAACTCCTTGTAACCAAATCCCTTGCGGTGCATCTTTACAATTGGGCTAGAATTCTGTTGGTATTGTGGTATCATTTTAGGGGCGTAAGCCTCTTAGAATGGGCCGCCCGTTCACACGGGGTACTTGTGTCTCGGTTCAGGGATCCGTTTTCCCAATTCCAGGGCTAGTCTGCCGGGGAGGGTAACCGACTGTGGATCATTTTGACGATCAGTATTTACACGATAGTCACGCAGCCCTAAAACTAACCTTTGACGACGAGCACAGGTTTTTTGAGGCGGAGGCGCTTCACGAGGCCGACGAGCTGCAACCCCAGCAGTACGGCGAAGAGTCCATCTACACGGACGACCCGGTTCGGGTGTACCTGCGCGAAATGGGCGCTGTTCCCCTCCTGACCAGAGAAGGGGAAGTCGATCTTGCGCGCCGGATGGAACGCGGTAAGATCAAGATGCTGAAGGCGATAAGCCGGTCCGCCCTGTGCCAGCTCACGGTGGCGAGACTGGTGGAGCGCATTCGCGCCGGCGAAATCGAACTGGAAGATTGCGTCGAGGTGGCGGGACCCGAGGAGGAGATTCTCGGCGATGCCAAGCGGCGCGAGGAAGTCCTGGAGCTGTTTGCCGAGATCTCGTCGCTGATGCGGAAGCAGCCGCAGCTCGCCGAGCGCTTCGAGTCCGCCCAGGACAACGGCAACCCGAGGAGCCGGATTCGCTCCCGCTGGAAGTTCCTCAGAAACAAGGTGCGGGTGGCGCACAAGATCCGCGTGATCCCGTTCCTGCCGGGGCAGTGGCGGGAATTCACCAAAGAGATCGAGAGGGCGGTGGAGGAGATGAACCACCTCCATGCGGAACTGAAGAAGCTCTCTCCCAAGGAGAACGCTGTCCGCATCCGCGACCTGAAGCGGGAGATTCGGAAGCGCGAGTCGGAAGCCGGCGCGCCGCTGGCCGACCTGAAGCAGACGCTGAAAACCATTCATCTCGGCGAGATTGAAGCCGAGCGCGCCAAGAAGGACCTGGTCGAGGCCAACCTCCGGCTGGTGGTTTCCGTGGCGAAAAAGTACGTCAACCGCGGGCTCCACCTGCTGGATTTGATCCAGGAAGGCAACATCGGGCTGATGCGGGCCGCCGACAAGTTCGAGTACCGCCGCGGCTACAAGTTCTCCACCTATGCCACGTGGTGGATTCGCCAGGCTATCACGCGGGCGATTGCCGACCAGTCCCGAACCATTCGCATCCCGGTTCACATGAACGAAAGCATGAACAAGTTCCTGCGGGCCACGCGCGAATTGGAAAAGGAACTGGGCCGGGTGCCGACCAACGACGAAATCGGCCGGCGCATGGACATTCCGGTCGAGAAGGTCCAGAAGCTGAAGACAATTTCGCGCGATCCGGTTTCGCTGGAGACCCCCGTGGGGCGCGACGGCGAGTCCGCCTTGGGCGACCTGATTGAGGACCGCTGGGTCGGCTCGCCCGTGGATGCCGTCATCGACACCAACGTCCGCGATGAAACCGCCAATATCCTTAAGACGCTCTCTCCCAAAGAGGAGAAAGTGATCCGGCTGCGCTTCGGCATCGGTTGCGAACGCGAGCACACGCTCGAGGAGATCGGCCAGGAATTCGACGTGACCCGCGAACGGATCCGCCAGATCGAAGCCAAGGCCCTGCGCCAGCTTCGCTCGCCGGAACGCGCCCGTCACCTCCGGGCGCTGCTGGCCGCCCGATAAAGCGGCGGCCCGAGAGTTCCTACATTAGGCACACGGGCGCCACTGCCTGTCTCAGAAGAGGCTGGGGTAGCTGAAACTTCCCAGCCTTTTCGATTTCTTGCTCTCCACCGAAAGCCGCGCATGCCTGCGAGCACCTTGCAGTGACGCGTCGTGGATTTAGGCCCTTGCAGCAGGCTGGCAGTCATTCGGACCGCATCGAGTCATCCTGTTCTGCTTCACGAACTACGCGAGGCTGGCGTCGTGCTATATTCCAAAGCTGCATGCTCAAGACTGTCGTGGACTCCCGCCCTGGACTACGGCTGCTGGCAGCGCTCTCCTTCCTGGCGACGGCAAGCGCCGTATTTGCCCAGCCCGCGAGCGGAGAGTGGCAGTCCCTGTTCGATGGCAAGTCCTTGCAGAACTGGCGGGAAACGCCGTTCACGGGCCGCGGCCAGGTTCGTCTCGAGAATGAGTCCATCCTCCTGGGCGCCGGAAAACCTCTGACGGGCGTCACCTGGACCGGCGCATTCCCCCATGCCAACTATGAGGTGCGCTTTGAGGCCGCCCGGCGCGAAGGCAATGACTTTTTTGCCAGCCTGACCTTTCCTGTACTGGACTCGTTCTGCACCTGGGTGACCGGAGGCTGGGGCGGCGACATCGTCGGACTCTACAGCCTGGACGGTTGGGACG
>Ga0233417_10000597_pt1 | contig 10925 bp, 9 predicted proteins | sample Sed_MG_FD_189023 | JGI IMG/M metagenome (GOLD analysis project Ga0233417, IMG submission 189023) | Sediment microbial communities from Lake Towuti, South Sulawesi, Indonesia - Sediment_Towuti_2014_0.5_MG | ecosystem: Environmental > Aquatic > Freshwater > Lake > Sediment | place: Indonesia... | reverse complement strand
CTCCCGCCCGGCTTCGCCCTATGGGAACATCCTGCTGGCGGAATTCCTGGAGGCGAGCGGCGCGGTATCTGCCGCCGAGGAGAACTACAAGGCCGCTGTGGACGCGCTGCCGTTGGAGGTGGAAGCTCACCTGGGGCTCGGCCGTTTTTATGGTGGCCGTGGCGGCACTGAAGCGGTGCAGAAAGCGGAGCAGGAGTTTGCCAAGGCCAAGGAACTGGAGTCGCGCGCTGCCGCTTCGTCCACTACCACATACGAACCGCTTGGGGCGGCGATTGCGCGCTGGCGCAGCGGCGAATACGAGCAGGCGCTGAAGGCGCTGCTCGCCGTCCCCGCCAAGTCCCGCGAACACCGCGCGACTTACTGGCTCTCGCGGACCTGCATGGCGCTGGCGCGCGAGACGTTCCTGAAGGCAGTCGAGAGGAATCCGCAATCCTGCCGCGCTCATCTTTTGCTCGCGGATCTTGCCCGTGACCAGAGCGATAACGCGACCGCGGAGGCGGAATACCGCAAGGCCGCCGCCCTCGCACCCTCCGACCCCGAGGTCCAACTGCTTTTCATCCAATACCTCGCCGCCCGGCAGCTCGAAGAGGAACTCTTCGACAGGGCCGACGAGGCCGTGCGAAGGTTCCCGCACCATCCCGCTCTCAACTGCGAGTACGCGAAGCTCCTGCTCAAAAGGAACCGCTACTCCGAGGCCGCGGGCTACTTCGAAAGGTCGCTTCAGGCCGACCCTGCCTTTGCCGTTGCCCGGGCCGGACTGGCGGAAGCTCATGCCGCCGCGGGAGACACCGAAAGAGCCATCGCCGAGATGAAGCCCGCACTCGGGGCCGACCGCGACGGCTCGTTTCATTACCGCATCGCGCGCTGGTATCAGGAAACAGGGCGCGCCCGCGAAGCTCAGGAGGCATTTGCGGCCACCGCGAAGATCAAGGCGGAGAAGCTCGAGCGAGATCGCGTTTCCTTCACCCGCGCCAGGGAAATCGGAGAGTGAGTGGCGCGGGCCTGTTGGCCTGCGCTATTCTCTTCTGCACGGAGGGGCCACTGTGCATCCTGTTCTTCTTCGCGTGCTCGCTGTGACGGCTGCGCTTGTCCTTCTTGCGGCCGCTCGTGAGCGCACTCGCACCGCGTCGGTGATGACCGAAACGGCCGGCAATTTCCTCGCGTCGCTGACAGAGCAGCAGCACGCCAGAGCTTCCATTGCTTTTGAAGACGAGGAACGCTTCAACTGGCACTTCATCCCGCGCGCCCGCAAGGGACTACCGCTCCGAGAGATGACGCCCGAGCAGAAGCACCTAGCGCAGGCCCTGCTGAGCGCCGGGCTGAGCCGGAGCGGCTACATCAAGGCCGCCACGATCATGAGCCTCGAGGAGGTACTGCGGATTCTCGAGAACGACAGCGGTGAACGGCGCAATTCGGAGCGCTACTACTTCAGTATTTTCGGCCGACCCGATGAGCGAGGGGTGTGGGGCTACCGCGTCGAGGGCCACCATCTCAGCCTGAACTTCACGCTCGTCAACGGGCACCTTGCCGGCAGTCCGTCCTTCTTCGGCGCGAATCCCGCCGAAGTGAGAGACGGCCCACGCCGCGGCCTGCGAGCACTGGCGCCGGAGGAGGACCTGGCGAGAGAGCTGCTCTCCGCCCTTGACACAGGCCAGCGGAACGTGGCCATCGTCAGCGGCACAGCCTACCCCGATATCCTCACCGAAGCCTCGCGCAAGGCAGCCCTGTCCGGCCAGCCCAGCGGTTTGTCCGCATCGAAGATGACCGCCAGCCAGCGCGGGATGCTCCATGCGCTTCTCCTGGAATACGCGAACAACCTCGCGCCCGAACTCGCCGCCGAACGCGACGAGCGCATCCGCAAGGCCGGCTGGAACCTGTTCTTTGCCTGGGCCGGCGGCGCCGAGCGAGGCCAGCCCCACTACTACCGAGTCCAGGGTCCGGACTTCCTGATCGAATACGACAACACGCAGAACAACGCCAACCACATCCACTCGGTCTGGCGCGACTTCAACGGGGACTTCGGGCTCGACCTTCTGGCGGCCCACTACCGCTCGACCCCGCACACGATTAGGTAAGCTGGCATCGTTGCTCATCGCAGCCGCGCGCCGGGGTTCAGATCAGACGCTGCTCTTGCTTCTGTTCTTTGTGCCTTTGTGTCTCTGTGGTGATCTTTCCTTTCCTGCTAGCATGGTGATGTGAAGGGCACCGCCGGCCGCGGCTGCACGCGGCGCGCCGTTCTCTCCGGCTTCACTTCCCTGGCGCTCCCGGCGGCGGAGACCAAAAACAGGCTGTTTCCTTCCGAGCGCGCCCGTTTCTCAGACTCCACGACCGAGTTTGAGGTTACCCGGCTCACCAGCCCGTCGTGCTCCAGTTTCCTGCCCGCCTATTACGGTAGAGCCGTTTCGCGGCACGGGGATTTCCTGTTGTACTCCTGCGATCGCACGGGCTCGCTCGAAGCCTACCGGCTGGATTGGAAGACAGGCGAATCGCGGCTGCTGACGCACGCGCGCCGGATCGAACCTTCGTCGCTGTGGCTGCTGCCGGATGATCGCTCCTTCTGCTACTTCGACGGGCCGGCGCTTCGCCAGACCAGCCTCCTGAGCTTGAGGACGCGCGACATCTACCGCGTGCCCGAAGGGTGGCAGCCCGGGGCAGGCTTCGCCGTCGCAGGCGACGCGGTGCACGCCATCTGCACAGAAAAGAATGATGCCACCACGCGTCTCCGGCTGATCGGCATGAGCAAGGGCGACGCTTCGACCGTGGTCGAAACGACGGATGAACTGTCGAGCCCGCAGCCGCGGCCGAGGAGGGCCGGCATCCTTTACCGCCGTAACGGCGGACTCTGGCTGGTGCACTATGACGGGCAGCAGAACCGGCGTCTGAAGACCGCGCCGGGCCGCATCGGGCCGGCGATGTGGAGCGCCGACGGCGCTGCTGTGCTATATCTGCACTACCCCGACGAGCCGAGGGCGCTCAATGCTATCCGGGAGCACGTCCCCGACACGAACACCGACCGGCTAGTCGCCCCCACCAGCCAGTTTGTCCATTTCGGCCGCAACGGCGACGCGTCCGTCTTCGTCGGCGCCAGCGGCAGCAGGGCCGCGCCGTACATCCTCATCCTTCTGCGGGTGACACGGCGTGAACTGACCCTATGCGAGCACCGCGCCTCCGACCCTACCAGCGTCGCGCCCGTGTTCTCCCCTGACAGCCAGCGCGTCTTCTTCCAGAGCGACCGGGACGGCAAGCCCGCCATTTATGCGCTTAACGTAGACCGGCTTGTGGAGAAGACCGACACGTGACAGCGGGGGCGAGTCACCCTGGCATGAAGCGGTAACATGCGGGCTGTCCCCAAGATGTCCACACTGTATACTGAAAACAAGGAGCTGAGCGAACTTGTCCCCTGGGATTTTTGCGCGGTTGGCGGCGCACATTCAGATGATGCCGTTCCTGGAGAGCGGTGAGGAGACGCTTATCGGCGGCCAGGCGGTGATGGAGGGCGTCATGATGCGCGCGCCGCACAGTTACTGCGTGGCAGTGCGGCGCCCGGACGGCTCCGTCGTCACGGACCAGACCCCCGTCCCGCGCGTGTCGGAAAAATACCCTTTGCTTCGCTTCCCGGTCCTGCGCGGGATCGGCACACTCGGCCAGGCGCTGTACCTCGGCATCAAGGCGCTTCGCTTCTCAGCCAACGCGGCGCTCCAGAACGGGAAAGAAGGCGAGCCGCCGAACAAGGAAGTCCCAGGCTGGGCGATGGCTTTGAACCTGGTGTTTTCTATCTGTTTCTTCATCTTTCTGTACAAATTCGTACCGCTTTATCTGGCCACCGCGCTCCAGAAATGGTTCCCGGCGATTGAAAACCGGATCCTGTTCAACCTGACGGACGGCGCCATCCGCATCGTGATCTTCCTTTGTTTTCTCTACCTCATTTCCCGGTGGAAGGACATCCGGCGGGTGTTCGAGTACCATGGGGCGGAGCACAAAGTGGTGTTCAACTTCGAGTCCGGTGAGGCACTCAGCGTTGAGAATGCGCGCAAGTTCACCACATTTCATCCCCGCTGCGGGACGAGCTTCCTGCTGGTGGTGATGGTGATCGCGATCGCCGTCTATGCGCTGGCCCCGGGCGACGGCTTTCTGGTGAAGTTCGCGGCGCGAGTGCTGCTGCTGCCGCTGATCGCCGGCATCAGCTACGAGCTGATCCGCTTTGCGGCCAAGCACCGCGGCGGGCTGCTGGCCACCCTGGCCGCGCCGGGGCTTTGGCTTCAGCGGATCACGACGCAGCCTCCCTCCGATGACCAGACCGCGGTGGCGATCCGGGCTCTGGAAGGCGCGCTCGATCTGGAGCGGGCCCAGGGCGGCGAGCTTGTTATCGCCTGACCATCCTCATGCAATACATCCGGAAGCTTGATGAAATCGAGGCGCGGTTTGAGGACCTGGGCCGCCAGATGGCCGACCCCGCCGTGATCAACGACCCGGCCGCCTACCGCAGCGTGGCGAAGGCCCACAGCGAACTCGACGAAGTCGTGGCCAAGTACCGCCAGTGGAAGAAGGTTCGCCGGAATCTCGATGACGCCCGGCTGATGCTCGAGGAGACTGAACACGAGTTGCGGCAGATGGCCGAAGAGGAAGCGGGACGGCTCGAGCCACATCTGGCCAGTCTCGAAGAGGAACTGAAGATTCTCCTGCTGCCGAAGGACCCGAACGACGAGAAGAACGTCGTGCTCGAGATCCGCGCCGGCACCGGCGGAGACGAGGCGACGCTGTTCGCGGCCGAGGTCTTCCGCATGTACACCCGGTATGCAGAAGCGCGGCGCTGGAAAGTGGAGATCAGCTCGGCGAGCGAATCAGCCGTCGGCGGCCTCAAGGAAGTGATCGCCCTCATCAGCGGCGACAAAGTCTATAGCCGGATGAAGTACGAGAGCGGCGTCCACCGCGTGCAGCGGGTGCCGGAAACCGAGCAGCAGGGGCGGATCCACACCTCGGCCATCACGGTGGCCGTACTGCCCGAGGCCGACGAGGTAGAAGTCGAGATCGATCCCAAGGACATCCGTATCGACACGTTCTGCTCTTCCGGTCCGGGGGGACAGTCGGTGAACACGACGTACTCGGCCGTCCGCATCACGCACCTGCCGACGAACCTGGTGGTCTCCTGCCAGGACGAGAAGTCCCAGATCAAGAACAAGGCCAAGGCGATGCGGGTGCTGCGCTCCCGCCTGTACGAGATGGAGCTCGAGAAGCAACGCGCGCAGATCGGCGCCGAACGGCGCAGCATTGTGGGCAGCGGCGACCGCAGCGAGAAGATCCGCACTTACAACTTCCCTCAGAACCGCGTCACCGACCACCGCATCGGCCTGACGCTCCACCAGCTCGACATGATCATGGACGGGCGCCTGGACCCGGTAATCGACGCCCTGACCACCTACTACCAGACGGAGAAGCTGAAGCAGCAGGCCGCCACCGCCGGCGCCACCCATGACGATCCAAACCGCACTCCGGCAGGGGTCCAAGCTTCTTGAAGAAGGCGCCGTCCCCTCCCCGAGACTGACAGCGGAAATCCTGCTCTGCCGCGCGCTCGGTTGTGAGCGGACCTGGCTTTACAGTCACTCCGACGAGGAGGTCGGCGAGACCGCCTGGATCCATTACGGCCGTTATCTTCACGAGCGGCTCCAAGGCAAGCCCACGCAGTACATCACCCGCCGCCAGGAGTTCTACGGCCGCGAGTTCCATGTAAGCCCCGACGTGCTCATTCCGCGGCCCGAAACCGAGCACGTGGTCGAAAGCGCGCTGCCGGTTGCGGCGGAGGCGCGGCGGGTTGTGGATGTCGGAACCGGCTCGGGCGCGATCGCGGTTAGCCTGGCGCTCGAAACAAGGGCCGAAGTATGGGCCACCGACGTTTCTCTGGAGGCGCTGGCGGTAGCCCGGGAGAACGCGAGGCGCCTGGGAGCGGACGTGCGGTTCGTGGCCTGCGATGTTACGTGGTCGCTCGGCTCGTCGAGCATGGACCTCATCGTCTGCAACCCGCCCTACGTCGCGTTTGGGGAAGCGCCGGGCGTGCAGCGCGAGGTGCGCGATTACGAGCCGCGCGTGGCCGTTTTCGCCGGGGAGACGGGCCTCGAGGTCTACGAGCGCGTAGTCGCCGACGCTGCCCGCGTGCTTCGCCCGGGCGGCTGGCTGGTTCTTGAACTCGGCTTCAAGTCCCGCGACCCGGTGCTGGCGCTGCTCGGTCGGCGGTGGACGGCGATTGAGGTGGTCCCGGACCTCGCCGGAATCCCACGAGTGCTGCGAGCGAGGTTGGCGTCCTGAGACAGGAATCCGTTCACAAAGCAGGCAAGTCAGGAGACTTACCCCACTCGAAGCGGGCGGTGGCTCGGGGCTGGCGGCTCGTGGAACAATGGTGCTGGAAACGTGACGGAGCCACGCGCCACAGGCTGCGCGCCTCTCATCTTCCACGTGGACATGGATGCCTTCTTCGTCTCCGTGGAAGAGCTGCTCGATCCGTCGCTCAAAGGGAAGCCGGTGGTAGTAGGCGGCGGGCCGGATCAGCGGGGCGTGGTTTCGGCCGCTTCTTACGCGGTCCGCAAGTTCGGCGTCCACTCGGCGATGCCGCTCCGCACCGCGGCCAAGCTCTGCCCGCAGGCGATCTTCCTCGACGGCCACCCGCATCTTTATCGCGAGTACTCGCACAAGGTCTTTCATGTGCTCGAGAGCTTTTCGCCGCGGGTGGAGATGGCCTCGGTGGACGAAGCCTATCTCGAAATGACGGGCACCGAGCGCCTGCACGGCCCGCCATTGGCCGCCGCCCACTCGCTGCACCAGCGTGTCAAGCAAGAGACGCAACTGAACTGTTCCATCGGGATCGGCACGTCGCGCCTCATCGCCAAGGTGGCCTCGGACCAAGCCAAGCCGAACGGCATCCTGTGGGTGCTGCCGGGTTGTGAGGCGCGGTTTCTCGCGCCACTCGACGTGCGCAAGATGCCCGGCGTCGGCAAGGTGACCGAGCAGCGCCTGCACGCATGCGGCATCCGCAAAGTCGGCGACCTGGCGAAGCTGGAGGAATCGTTCCTCGAGGAGAGGTTCGGCAAATGGGGGCTCGCGCTCGCCGGCAAGGCGCGGGGCGCGGATGCCGGCGGGTGGTTCGACAGCGAGATCGGCGAGGAAGAAGACCCGAAGTCGATCAGCCACGAGCACACCTTTGATCAGGACACCTCCGACGCGCAGGTGCTCGAGTCCACGCTGGCGCGCCTGGCGGAGATGGTCGGCCGGCGGCTCCGCGAGCACGGTCTTCACGCGCGGACGGTGCAGCTCAAACTGCGCTACAAGGACTTCTCGACCATCACGCGGGCGCGCACGCTGGCCCACTCGACCCAGCTCGACACGGAGCTGATCCGCGAGTCCCGCGAGCTGTTCCGCAAGAACTGGAGACTCGGCCGCGCGATCCGGATGCTGGGCGTGCAGGCCTCCTCGCTGGCGCGCGAGGCCGGCCAGGGCAGCCTGCTCGACTCCGGCCAGGAGGATCGCTGGCGCCGCGCGCTCTCGGCCGCCGACCGGCTCCGCGACAGGTACGGCGAGGAGGCGATTTCACTCGCCACCGGCCTTCAGGGCGGCTTTCGCGAGCGCGTCCACGAGAACCCGGTTGGCCTGCCAGGCCGCCGCCCCAGGGACCACAGGAAGCAATAGCGGCAAGTCGGAGACTTACCCTACCTCCCGCGGTGGCTGGCCCTTGCCGGATAGAATGGATAGTTACACCCACGCTTTGTAGAAATGGCCCGCAGTTTCTGGAAGCGTCTTCGTCTCACACTCGACATGATCAAGTTCGAGCACTCCGTGTTCGCGCTGCCGTTCGCGCTCACCGGGGTGCTGCTGGCCGTTCGCGAGGACCGGTTCGCGACCCCGTCGCTGGGCTGGAAGATCTTCTGGATCATTGTCGCCATGGTTGGCGCGCGCTCGGCCGCCATGACCTTCAACCGCATCCTGGATGCCGGGATCGACGCCCGCAATCCTCGCACGCGGTCACGCCACCTCCCCGCCGGCATTCTCTCCAAGGGATTCGCGTGGGGCTTCACGGCGGCCTCCTCGGCCGTGTTCCTGTTGGCGGCACACATGCTGAACGACCTGTGCTTCGCGCTCGCCCCGGTTGCGCTGGCAATCGTCTTCTTCTACTCATTTACGAAGCGGTTCACCTCGTTGTCGCACCTCGTGCTGGGCTTCGCGCTCGGTGTCGCGCCGGCGGCGGCATGGATCGCCATTCGCGGTTCCCTCGATCCGCGCATCCTGTGGCTCACCACCGCGGTCATGCTGTGGACCGCCGGCTTCGACGTCATCTACTCTTGTCAGGATTACGATTTCGACCGCTCCGAGGGACTGTTCAGCATCCCTCGCCGTTTCGGCATTGCGGGCGCGCTCTGGATCTCGCGATTGTTCCATGCGCTGATGGTCGTTTGTCTCGCCGCCTTGATGGCGAGCTTCCATCTCGGCGCGTTGAGCCTGGCGGGCCTGGCGGCGGTGGCGTTGCTACTCGCTTGGGAACAGAGCCTGGTGAGAGCCGGGGACTTGTCGCGCGTCAACGCGGCCTTCTTCACCGTGAACGGCTGCGTGAGCGTGCTATTCTTTCTGTTCTGGGCGGCCGACATTCTTCTCCTGCGCCGGGCGATATGAGCATGGAACCTGTCTTCGACGACCCGCGGCTGCGGCCGGTTGCCGACAAGGCGCAGGCCGGAACGCGGCTGAGCTTTGAAGACGGGGTCACGCTGTACCGCAGCCCGGACATCCTGGCGCTGGGCTGGATGGCCAACCTTGTCCGCGAGCGGCTTCACGGGAACGTCACCTACTTCAACGTCAACCGTCACATCAACCCCACCGACGTTTGCGTCGCGAGCTGCCGCCTTTGCGCGTTCGGCAAGAAGGCGAAGGACCCCCGCGCCTACACGATGTCGCTCGAGCAGGTATGGGAAACCGCGGGCCGCGGCTGGCGCGAAGCGGTGACCGAGTTTCACATTGTCGGCGGGCTGCACCCGGAGTTGACGCTGGATTGGTACTGCCAGATGCTCCGCGGGCTCAAGGAGCGGTTCCCGCAGGTGCACTTGAAGGCATTCACCATGGTCGAGGTGGCCTACCTGGCGCAACGCACCAGGATCTCGATCCGGGAAACGCTCGAGCGGTTGAAAGAGGCGGGCGCGGAATCGCTGCCCGGCGGCGGCGCCGAAATCTTCTCCGAGCGTGTCCGCCGCATCATTTGCGATCACAAGATCGACGGCGCGCAATGGCTGGATGCAGCCCGGCAGGCGCACCGCCTCGGTCTGAAGTCGAACTGCACGATGCTTTACGGGCATATCGAGACCGAGGAGGACCGCGTCGATCATCTGCTGAAGCTGCGCGAGCTGCAAGACGAGACCGGCGGCTTCGTCGCTTTCATCCCGCTGGCGTTTCACCCGGAGAACACGCCGCTGCGGCATCTGCCGAAGACCACCGGTTTTGACGACATCAAGAACGTCGCCATCGCCCGGCTGTTGCTCGACAACATCCTGCACATCAAGGCCTACTGGATCATGATGACGCCGCGGATCGCCCAGATCGCGCAGCGGTTCGGCGCAGACGACATCGACGGGACGGTGGTGGAGGAGAAGATCTACCACGACGCCGGCGCGACCACCAGCCAGTCGCTGCGGCGAAACGAACTGCTGCAGCTAATCCGCGAAGCGGGCCGGGAACCGGTGGAGCGCGATACCTTGTACAGGCCCGTGGTCCGAACCGAGACCACTGTCACCGTCCTGGTGTAGGAGTCACGTCGCACCGTGGCAGACGGAAGCGTCTGCCCCACAAGAGCAACTACGCGGCCTTCTTGTCCGCCGTCTACTCGGCCTTGGTCAACGTGGCCGTGCCGCTGACCGGTCCGCTGTCAGTGTCACCCTTGAGCGTTCCCTCCATCTTTGCCCCGTCCACCGTTAATTCGAACTTGACGGGGTAACCGCCTTCCGGAGGGGTCACTTCGAAGGTGAGCTTGGAACCTGCCATCTTTCCGTTCTGAATCGGGAGCTTTTCCTCAGGCTCGCGACCGATCGTACCAGTCACTTCGTCGCCATTCTGGGCCGGTTCAAAATGCAGGGGAAAGTTGACCATTTCGCCGTCCGGCATTTTGACGTCGATCGAGCCGGTCCATTTTCCGTTGATGTCGGCAGCAGTGAGGGCGAGAGCGGCAAACAGCAGCAGTGTGAGGGTAATAGTAAGGCGCATATGCGATATCGTACTGCATGGGGCGCGCCCGGCGCGGGCCCTCAACCTGCTCTGACCTTTCCGGTTTCCAGATTCCAGTTCATGCGGCGGCCCTTGCGATAGGCCAGGTTGGCGAGGTGGGCCGCGCCTGCGGCATAGTGGCCTTTGACGGCGTCTTCGATCGGGGGCGTGCCGTCGCGGAGCGATCGGACGAACTGCTCCTGGTGGCTGCGGCCGCGCTCGACGGCGATCTCCTGCTCCTTGCGCGGCTCCGGACGCGCCTCGGCCGCGACCGATTCCAGGTACTGTTTCCGTAAAGCCTCGGGCCAGCAACCGGTGGCGTAGCGCTGGACGGCGGAAAAGACGGGCTCGGGATAGAGAACAAGGCGGGAGAAGCCCTGAAAGGCCAGTGTCCCTTCCGAGCCCATGATGAGCGTGCCGTGGGGGTGCCGTGAGTTGCCGAGATTAACGTAGACGTCGGCGAGCCACCCGGGCGCGTATTCGTAGACCGTGCTCATCACGTCCGGCACGGTACGGCCGTCATTCCAGCGGTAGATGCCCCCGCTCGAAACCGCGGAGAGCGGCCCTCTGACGTCCATGACTTCATGGAGCGCGGTCAGCAGGTGGACGTAGAGGTCGGTAGCAACGCCGCCCGAGTACTCCCACCAGCAGCGCCAGCGGAAGAAGATCTTCGGATCAAAGGGGCGCTTCGGGAGTAC
>Ga0233417_10000595_pt1 | contig 10947 bp, 7 predicted proteins | sample Sed_MG_FD_189023 | JGI IMG/M metagenome (GOLD analysis project Ga0233417, IMG submission 189023) | Sediment microbial communities from Lake Towuti, South Sulawesi, Indonesia - Sediment_Towuti_2014_0.5_MG | ecosystem: Environmental > Aquatic > Freshwater > Lake > Sediment | place: Indonesia... | reverse complement strand
CTCCAGCCCCGGCCCTGTCGCGGAGCCCGCGGGCTCACCTGTGGGTAGCCGTGGGTGGGAACCCACGGACGCCGTGGGTGGGAACCCACGGAACAGGCACACAACCACCCGCAACCCTGGAGGGGTTGAATCGCCAGCCCGGGAGTGCCGCCCACAGGGCTCACCTGTCCTCGAACCCCGAACTCCGAACCACGACGTGGGTGTCAACCCACGGAGCCCTGTGCACAAGCCCTGGCGCAAGCCCCGGGTAAAACGCCCTAGAAGCCAAGTACACTATCAAGACACGGAGGAACCGTGAATCGACGCAACCTTCTGACGAGTCTCGCCGCCGGGGGCACCGGACTGCTGGCGAGCCCGCATTCGCTGGCGGCCGCGTACGCTGCCGCGCAACGCGGCCTGCCGCCGCTGAAGATCACCGACATCAAGGCCATCCTGACTCAGCCTGCCGATAACCATGCGGTGGTGGTCAAAGTCCACACGAGCGAACCTGGACTGTACGGCGTCGGCTGCGCCACCCACCGGGAGCGGCCACTGGCCGTGGCCGCCGCCGTCGAATACCTGAAGTCGCTGCTCGCCGGCCGCCAGTGCGGCGCGATTGAAGACATCTGGCAATCGGCGTACGTGTCTTCCTACTTCCGGAGCGGCGTAACTCTGAATAACGCGCTGAGCGGGGTGGACGGTGCCTTGTGGGACATTCTCGGCAAGCGCACCGGTGTTCCGGTGTATCAACTTCTTGGCGGGAAGGTGCGGGCGGCTGTGCCGCTCTATGCCCACGCCTACGCGCTCGAATTGGCGGCGCTGGAAGAGCGTGTGCGCGGGTGGATGGCGAAGGGTTACCGGCACGTGCGCGTCCAGCTCGCCACGCCGGGCTACGCGGGCTACGGGGTCGCCGGGGCGCAGACGGCGAAGGCGGTCGATGCCATGCGACCCGATGGCGTCGCCCCATCGCCCGTGTTCGAGCCGACGCCCTATGTAAACAACACAATCAAGATGTTCGAACATCTCCGGGCCAAGCTCGGCTTCGACGTTGAGCTGTTGCACGACGTTCACGAGCGCGTCCCCCCGGCCCACGCGCTGCAATTGGCCAGGGCGCTTGAGCCGTACCGGCTGTTCTTCCTCGAGGACCCCTTCGCGCCGGAGGACGTGGACTGGTTCGAGATCATGCGGCAGCAAACCGCCACGCCGCTGGCGATGGGCGAGCTGTTTGTCAACCGCAACGAGTGGCTGCGCCTTGTTGGCAATCGTTGGATCGATTTCATTCGCATCCATATTTCGGCCGTGGGCGGGCTCACGATCGCGCGGAAGATCGCCGCCTGCTGTGAATTCTTCAACGTGCGCACGGCCTGGCACGGGCCGGGCAACGTCTCGCCGGTGGGGCACGCCGTAAACCTGCACCTTGACCTGGCCACGTACAACTTCGGCATCCAGGAGCAGACCGTCTTCTCGGAGGTGGAGCAGGAGGTCTTCCCGGGCACGCCGGAAATCCGGAAGGGATACATGTACTCGAACGAGAAGCCCGGCCTGGGGATCGACGTGGATGAGAAGTTGGCGGCGAAGTATCCGTTCAAAACGCCAGGCGGTAGCCGCGGGAACGACCGGCTGCTGGATGGAACGATTGTACGGCCGTAGGCAGTGCACAAGATCGGTTGACGGTGCCGGCGGCGGCCCACTCGGCGGTCAAAGCGGTGACGTCCCCCTACACCTGGCGATGCACAACGCACAAGAAACGATGGTGGTCAACGAAGATTGCGGAAGTTTCGCGGAGTTTCGGGAGGAGTTTCGGAAGTTTCGTGAACGTCTCGTCCAACACGATTGTAGAATGAGCGTATGTTGTGGAGACGCAGGCAGTTTGTTCAAACCGCGCTGTTGAGCGCCACCGCGGGCGCCGCAAATTCGCCTCTGCGCGCAGCTTCTAACAAGCTCGGAATTCCAGGGCCGTACCGTGGTCGGGTCGTCGCCGCCCGTCATCCCGGTTGCATCGTCTCGGGAGTGTACCAGGCGCAGCCGATCGAGCAGATGATGCGCAAGGGGCTCATGGAGCTGACGGGGGTGCCGGGCTGGGCGGACGCTTGGCGCGTCCTTTTCGAACCCGGCGATGTGGTCGGAATCAAAGTCAGCCCAGTTGGGGGTCCGAAGCTTTGCTCCGATAGCTTGGTCCTTCATCAGATTATCGACGGCCTCAAGCAGGCCGGCGTCCGTCCCCGGGACATCATCGTCTTCAGTCGATACCGCCGGGAGATCCTGAGCTGCGGCATCGAAAAATGGCTTCCACCGGATGTACGGCTGGGTTGGGCTGCTGAGGCCTATGACGACGTGCAGATCGGCATGGACGGCTACGACCCGGACCACTACCTCGACATCGCCCTGTGCAAACCCGGCCAGAACATTGATGACGAGCTCATTCGCCGCTCCCATGTCGCAGAGATCGTGACAAAACAGATCAACAAGCTGGTCAACCTTCCTGTGCTCAAACACCACCAGACTGCGGGAGTGACCATCGCGCTCAAGAACATCTCTTGCGGGCTGGTAAACAACGTCAGCCGGATACACTCCACCAACACCTTAAACGCCGCTGGCACCTTCATCCCGGCCGTGGTGAACCTTAAGCCGATCCGCCAAAAGGCAGTCCTGCACATCGTGGACGGCGTGAAAGCCCTGTATCACGGAGGACCGGGTGGCAAGCCCAAGTACGTTTGGGAACACCGGACCATGTACTTTGGCAGCGATCCGGTGGCGCTCGACAGGATCGGTCTGCGTGTCATCGACGAAAAGCGGGTGCAGATGGGAATGGCAGCGGTGGCCGTTTCCAAGCCGGACGAGGACAGCCATCGCTTGAACTGCCAGGTTGAGCACATCGAAATCGCTGGAGCCATCGGGCTGGGCGAATTCGATGACAGCAAGATCGACCTGCTCAAGTTCGAGTTGTCCTGACCGGTTCACCGAGGGGCTCCCCACCAAGATCCGCTCCCTGGTGGGGTGCGCTTTCGAGCGCGCTGCCGGCTTTCGTGCCGGCATTCCGGTTTTCAAACCTCCACCGGTTTTCCAACCTGCCGCTGCCGACCGTCACCGAGGCCTCGATCGCTAAAACAGCGGCGTGCATTATAATCGCAATGCCCGCCGCCACGGCAAGCCTCCAAGCACTAACGGCGACGGGCCAGGAGTTGTTTCCATGCACCATCCAACCGCACGTGTCGCCCGGCGGGACATGATCAAATTAGCCGGAGTTTCCGCCGCACTGGGCTTATCAGCGGGAGTCCAGGCGCCGGTACTCGCGCAAACTTCGTCCCCACCACCGATTCACATCACGGATGTGAAGTTCCTGCGATTGCGTTTTCCCGGCCAGGTCCCCCGCAGGCGCAACGCGATCCTGTGGTCCGGTGGCGGCCCTCCGGGCATGACGCAACTGGAGGTCTACACTGACCAGGGAATTGTGGGGCGCAGCATTTTGCACGGCTTTCCCGAAATCATCGAAAAGCGGCTGGCGCCGGTGATCCGCGGCGAGAATCCGTTCTACATCGAGCGCATCTGGGACCGCATGTACCGCTTCTGGCGCAAGCCCGTGGCCAAGGGTTCCGTGATTGAGGCCATCGGCACGGTGGACATTGCGCTCTGGGACATCGTAGGCAAAGCCCTAAACAAGCCGGTGTACCAGGTGCTGGGGGCATTCACGGATCGTATCCGCGTCTATGCTGCGGGCGGATATTACGAGGAAGGCAAGAGCATCTCGGACCTGGCGCGGGAGATGGAGGAATACGTTCGCCAGGGTTTCCGGGCCGTCAAGATGAAAGTGGGCGGCGAGCCGTTCGGAGTTGACGTCGAGCGGGTACGCGCGGTGCGCGAAGCGATTGGCCCGGACGTGGACTTGCTGATTGACGCCAACAACAAGTGGAACGCCTACGAGGCCATTCGCTTCGGGCGGGCGGTGGAGAAGTACCACCTGTTCTGGTTCGAGGAGCCGGTGGAGCCGGATGACTTTCAGGGTTGCGCCGAAGTGAGGCAGGCGCTGGACATTCCCATCGTGGCGGGCGAGAACGAGTTCACGCGGTGGGGTTGCCGGGAGTTGCTGGAAGCGCGCTCCGCCGACATTCTGAACCTCGACACGGTGCTCGCCGGGGGCATCACGGAGTACCGCAAGATCGCCGCGCTGGCCTCGGCGTATCACGTGCCGGTGGCGCCGCACGGCAACCCGTTCATGGCGGTGCACCTGCTCGCATCGCTCCCCAACGCTCTCATCATGGAGACCTATCCGGCGATCGAGAGCAAGTACAACCTGGCGCTGCCGCTGTTCCCTGTCAAAGACGGCTACATTCAGGTGCCGGATAAGCCGGGCATCGGGATCGATCCCGACCCGGAGATTGTGAAGAAGTACCGGATAAGCTGAGGCGGCTCCGCCTCCCCAAGGAGTCACTGTGGCCGAACGTAAGTCCGAAGTTCTATCTCGCAGGCAGTTCTTAGAAAGCTCCGCCGGCGCCGCCGCGCTGGCGGGGTCGTCTGTCGCGCCGGCAGCCGCGGCTTCAGGCAGTTGGTGCGACCGGCCCATGCGCTGGGCCCAGCTCACCCTGGTCGAGGACGACCCGGGGAAGTACGATCCCAAGTTCTGGCTCGACTACTTCCGGCGTACGCACGCAGACGCGGCCTGTCTGAGCGCGGGCGGATGCGTGGCGTATTACCCGACGAAGATCCCATTCCACCATCGCAGCGCATGGATGGGTGACACCGACCCGTTCGGCGAACTGGTCTCAGGCTGCCGCAAGCTGGGCATGAACGTCATTGCCCGCACTGATCCGCATTCGGTCCGCCAGGACGCCTACGAGGCGCACCCCGAGTGGATCGCGGTGGACGTCGAGGGCCGCCCGCGCCCCCACTGGGCCACTCCGGGCCGCTGGGTCACGTGCGCCTTCGGGCCGTACAACTTCGAATTCATGACCGAGGTGCACCGGGAGATCACGTCGCTGTATCGGGTAGACGGAATCTTTATCAACCGCTGGGCCGGGTCCGGAATGTGTTACTGCCAGAGCTGCCAGCAGCAGTTCAAGGCCTTCTGCGGGCTGGAGCTGCCGCGCACGGAGGATCCGCGGGATGAGCGGCGGCGCAATTACATCCTCTGGCAGCAACAGCGGCTGTTTGAACTGTGGCAGCTTTGGGACCGCGAAATCCGGAATATCAATCCCGATGCGCGCTGCATCCCCAACACAGGCGGGGGCGCCCTCAGCAATCTGGACATGCGGCGCATCGGCGAGCTGGCCGATATGCTGGTGGCCGACCGCCAGGGACGCCGCGGCCTGACCGCCCCGTGGGCCAATGGCAAGCACGCCAAGGAGTATCGGGCCACGATGGGCACCAAGCCGGTGGTGGGGTTGTTCAGCGTGGGGCTGGAAGAACCGTGGCGTTGGAAGGATTCGGTGCAAACCCCGGAGGAGATCCGCATCTGGGTAGCTGACGGGATCGCCCACGGAATGCGGCCCTGGTACTCGAAGTTTGCCGGGTATCTTCACGACCGCCGCTGGCTCGAAGTCGTCGAGCACATATTCCGCTGGCATCACGGCGCCGAGGGCTATCTGCGCAACGAGGAGTCGCTGGCACGCGTCGCGCTGGTCTACTCGCAGCAATCGGCGTGGTTCTACGGCGGCGCCGAGGCTCATTCCCGTCTAGAGGAACACACGCTGGGCTTCTATCACGCACTGATTGAGGCGCGCCTGCCATTCGAGATGGTGCACGACCGGCTGCTCGAGGAAGAGCACCTGCGGCGCTTCAAGGCCCTGATCCTGCCGAACATTGCTGCGCTTTCCGACCGGCAGTGCGAGCAGATCCGCACATTCTGCGAGCGCGGCGGCGGCCTCGTGGCCACGTTTGAAACCTCGCTCTACAACGAATCGGGAGTGCCGCGCAGCGACTTCGGCCTGGCCGGCCTGTTCGGGGTGCGCTTCAACGGCAGGGAGGAAGGGCCCATGCGCAACTCGTATCTGCGGCTGGAAAAGGACCCTGGTTCGGGGCGGCCCCACACGATCCTGCGCGGCCTGGAAGACGCCCCGCGCATCATCAACAGCGTCCACCGGGTGGATGTTTCCGAGGCTGCGCGTTTCCCTGACCGGCCCGTGACGCTAATCCCTTCTTATCCCGACCTTCCGATGGAGGAAGTGTACCCGCGCCAGCCGAAAACGGACATCTTGCAGGTGTTTTTGCGCGAGTTTGGGAAAGGGCGGGTCGCGTATTTCCCCGGCGACATTGACCGCACGTTTTGGAGTGTGATGGCGCCGGATCACGGCAAGCTGTTACGCAATGCAGTCGAGTGGGTCACAAACGAAGAAGCGCCTCTCACCGTCACGGGGCCCGGTGTGCTCGATGCGACAGTGTGGCGGCAGCGCGAGTCCATGACAGTGCACCTCGTCAACCTCACCAACCCGATGATGATGAAGGGTCCGTACCGGGAGATCATCCCGGTGGGCGAGCAGCAGGTGCGGCTGCGCTTGCCTTCCGGCCAGCAGGCGAAGAAGGTGTCATTCCTGGTGGGGAAGACCGAGCCCCGCGTGCAGCAGTCGGCCACGCACTTGACAGTAACCGTTCCGCGGGTCGATGTGCACGAAGTGCTGGCGATAGATCTGTAGGCGGAGTGCGTACCCCCGTTCAGGCTACTCGACCACCTCGAGCTTTACCGATTTGGTGTCCACCGAATTGCCGCCCACCATGATCTCGAACGTGCCCGGCTCCACGACTCGCTGCATGCTCTGGTCAAGGAACGAGAGCCGGTCGGGAGTGATCCTGAACTGAACGGTCCTGGACTCGCCCGGCTTCAGGTGGATGCGGGCGAAGTCACGCAACTCCTTCAAGGGCCGCGTCACAGTGCTGACTTCGTCGCGAATGTACATCTGCACAACCTCGTCGCCGGCCCTCCCGCCGGCGTTGGCCACGTCCACGCTGAGGGTGGCCTCGCCGGTCCGGCTGATCCTGGCGGGCGACACACGCAGGTTCGAGTATAGGAACGACGTGTAACTGAGGCCGTGACCGAACCAGAAGAGCGGATCCTTCTCGCCGAACAGATAGCCGCGGCGGGCTGACGGCTTCAGGTTGTAGTAGACCGGGAGTTGGCCTGCGCCGCGCGGGATGGTTACTGGCAGGCGCCCCGCCGGGTTATAGTCACCGAACAGCACGTCCGCCACAGCGTGTCCGGTCTCCTGGCCGAGATACCAGCCTTCCAGGATGGCGGGTACGTTTTCCACGAGGTGCTTGATGCCGTAAGGTCTGCCGTTCAACAGCAGGGCCACGACCGGCTTGCCGGTCTTCACAACCGCTTGCGCCAGGTCGTTCTGGCGGCCTAAGAGATCGAGCGTGTCCATATCGCCCAGGTGCTGCGGCGACCACGCCTCGCGCGAAACCGCCTCGTTTCCGCCAATGGCCAGAATCACCAGGTCGGCTGCCTCGGCCGTCTTGACGGCCTCCGCGATGCGTTTGGCGTCGTCGGCCGGATCGGGCAGCCGGACTTCATCTTTGTACCAGTTTGCGTCATCCGCGGTAATCTTGCAGCCTTCCTCGTACAGGATCTTCAGCGAGTCGCCGGCCTTGGCGCGCACGCCGTCCAGCACGGTGACGAAATAGCCGGGGTCGTCGCTGTAGCCGCCCAGAAGGCGCTTGTGGGCGTTGGGTCCAATCACCGCGATGGTTCGGTACTTCGTGCGGTCGAGCGGCAGAAGGCCCTTGTCGTTCTTGAGCAGAATGATCGCTTCGTGCGCGGCTTGGCGGGCTAGTTTGCGATGCGCGTCGCAGTTGGTCACGCGCTCGGAGAGATCAGGGTCGGTGTAAGGATCGTCAAACAGGCCGGTGTTGAACTTCGCTGTCAAGACGCGGGCGACGGCTTGATCCACTAGGCTCTCGGGTACCCCGCTTTCGCGCACCATCGAAACGAGGTGGCGATAGCACTCGGGGAACGGCAACTCGAGGTCCACGCCTGTCTCCAGCGCCATCCGCGCGGCCTGGCGGGTATCCGCGGCGACCCGGTGCAACGATTGCAGTTCGCGAATCCCGAAATAGTCGGACACCACCAAGCCGCGGAAACCCCACTCGCGCCGCAGGATCTGCTCCAGAAAAAGCCGGTTGGCGTGGGAAGGGATACCGTCCACTTCATTGTAGGAGGGCATAATGGATCCGACCTTTCCCTCCGTGACCGCTACTTGAAAGGGGTAGAGGAACTGCTCGCGGACCACGCGCTCCGAGTAGTTGTTGGGCCCGGCGTTCATGCCGGCTTCCGGCTGGCCGTGCACGGCGAAGTGCTTCGCGGTAGCAATGACGTGCTCTTTGTCGATCACGGAACTGCTTCCTTGATACCCGCGAATGGCGGCCAGTCCCAGCCGCGCCACCAGGTAGGGGTCTTCGCCGTAAGTCTCCTCGATGCGGCCCCAGCGCGGGTCGCGCCCCAGATCCAACACCGGCGCCAGCACCTGCTGTGCCCCTCGCGCGCGCACTTCCTTGGCCACCGCGGCGAACACCTGCTCCAGCAGGGCGGGATTCCACGTGCTGGCGAGTGCGATCGCTTGCGGGAAGTGAGTGCCGTTGCGAGCAGCATGTCCGTGCAAGGCCTCCTCGTGGAACATCACGGGAATGCCGAGGCGGGTGTTCTCGACGACCCATTTCTGCAACGCGTTGGTGAACAGGGCCATCTCGCGCGGGCCGCGCCCTTCGCTGGGCCGGGTCACCTGGCCCAGGCCGAATTCCAGTACCTTGCGCGCCCGTTGTGGATCGAACTGCCCGCGCTCATCGGAGAGGATGCGGGGCTGTCCGGGGATGGCCCGCGTCTCCCACACCGACATGAGCTGAGCCGCCTTTTCCTGCAAGGTCATGCGCTGGAGCAGGTCCTGCACGCGGCGCTCGACAGGCAGTTGCGAGTTCTTATAATCGGGCGCGGAGGCGGTTTGCGCCGCCATCGCCGGCACCAGTAGTAAACCCAGATAAGCGAACGCCAGCAGCGTGTCCACTTCTTTTGAAGAGATTGCAGGCAGGAACATGACAGGAGCCTCCCAAACTCTTTTCCCGGAATCGGTTGCCCGCGTCCGATTTTCTCGCAGGGGCGCGGCTCACCGCAATCGGGCGGATACGCGACGCAGGTGACCTGTCAGCCTTCCGCGTAGTGGCGCTCGGAGCACTCCCGCAGCCGTTCCGCCGCCGATTCCGGCGTAATGTCGCGCTGAGGCATGGCCAGCATTTCGAATCCCACCATGAATTTCCGCACTGTAGCCGAGCGCAGCAGCGGCGGATAGAAATGTGCGTGCAGGTGCCATTCCTCGTGCGCCATCCCGTCTGTGGGCTGCTGGTGGAATCCCATGGTGTAGGGGAAGGAGACTTCGAAGAGATTGTCGTAACGGGTGGTCACACGCTTGAGGATGTCTGCCAGTGCATCGCGCTCTTCGCTTTTCAGCCCGTCCAGAGAGGCGACGTGCCGCTTGGGAACGACGAGCAGTTCGAACGGCCACACCGCCCAGAACGGGACCAGTGCCGCGAAGTGCCGGTTTGCGCACACCAGGCGTTCCTTCGATTGTGCCTCCTGCGACAGGTAATCACAGAGCAGGCAGGACTGGTGATCGGCGCGGTACTGCGCCTGACTTTCCAGCTCTTTGACGACCTCGTTGGGAATGTTCTCAGTGGCCCAGATCTGGCAGTGCGGATGGGGATTGCTGCACCCCATCATCTCGCCCCGATTCTCGAATATCTGGACATGGTTGATGAACGCCAGGCTGCCCAGCCGCACGTACTCGTCCGCCCAGGCATCGATTACCTGACGAATGGCGGAGACCTCCATGCGCGCCAGAGTCAAATCGTGCCGGCGTGAAAAGCACAGCACCCGGCAGACGCCGCGCTCGGGGCGGACCGCCAGCAAGCCGCCTCCCTTCACGGAGTCCCCCGGTGTATCCGGCAGCAGCGCCGCGAAGTCATTGTCGAAGACGAAAATGCTCTGGTAGTCGGGGTTCCGCACGCCTCCTGCGCGAGAATTGCCAGGGCACAGGTAGCAGGAGGGATCGTACGGCGGCAGGTGCTCCGGGGGCACGCGCTCCTCCTGGCCTTGCCAGGGACGCTTCGTGCGGTGAGGAGACACCAGCACCCATTCGCGCGTCAGTGGGTTGAACCGGGTATGAGGATGTTCTTTGGGATTGAACATGAGCCGGCTCCTTGCCGTGTCAGGCGCGGGCACGGCGCGCCACGCGCCAAGCTTCGAGTTTACCCGGATTGCCGGCTGCTCCAGCCGGCTCGCTACTTGCTCGGTTTGGGCGGGAAGTCCTTGAACGCTGTTTTGACCGCCTTGGCGATGTCCTTGTGGCGGTCCTTCCAGTCGTCGATCTTGGCCTGGCAGTGGGCGCGCCACACCAGGCGCTTGGACTTGGCGTCCACGACATCGATGACCAGCGTCCCCTCGACGAATTGGCGGTAGATGGTTTCCGTGGCCCCAGCCCAGTAGGGAGTCGGGCCGTAGTACCAGCTTGTGGTGTAAACGGTGGCCTCTTCGGCCTTGTTGCCCTTGACGAAGAACGCGAGGTAAAAGTCCGGCTCGACGTCGTCGGGAGTGTACCCGCGGCCCATTAGGATCTCGTTGCCCTCCGACATGACGATCTCGCCGGCAATGGCGCGCTGGGCCAGTTCCGGATTCTGTTCCATGACCGGATGCGTGCGCCACTGGTAGGACTTCAACGTCGCAAAGTTGAAGTCACGGTCGTAGTTCACAGCGACCTTCGGCCCGGCCGGAGCCAGGCGGGGCAAGGCACAGAGCAGAAAAGCAACCACGGAACGACGTGAGAGGTCCATGGGAATGTGCTTCCAGGATGGCATAAGCAGAGACCCAAGCGCAGAACGGTTGCGGCGGGGCCGTGGATGAGCGTGTTCGCCACGAGGTTCCGAGCCTGCGCGGCGGATACAATGGAACGGCGGGGGCAACATGCCAGAGCCAGCGATGCAGCGCGTCTGTTT
>Ga0233417_10000594_pt1 | contig 10956 bp, 7 predicted proteins | sample Sed_MG_FD_189023 | JGI IMG/M metagenome (GOLD analysis project Ga0233417, IMG submission 189023) | Sediment microbial communities from Lake Towuti, South Sulawesi, Indonesia - Sediment_Towuti_2014_0.5_MG | ecosystem: Environmental > Aquatic > Freshwater > Lake > Sediment | place: Indonesia... | reverse complement strand
GTACCGTGTCAAGTCTACCAGTTAATCATCAAGGAGAACACAAGTGGAACCAAAAGCAGATATCGGCCTGATTGGATTGGCGGTAATGGGTCAGAACCTGGTCCTTAACATGGACGACCACGGCTATACGGTGGCCGTCTATAACCGCACGCTGTCCAAAGTAGACGAATTTCTGGAGGGCAATGCCAAGGGCACCAAGGTGATTGGCACCTATTCCATCCAGGAATTGGTAAGGGTGCTCAAGCGTCCGCGCCGGGTGATGCTGATGGTCAAAGCCGGCCGGGCAGTAGACGATTTCATCGAGTTGCTCATCCCTCACCTGGAGCCAGGTGATATCATCATCGATGGCGGGAACTCCAACTACCATGACACAACCCGCCGCACGGCATACGTCGAATCTAAAGGGTTGCTCTATATCGGCACGGGCATTTCCGGTGGAGAGGAAGGGGCACGCCATGGACCATCCATTATGCCCGGTGGGTCATCCCGGGCGTGGCCGCACGTCAAGGCCATCCTCCAGGCGGTTGCCGCTAAGGTCGACGATGGCACTCCGTGCTGCGACTGGGTAGGCGAAAACGGCGCCGGGCACTTTGTGAAGATGGTACACAACGGCATCGAATACGGCGACATGCAGCTCATCTCCGAGGCCTATCATATGATGAAGGAAGGTCTGGGAATGAGGGCGGACGAAATGAGTGCTGCCTTTGGGGAATGGAGCCAGGGCAAACTTGACTCGTATCTCATCGAGATCACCCGCGATATCCTGGCCTTCAAGGATGAGGACGGCCAGCCCCTGGTGGAGAAGATTCTGGATAGCGCCGGTCAGAAAGGCACCGGTAAATGGACTGCCATCTCCTCACTGGATATGGGGATTCCCTTGACGCTGATCGGCGAAGCGGTCTTTGCCCGCTTCCTGTCGGCCCTCAAGGATGAGCGGGCTGCCGCATCCAAGCTGCTACGCGGCCCGGCCTCCAGTTTTGATGGCGACAAGCAGGCCTTTGTAAATGACCTGCGCGAAGCTCTGTATGCCGCCAAGATTGTCTCCTACACGCAGGGCTATATGCTCATGCGGGCTGCTGCGCAGGAATACCAATGGAACCTCAATTATGGGGGTATTGCCCTCATGTGGCGGAATGGCTGCATCATTCGTTCGGTCTTCCTGGGCAAGATCAAGGAGGCATTTGATCGAGAGCCTCGTCTTAGCAACTTGCTGCTCGATCCATATTTCAAGGAGCAGGTTGAGGCAGCCCAGTCAGCGTGGCGGCGGGTGGTCGCCAAGGCAGTGGAGTTGGGTATCCCCATCCCCGCAATGTCCAGCGCCTTGGCCTTCTTTGATGGCTACCGCCTGGAACGTCTTCCAGCTAACCTGCTGCAGGCCCAGCGCGATTATTTTGGCGCTCACACCTATGAGCGGGTGGATAGACCACGCGGCCAGTTCTTCCATACGAATTGGACCGGCACCGGCGGAGATGTAACTGCTGGTACCTACCAGGCATAGCAAATCCGCTGGAACAACCAAGTCAGCAAGTCGAGGCTTTGGCCTGGGCGGATTCATCGATTGGCTGGACCACGCACGGAGGGGTGGCTATGGCTAAGAACGTCGTCGTCGCACAATCTGGCGGCCCGACCCCTGTCATCAATTGCACGCTGCGCGGCATTGTAGAAATGTGTCGGGCCATGCCGGACAAGTTCGGCACCATCTACGCTGGCTTGCATGGCATCGAGGGAGTTCTAAGAGAGGAATTGCTCAACCTGTCGGCACAGCCCCCCGCGGAAATTGCCCTGTTGAGCGTAACCCCAGCAGCCGGGAGCATCGGCACTTGCCGCTACAAGCTAAAGGCGAACCAGCAAGAGGATTTCGAGCGCGTCATTGAGATCTTTAAGGCCCACGATGTCGGCTATTTCTTCTACATCGGTGGTAACGACTCTATGGATACAGCCAACAAGGTGGCCCGGCTGGCTCAAGAGCGTGGCCTGGACCTGGTTGCCGTGGGCGGCCCCAAGACCATCGACAATGACGTAGGCGACAGCCAGTTCAAGTTGATCGACCATACGCCTGGCTATGGCAGTGTCGCCCGCTATTGGGCGCTGACCGTACAAAACGCTAATGAGGAGAATGCCGGCTCATGCCCCGCCGACCCGGTCTTGGTCATTCAGGCTATGGGGCGCAAGATTGGGTTTATTCCCGCCGCAGCGCGCCTGGCTGATCCCAACCGGGAGATGCCGTTGCAGATCTATATGCGGGAGTCGGGCCTGACGCTGGGCCAAATGGCCGACCTGGTCAATGATGAACTAAAGCGCAGCGGTCGCTGTATTGTGGTGGTCAGCGAGGGCTTTGATGTGGGCGATGTGGGTGAGCGCAAGGATAGCTTTGGTCACACCCAATTCTCATCCAGCGCTACCACAGTCGAGCAAGTGGTTGTCAACTACCTGAACGAGGTTGGCCTGTCAGCACGCGGCGCCGCGCGCGGCAACGTGCCTGGCACCGACCAGCGCCACAATATGATTTACGCCTCAACTGTGGACATGGAGGAGGCATACAAGTTGGGACAACAGGCGGTGCACATCGCCGGGCAAGATGGCTCGGGCTACATGAGCACCATCTTGCGCGAACCGGGATCTATCTACCGTATTCGCTACGATAAAGTTCCCCTGGAACGAGTTGCCAACTCTGAGCGGCAGTTCCCCGTCGCCTGGATCACGCCAAATCGCATCGACGTGACCGACGATTTTGTCCATTACGCTCGCCCACTCATTGGTGACAACTGGCCTACCATCCCGTTGGTGGATGGTCGGCAGCGCTTTGCCCGCTTGGAGCACATTTGCGCCCCGCAAAAGCTGCCAGCCTATGTGCCGCAGGCGCACCGGTAGGCCCAGGCCGTGAAGCATGGTGCGGAATGGCAGAGCCTGGCCATACCGCCTTGCATTCTTCGCTTCATGCGCCAGGTATCAACTAAGCGCAATAAGCGACAACCCTATGGAGGCACTCCATGTCACTTATAGAACAGCTTTTGGCGTCCGTTCAATTGACACCACCCTTGCCGTCGGCCGAGGCTGAGGCTGCGGCAGCCGAGCTCGGCCACGCCACGGATCTGGCGGTGTATCCCGCCTCGATCGCAGCGCAAGGCCGTGTCCTCTTCTTCCTGGGACGACGCGGCACGGACAAATTCCTGGGCCTCGTCCACGCTGGAGCTGCTCTGGCCGGTGAGTTCCACGGTGAGTCGAGCGATCTCACGCTGGATGGAAGGACTTTGACCTTAACCCTGTGCCCTGCGGACCATAGAAACGCTCTCGGATTGCGCAGGGCGCTCCCCTTTGCGGCGCCGGTCACGCTGGGCTTGCGCAAGTCTGTCGGCTGCGGAGACCGCCTGGGCCTGGCCACGCCCGGCCACGTGCGCGCTGTCCGTAAGGGGAGCATGGCCCCCATCTTTGCCCAGCAATCCGTCCGCGAAATGACCCGCACCCAGCGCACCCCTGAACAGGTGATGGATGCTGCTTGCTGGGGAGTATTTCAAGAGGGCTGGCGCGCAGGCTTCGGCGCTGATGCTGATCACCTCAAGACGATTGAGGACGTGGACCGCTGTGCCGCTGCCGGCTTTGTCTTCTACACGGTGGACCCGGGCGCCTACGTCGACAACGCCGCCGATGCTGACAACCCGACGGACCTGCGCCACAAGGTTGAGACCCTGCCTTGGGGTGAACTGGAAGCGTCGGCTGCTCAAATACGGCGTGCATATTTGGGTCGCTCGTTTGACTTGGGCGAATTTGCCGTTACGTTTGGTGACGAGGAATTGTTGCGCGCGGCGGCCAAATACGGCCGGGCCATCGCGCACACCGTGCGTATGTATCGTCACCTGGCGGCTCAGATGGGGGATTGCCCTTTTGAATTGGAGATGTCGGTGGACGAGACGGAGACGCCCACCAGCATCCCCGAGCACTACTTCGTGGCCAACGAACTCAAGCGGCTTGGCGTCAAATGGGTTAGCCTGGCCCCGCGCTACAGCGGACGTTTCGAGAAAGGCGTCGATTACATCGGCGACCTGGAAGTCTTCGAAGCGGAGCTAGCGCGGCATGCGGCTATCGCTCGCGCGTTGGGCCCCTACAAGCTCAGTCTGCACTCCGGCTCGGACAAGTTCAGTATCTACCCCATTTTTGCTCGCGTGGCGGGTGACCTGGTTCACCTGAAGACGGCTGGGACGAGCTACCTGGAGGCACTGCGTGCCATTGCTGGGAGCAATCCTGGCCTCTTCCGCGAGATTCTGGCCTTTGCCTTTGAGCGCTACGACGAAGATCGTGCCTCGTACCACGTCTCGGCGGATCCCTCTAAAGTGCGCAGGCCGGATCAGCTAGCTGATGCTGACCTGGCCTCGGTACTGGACGATTTCGACGGGCGGGAGATGCTGCATGTCACCTTTGGCTCAGTGTTAACCAAGCAGGACCCGGGCGGTGACTACTATTTCCGAGACCGGCTGCTGGCTGCCCTGCGCGCCAGCGAGGAGGCGCACTACACGGCCCTTGAGGCTCACTTTGACCGGCACATTGCGCCGTTCAGCTTGTAGAATTCAGTTTCGAGTGTGGCTTCTAAATGAAACGGCCATCTTGCCGCTGTTCAAAGGGCGAGATGGGTGCCGAATTTGGGGCAGCCTGGCCGAGATAGAACGGATTGGGAGGTCTGAGTTACGGCTCCACAAGCTCAATCCGGCTCAGCTTAGAGGACTCCAGGCTGAGGTCTTCCAGCGCAGATGGCTGGGCAAGGGGTAGCGTGAAAGTGAAGCACGTGCCGCTGCCCTCTTCACTCTCGGCCCGGATTCTCCCGCCGTGCGCCTCCACCAATCCCTTGACGATGGATAAACCAAGCCCAGTCCCAACTGTGTGTTGTGTCTCGGCACGCTCTACCCGGCTGAAACGCTCAAAGATGTGAGGCAAATGGTCTGCCGGGATTCCAATGCCTGTGTCGGCCACCGACATCAACACCTCTTCCGCTGTTTCGGCTATGCGAGCAGAAATCGTGACGGTGCCCGTGTCGGGTGTGTATTTGATTGAGTTACTCAACAGATTGACCAGGATCTGGTTCACCCGTTTGGGATCGCCCCAGATCTTGGGCAGCCTCGGCGCCACGTCCACGTTGATGAACATCCTCTTCGCCTCGGCCATGGGGCGTATAGCGACCAGCGACTGTTCTACAACCGGCAACACTTCCATTGCTTCAGGTACCACGACCAGTCTGCCCTCCTCAAGGCGTGACAAGTCGAGGATGTTATTAACCAGGTCCAACAATCGCTGGCTGTTCTTCTTGATGGCGTGCAGCATTTGCGCTTGGTCGCCAGACAGAGGAGTGCGAATCAACAACAGCTCCGTGTATCCCGCGATGGCCGTCAGCGGGGTACGCATCTCGTGATTAATCATAGAGAAGAAGTTGGTCTTGACCATGTCGAGCCGCGTCAGTTCCTCGTTGGCTTTCTGAAGGTCTTGGGTCCGTTCGGCGATAAGCTCCTCCAGGCGGTCCATCTGGATTTTGCTCTGCCTCACGTACAGCCGAAAAGCATAACTGGTCAGGGCCAGTGGCAAGAAGAAGACAACCATCCCCAGGGCGCCGGCGATTTGATATCCCAGGGCCAGCCCGCCGCCGCCCACCACCATACTCAACAAATTCATGGGGGTAGCCCAGGAAACATTTTGTCGCCAGATCTGTAAAGCCGGTTGGTGCGTTTGTATAGACACCACGCCGATGACCAAGCCCGCATTCACCGTCTCAAAGGCGACGGCCGCCAGGATCATCGGCAGCAGGTTGGAGAGCAGGGCGACTTCGCCGATGGTGCCCCCGGCGAAGACGTATACCCCGCCTGCGAAAGGAACTGCCAGACCAAAGCCAGCCATGTTGAAGAGCGCTCGCTGTACCAGGGGCGCGCGGCCGGGCCGGGCTTGCCGCCGCTGCATCACCAGGGTGGTGACCAGCCCCCCGACCATCGCCACTAAAACAGTTGGCCAGGTGCCAAATAGCAGGAGTGTGGCAAAGGTGACAGCCCCGGACATGGAGAACAGGAGCTGGGGTGTGAACGTCTCGCTGGTCATCAATTCGGCGATAACGACCAGGCCAACAAAGAGCAATATCGCCGTCTCAGATGAGGCTACCTGGATCGTCGACCAGATGAACAAAGCAATGCCCGAACCCGACACGCTAGCTGTGTAGATCAGAAACGGATCCAGCCATCGGGTTCTGGCGGCGGCCTTTGTCCCTTGCGAGGCTGCCACTAGTTGGTCACCCTTCTCTAGGCCAAACGCGCTCTGCCGAGGTTAATTGATGAACGAGCGCGAAGCACGCTCATGATTCTATCAGGATATGCACGCAGAGTCAACGACGCTGAAGTGCACAAAAGGAGGTGATCTCATCGTCGACTGCCATTGCCCGAACAGGCAAGGAAGTAATCCGTAGGGTACCAGGAGTCTCCTCCGCAAAGCAATAGGAACTCTCTTCGTACCCCACAGGCACACTGCCCTGGCCATTCACGACGTTCGAGACAAGCCCTGGCAGGCCCTGCGCAGTTCGAAGCGGGCAGCTTTGTCTGGTTTTAGTGGCAGGTCCAGACTCGGGAGCGCGCCGCCTGAAGCCAAGGCCTCAGACGGGCAAGCAATTCCACTTGTCCAGACCGGTTTATAGACCCAAAGTCTCAGGAGATCACCGCACGCAAAACCGGCGGCATTTTGAGCAAGGCGAGCGCAAGTCCTAGCCGCCGCCCCCCCAAATCCAACCTGAGGCTTTCACGGCTTCGACCTTTTTGACCTTCATAGTGTATCTTCCTTTTTCGTTGCTTCTTGGGTTAAGCCCGATCACGGCTAGCCGCCCCAGGACCAGGCAGTCGGCTTGACGACTTCAACCTTCTTGACCTTCATGGTGTATCTCCCTTCTTCTTTGTATCCAGCTCTTGAACTCAGTCCACTTCTAGCCGCCCCAGGACCAGGCAGTCGGCTTGACGACCTCAACCTTCTTGACCTTCATGGTGTATCTCCCTTCTTCTTTGTATCCAGTGTGCAATACCTAGTCCGCTTCTAACCGCCGCCGCCCCAAATCCAACCTGAGGCTTTCACGGCTTCGACCTTCTTGACCTTCATGGTGTATCTCCCTTCTTCTTTGTATCCAGTCCTTGAAACCCAATCCACTTCTAGCCGCCCCAGGACCAGGCAGTTGGCTTGACGACTTCGACCTTCTTGACCTTCATGGTATATCTCCCTTCTTCTTTGTATCCAGCTCTTGAAACCCAATCCACTTCTAGCCGCCCCAGGACCAGGCAGTCGGCTTGACGACCTCAACCTTTCTAACTCTCACAGGTGTCACCCCCTTTCCTCACAGAGATTGGCAGACCGGCTGGAGCAGTATCCTGCCGATTCAGAGCATTAGCGCTGCTTTGGCAAACGGGGCGAAATGTCTCGCAAGTAGACATAAATCAGTAGGCCGTAATAAATCACCTGGCTGGCAAAGACTCCCAGGGCATCGTAGAACTCCAATCGACTAATGTCGCCGTGATTCAATATTCTAATGAACGAGTCCCAGATCAGTTGGATCTTAATGGGCAGGCTGACCAGCAAGAATTGTCCCATAAACAGGCCACCCCAGAAGATGGTGATCAGGGCATAGATATAGATGAACTTCATCCCGGACGAGGGTGGGTCGAATGGACTGGACCTGACTACTTTCGATTTCAGCCAGTGGTAGGTATCAGTCTGCAGATTGCGCTGACCCAACAACGCGGACACCAGGAAGTAACCATCCATCTTGGAGAAAAACCAGAATTGGGAAGTCAGGGCCATGGTAATGAGCAGCACATAGAACTTTAGCAGCTTGGTCGCCCCCAAAGAGAGGCTCAGCAGGCCCACCCCGGCGAAATAGAGCAAATACAGAGCCACGCTAAGCGAGAGCACATCCCAAACCATGCCGGCCGCCAGGGGCAACAAGCGAGACGCCCGAGGGACCGCCCAGATGTTGTGCATAATGGTCTGGCTCATAGGGAAGAAGCCCAGTCGCTGAGTCCAGGTAATTGTGGCCTCAATTCCCTTGGCCCGGCAAGCCAGCCAATGGGACGTCTCGTGGAGCAACATGCCCAGTAACCACAGCAACATAGCCACCAGGATAATGACCGAGTAGTAATCGGCCCAGAAATAGTCGCTGCGTCGAGGCCAGAGCTGGGGGGTGAGGATCCACAGGATTGCCGCAGGCGTCACGATCGCCATCCAGGTAATCAAGACAGGTTTCGAAAACAAGAGGCGTGCCCAACTCTGCGGAATCCAATCGGCGTTGGACTTGAGGGGAGTTCGGCGGGGAGCAACAGGCTGGCCGTCAATGGCCGCCACAAAATCACATTCAACGAACGTGTTGATCAACTCAAACACTTGGTCATCTGGGAAGGGATTGTAGGCAGCCTCAAAGCGCTCTCGGGCCTGGGCCAGGCTTAGACCTTGGTCCAACCAAGACAGGAACTCCAGCCCCTCAGCCGGCAACTCGAGATACTGGTCTCCCCGCCCAAAGATGACCACGCCATTTTCAAGCTGCTTGGATAGAGGGTACAAGCTGACCGTACTGTTCAACGAAATCAAAGGAATAGCAGCTTCAGGCATTGTCAAGTGTAAGAGATTGTTAAGAGGAATCATAGAAGTGGGGCTTGGGCAGGCAACCCATGCTAGGCGGCCCTGCCTTGCCACACTTCCCAGGTCGCTGTCATCCGCTTGACCAGGCACTCACGAGGGATTGGCCCACGAACGCCTGGCATCTCCCGGATTCTGCTAACCCAACGCTCACAACTTTAACATATTATGGGCTCGAAAGATGGCTCATGATAGGGCTCAGAAAATCGATGAACCAAGTGCGCTGGCAAGAGTCATCGAAGCAGCGTATAATTGCACACACGACCCACTGGACAGCCAGGCTGCGTCAGGCCAGGCAAGAGGGATCGGGGTAGCTGCCGTGAATATCCTTCTGTTGGAGCCATACTATGCGGGATCTCACGCCGCCTGGGCTGCTGGCTATGCCGCCCACAGCCAGCACCAGGTGACGACTCTCTCTCTGCCTGGGCGTTTCTGGAAGTGGCGCATGCACGGGGGGGCGGTTAGTCTGGCCCGACGCTTCATGAGTATGGCGACTGTGCCGGACTTGATCCTGGCCACCGACATGCTCGACCTGACCACTTTCCTGGCCCTCACTCGAAGTCGGACGCACTCCCTGCCGACCGCTCTCTACTTCCACGAGAATCAGCTCAGCTATCCCTGGTCTGTTACTGACCGGGATGTGCGCCAGGGGCGCGACACCCATTACGGCTTCATCAACTATGCCAGCGCACTGGCAGCCGATGCGCTCTTCTTTAATTCGCGCTATCACCTGGAGTCATTTCTCGCGGAACTGCCACGCTTGCTAAAGCACTTTCCCGACCATCAGGAGCTGGACACGCTGGAGATCCTGTATGCCAAGAGCGCAGTCCTCCCCGTGGGCCTTGACCTGCGCCGCTTCGATGACCTTCGACCTAGCCCGCATTCCCCTACGCACTCCCGCCCTCTGATCCTGTGGAACCACCGCTGGGAACACGATAAAAACCCCGCAGAATTCTTCCGGGCGTTGTACGTGTTGGCCGAGCGGGGAGTGGATTTTGGGCTGATTATCTTGGGCGAGCGGTTTCGCCGGCAGCCCACGGAGTTCATTGAGGCGCGCCAACGCCTGGCTGACCGGGTATGTCAGTTTGGCTACATATCTGACTTTCCCACCTATGCCCGCTGGCTGTGGCAGGCTGACTTGCTGCCTGTCACGTCGCACCATGATTTCTTCGGTGTCAGTGTTGTTGAAGCGATCTACTGCCATTGTTTCCCCCTACTCCCCCGCCGACTGAGCTATCCAGAGCTAGTCCCCCCGCGATATCACGACCTGTGCTTCTACCATAACTTCGATGACCTGGTAGGCCGCCTGGAAGTTGCCGTTAGAAACCTCGATCAGACCCGCCAAATCAGCCTGCGCGAGGCTGTCGCCCACCTAGACTGGTCTCAAGTGTCCCCTGTGTACGACCACCGCCTGGCAGCAGTAGCCGCCAGGCGGTAGACGGCGTTAACGATACTCTATTGCTTCGCTAATGCAACTCTAAGGCTCCTCATGCGCTTTTCTAACACTCGGCTGATAGAATGGGGCCATCAGTGAGTACAGAAAATACCGCTAAACAATGTAAGAATACAGGAGGATATTTCCAATGGCAAGCGTAGTTCGATGGACCCCTTATCGAGAAATGGTTTCCCTAGACAAGGCATTCGACCGCCTATTCGCAGAGAGCTTCGTTCGATCGTATCGTTCCGGTTCCAATGGCAGTTCCAGCGTCGTCATGGCGCGCCTACCGATTGATATGTATGAGACCGACGAGCAGGTCATCCTCAAGGCGCTCCTGCCGGGCGTAAACCCGGATGACGTGGAAATCACCATCAACAATGACGAATTGGTGATCAAAGCCGAACTAAGTAGCGATGCAAGCTTGGATGAGGCCAAGGATTGGAGCTGGTACCGCCACGAGTTGTATCACGGGCCAGTGGGTCGCCGTATTACCCTGCCCACCATGGTTGAGGCCGACAAGGCCGAGGCCACCTTCCGAAACGGCGAGCTGACCCTGGCTTTGCCCAAGGCTGAGGAAGTTAAGCCGCGCAGCATTAAGGTCAAGTTGGCCAAGTAAAAAGGAATTGATGGGTTTGTAGTGAAGAGGAGGGCGCTGCCGAAGCGCCCTCTTTTCATTGTCTCTGGTAGACTGCCTGGAGCACGCTCCGCACAGCTTGTTCCACGTCCATATTGCTGGTATCTAGGGAGATGTGCTCGTGTTGAATCGGCTCGGCACGGCGGCGCATGCGCAGGTATACTTCCCAGTCAGCATCGGAGTAGCCTTCCGGGGGGTCGGCAGCCAGGTCATACTGGCGGCGCGGTACCAACCGTTGGCGGACTGC
>Ga0233417_10000593_pt1 | contig 10957 bp, 9 predicted proteins | sample Sed_MG_FD_189023 | JGI IMG/M metagenome (GOLD analysis project Ga0233417, IMG submission 189023) | Sediment microbial communities from Lake Towuti, South Sulawesi, Indonesia - Sediment_Towuti_2014_0.5_MG | ecosystem: Environmental > Aquatic > Freshwater > Lake > Sediment | place: Indonesia... | reverse complement strand
GGGAACGGTCCGACCAAGGGCTTCTGCCCCAGCCGGTTGAGCCAATCCGGGAAATTACCTATGGAGCGATCCTCCACTAGCACCAAGGCCAGCCCACGATACGTGATCAGACCCGCCAGCGTAACAACCAGCGACGGCAGGCCGACCCGCGCAATCCAGAACCCGTTGAACGCTCCGCACAACAAGCCAACCAGCAGCCCCGCGAGGAAGGCCGCAGGGGCAGGCACGCCCAGCTCGTAGAGCCTGGCCAGAGTGGCCGCTGCCAGGCCCATCACCGAGGCTACTGACAGGTCAATTTCCCCATTGATAATAATGAACGTCATCACAATGGCGACAATAATCTTCTCAATGAACAAGTGAAATAAGTTGACCTGGTTTCCCACGCTCAGATAGGCTGGCGACCGGAGGCTGTTAATGATAACAGTCACCACCAAGATGACCAGCAACATGCCTTCCCAGGACCTTAGCCACCCCAGGCGCCCCAACACGGATTTTCGACTAGGAGACATGCTTGCCCTCCCCCTGTCTCTCGGATAACGCGTCTACTTCCAGGCTTGGGTCAACTCCGGCCAGGACCGGTTGAGGCGCAGAGGGAATCTCCATTTGCAGCTCGCTGCGCGCCCATAGCTGGCGGAGCCGGTTCATGATCACAGCATCCGTAGCCACCGCCACCAGGATCAACATGCCCAGCACCGCGTCTCGCCAGAACTCGCTGATGACCGGCCAGCGCCGAAGGCTTTGTTCCAGCACGCCGATGAGCACGGCACCCAAGAAAGCCCCAATGGGCGTGCCAGAGCCGCCGAAGATGTTCACCCCGCCCACCACCACTGCTGCCACTGACTGCATCTCGGTACCAAACCCGGCAACGACGGTGACATTCCCGAAGCGCGCCATAAACATAAAGCCGGCCAGGCCGGACAGGGCTCCGCACAGGACGAAAGCCACGAACACGATACGTTGGGCGGGAAAACCGGCTACCCGGGCTGCATCTGGATTGGAGCCGATGGCGTACAAGCGCCGGCCATACGGGAGATAGGTCAGAACCAACTGGAAGAGCACCACCACAGCCAGGGCCACCACCACCATCAGCCGAATGTCCACTTCCCCAAGGCTGACTACGTTATCACTGGGGAGATCTTGAACCCACTGCGGCAGCGTGCTGGTCAGAACAGTCTTGGCGTCAGAGTATTCGACCAGCATGGTGCGATAGATGGCCAGCGTGCCCAGGGTGACAATGATGGCGGGCACTCGGCCATAGGCGACCAATACCCCGTTTACCGCTCCCATGGCAGCACCCAACGCAATCGCCATAACCACGGCCATCATGGGCGGTATGTCATTGTTTCTGGACAACTGCGTGCCGACAAAATAGGCCGTGAAGCCCACGATGGAGCCGACCGATAGGTCGATGTTGCGCGTCAGTACTACCAGCGTCTGCCCGATGGCCACCACGGCAATGATAGCGATACTGGTGGAGATACGATTGAACGTGCGCCCGCTATAGTACTCTTGCACCTGCGTGCCAAAGAAGATGATGATTGCCAGGATCAGTAAGACAAGGACCAGCTCACGGATTTGCTCGGGGCGAAAGTGACGGCGGATCAGGTTCATGGCTGGGTCTCCATCACCAGATGGTTTTGTCCCATGGCGGCTGTCATGATGTTCTCCTGCGTCGCTTGCTGCCGGTTAAACATGCCCATTTGCCTGCCCTCGCGCATGACGAGAATGCGATCACTCATGGCCAGAACTTCGGGCAAGTCCGACGAAATGAGGATTATGCCCAATCCCTGCGCGGCCAGGTCACTGATCATGTGATGCACCTCAGCTTTTGTCCGCACGTCGATGCCGCGCGTCGGCTCGTCCATGATAAGCAGCTTGGGACGGGCATTTAGCCATTTACTCAACATGACCTTCTGTTGATTGCCGCCTGAGAGCTTGGCCACCTCCACTCGCACTGAGTCCGCGCGAATCGAGAGACGCTGGCGATACTGCTCGGCGGCGGTGTACTCATCGCTTCGCTTGACCAGGCCCAAGCCTGTCAGGTAATTGCGCAGCGTCGGCAAGGTGATATTGGTGGCGATGGACATTGGTATAGTCAAACCTAGCTGGCGGCGGTCCTCGGTTACATAGGCGATGCCGAGCTCTAGCGCCTGCTGAGAAGAGCGAAGCTTCAAATCCCTTCCTTCGAATATGATCTGGCCTGCGTCGGCCGGCTCGACTCCAAACAAAGCCAGGCCAACATCGGTTCGGCGCGCGCCAATCAGCCCCGCGAAGCCCAGCACCTCGCCCCGATACACATCGAAGCTGATATCCGCGAAAGCATTTTCTTTGCTCAACCCGCGCACGGACATGAGCAATTCACCGCGCTCGATTTGGCTCTTGGCAAAAAAGTCCTCGATCTGGCGCCCCACCATATCGCGAATGACTTGCTCGGCGCTAACCTCGCTGCGCGGCCGAGATGATATCACCTTGCCATCACGCAGCACCGTAACGCGAGTGGCAATCTCTAGCACTTCCTCCAGGCGGTGCCCGATGAACAGCACAGCCACACCCTGTCGGCTCAACGCCCGCACCAACCGGAACAACTGCGCCACCTCGTGTGCCGAGAGCGACGCCGTCGGCTCATCCATAATAAGCACGCGCACATCCAATGAGATGGCCTTGGCAATTTCGACTGCCTGCTGCGCAGCCAGGGTCAGCCCACGGGCCGGCATACGTACATCAAGCCCAACATCCAGTTTGGCCAGGATAGCCGCAGCATCCTTGTACATTCTGCCCCAGTTCACGACCAGGCCACGGTCACGATGGCTGATGAAAATGTTCTCCGCCACGTTCAAATCCGGGAAGACCATGGGCTCTTGATAAATAGCGGCAATGCCGCGAGCCTGCGCCTCCTGCGAATTGTGAATGTGCACGGGCTTTCCATCCAGCAGGATCTCACCATGGTCAGGCCTGTGGACGCCGGTCACAACTTTGATGAGAGTTGATTTGCCTGCCCCATTCTCGCCCACCAGGGCATGGATCTCACCGGGGTATAGGGACAGCGAGACGTCATCCAACGCCTGGGTCATATCAAATCGCTTGGAGATGTGCCTCATTTCCAGTATGGGTTCTGTCATTTGCACTCCCCTCAGTACATCCGATGAAGGCTAGACATATGCGCCGTGCTTCTTCACCGCGGCGATGAATGCCTCAACATTCTCCTCAGGCGTGTCGGCCTGTACAATATGTGCTGGTGAACACATGTAGCCGCCCCCTTCTCCCAAGATCCTGATCTTCTCAGCTACATCGGCTTCGATCTCCTCCGGTGTACCTTGAGGAAGCAACCGCTGCTGGTCAATCGCGCCCCAGAAGGAGAGGCGATCCCCGAACTTGCTCTTGAGGTCGTGCGGATCATGCCCCGGCACGTTCGGCTGAACCGGGTTGAACACTTCCAGGCCAACTTCAATCCAGTCTCCCAGGATGGGAGCCACCGCGCCATCGCAGTGCTGCATGATGACCAGGTCCAGATTGATGGCTTTCAGTTCCGCGTAGATTTGGCGGTACGCCTCCTTGAAGTACTTGCGCCACATGCCAGGTGAGATGAGCATACCGTTCTGCGCACCGAAATCGTCGCCAGCCCAGATGCCATCTACCCCCATGGAGACCAGTTTCTTGCCAATAGCCAGAGAAAAGCCCTTCATCTTTTGGATAAGAGGCTCCACATAGGGCTTCTCCAGCGCCATGTCCATCAGCAGCTTCTCCATGCCGACCGACAGGTGCATCATGTCAAACATGGTCAATTCCATGTCTCCGATGACGAAATACTCACCTTTGTACTTTCCGATATACATTTCTGCGTCGTCAAAGCGGCCTTCTGCCAGAGGGTCGGGAAACTCAAATGCCTCGACGTCGTCTGGGGTCTCGAAATGTGCCATCGGGGCAGGCGCAACCACCTCCATGTAAATTGGCCCCTGGCGCAGCTTCATCTTGAACTCATTGATCACATTGCCATCTTTGTCGCGAGGGTGCTGATAGTCTCGGGGCAGGCTGGCACCCACCACCACACAGTCGCTCCCCATGGCCACGCGAAGTTCGTTGCCCGATAGGCGATAGGTCACATCTTCGTAGTAGGCCGTGGTGTAGTGAACGGGAATGCCATATTTCTGACCAAACTGGTCCAACAGGGCCCGTGATAGGTCAAACTGAATAGGCACGCGATCTGGCAGACCCTGCCTCCGCAGAGCGGTCAAGACACGTTGTCTGGAATTCATCTGAGTTCTCCTCGATAGGTGTGCCAGCCTCAGTCCAGATGAAAGACTTCTTCCAGTTCAAGCATGCGCTCGTCTGCATGCGCACCGCCGATTCCCTCGAAGTAGGGTGCCATGAATTCTTGCCACCTGGCATTGATGTCCTCGGCAGCCATGCCAGCCAATGCTGCCTGGAAGCTCTCGGGAGTCTCGAAATAGCCGAAGAGCAGCCCGTCTTCGCGCAAGAAGAGCGAGTAATTGTGCCAACCCGTACGCCGCAGCGCGTCCAGCATTGCCGGCCAAACCGCCTGGTGATGTACTTTGTACTCCTCTACTTTGTCCGCTTTAACTTTGAGTACAAACGCAACACGCCGCATTGGACCTCTCCTTACCCGCACCGGACCACCGCTCAGGCGATGATCACCTCTACGCCGGCTGCCCGGAGCGATGCCACCATATCTGGGGGGGCGTCCACGTCGGTGATCACGCCATCTACCTGATCAATCGACGCAAACGAAGCGAAGCCAACTCGCCCCCACTTGCTGCTATCCACCAGAGCGATGACACGCCTGGCATGGCCTACCCAGAGGCGCTTGACAGCCACCTCGTCGCTATTCACGTCGGTTAGTCCTTCGTCGAGGGTGAGTCCTTTGGCGCCGAAAAAGCCTTTCTGGAAATTGAATTGCTTGAGGAAATCGCTGCCCACCGTGCCAACCAGCGAAACTGAGTCGCGACGCAGAAAGCCCCCAGGCATCAAAACGGTGATCCCTGGCGCATCCAACAGCGCCATGGCGATGAAGAGGCTATTGGTGATGACCGTGAGTTCGCGCCTTGCCTTTATGTGGCTAGCTAACGATAGAGCCGTAGTGCTGGCATCCAGAGCGATGGCGTCGCCATCCTCGACCATGGCGGCGGCAGCCGCGCCGATGCGCTGCTTCTGCACGGAGTGCAAACGCCGCCGAACATCAACTGACAATTCGAGATCGGTCCGGTCAGAAGAGAGCGCCCCACCGTGGGTGCGCACCAATAGACCTTCGCTGGCCAGCGCGTCCAGGTCAGAACGAATGGTTGCCTGAGACAGGCCAAACCTGCGGCCGAGCTCCCCAACCGAGACGCGGCCATCTTGCTCGAGTATGGATACGATTTGATCTCGCCGCTCTTGGGGAAATAGTCTGTTGCTCACATCCATCACTGAGAAGCTGACTTGGGCAACCGATTGACGGTGATCGAAGGGGATATCGGCTGCTTATGCCCGGGTCGACGGGCCACTCTTCAGGAAAGACGGCAAAGAGGATCGTTCATGCTGACACGAACAAACTCATTATATCATATCCACCACAGCCAGTCAATAGGTATGCGATACAAAACAAAAGAAAGCACAACTTTTCATTAGAAATTCGCAAGCAGCCCGACTATCAGTTGGCGTGCGCCATGATCTCCAGAAAGCGGGCGTAGGCTTCGTCCCAGCCAGCCCGGCTGGTTGGTTCGAAAGTCTCCAGCTCAAAAGAGTTACGCACCACCTCGCGACCTTCATTCAATGAGCCAATGTGCCCCAAGGCCATGGCCTGCATCACCACGTTGCCGGTTGCGGTGGCTTCAACGGGTCCGGTGATGACGTGACGGCCGAGGGCATCCGCTGTCAACTGTGATAGCAGTTGGTTCTGTGTCCCCCCTCCCACGATATGCACAGGCTCCAACCGCCGGCCCAATATCTCCTCCAGCTTTTCCAGCACCCAACGATACTTGAGCGCGATGCCCTCCAGGGCACAGCGAACAATCGCTCCCTTGCTCTGGGGTACGGGCTGGCCGGTCTGCTGGCAGAACGCCCGAATACGGGATGGCATGTCACCAGGCTTCAAAAAGCCGGCGTAATCTGGCTCGACCACAGCCTGAAACGGGCGTTCCTCAGCCGCCATTTGTGTCAGCTCATCGTATGAGAATTCTTCACCCTGGCGCGCCCAGGTGCGTCGCGACTCTTGTACCAGCCATAGCCCCATGATGTTCTTGGAGAAGCGGAAGGTTCCACCCACGCCACCCTCGTTGGTAAAGTTAAATGTCAGACTTTGCGAGTTGATGACAGGCGATGCAACCTCGGCCCCCATAATGGACCACGTGCCAGAACTGATCCAGGCGAAGCCCGCATCTTGGGCAGGAACCGCTGCCACCGCCGACCCGGTATCGTGGCAAGCAGGCGCAATCACCTTCAACTCGCCCCCAGGCGGCAAGCCGACCTCGTCGGCTGCCTGCCGCGACACCCGGTCAAGGACCGTCCCTGACGGCACGATTTCAGGGAAAATGTGCGTCGGGATCCCTAACCGCTCCAGCATAGGGATGGCCCAGTCCCCTCTACGAGGATCATAGCATTGTGACGTGGTGGTATCGCTGAATTCACACACCTTTCGCCCGGTAAGCCAGTAGTTGAACAGGTCAGGCATCATCAAAAAGGTGTGAGCAATCTCCAAGGCAGGCGAACGAGCCACCACCATTGACAGCAACTGAATCAGGCTATTCAGGGGCAGAAACTGAATCCCGGTCTGCTCGAAGATCTCCTCGCGCGGCATGCGCCGAAAGGCTTCGTCCAGCATGCCATCGGTGCGGCTGTCACGGTAGTGGTAGGGGTTGGAGACGAGCGCCCCGTCTCGATCAAGTAACGCATAATCCACCCCCCACGTGTCAAGGCCGACGCCAGCCAGGCGGCTGCCGTGCTCGTGAGCAACCAGCGCCATGCTGTGCTTGATCTCGGCCCACAATCGCAGCACATCCCAGTGCATCCCATCCGGCAGGTACACCGGGCCATTGGCGAAACGATGAACCTCGGAGAATTCAACTCGCTGTCCGTCAAATCGGCCGAGCATAGCCCGACCGCTCTCCGCACCCAGGTCGAAAGCCAGAAAACTCAGCGGTTGAGTCATATTCAACCCCTCCTTGTAAATGCAACGGCACAGCAGGTTCGATACTGTTCGTGTTCAACAACTGGCTGGCCTTGCGCCGTGCCGAGCTTTCCCGTCGCCCCCATAGACAGGTGCTCCGTCAGCCAGCTCAGGCTAAGAACAGGCCCGTCATGGGCTCCGGCGCCTATCAGACAAGCAGCAGATGCGGGCGCTCCACCAGTTGTACCACCCGCTGTAGAAAACGTGCTGCCGGGGCCCCATCCACCAGGCGATGGTCGAAGGTCAGGCTCAACCAAACCATATGTCGCCCCACCACAGCATCTCCCATCATCACCGGCTGTTTCTTGATGCGGCCCACCCCCAGGATAGCGCATTCCGGCAGGTTGATCAGCGGGGTAAACGCATCAATCCCAAACATGCCCAGGTTGGTGAGGGTGAAGGTCCCTCCACGTAACTCATCCGGGGTGCACCGACTGGCGCGCGCCCGCGTGACAAGTGGTCCCACCTCCTCGACCAGTTGCCGCAGGCCCTGGCGATCGACGTCACGCAGCACAGGCACCAACAGGCCTCGGTCGGTGTCCACGGCCAGGCCAATGTGTATCCGCCGCCATAACCTGACCACATCCCCTTCCAGTGAGGCATTGAGCTGGGGGTGTTCGCGCAGCGCCCGCGCCAGGATATACAGGAACAGCTCGTTGTATGCTACCTCCAGGCCGTCCTGGATCAACTGGTGACGTAACTCGACCAGCGCGGTGGCATCCGCCTCCGCCATGAGGGTCACGTGGGCCGTCGTGGACGCGCTGTGTGCCATGCGCTCGGCAATGACGGCCCGCACACCCCGCAGCGGGACAGCCTCGACCACCTCGTTGAGCTCCGCCGTGATCGGTTCTACCGCCGGCGGAACGGCCTGCAGAACCTGATCCACGTCATCGCGGGTGATGCGTCCACCAGACCCGCTGCCGCTCAACTGGCGCCAGTCCATTCCAGCTTCTTCCGCCAGGCGCCGGGCCACCGGGGTAATCAGCGGCTCTGGCTTGGGCGGAGCCGGAGGCAGCGCCTGGGCCGCCAGGTAGGCCCGCACATCTCGCTCGACGATGGCCCCTTGCGGGCCGGTCGCCGACAAGACCTCCAGGGGGATCCGGTGCTCCTCGGCCACGCGACGCGCGCGGGGTGAAATGAAGATGCGTGACTTGCCACCAACCGGCCCCTGTGACGGTCTATCCCCATGAGGCTGGGGTGTGTCGGACGGGGCAGGCTCAGCCGGAGCCACTGGCTGGCGGATGGTTACCGCCTCGCCTGGTGCCGTGATGAGCGCAATGGTACTCAACACCTCCAACTGATCGCCAGGTTGCGCGCTCACCCCGCCTAGCACGCCCGAGGCGGGAGCCTCGACGTCCAGAGTCGCTTTGTCGGTCTCGATGGCAAATAGTGGCTCACCCCGGACTACCGTTTCCCCTTCCTGCCGGTACCAGGTGACCAGCACCACCGTGTCCACTGTCTGTCCCAGGGGCGGGACCAACACTTCATGGGCCATGATGTCCTCCAGCAGAGATGAACATGGCGGACGGCAAATTCATCTGGCTGTCATGCCTATCTCTGCCATTCATCTTCTGTCCTTCGTCTTTGGTCAGCCCAACCCATACCTTAGAAAAGCAACCTGACGGCCTCCATCACTCGCTCCGCGCTCGGCACGTAGAACTGCTCCATGACCGGGGCAAAGGGAGCCGGCGTATCCGGCGCCGACACCCGCTTGATGGGCGCATCCAGCCAGAAGAAGGCCTCATCTGCCACGATGGCAGCGATGTCCGCCGCCCAGCCTCCGGTGAGATTGTCCTCTTCGACAATGACCAGTCGGCCAGTCTTGCGCACGGATTCCAGGATCAACTCTTTGTCCAACGGCACCAGCGTGCGCGGGTCGATTACCTCGGCGTCAATCCCCTCCTGCGCCAGCCCTTCGGCGGCGGCCAGAGCACGATACACCGTCAGCAGCTTGCCAACGATGGTCACATCGCGCCCCTCGCGTCGGACAATTCCCTTGCCGATGGGAACCAGGTATTCCTCGTCCGGCACTTCACCGATGGGGCTCAGAGCGCCGGCCTCTGAACGGGGCCCTTTGCTGCCATAGAGCAGCTTGTGTTCGAAGACGAGGACTGGATTATCGTCGCGCACGGCGCTCTTGAGCAACCCTTTGGCGTCGTAGGCTGTGGAAGGTGCCACCACCTTGAGGCCAGGGATATGAGCGAAGAAGGCTTCCAGGCTCTGAGCGTGCTGGGCACCCCGGCTGGTGGCCCCCACCGGGGCGCGCATGACCAGAGGTACCTTGACCGCCCCCCCTGACATATAGGTCATCTTGGCAGCCTGGTTGGCCAGTTGATCCATCATGCAAAACAAAAAGTCGCCGTACTGTACGTCGGCAATCGGGCGCAGCCCGGCGATGGCCGCCCCAATGGCAGCGCCCGCGATACCTGTCTCTGAGATGGGGGTATTCAGAATGCGCTGGTGACCGAACTCCTCGGACAATCCCAGGGTCACGGTGAACGCGCCTCCAAACCCACCCGGGATGTCGATATCCTCGCCGATGCAGACGACCCTGGCGTCACGCCGCATCTCTTCGCGGATGGCCTGGCGCAGAGCTTCGGCAATGCTCATCTTGGCCATCTCAACCCTCCCCTCCGGCATAGAAAACGTGCTGCAGCGTGTCCGTCGGCTGCGGCGGAGGGCTCTCCTCCGCAAAGGCAACCGCCTCGTCGATCAGCGTCCGCACCTCTTCCTCAATAGCCGCCAATGTCTCATCGCTGGCCAGGCCACTTGCCTTGAGGCGTGCAGCCAGCCGAGGGATGGGGTCATTGGCCTCCCAGGCTGCTTCCTCCTCTTTGGAGCGATAGGTGCGCGGATCGCTACGCGAGTGACCACACAAGCGATACGTTTTGCACTCGATGAGGGTGGGCCCTTCTCCGCGCCGGGCCCGCGCAATCGCCTGCCCCGCCGCCTCATACACCGCCTCTACATCGTTGCCATCCACGACCACGCCCGGCATTCCATAGGCGGCCGCCCGGTCCGCGATATTCTCAATCTTGAAAGCAACCGAAACCGGCGTCGAGGCCGCATACAGGTTATTCTCACACACATAGATCACCGGCAGGTCCCAAATGGCTGCCATATTCATACCTTCGTGAAATGCACCCTCATTGGCAGCCCCTTCGCCAAAGAAGGAGACGGCCACGCGATCTGTGCCCAGTCGCTTGACACCCAGCCCGATCCCGGCAGCGATAGGAATATTGCCCCCGACGATGGCGATGGCCGGCACCATTCCGACGCTGATATCGCCGACATGCATGGAGCCGCCCTTAGCTTTGCAGCAGCCGGTGCTCTTGGCGAATAGCTCGGCCATGATCGCCCGCGGCGCGACACCTTTGGCGATGGCGTGACCGTGCGGGCGATGGGTGCTCAGCACATAGTCGTCCTGCCGCAGATGGGTACACACCCCGGTGGCCGTCGCCTCCTGCCCAATGTAGAGGTGAAGGGTCGAAGGAATGCGTCCCTGCATGAAAAGGTAGTTGCAGCGTTCCTCGAAACGGCGGATGGTAAGCATGGTGCGGTACATTTCGATCAAGGGAAAATCAGCATTGGACATTCAGCTATCCTCGTCACGCTAATCCGTCGTCCATTAGCCGGCCACAGCACGCCCGGGTTGGCGGCTGGGCCGCATCTCTCGGGCTGCCACGGGCTAGGCCAGGTTCTTGGGCGCGAACTTGGGATGGAAGTCGGCGTCGCGATACCCCCAGGGCGTCCTGGGTCGCTCGCGGATGCCCCACGTTTCGGCGGCAGCCCCGAACT
>Ga0233417_10000591_pt1 | contig 10978 bp, 12 predicted proteins | sample Sed_MG_FD_189023 | JGI IMG/M metagenome (GOLD analysis project Ga0233417, IMG submission 189023) | Sediment microbial communities from Lake Towuti, South Sulawesi, Indonesia - Sediment_Towuti_2014_0.5_MG | ecosystem: Environmental > Aquatic > Freshwater > Lake > Sediment | place: Indonesia... | reverse complement strand
CGTCTCGGTCGTCCGGCACGTGAGCGACCGCATCGCCGTCATGTACCTGGGGAAGCTCGTGGAGATCGCCGAGACCGAGCGGCTCTTCTCAGCGCCGGCGCACCCCTACACGGCGGCCCTGCTCTCTGCCGTCCCGATCGCGCGGGTCGGGGGACCGAAGCGTCCGCGGGTGGCGGTGACGGGAGAGCCGCCCAGCCCGCTCTCTCCTCCGAGCGGCTGCCGCTTCAGGACGCGCTGCCCGTTCGCCCAGCAGGTCTGCGCCGAGACGGAGCCGCCGCTCGAGCCTCGGGCCGGCTCGCTCGTCGCCTGCCACTTCCCGCTCGCGAGCAGCCCGTAGGTCGCCGGGGACAAGGAGCTGCCGTCCGCCTCGAACGCAACGCTTACGAAGGCCTCACGGTCCTCTCACGGAAGCCGAACGAGTGCGTGGCTGACTTGTATCCGTGGAGACACGGGGAGGCGGGGGTACGAGAGCACGAGCGATCGTCGCCGTCGCGGCGGCGGGCCTGGTCGCTCTCGTCGCTGCGCTCCTCGGCTCGGCTGCGTTCGCGGGGCGCGCGCCTGACGGTCCGGAGGGACTCTCGCGCGCCGACCTCCTCGGCGTCAACTTCGTCGAGAACTGCCGCTTCAGCCACCGCGCGCCCGACGACCCGATCGTCTTCCCGGGCAAGCCGGGGGCGTCCCACGAGCACACGTTCATCGGCAACCGGACGACCAACGCGTTCTCGACCTTCGGCTCGCTGCGCTCGGGCTCGACAACCTGCCAGCGCCCGGAGGACACGGCTGCGTACTGGGTCCCGACCCTCTACCAGGGGACGCAGGCCGTGACGCCGCTCGGCGCGACGATCTACTACCGCCGCGCCACGCTCGGCGAGGTGCACACCTTCCCGAACGGGTTGCGCATGATCGCGGGCGACGCGACGGCAACGCGCCCGCAGGGAGGCCGCGTCACGTTCTGGAGCTGCGGCGCCGCAAGCTTGGTCGCTCCGTCGGAGACGATCCCGACCTGCCCGGACGCGCGCGGCTCGCTCCTGCGCCTGCACATCCGCTTCCCGAGCTGCTGGGACGGGCGAAGCCTGGATAGCGCCGACCACAAGAGCCACATGGCGTACCCGAGAGCGGGGCGCTGCCTGTCCACGCATCCCTTCGCGGTGCCGCAGATCACGCAGATCTATCGGTACCCGACGCGCGGCGGCGAGGGCTTCTCGCTCGCCTCGGGCGGCCAGTTCAGCGCGCATGCCGACTTCTTCAACGCGTGGAACCTGGGCACGCTCCGCAAGCTCGTCGAGGACTGCCTCAACGCGCTCGTCCACTGTGGTCGCGTCTAGCGACCGAGCGGCGTGATCAGCGTGCGGTAGGCAGCCCGGCTTCGCGGCTTCGTCTCGAGATCCCAGATCGAGCCACGCTCGCTGTTGAAGTACGACAGGAACTCGAGGCGCGGATGCGTCTTGACGAACGCGGCCATGCGCTCCACGAAGGCGGGGTCGTCCATTCCCCACAGCCCCCACTCGGCGATCGCGTACGGCTTGCCGGGATGCGCCCTGTACAGCGCCTCGTTCGCCTCCCACGCGGCCCCGGTCGCCTGCCTGTAGAGGTCGTTGGCGACGACGTCGACGTAGGCGTTGCCCGGGAAGTACGCCTTCGCCGAGTTGGCCGGGATGTCAGGTGCGCCGTAGCCCTGCGGGTTCCACACCATCCGCGCCTTCGTCGGCTGCAGGTCGAAGTCGACCCCGGGCAAGCGGAGCTTGCGGAGCTGCCGGTCGAGCTCCCGCTCCGAGCCGCCACGCGAGAGGATCGCGATCCGGGCGAACGCCTTTCGGAAGGCCGCCGTCGAATAGCGTGACCCCCTCGACGAGCCGTCGCGGTTGAATGCGCAGTACTCGTTCCAGTGCCCGTTCATCTCCGGCATCGGCCGCACGTACACGAGCTCGCCGAAGTCTGCAAGCGCTGTGTTGAGCTCGTATAGGAACGAGTCGCCTCGCCCCCGGGCGATGTCGAGCGGTGAGAGCAGCGACGACTTGACCGCGAGCATCGGGATCGGCCGCAGCAGCTCGAGCGTCTTGGAAAGCCTCGCCGCGGGCCCCGACTCGAACCCGGCGAAGACGTGCCGGATGACCGAGCGCTGGCCCGTGAGCTGGGCGAAGCGTTCCGCGTTGCCCTTGATCCCGAGCTGCGTCCGACCGGCGGCCTCACGCCCGTTCGACCCCGCCGCACCGGCCACACCCCAGACGAGCAGGCCCGCGCACGCGACGGCGACCACGAGTCGGACCCGGGCTAGGAGGCTCACGGGATGCGCACAATCAAGCAGACGCGGATCAACGGGACGTCAAGCATGACTCAACGACACCCTTCGGCGCAACGGTCCGGCGTCCTCATCCCTCGGTTCGTGCTCGAGCTCCCTCTGAGGCTGCTCGAACTCCACGCCAGTTCCGAGAGTCGGCTCTCGCCCTGTCGCCCGCCCGACGTCAGGCAGCTCCCGCGAGGAGGAAGGCGCGCGACTCCTTCAGCATCTCGCGCGCGATCACGAGCCGCTGGATCTCGTTGGTGCCCTCGTAGATCTGCGTGATCTTCGCGTCGCGCATCATGCGCTCGACGGGGTACTCCTTGACGTACCCGTAGCCGCCGAGGATCTGCACGGCCTCCGTCGTGACTTCCATCGCGGTGTCGGTGCAGAAGAGCTTCGCCATCGCCGAGGCCTTCGTCAGCTCGGCGTCGGGCGCGCCCTCGTCGACCATGCGCCCGAAGCGGTAGAGGAGCCCGCGGGCAGCCTCACAGCGCGTCTCCATGTCAGCGAGCTTGGCCGCGATCAGCTGGTGCTCCGCGATCGGCTTCCCCATCGTCTCCCGCGTGCGCGCGTACTCGAGCGCGTAGTCGGTCGCGCCCTGTGCGATGCCGAGGCCCTGCGCGGCGACGCCGGGCCGCGAGCGGTCGAGGACACGCATCGCGATCCGGAAGCCCTCGCCCTCCTCGCCGAGCAGGTTCGCGGCGGGCACGCGCGCGCCCTCGAACGCGAGCTCGCCCGTCGTCGACCCGGAGATCCCCATCTTCGGCTCGAGCCGCGCGATCTCGAAGCCCGGCGTATCGGCCTCGACGACGAACGCCGAGATCCCGGAGTGGCCGGACTCGGGATCCGTCTTCGCGAAGACCGTGTAGAGCCTCGCCACCGCCGCGTTCGTGATGAAGCGCTTCGAGCCGTCGAGGACGTACGCGTCGCCCTCGCGGCGTGCGGTCGTGCGCATCGCCGCCGAGTCGGAGCCCGAGCCGGCCTCGGTCAGCGCGTAGGCAGCGAGTGTCTCCCCCGAGGCGAGGGACGGCAGGAACCGGGCCTTCTGCTCGTCCGAGCCGGCGAGCTTGAGCGCGAGCGACCCGAGCTCCTGCACGGCGAGGACCAGCCCGCTCGTCGCGCACACCTTGGAGACCTCCTCGATCGCGACAAGGGAGATGAGCGTCCCGGTCCCGGTGCCACCGTAGGCCTCGTCGAAGAAGAGGCCGAAGATGCCGTGCTCGCGGAAGAGCTCGACGACGTCCCAGGGGAACTCGTGCGACTCGTCGATCTCCGCCGCCCGCGGAGCGATCCGCTCCCGCGCGAGCGCGCGCACGAGGTCGCGGATCTCGAGCTGCTCGTCGGTCAGCGGCTCCCAGGCCACGGCCGCAGTCTAGGCAGGCTCGAGGGCGCGAGCCAGCACGCCGCAGGCGTCCTGCACGACGGGGACGCCGTGAGTCGGGAGAAGAAGCTCGACGGGAAGCTCGAGGAGAGGCGCCAGCCGCTCGAGACGAGCCGCCGCGGTCAGGCCCTCCTCGAGCCAGGAGTCGGGTTGAAGCCGAAACCCCGACGGCCCGGAAGGGAAGGTGTCGCCGGTCACGAGCGCCGCGAGCTCGCGGATCCAGAGGTTGGACTCGTCGCGATACGCGGCGACCTGCGGCTCCACGCCGCCGGGAAGGACGTCGCCGAGGCGGTACGGCCGTGCCGGGAAGTCGAACTCGTCGATCGTCGCCGCGGGGGCGTGCACGTCGGCGTGGAGGGCCTCGACGAGCTCGGCTGAGCTGCGACGGTGCCAGTAGTTGGTCAGGAGCACGACGATCGGCCGGCCCCGCGCCAGCGTCTCGACGTCGGCGGCCGCGACGAGCGGGTCGAAGAGCACGAGCCGATCGCCCGCGTCGAGCGCGTACGACCGGACCTCCTGCTCCCATCCCTCGGGCCCGCCCTGATCGGGCGTCCACGAGGGGTGCTCGCCCGTCCACGTCCAGAGCCCGGGGCGGAGCTCGTCCACGAAGGGAGCCTACCGCGATGAAGTCGGTCACCGGCCCCCCGCGCGGATACAGTCGTCGCCCGATGATCCTCGACAACGGCGTCGTCCGCACGATGGAGCCCTCGCTGCCCGTGGTGCGCTCGCTCGCGATCGCGGGAGACCGTATCGCCGGCGGCGTGGGACCGCACGAGACCGCGCTTCCGACCCCCGACGTGGTCGATCTCGGGGGCCGCTGCGTGCTGCCCGCGTTCGCGGACTCCCACGTGCACTTCCCGACCTGGTCGCTCTCGCTCCGGGACATCCGGCTCGACGGTGTCTCGTCGATCGCGGAGGCGGTCGACCTCGTGCGCCGGCATCCGCGCGAGGGCGCGTGGATCCGGGGCACGGGGTGGCGCTCGGCCGAGTGGGAAGCCCAGCCGACGAAGGAGGCGCTCGACGCCGTGACCGGGGCGACGCCCGCGGCGCTCTGGTCGAAGGACTACCACTCGCTCTGGCTCAACTCGGTCGCGCTCGCGCTGGCGCGCGGCGAGCTCGAGGTCGCGGGCGGCGTGGTGGAGCGCGACCGCTTCGGCGAACCGACGGGAGTCCTCCGCGAGGAGGCCGCATGGCAGTTCCGTGCCCGGTTCGCCGCGGTGGACGAGGACGAGTGGGTGGACGCGACCCGCGAGGGGCTCCGCATCGCCGCGAGCCGCGGGGTCGCGGCGATTCACGACAAGGACGGCTGGCTCGGCGCTCCGGGGATCTTCCAGCGAGTCGCCGAGCGGGACGGGCTCACGCTCCGCGTGTGGCAGTCGGTCCCCTTCGACCGGCTGCCCGAGCTCGAGGCGCTCGGCGTGCGCTCGCCGATCGGCGACGACTTCCTGCGGATCGGCTACCTCAAGGGCTTCATGGACGGCACGCTCGGCTCGCAGACGGCGTGGATGCTCGACGGCTCGGGCGTCCGGATCACGAGCGGCGAGGAGCTCGGCGACGTGATCCGGCGCGCTGCCCGTGCCGGCTGGCCGGTCTCGGTGCACGCGATCGGCGACCGGGCGAACCGCGAGGCGCTGGATGCGTTCCAGGCGACGCGCGACGAGTGGGCCCCGCTCGGGCTTCGCCAGCGGATCGAGCATGCCCAGTGCCTCGCGCCGGAGGACCTCGCGCGCTTCGCGGCCATCGGCGTCGCCGCGTCGGTGCAGTTCTCGCACGCGCCGTCCGACCGTGACCTTGCGGACCGCCTCTGGGCGGATCGCAACGAGGGTGCGTACGCGTTCCGCTCGCTCGTCGAGTCGGGCGCCCTCGTCGCCAACGGCTCCGACGCGCCCGTCGAGGACCTCGATCCGCTGGCCGGGATCCGTGCGGGCGTGCTGCGCACGATCGACGAACGCCCCGCATGGCATCCCGAGCAGGCTGTCACCGTCGAGCAGGCGCTCCATGCGTCGACCGTGACCCCGGCCTGGCTCGCCGGCGACGAGCGCAGGCGCGGGAAACTGCTGCCGGGCTTTCTCGCCGACCTCGTCGTGCTCTCGCGCGACCCGGTCGAGTGCCCGCCGGAGGAGCTCGAGACCGTCGAGGTCGTGTCGACCATGGTCGGGGGTCGCTGGGTGCACAACCCGCCCTGGGACTGACTCTCCGCTCTTTCTTGACTTGATGCCATCACTTTCGCCACTATGATGGCATGATCCGCGTGCAGATCCAGTTCACCACCGAGCAGTCGGACGAGCTGCGCCGCCAGGCGCGGATGTGCGGCGTCTCGGTCTCCGCACTCGTCCGCGAGGCGGTCGATCGCGAGCTGCAGCGGCGCGAGACCCGGGAGGAAGCGTGGGCGCGCGCCCTTGCCGCTATAGGCAGCTTCAGCGGCGACGGTTCGAGCGTTGCCGAGAATCACGACGAGTACCTCGCCGAGGCCTACGCGGCTGATTGACCACTTTCGTCGATACGTCGGCGCTGTACGCGCTGCTCGACCGACGTGATCCGGCCCACTCGACCGTGGCCCGGACATTCGACGCCCTCTCGGAACGGCCGCTTCTCACACACAACTATGTCGTCGTCGAGGCTGCGGCGCTCCTCGGTCGCCGGTTCGGTGTCGAGGCCGTTCGCCAGCTCGTCGAGATCCTCGGGCCGATCGATGTCGCCTGGGTCGACGAGCCGACGCATCAGGCTGCCCTCGGCGCCTACCTCGCAGCCGCGCCTACGGCTCCTTCGCTCGTCGACCTCACGAGCTTCGAGGTGATGCGCCGGCTGGGCATCCGCACGGCGCTCGCCATCGACCGCGACTTCGCCGACGCCGGGTTCGACGTCGTCCCCGGCGCGTGACGGCGCGAGAACGCCGCCGATCGCCGAGCACGAGCGACTCCACGGCAACGAAGGCCGGCGTGAGCAACCGGTCGTACAATCAGCTCGTGGCCACGCGCACCATGCTCCCGGTCCACGAGACGGGCACCTGCTCGGTCGCGACCGCGGCGGAGATCGTGGGCTCGAAGTGGACGGTCCTGATCGTGCACGACCTCTCCGAGGGCCCGCGCCGGTTCACCGAGCTCGAGCGCGCGTGCACCGGCATCAGCCCGCGAACGCTGTCCGAGCGCCTCCGCCGGCTGGAGGCGGAGGACATCGTCGTTCGGCAGAGCTACCCGGAGTCGCCCCCGCGAGTCGAGTACGAGCTGACGCCCAAGGGCCAGGCCCTCCTCCCGATCGTGAGGGAGATGCGCCGCTTCGGCCACGAGTGGCTCGGCTGCGGCGTGCACGACACGTAGCGTGTAAGGTCGAGATCCGCTGAGGCGCGGATCTCGATTGCGCGAGAGCCCTCGAGCCGACCGCTTCCGCGGCCGGATGGCCGCCTACTCGATGAGCGCCCTGGCGAGCACCCGGTCGCGCAGCCGTGTGGGCAGGCGCTCGATCCACGCACGCAGGTGCGCGTCCCGGCCGACGAGGTAGCGCGCCTTCGGACGCGCGGCCGTGAGCGCGTGCTCGACGGCCTTCGCGACCTCGTCGGGGTCGCCGCCGGGACCGCGCGCGAGCGCCACCTGCCGGAACCGCGCCACCCGCGCCGCGTAGAGCCCTGCGGCCTCGGGCGCGAGGTCGCGGCCCAGCTCCTCCGCCCGTGCCACGCCCTTCGTCCAGATGGCGGTCGCGATGCTCGCGGGCTCGACGATCGAGACGGCGATGCCGAACGGGCGCAGCTCGACGCGCAGCGCGTCCGCGACGGCCTCGAGCGCATGCTTCGAGGCGGCGTACGGCCCGAGAAAGGGCAGCGCGCTCCGGCCCCCGATCGAGCCCATGAGGACGAGCCGTCCGCGTGCGGCGCGGAGCGCGGGAAGGAACGCCTGCGCCACCGCCACCTGCCCGACGACGTTCACCTCGAGCTGGCGCCGCAGCTCGGCGAGCGGCACGAGCTCGAGCGGAGCGGCGATCGCGATTCCCGCGTTGTCGACGAGGCCGTCGAGTCTCGCACCGACTGCTTCGGCAGCCGCCGCGACCTGATCCGGAGCGGTGACGTCGAGCTCGAGCGGTTCCACGCCGGCCGCGCGCAGCCGCTCGGCGTCCTCGGGCGTCCGAACGCCGCCGAAAACCCGCCACCCCGCCCGGCTCAGCCGGAGCGCGCACGCCTCGCCGATCCCCGAGGACGCGCCGGTGACGACGACCGACCGGGTCACGCGGTCAGTCCGCGAGGCCCTTGGCGCGCAGCTCGGAGAGCGCGCGCTCGGACTTCTCGAGCCCGGCCAGGCCCATGCCTTCGAGGATCCGCGAAGCCTTCGTGAACTGAACGTCGCGGTAGTCCACGACCTGCCAGTGGTTGCCCCACGGGTCGAGGACGTCGTTGCGGCCGATCAGGCGCGCTCCGGCGTCCCGCGCGCGCCGCAGCGTCTCGTCACGGTCGTCGACGACGAGCCCGTAGTGACCCGCGGAGACCGGCTCGCGAACGGCTTCGAGCGCCACGAACTGGTCGCCGAGGTCGAGGAACGCCATGCCCGCGGACCGTCCGCGCAGCCTCACGCCGTCGAAGATGCGCTCGAAGAACGCGATCGCCTCGTCGACGTCGCCGACCTCGACCGCGACGTGGTTGATCCCGACCGCCCTCGGCATCGGTCCAGGCTAGTTCGCCGCCGGCTCGGCGAAGACGCCCACCAGCTCGACGATGGTCGCGGCCGCGGCGGCCATGTCCTGCACGCTCGCCCACTCCCGCACCGAGTGGTACTCCTGCCCGCCCGTGAAGAGGTTGGGCGTCGGGAGCCCCAGCGACGAGAGCACGGCCCCGTCGGTCCCTCCGCGCGTGATCGCGAGCCTCGGCTCCGCTCCGGCCCGCCGGATCGCCTCGAGCGCCGCGTCCACGACCCGAGGGTCCTTCTCGATGAACGGCCGCATGTTGCGATACGAGTGGCGCACCTCGATCTCGACCTTCGCCCTCGGCTCGCGCGCCCCGAGCTCCTCGGAGAGACCGGTCAGGAGGCGGAGGTGCTCCTCGAGCAGCGCGTCGTCGTGGTCGCGCGCGATGAAGTCGAGCGCAGCCTCCTCCGCGCTGCCCGAGATCCGGTGCGGGTGAACGTAGCCCTCGCGGCCCTCCGTGGTCTCGGGCGAGAGCCGGTCCTTCGGGAGCGACTCCACGAGCTCCGCGGCGAGCTTGACCGCGTTCACGAGCTTCCCCTTCGCCGCACCCGGGTGCACCGAGCGGCCTCGGATCGTGACGCGAACCGACGCCGCGGAGAACGTTTCGACCTCGAGCTCGCCGAGGCCCGAGCCGTCGAGCGTGTACGCGACGTCGGCGCCGAAGGCGTCGAGGTCGAAGTCCTCCGCGCCGCGGCCGACCTCCTCGTCCACCGTGAAGGCCACGCGGAGGTCCACGCGCTGCCGCTCCGGGTGCCGGGCGAGGTAGGCGACCGCGGCCATGATCTCGGCGATCCCGGCCTTGTCGTCGGCGCCCAGCAAGGTGGTGCCGTCGCTCGTGACGATGTCGTGGCCCTGGCGCGTCGCGAGCTCGGGCAGCTGGGCCGGGTCGAGCACCTGCCGCTCGTCGCCGGGGAGCCGGATCGGCCCGCCACTCCAGGCACGGTGGACGATCGGCGAGACGCCGGCCCCGAGCACGTCGGGAGTCGTGTCGACATGCGCGATGAGCCCGACCACTGGCCCGTCGCTCGTCCCCGGTAGCCTCGCGAGCACGACCGCCCCCTCGGTGAGCTCGACGCCCTCGAGCTCGAGCTCGCGGAGCTCCTCGACGAGCAGTCGCGAGAGGTCGAGCTGTTTCTCCGTGCTCGGCCGCTGCGCGACCCGGTACGCCGCCTGCGTGTCGATCCGGACGTAGCGGAGGAACCGCTCGAGGACGTCCTCCGCGAGCTCCTCCGCGAGCGCGCAGGTGAAGGGCGCCCTAGCCGCCAAGCTGCCCAAGGGAGCGGAGGACCTCCCGCATCGTCTCGACGCCGACGGCAAGCGCGTCGTCGGGGACGTTCTCGTTCGGCGCGTGCACGTTGGCCTCGCTCTCGATCCCGAAGCCGGTGGCGAGCGTGGCCAGGCCGCGCGAGACGAGCCCTGCGTAGATCGGCAGCGTACCGCCCGAGCGGACGAGCAGCGGCCGGGCGCCGACCGTCCGCTCGAACGCGTCCCCGGCGAGCTGCACGACCGGCGAGTCGGACGGCGTCACGGCCGGCCACGCCTTGTTGCGAAGCTCGATCGTGAGCTCGGCGCCTTCCGGCAGCCCCGCGCGCACGAGCCGCTCGAACGTCGTCTCGATCCGGTCGGGATCCTGGCCGGGCGCGAGCCGGATCGAGACGTTCGCCCGAGCCTCGACCGGGAGCACGGTCTTCACGAGGTCAGGAGAGCCTCCGGCGATGCCGTTCACGTCGAGCGAGGTGTCCGCGAACGTGCGGAGGTACAGCTCCTCGCCCGCGCCCGACGCGATCGGGGCCGCGCCCACACGCGCGAGCATCTGGTCTCCCGGCGGCAGCGCCGCCCACGCCCGGAGCTCCTCCTCCGACGGCGCCTCGACGCCTTCACGCAACGGCTCCGGGAGCCGGCCGTCCGGGCCTGCGACGACCCCGGAGAGGGCGCGCACGAGCGCGTGCAACGCGTTGAGCGCGGCGCCTCCGTACATCCCGGAGTGCAGGTCCGCGGTCCCGGTCCGCACGCGGAGGTGGAAGTAGAGCATCCCCCGGACGCCGACGTAGAACTGGGGCAGGTCGGGCCGGATCATCGCGCCGTCGAGGATCAGCGCAGCATCGGCCCGCCCGTCGTCCTGCGCGACCCAGTCCACGATCGAGGTGCCGCCGATCTCCTCCTCGCCGTCGAACGCGAACCGCACGTTCACAGGAAGCGCGCCCTCCGCCGCGAGCCGGCGCGCCGCCTCGACGAGCACGAACAGGTTGCCCTTGTCGTCCGCGACCCCCCGTGCCCAGAGACGTCCGTCCCGATGGGTCAGCTCGAAGGGCGGCGAATCCCAGAGGTCGAGCGGGTCGGGCGGCTGGACGTCGAAGTGCGCGTAGCAGAGGACGGACGGGGCGGACTCGGGGTGCCGTGACGCCGCGATCTCGCCGATCACGAGCGGCAGGCCACCGTTCCAGGGAACGAGCTCGCCGGTGCCCCCGGACGAACGGATCAGGTCGGCGATCCACGCCGCGGCCGCCTCGACGTCCCCGGCATGCGCCGGGTCGGCGCTCACCGAGGGAATGGCGATGAGCTCGGCGAGCTGATCTCTCAGCTCCTCAGGCGACGGCATCTCTGACGCCGAGTCTAGTTGTCCTACCCCAGCTCAGGCAGACGCCGGC
>Ga0233417_10000590_pt1 | contig 10984 bp, 9 predicted proteins | sample Sed_MG_FD_189023 | JGI IMG/M metagenome (GOLD analysis project Ga0233417, IMG submission 189023) | Sediment microbial communities from Lake Towuti, South Sulawesi, Indonesia - Sediment_Towuti_2014_0.5_MG | ecosystem: Environmental > Aquatic > Freshwater > Lake > Sediment | place: Indonesia... | reverse complement strand
CGCCGCCTGCTGCTGGGGCGCTTCCGCCCGCGGCTGGGGCGGCGGAATGGGGGCGGCTGGAGGGGCAGGCGGCGGCGATGGGGGAGCCGGCGCCGGGGGCGGCACCGGTTCCACTTCGACCGTCGGCAGTGCGCTGGCGCTATCTCCCGCGAGTTTCCGGTGGGGCTCCGGCGTTGTCACCACCGTTGGGGCGCTGCTGACGCCGCCACGCGCCATGGGCTGCCAGTCCGGGTTCTCCAGGAGACTGGAGGCCAGTGCGCTCACAAAATCCAGGCAAGTCGCCCAGCGTTCGGCCGGTTGCTTCGCCAGAGCTTTCGACAGCACACGTTCGGCTTCGGGCGCCAGCGTCGCGTTTAGTTGCCGCGGAGGCACCGGGTCTTCCTTGACGATCTTGAACATCAAGGAAGGCAGCGAGTCGCCGGAAAAGGCTTTCTCTCCCGTAAGCAGCTCGTACGCGATCACCGCCAGGGCGAATTGATCCGAGCGGCCATCCAGGCCCTTCGCCTCGATCTGTTCCGGCGACATGTAGCTGGGCGTCCCCAGCACAACATCGGCCTGGGTGATCTGCTGCGAAAGTATTTTGGCGACGCCGAAATCGGTGATCTTCACCGCGCCGTCTTCCTGAATCATGATGTTGGCCGGCTTCACGTCGCGATGAATAATTCCCTTCAGGTGAGCGTAGTCGAGGGCGGCGGCCGTATCGCGCAAAATCTTCAGCAGCAACTTCTTGTCCGGCGGCTCGGCGCGCTTCATCAGGGTCTCCAGGGTCGGCCCATTGACGAATTCCATCGCAATGAACGCCGTCTGGCCTTCCTGCCCGATGTCGTAGATCGTGACAATGTGGGGATGCGAGAGCATGCCGGCCGATCGCGCCTCGCGGAAGAGCCGCTCCTTCAACCGCTGCATTTCATCCGGATCGGAGATGTCCGACAGGCGTATGGTCTTGATTGCGACGGTGCGCCCGATGGCTGGATCCTGGGCCCGGTAGACGATTCCCATCGCCCCGCGTCCCAGTTCCCCTGTGATCTCGTACCGACTGAACCGCGTCATCCTGCGTTACCAGTGTATCCTAACGGGATTGAAACACCCGGCTCGGCGCCTGCCGCGTACAATAAGTAATTAAGCCACCAAGCGAATGTTTCAATCCCTTTTCGGCGCCCCCAGCGAGAAATCCAGCCTCCTTGACCGGCTCAAGCTAGGCATACAGAAGACGCGCGCCGGCCTGGTCTCACGCCTGGAAGACACCATTGCCGGCCGCAAGGAAATTGACGCCGAACTGCTGGAAGAGCTTGAGTATACGCTGATTGCCGCCGACGTCGGTTACAAGGCGACGTCCGAGATTCTGGAGCGCATCCGCCAGCGGGTGGACCGGCGCCTGGTGGGCGACGCGGCGGAACTTCGCAGCCTGATCAGCGAACATCTGCTGGAACTTCTGCAATCGGTCGAGCGTCCGGCGCCGCACGTCACCGATCCTCCGGCCGTCGTCATGATCGTCGGCGTGAACGGAGTAGGCAAAACGACCACGATTGGCAAGCTGGCGCGGCTTTACCAGGAAGAGGGCCGCAGCGTTCTGCTCTGCGCGGCGGACACGTTCCGCGCCGCCGCGATCGAGCAGTTGGAGATCTGGGGCCAGCGCGTCGGCGTCGAGATAGTCCGGCAAAAACAGGGCGCCGATCCCAGCGCCGTTCTTTTCGACGCGTTGCAGGCCGCCCGCGCTCGACGGACGGACTACGTGATCGTGGATACCGCCGGCCGGCTCCATACCAAGTCGAATCTCATGGCCGAGCTCGAGAAAATGAACCGCACGGCGGGGCGAGTCATCCCCGGCTCTCCTCACGAAACCCTCCTGGTGCTGGACGGAACGACCGGGCAGAACGGCATCGAGCAAGCGCGCCGCTTCACCGAATCCGCCGGCGTCACCGGCATAATTCTGACCAAGCTCGACGGCACCGCCAAGGGCGGGGTAGTGGTCGCCATCGCCCGCGAGTTGAACCTCCCCATCCGCTATGTGGGTGTGGGCGAGCAGATGGAAGATCTGCTTCCCTTCGAGCCCGACCGTTTCATCGCGTCCCTATTTGAAGCGTAAGTGAATGAACCCTACATTTCTCCGGGAAGCCCTTGAGCTGGCGCGGCAAGGCGCCGGACTGACCAGCCCCAATCCCATGGTTGGGGCGATCCTGGTGCGTAACGGCGAGGTGGTGGGCCGCGGCGTTCACACGTGGGCCGGGTTGAAGCATGCCGAAGTGCTGGCGCTGGAGCAAGCCGGCGGGCGCGCCAGCGGCGCGACTTTGTATGTCAACCTGGAGCCGTGCTGCCATGAAGGCCGCACCGGCCCTTGCGTGGACGAGTTGATCCGGGCAGGCGTCGGCGCCGTCGTGGCGGCGATGAAGGATCCGAATCCGCTCGTCGCCGGCCAGGGATTTGAGCGGCTGCGCGCGAGCGGCGTCCCGGTGGAGCTCTGCGGCGATTTCACCGGCGAGGCGGAGCGCCTGAACGAGCCGTATGTACACTACATGCGCCACGGCCGCCCGCTCGTGGTCCTGAAAGCGGCATTGACGCTGGACGGAAAAATAGCCGCGCCGGAAGACAACGAGGGCTGGATCACCAGCGAGCGCGCGCGGCGGCACGTCCAGGGCTTGCGCCACGCCAGCGATGCCATCATGACCGGCATTGGCACGGTGCTCGGCGATGATTGCCTGCTCACGGACCGCACTGGTCTTCCTCGCAGCCGCCCGCTGCTCCGGATCGTGGTGGACTCGCAGCTCCGGATACCGCTCGAATCACAGATGGTGCGCTCGGCCAAGGGGGACCTGCTGGTGGTCGCTACTTCGGCCGCCTCCGTTGAACGTCGCAGGGCTCTGGAAGCCCGGGGGGTTGAGGTGCTCCAGTTTGATGGCCGCGATGGCAGGGTTGACCTCGGCCTGTTGATCGAGGAGCTGGGCCGGCGGAAGATCCTGTCCCTCATGATCGAAGCCGGCAGCAAGCTCAACTGGGCGGCGCTTGAGTCCGGCGCGGCCGAAAAGATCTTCTTCTACTACGCACCGAAGATCCTGGGGGGGCTCCAGTCACTTCCGGTGGCCGGAGGCGCGGGACGGCGCCGCCGGAAAGACGCGATTCAATTCCGTGACGTTGTCATCCATACCATTACCGAGTCGGAATTCGCCGTCGAGGCCTGGCTGGTGAAGGGGCAGTAGGACGTGTTCACGGGGATCATCGAAGAGCTTGGCACGGTCGAGAGCCTGGAAGGCCGCGGCGGCGGGGCGCGGCTGCGCGTCCGGTGCACGAAGGTTACCGAGGGGATGGCCGCCGGCGCAAGCGTCTCCGTGAATGGCGTTTGTGTGACCGCGGTCCAGGCGGGCGGCGGCACATTCGCCGCCGATCTTGCTCCGGAAACCCTGCGGCGCAGCAACCTTGGCAGCTTACACGCGGGCGACCTGGTGAATCTGGAGCGTCCGCTACCGGTGGCCGGGCGCCTGGACGGCCACTTCGTGCAGGGCCACGTGGATGGGACCGCCGAAATCGTTTCAGTGGATTCGCTCGGCGACGGGAACTGGTGGCTCCGCGCGGCCTACCCGGAGGAACTGGAGCGCTGGCTAGTGTTCAAGGGATCCGTTGCGCTGGACGGCATCAGTCTCACCGTAGCCGAACTGGAAGGCCGAATTCTGGGGGTGACAATCATCCCGCATACCTTCGCGAACACCAACCTCTGCCGCCGCCGTTCAGGGGATTGGATCAATATTGAATGTGACGTGTTGGCGAAATACGTCGAAAAGCTGGTTGCGGCGGCCAGGGTGCCGGGAGGGGAGAGGCGCCTGACGGTGGAAAGGCTGCGCGAAGAGGGTTTCTAACTACCGCGCCAGCTCGGCCGCGATCTCGCGCGCTACCCGGCGGGCTTCCTCGACCTGGCTGCGCTCGAAACTGATCGCGCCGACGCGAGGGTGCCCGCCGCCTCCGTACCGCTCGCAGATGGTCGCCAGGTTGTGTCTAGGCAATTCCTTTGACCAGGGATTGGATCCAACGGAGACCTTTGTCCGAAAGCTGGCGATCAGCACGGAAACCGTGTACACCGAGTTCGGGAAAAGATAGTAAGGAACAAATTTGTTGTATCCTTCCAGCCCATCCTCGGTCAGGTCGAAGAATACGACGCGATTGTCCGCCTGCGACTTCTGGCGGATGATCTCGATGGAATTCAGGTGGCGCCGGTAGAGAAGCTCGTATTCCCCCTGAATGCCCGGATCGGAGACGATGTCGTCCAGATTCCGATGTGTCATCCCCCGAATGATCGTTTGAACGACGCCGGAGCCCTGAGCTCCCTCAATGACCAGCACCAACTTTGATGCCGCCGAGGTGAGCTCCACCGCTTCTGACGCGCTGGCGTACTGCGCCCCATCGACGATGTCAGCCCAACGAACAAGCTCGGCCAGGTCCGGCGCCTGGAAACCGTACTGCTCCCGGGCAATGTGCGCGATGAATTTCGTACAGGACTTGAAATTGGGGTCGTAAGTCTTGCGCTCCGACCTGTTCAGACGGTAGTGCTCGGCGTCCTCCTCGGAAAGGAAGGCGCTCTGGTGGTGGTCAAACCACCAGGAGACTTTCGGGTGGGAGGAATACTTGAAGTCGACGATAGCATTCTCGTCGCCGTCGAAGAGATGCTCTTCGAAGATCTGCGACGCCTTGTGCATCAACCCGGTGTAGGAGTACTCAGCGTCAGGGTAAAACCGCTCTCGGCTGAACCGGGTAAAGAAGGCCGCGGCGGCAGCGCCGTCGAAGCAGTGATCGTGATATAGAACACGGACTCGCATGAAGGCGGAAAGAAGGAAAACCTCTCAGGATGACTGAATTTCCGCCGGATTGCAAGTTTTAGTGTGGCTCGAATCCAGGCAGCGCCGTCGCCCCGGAGCGGCGCTCACCGATGGCTGGTCTCGTAGTGCTGTTTTAGTATGTCCAGACCGAAATCGCCATCGAATTCGCGCCAGACGGAGTGGATGTGGTTGGCGTTGTTTTGCGTGTTGTCGTACTCGATCAAAAAGGCAGGACCGGCGACACGGTAGTAATGGGGGCCGCCTTTCCCGATGACCCCAGCCCAAGCGAAATAAAGGTTGTTTCCCGCCTGCCGGATGCGCTCCAACCGCGCTTCAGCCACCTGCTGGGGCGCGTTGTGCGCGTACTCGGACAGCAGTTCCATCAGCATCTGACGCTGCTTCGGGTTCATTTTCGCGGCCGAAAGGCCGTTGGGCTGGCCCTTGAGCGCGGCTTTTCGAGATGCCTCCGTCAATATGTCTTTATAGGCTGTTTCGCTGACGATGGCCGTCTTCTTCTGGCCTTCATCCAGCGCGCTGACGAGCGCCCGCGCCAGGTCCTCCTCCTGGGCCAGAACGCGAAGGCCGGCACGGGGCCCTTCTCTTACCTCGGCCGGATTGGCGCCCATAAACATGGGACCGGCGGCCACCTTGCCATTGGCGACCGTGAAATGGAGGCTGACGTGGTGGCCCTCGATGCGGTAGCTCCAGGGCTCCTTCTCCGACGGCTCGCCGAAGATGCTGAAGTGATACTTGTCGGGATCGCGCCTTCCGGAGTCGTCCTTCTCCAGGATTCGCAGCACGTCTTCAAGGCTCATGATGCTGGTGACCTTGATGTAGCCCGCCTGGCTCAAACCCGCACTGAGCAGGGCGTGGGCCAAGTGCTTCTGGTGGGGATTCATCTCTCCCAGCGTCAGCCCGAGGCGTTCCCGTTTGTACGTCTGCCGGATATTGTTGCCCGGCACGAAGTGCCAGAAGAAGCGCTCCTCATCCTGGAAGCCGAAACGCACGCGAGCTTTCTGCTCGTCGGTCAAAGACGCCAGAAGCGCTCCGGCGGTTCTCGTCATCAACGGAATGCTTTCGGTACGGTGCTGAGCGGCGGTCAAGAGCAACATCCCCAAACCCGCCGCCAGCAGACGCCAGCGGTTCCAATTCACAGGTGAGACTCCTTTCGTGGATCCCAGCATTTCCATAAAGCATACTGCAAAGGGCGACTGATCACCACCCGGCTGACGCCGGCGAATCCTTCGGGCTCAGAATGGGAGGTCTTTACGCGGGGCCTCGCCGCTCGAATAACGGGCCAGGAATGCGTAAGGGTTGACGGGACTGCCGCCGCGCCGGACTTCGTAGTGCAGGTGCGGTGACGTGACCCGGCCGGTTGCGCCTGAGGCGCCGATGATCGACCCGCGGCGCACTTCCTGTCCGACGATGACGTCGATGCGCGACAAGTGGCTGTACAAGGAGCTGAGACCGCTGCCGTGATCGATCACAACGAGTTTCCCGTAGCCGCTCATGTACTGAGCGGAGGATACGATGCCGTCCGCGGTGACGCGCACGGGCGTGCCTTTCGGGGCGGAAATATCCACGCCGGTATGAAAGGCGCCTTCTCCGGAGAATGGGTCCGTCCGCCGGCCGAAGGAGCTGAGCAGCCTGCCGTGAACGGGCCACATGCTCGGCTGGATATTGGTTTGCCACATGCGCGGATACTTGCGGAAGCCCCTCGAGATCCTCGCGCTTCTCAAGAAATCATACTGCTCCAGCGTTTCGCTGAAACTCGGCAGCAGCGGACCTTCAGCCGAAATGTCGGCAGGTCCCTCCAACTCGCGCTTGACCCCGTACGCGGCCTGAACCTCGCTGGCGAGGATTTGCAGCGTGGCAAGTTGCTGGTTTGTCTGATCGGCGGATTTTTGCAGCCTGGCATATCGGCCGCGCAACGTCTCGATTTCCTGCCTGAGCGAGTTGTAGTTCGCCACTTTGAGCGCCATCCGAGCATAGCTGCTGGCCGCGCCAAGAAACGAGATGAGACCGAAGACAGCAAAGAGTAAGATTGCGTACACAGCCTGGTGAGGGATGTGAAGCCGCTTTAACCGACCATGGAAGGAATGCGCAAGGACAACGATGAAATAATGCTGATTTTTCATCACTCAGGGCTCGGAGTGCCCGGCTAAGCTTGCTCCTAAGGCAAGAAAGACTTACCTGCGGCGGGGAGCAGGGGCTTCCCGCAATTAAGCGAAACTCTACAGTTAACACCGAAAAATGACCGTGTCAAGCCCCCATCAAGCTTCCTTCGGGAGCCATCCAGTGGCCCCATCTGTTATGATGCGGCTTCATGTCACAGTACTCGATCGGGGTGGACCTGGGCGGCACGAATTTGCGCGCCGCTGCATTCACCACGGATGGCCAGATACTGGAGAAGATTTCCGGCAGCACGAACTTCGCCGCCGGCCGCGACGCCGTTCTAACCGACATCGTCGCCAGCATCAATGACCTCAGGTCCCGCCACCGCGCGCTCGCGCTGGCCGGGGTTGGCGTCGGCGTGCCAGGTTTCATCCGGATGAGAGAGGGCATCATCGCCGGCTCGCACAATCTGCTCGGCTTCGATGGCTTCCCGCTGCGCGACGACCTATCACGGCGGCTGGAAACCCCTGTGATCCTTGAGAACGACGCCAACTCGGCGGCGCTGGGAGAAAAGTGGATGGGCGCCGGCCGCGACGTCGACGACCTGGTGCTGCTCACGCTCGGCACCGGCATCGGCGGCGGAATCATCTCCCGGGGACGAGTGCTGCATGGATTCGTCGGCATGGCGGCGGAGTTGGGCCACATCACGGTGGATCCGGAAGGCAACCCCTGCGGATGCGGCAATCGGGGCTGCCTGGAAAAACACGCATCGGCGACAGCCATAGAGAGCATGGCCAACCTGTTAGCCCTCGGAAAAAACCTCAGCTCGCGGGACGTCTACGAAATGGCGTGCGCCGGAAATGAAAACGCCAGGCGGGTGTTTGACTGCATGGGAAAAGCGCTTGGGATCGCCCTGGCGTCCCTAGTCAACATTTTCAATTCACCCCTCTATCTGCTCAGCGGCGGAGTACTGCCGGCCTGGGACTTCTTCGCCCCCGCGATGTTCGCCGAAATCCGGACGCGGTCATTCACCTACCGAAACACCGAGACCCTCGTGGAGAAAGCCTTGCTGGGCAACGAAGCGGGCTTGTACGGCGCGGCTTTCCTGCCTTTCTTAGCTCATACACTGAATCCCTGATCAGGAGGACTCATACATGTACTGGCTGGGTGTCGATGTGGGCACGGGTGGAACCCGCGCCCTTCTTGTCGATGAATCCGGCGCTGTCCGTCACGCCGTGACCTCACCGCACGAGGACATGCGGATGGACCGGCCGATGTGGGCCGAGCAGCGGCCGGAGAACTGGTGGGAAGCCGCGCAGCAAGCCATCCGCAGCGTGCTCGCCGGAGCCTCAATCGACGGCACACAAGTGAAGGCGCTCGGCCTCTCCGGGCAGATGCACGGACTGGTCATGCTCGACGAAGCCAATACGGTGATTCGGCCCTCGCTGATCTGGTGCGACCAGCGCAGCCAGGCGCAGGTGGACTTCGTCCATAACACGATCGGCCGCGAGAACGTGACCGCCGCCACCGCCAATCCGATGATCACGGGCTTCACGCTGCCGAAGCTGCTGTGGGTACGCGACAATGAGCCGCATCACTTTGGCCGGCTGCAAAAGATCCTCCTCCCCAAGGACTATATCCGCTTCCGGCTGACCGGCGAGTATGCATCGGACGTGGCCGACTCCTCCGGCACAGGTCTCTTTGACGTGGTGACGCGCCGCTGGTCCAAGACCATGCTGGAGAAATTGAAACTGGACGCGGCCATGCTGCCGAGGGTGGTGGAATCGCCCGAGGTCACCGGGACCGTCTCGGCCGCCGCCGCCGCAGCCACCGGACTTTGCGAAGGGACAGCAGTGGTCGGCGGGGCAGGCGACCAGGCGGCCAGCGCGGTGGGAAACGGGATCGTGTTCCCCGGCGTCGCCTCGTGCACGTTAGGCACTTCGGGTGTCGTGTTCGCTCACCTCGACCGGCCGAACTACGACAAGCAGGGCCGTGTCCATACGTTTTGCCACGCCGTTCCCGGCAAGTGGCACGTGATGGGAGTGACCCAGGGCGCCGGGCTCAGCCTGCAATGGATGCGGAAGACGCTCATGCCCGGGACCGACTACGACGCGATGACCGCCGAGGCCGCTGAATCCCCGGTCGGAGCGCACGGGGCTTTCTGGCTTCCCTACCTGATGGGCGAGCGGACGCCGCACCTGGACGCGGGCGCCCGAGGCGGCTGGATCGGGCTGACCGCCAAGCACACGCGCCCCGACTTGATCCGCGCGCTGCTGGAGGGCGTCTCTTTTTCGCAGCGCGATTGTCTCGAACTGATTGAAGAGATGGGCGTGGAGGTCAACGCAGTGCGCCTTTCCGGCGGCGGGGCACGAAGCGCGCTGTGGCGCAGGATTCTGGCCGACGTGCTTTCCAAGCGAGTAACAACACTGGCCACGCAAGAGGGTTCCGCGTACGGCGCCGCCCTCCTGGCCATGGCGGGCTCCGGCGCATTTTCGTCGGTGGAGGAAGCCTGCGGCGCGGTGATCGAGGAAACCGCAGTGACCGATCCGGTGGCTCACTCCTCGCAGCTCTACGACCGGCAATACCAGGTTTACACGCGTTTCTACCCGGCGTTGCGAGGCATTTACAGCCTGATTAACGGTCTTGACTGATCCTGGCGGCCCGCCACTGCCTGTCAGCGGTTGAAAACGATGGTCTGTTTACGGCGCCCGCCTTTGAGGCTGCGCGTCATCTTGAGCGTGGCGCCCTCAAGCGAGCCTGCCCATGCAATCGTCTGTTCGCCCTGCGGCGCTTGCGCGATCTCGAGAAAGGAGATGCCGGCGCCGTCGATCTTTCCTTCCTTGATGTCGTGCTTGATTGCCCGGCTGCCCACATGATTGGTCAAAGTCCCGGAAAGCGCCTGGCCGCGCGGGCTCAAGTCCAGCGTCATTTTCACCATGACCGTTTTACCCGTTTTGGGACTGGCGATCTTGAACTCCGCAAACCACTTGCCACCAAGTTTGCCCGGTTGAAAGGCGGCAACGTTCAAACAGACCGCCGACAAAAAGAGACTAATGCGAAGCAGGCTGGCCATCCCGAGATTTACGATGATAGCAAGCCTCCGTTTGCCGCGGAGGTTCCGGCATGACGGAGCACAGCGCCGTGTTTTGCGAAGTGAGCCTGCCAGTGCCGCTGGACCGAGCCTTCACCTATGAAATCCCGGCGCCGCTCCGCCACCGTCTCCAGGCCGGATGCCGCGTCATGGTGCCCTTTGGGCCGAAAAAGCTCGCCGGCGTGGTCTTGCGCGTGCACGGCGACAAGCCCGAAATCCAGACCCGCCAGGTGCTGAGACTGCTGGATGAAGAGCCGGCCATTGATGCCCAGATGTTGCGTCTGGCCCAGTGGATCTCAGCGTACTACTGCGCGCCCCTTGGCGAGGTGCTGCGCGGCATGACGCCGCTGGCGGCCGAAGTGCGGCAGACGAAGACCTGCGCGCTGACCAGCGCCGGGCGAGACGCCGCGCGACAGCTTCTGATCGGCACGCCGGGTGAGGCGCCTGCCGTTCAACTGCTGCGCCTGCTCGATCAGCGACCGCTGTCAGCCGCCTATCTGGAGAGAAAGGTGCCGCGGTCGAAGGAGGCGCTGCGTTCGCTGGTCCGTCGAGGCTTTGTCGAGCTGGAAGTGGATTCGGAAAGCCGGGATCCACTGCGCTCGCCTTCCAGCCGTCTGCGCGCGGAGTTTCGCCGGAGGCCCGCCGAAGGAAAGCTGACCCGATCGGAGCGGGAATTGCTCTCTTACCTGGAGCTCCACCCGGGTTCCCACAACCTTCAGGACCTGGAGGCGACGGTACCCCACGCGTCCACGGCTGCCCGCGCCATGGCGCGGCGGGAATTGATCGTCTTGCGGCCCGAGGCGCCGTCGATGTTCAGCGGACCTGCCCGTCCGGACCACACGTTGAACGTTCACCAGCAACTTGCCTACGAGCGGGTCCGGGGGTGCGTGGAAGCGGGCCGCTTCCACGCCTTTCTACTCCACGGGGTCACGGGATCCGGCAAGACGGAAGTGTATCTGCGGCTGATCGATTGCTG